>Ga0070679_100004733_pt1 | contig 12552 bp, 11 predicted proteins | sample KBSC63BmetaG_FD_65652 | JGI IMG/M metagenome (GOLD analysis project Ga0070679, IMG submission 65652) | Corn rhizosphere microbial communities from Kellogg Biological Station, Michigan, USA - KBS C6-3B metaG | ecosystem: Host-associated > Plants > Roots > Rhizosphere | place: USA: Michigan... | reverse complement strand
TCGCGCAGCTCGGGCGCGGGATCGACGCACATGACCCGCACCACGAAGGCGATGGTCCGGAACAGCGGCCCCGTCCATGCCTCGTGATACACGAACTGCCGCGCCGGCGCGTACGGGTGGGTGTCTCTGTCGGCCCGGTAGGCGTCGTACTCGGGCGCATACAGCGCCGGCAAGATGGGCAATCGGTGCAAGGCGTACGTCCGCGGTCCGCCGGGCGAGCCCTTGCGGAAGCTCCAGATCTTCTGCCCCTCGACGGACAGCACGAACTCGATGAAGGCGACGGCCAGGTCGCGATGGGGCGCCCCGCGCAGCAGGCCGATGGTGTCGGCGCCGATCGACGTGCCCGTCGCGGGCATCACGAAGTCCATGCGCCGCCGCTCGCTGGCGCCTTGCGCGGCCGCGGTGACCTCGCTTTGAAAGCGGCCGTAGAAGTCGATGCACATGCCCGCGGCCGCGTCGCCGGTGGCCACGTCGACGGGCACGCGGGAGGCGGCGTCGCTGAAGTAGCGCGCGTTCGCGGCCAGGCGGCGGATCAAGCGCAAGCCCGCCAGCCACCCTTCGTGGACGGCCACGTCGTCCAGGCGGTCCGCGGCCAGGCCCGCCTCCTCCGCCCGCCCGCGGACCTGCTGCATCTGTTCTTGAATGATCATCTCGAACGTCTTCACGGCGGTGCCGCTCTTGCCGGGATCGGCGAGGCCCAGCTGTCCGAAGTAGGCCGGATCGGCGAGCGACGCCCACGACGACGGCGGTCCGGCCACCCCCAGGCGCGCCAGCACGTCGCGGTTCACGCAGATGCCGAAGCCCGACAGGCAGACGCCCAGCCAGCGCCCACCCCGATCCCAGAACGGCTCGCCGCCCACGACGGCGGGGATGCCGGCCTCGCCGAACAGCTCGGGGTGCGCCTTCACCACGCCGGCGTCGACCAGCCGGCCGGCGCTGGCGTGCAGCTGCGCGTCGACGCTGCCGCCGCCGAACAGCAGATCGATGCCGCAGCCGACGTTCGATTCGAGAAACGCCCGCCGCGCCTGGGCAGCCTCGGGATCGGACGGCGCGCCGTGAGCGGCGTCGGCGGCGAAGCCGGCGCTGGCACGCGCGGACCACCGTTGCCCCAGCGTCCCGGTCCAGTAGCGCTGGAACGACGCCGCGTACTCCGCCGCCAGCACGCGATTGATCTCGCTGCCGCCGCCCGGCGTGCGCCAGTCGATCTGCACGCTTCTCCCCTGGCGCGCCATGAACGCCGTGAACGCCTCGGCGAACTCGTGGCGAATGGCCTCGTTGTTGGGCGTGATGATCACCAGCGTCTCGCTGCCGGCGCCGGCCTGCGCGCCGCCCGACCGATGGGCCGCGGAGAACTTCGCGACGAACGGCAGCGCCAGGATCGCCAGCAAGAACGCCAGCGGTAGCAGCCAGGAAGGAACGCCGCGCCTCACCCCCGCGACGCCTCGCCTTGCTCGAATGGCAGCAGGACCACGTCGCGGCGATCCACCTGTAGCGTGACCTCGGCGCCGGGCTCGCTCCCCGTCGCCGCCGGGTTCAGCTCGAACACCGCCAGGCTGCGCGCGCCGGCGCGCACGTGGTGCTCGGCCAGCTCGCCCAGATAGACGACACCCTCCCGACGGCCACGCACCACGTTCGGGCCGCGCTCGTCGACGCGCCACTGGAAGCTCTCGGGGCGCACGGACATCCACACCTGCTCGCCCGGCGCCGGCTGGAAAGCGTCATCCTCGGGACGCGCCGCCACCCAGCGCCCCAGCGCCGTCTCGACGGTGACGTCATCCGCGCCCACGCCGGTGACGCGCCCCTCGATCAGGTTCGTGGCCCCCACGAACGTGGCCACCGCCGCCGTGCGCGGGCGACGGTAGATCTCTCGCGGCGCCCCCGTCTGCAAGATCTTCCCCGCCCGCATCACGGCGATGCGATCGGCGACGGCCAGCGCTTCCTTCTGATCGTGTGTCACGTACAGCGCGGTCAGGCCGGCCTGCTTGCAGATGCGGCGAATCTCGTCGCGCATGGAGTGCCGCAGCTTCGCGTCCAGGTTCGACAGCGGCTCGTCCAGCAGCAGGCAACGCGGCCGCACCACCAGCGCGCGCGCCAGCGCCACCCGCTGCTGCTCGCCGCCGGACAGCTGATCGATCCGGCGGGCACCGAAGCCTTCCAGCTTCGTCGACGCCAGCGCCGCCTCCACCTGCGTCTCGATGTCGCGCCGCGGGACCTTGCGCTCACGCAGGCCGAAGGCAACGTTCTCGGCCACGCTGAGGTGCGGCCACAGCGCGAAGCTCTGGAAGACCATCCCGGCGTTGCGGGCGTGGGCCGGCACGCGCGTCACGTCCTCGGCACCGAAGTGAATGGTCCCCGACGCCGGCACGTTGAAGCCGGCGATCGATCGCAGCAGCGTGGTCTTGCCGCAACCGCTCGGCCCCAGCAGCAGGAACAGCTCGCCCGCGGCCACCGTCAGATCGACGTGATCGACCGCGACCGTCCCGCCGAAGCGGACGACGAGATCACGCACGCGAACGTCGGAACCGGGGCTCATGCATCGCAGCTTACGCCAGCGGCCGCCGGGCGCTGATGCCAGCTACCGCCGGGCGGCCGCGCGGACCAGCGCCGGCTTCGACGAGGCTGGCGGCGCGATGCGGAAGCCGGGGACGCGGCCGTCCAGGCGGACGTCCCACGGCGGCGGATCGTGCAGGCTTTCGCTGAAAAAGTCGACCGCCGCGCGCACCTTCGATGACAGCTGCCGCGCCGACGGGTACACCGCGAACAGCGCCGTCGGCTCGAACTCGTACTGGGGCAGCACCCGCACCAGCTCGCCCGACAGCAGGGCGCGGTCGACCGCCATCGTCGCGCCCAGGGCGATGCCCACGCCGCTCTTCGCCGCGCGGATGATGGCGTCGATGTTGTTCGACGCCAGGCGCCCCGACACGGCGATGCTGACCGGGCCCTCGGGACCGCGCAGGTTCCACTCGCGGGGCCGCGCCAGGCCGTTGAACAGGATGCAGTCGTGATTGTTGGCGATGTCGTCCAGGCTCTTGGGCATGCCCCGCTTCTTCAGGTACGACTCGGACGCCACCAGCATGCGCCGATTCGTGCACAGCCGGCGAGCGATCAATCGCGAGTCGCTCAACGTGCCGATACGCAGCGCCAGATCCATCCCCTCGTCGATCAGATCGACGAAGCGATCGGTCAGCGAAAGATCCATCGTCAGCTCCGGGTAGCGCGCGAACAGCTCGGGCAACAGCGGCGCCACGTACATCTGTCCGAACACCACCGAGGTGGTCATGCGCAGGCGGCCGCGCGGCTTCAGCTGCACTTCCTGCACCTCGGCCTCGGCGTCGGCCAGATCCACCAGCACCTGGGCGGTTCGCGTGTGGAAGGTGGTGCCCGCCTCGGTCAGGGACAGCTTGCGCGTCGTTCGATGAACCAGCCGCGCGCCCAGCCGCGCCTCCAGGCGCGAAACCAGGCGACTCACGCCGGATGGTGTGAGCCCCAGCTCCTCGGCCGCCTTCGCGTAGCTCCCGTGCCGGACCACGCAATGGAAGACGGTCAGCTCTCGGGTCTCGGTGACCATTCTCGGCGGAGTGTAACTTCATTCGGGGGTGGCGCGCGCGGGGGCAATTTCGTCCACGAAGCTGGCCAGCGCGCGGTACCACCGCAGCTTGTGCGCGAATCCCGGAAAACTGGCATTCAGGCCGCTGGGATTCGGCACGACGAACACGCGCGCGCCGGCCACCGTCTCGGGCTTGGCGCCCGGTCCCGGGCCGGTGGTGACGCCGAAGTACGACCGGTACAGGCTGACGCCGACGAACGCCACCACGGCCGGTCGCCAGCGCGCGATCTTCCGCGCCAACGCGACGCGCCCGCGCGCGATCTCGACGCGGGTCAGTTCGGCGGCCGTGCGCGTGGTGCGCGGGCACAGGTTCGTCAGCGCGATCCCGAACTGGGCCAGGCGCTGATCCTCGGCGTACGGCAGCAGCGATGGCGTCAGCCCGGAGGCGTGCAACAACCGCCAGAAAGGGTTGCCGTTTCCGGCGAAGTGGTGTCCGACCTCCCCCGACCGCCGCCCCGGGTTGATGCCGACCAGCAGCAAGCGCGGCCGGCCAGCCGTGATCACGTCTTTCAGACGACGGGGCGTGGGAGAGGGCACCGTCCGAATCTAACGACGATCGCCGCGGCCGTTCCGCGACATCTCGCACTCCTGGAAAAGGTGGCCGCGGAAAATGAAAAAGGGCCCTCGAAGGGGCCCTTTTTCGTCTCTATGGAAGAGAGTTCTGCTTAGGCGCCGCCGGCGCCGCCGGCACCACCAGCGGCCTCGCCGCCGGCACCACCAGCGGCCTCGCCGCCGGCACCACCAGCGGCCTCGCCGCCGGCGCCGCCGTTACCAGCGCTACCAGCCGCGCCGCCGGCCGAACCGGCCGAGCCGCCAGCGCCGCCCGTTCCGTGTCCACCAGCGCCACCCGCAGCGTGTCCGCCAGCGCCACCGGCCGCGTGACCGCCCGCGCCGCCCGTCGCGCTGCCACCAGCGCCACCGGTCGCGTGACCGCCCGCGCCGCCGCTCGCCGTGCCACCAGCGCCACCGGTCGCGCTGCCGCCCGCGCCGCCCGTCGCGCTGCCACCAGCGCCACCGGTCGCGTGACCGCCCGCGCCGCCGCTCGCCGTGCCGCCAGCGCCGCCCGAAGCGTGACCGCCCGCGCCGCCGCTTGCCGTGCCGCCAGCGCCGCCCGAAGCGTGTCCACCCGCGCCGCCGGCCGCATGACCGCCCGCGCCACCCGTCCCCGGGTTGCCGTTGTTGTCGTCACTGCAACCGTTCGCAAAGAAGACAAGCGACAGCGCTGCCACGGAGACCACCACCATAGAACCGGCGAATTTTTTGAACACTGTGAGAATCCTTTCGAGCTAGGAGATGTTGCGTTTCGTGACGGACGGGGGGCGGCCCGCCGGGTGAGAGCGAGCGGCACTTTAACCCATCCCCGGCCACATGGGAGTCAATAAATCGTTTCCCCGGAGGCACGGCGGTGTTTCCCCCCTGGCCCGTCGCCCCGGGTCGCCTCGCCGGCGTGGGTTCCACCCAGCGTTACGTGACGCTACGCAGCGACTGCCCTTGGTAACGATGCCCCGCCGGAAGCCGCGTGATTCAAGGGCCTTGTCGGGGCATGACCCTTGAAGTCGCGGGGGCCATGAACACCTGGACGTCGAAGGACAAGGCCAACGGCTTCTCCATCAAGAATGGCGTGGAGGACGCCCAGCGGGGCCCCCGGTCGCCTCGGACGCGGGGGTCGATGAGTGAGCCTTGGCCATCCAGCACCCAGGCCGAATCGCCTGGATCGGTCGACAACCAACCCCGCTCCCGGTCGAGCCGCATCCTGGCGGCGGCGATCTTCGGGGGCCTGACCTTCGGCGCCAGCGCCCTGGGCGCGGGCGTGTCGAAGAAGAAGATCTGGTACCGATCCCTTTTGAAATCGAAGGCCACGCCCCCCTCGGCCGTGTTCGGTCCGGTGTGGACCGCCCTTTACAGCTGCATCGCGTACTCGGGTTATCGGGTGTGGTCGCAACCGCCGTCGAAGGCGCGGTCGCGGGCGCTAGGGTTGTGGGGCGCGCAGCTGGCGCTGAATGCCTCGTGGTCGCCCCTGTTCTTCGGCGCCCACCTGCCGAAGGCATCCGCGGTGGTCGCCGGCGCGATGGTCCCCACCATCGCCGCCTACAGCGCGACGGCGCGGAAGGTCGATGGCCCGGCCGCGGCGCTGATGCTTCCGTATCTGGCCTGGAGCGGGTTCGCCGCGTTCCTGAACGCGCAGGTGGTCCGCAAGAACGCATTTCGCCTGTAGCGCCCCGCCCCGCGGGTTCCAGGACGGTGGGTGTTGTGGTATGGGCTCGCCATGCTGCCGTTACCAGCGTCGCGCCGCCTCCAGATCCCTTTCTCCGCCGTCGCGGTCGCCACGGCCCTTGCCTCGTGCTTCACCTTCGCCGCGCGCGCTGGCCGGGCCGCGGACGCGCCGCCGGCCTCCGAGCCGATCGAGCCCCTGCCGTCGGCGCCGCCGCCCGCCGCGCCGGCCGTCCCCAGCGACGTCGCGGAGATCCCCGCCAGCGCGAAAAAGACGCCCAGCGGGCTGGCGTCGCGCGTGCTGGTGAAGGGCAAGGGCACCGCTCACCCGGGCCCCTTCGACCACGTCACGGTCGACTACACGGGCTGGACGACCGATGGGAAGATGTTCGACAGCTCCGTCACGCGCGGCGTGCCGGCGAAGTTCCCGCTGGATCAGGTCATCAAGGGCTGGACCGAGGGCGTGCAGTTGATGGTGAAGGGCGAGAAGCGCCGCTTCTGGATCCCCGCCGAGCTGGCCTACGGGGAGCATCCGACGCGCCCCGGCGCGCCCTCGGGGATGCTGGTGTTCGACGTGAAGCTGATCGATTTCGTCAGCATGCCCGAGCCGCCCCACGTCCCCGAGGACGTCGCGGCCCCGCCGAAGGACGCCAAGAAGACGGCGTCCGGCCTGGCTTACAAGTTCCTGAAGCACGGCAAAGGCAAGGAGCATCCCAAGGCCGAGAACACGGTCGAGGTCCACTACAGCGGCTGGACGCCTGACGGAAAGATGTTCGACAGCTCGGTGACGCGCGGTCAGCCCACATCCTTCCCGCTGGACGGCGTGATCAAGGGCTGGACCGAGGGCGTGCAGCTGATGGTGGTGGGCGACAAGGCGCGGTTCTGGATCCCGGGCAACCTGGCCTATGGCGACAAGCCGGCGCGCGGCGGCGCGCCTGCCGGCCCGCTGGTGTTCGACATCGAGCTGCTGTCGATCAAGCAGTAGGTTTGGGCGCCATCGGGTCCGGTCGTTCGGCCCGGCCACGCGAGGCCGCCACCGGGTAACGTTCGGCGTTGCGGGCCAGCTTCTCGGCCATCGCGCCGGGCAGGTCGAGGCCGATGCGATCACACAGCAGCACCAGCGCCAGCCCCACGTCGGCGATCTCCGCCGCGATGCGGGCGCGCGCCGCGGGCTCGTGGGAGTGCGCGTCGGCGTCGTCGCCCCTCACCCAGCGGTACTCGGCCACCAGCTCGCCCGCCTCGGACGCGACCAGCATGGCCAGGTTCTTGGGATCGTGGAACTGCCGCCAGTCGCGCTCGGCGACGAACTGGCGCAGGGCCGTGATCAGTTCATCCAGCGTGGGCGTGGACATGAAACGAAGCTAACGCAGCGGCGCGTTCCGCGCTCGCGGCGTAGAATGCGCGCGTCCATGTCGGTCGCGCCGTTTGTTTTGCTGCTGCTGGTGTCGACCCCCGCCGCCGTGACGCCCCCCTCGACGCCGCCCCCCGCCACCACACCGCCCGAAGCGGGTGTGCTGGCGCGCCTGGATCAGCTGCACGCGCGGCGCGACGACCCGCAGGTTCAGCGCGAGGCCCGCCGCCTGGCCGAGACGGCGGTGGCCGCAGCGCCGAACGACTACGCCACGCTGTGGCGCGCAGCGCGGGTGCTGTTCACCGACAGCGACGATCCGTCCCGCCCCGCCGACGAGCGCTCGCGGCTGGGCAAGCAGGCCTACGACCTGGCCGAACGGGCCATCGCCGCGAACCCGAATGACGTGGCGGGGCACTACTGGGCCGCGCTGAGCATCGGCAGCTACGCCGAGGGGATGGGGGTGATGCGGGCGCTGGCGAACGGCATCGAGGGGAAGTTCAAGCGGCCGCTCGAGCGGGCGACCGCGCTGGACGTCAAGTACGACCACGGCAACATCCCCGTTGTCTGGGCGGCCTACTATCTCGAGCTGCCCTGGCCGAAGCGCGACCGCGAGCGGGCCGGGCGCGAGCTGGCGCGCGCGCTGCAGATCAACCCGGCGAACCTGCGCGCGCGGCTGTACCAGGCGCGCATCGCCATCGACGAGGATCGCCCCGCCGTCGCGAAGTCACTGCTGGCGGAGATCGCCGCCGCGCCTGGCAATCGCTACGACCCGCCCGACGAACGGCGGGCGAAGAAGGAAGCGGCCGAGCTGGCGGCGAAGCTGCGCTGATCCGACCCCCTGTCATTTCCGTGGTGATCCGGCGCCACGGCGCGATCGCAATTTCACCAGCGCGCGCAGGACCAGACACGCGGCGGCGACGGTGGCGGTCATCAGCAAGGTCTCGTGATCGCCCCATTTCCTGGCCAGCTTCGCGTGCAGGAAGGGCAGGGCGAAGCCGAGGTAGGTCAGGACGTAGTAGATGCCGACCGCCGTCCCGCGCGCCTGCGCCGGCACGCGCCCGGCCACCTCGGCCAGGCCGGCCGTCATCACCACGCCGTAGCTGAGCCCGACCAGCGGCGCCACCGCGAACACCAGCGCGGGGGACGCGATCGCGACGGCGTGCGCGCCGAGCGCGATGCCCAGCGCGCCGACGCCCAGGCCCAGCAGATCGGCGGCGCGGCCCAGGCGCCGCACGAACGGCTGGACCAGCGCGCCGGCGGCCAGCGACACGAAGATGACGAAACCCGAGTACAGCACCGGCCGCGCCACCAGCGGACGCATCAACCCCGGCAGGATGGCCAGCGTCACCGACACGACGCCGAACGCCCACGGCGCGATCGGCAGCAGCTCGACCAGCACGCCCAGGTCGGCCGCCCGGATGCGCGCCCTCGGGGCGCGCCCGTGCAGCGCCGTCTCGGGCACGCCCCGCACGCCCGCCAGGGCCAGCACCATCACCAGGCCGCACACGACGTACGGCACCAACATGGGCGCCGGGGCCAGCTCGGCGATCGCGCCCGCCACCACGGGGCCCAGGCCGAACCCCGCCGACAGCGCCAGCGTCGCGCGTCGCGGCCCCGAGCCCGGCGGCGACAGCTCTTGCAGCCAGACGCTGCCCGGGCTCATCACGGCGCCCATGCCCAGCCCGTACACCAGGCGCCCCACCAGCAACACACCGAAGCCGCGCGTGCCAAAGGCCAGGATCGCGCTGCCCGCCAGCGCAACCGCGCTGGCCGGCAACACGAGCGCCCGGCGCCCCCAGCGATCCGACGCCCGGCCCGCCAGGATCAACCCGGGGACCAGCCCCAGCGCGTAGGCGCCGAACAGGATCCCCAGCGCGGCGGCGGGCAGGCCCAGGTCGCGCCGGTACACCACCAGCAACGTGGAGAAATGATTGGCCCCCCACCCGGCCGCGAACAACAGCACGCCCACCCGCCGGTGCATGCCGCCTTCTACCGCAGCACCGGCAGGGCCAGCGTCGCTCAGTTCGCCTGCACCGCCGCGGCCAGCATGTTGAAGACGCCGTGCAGATCGGCGTCGCAGATGCTTTGCGCGAAGCCGTTCGCGCCGAACGCCGCCACCCACTGATTGATGCGCACGGCGGGGTCCGCGTAGATCATGTCGGAACCCAGTGTCTGGGTGCAGGTATGCTGGATCTGCGGGTCGGTCTCGTCGTTCGCGGCGATATTGTCGAACCCCGTGACGACGTAGGGCGTGGACGGTCCGTCCAGCGCGGCGACGAACACGTCGCGGGGATCGGCCTTCAACCCCTTCAGGAACGAGACGAACGACGCCACGGTCACCAGGTGCCCCATCGTCGGATCCGGGTTGCCGTTCGAATCACTGATGAGGTCGACCTTGCCCTGGTCCTCCGCCGACACGCACATGTCCAGCGCCAGCGTGGCCCCCAGGCCGATGGTGTGCGGCGGCGGCACCTTGGGACCGCTGGGGTTCGCCGGATCCGCGCACAGGTGGCCAAACTCGTTGCAGCGATACGATTGCAGCGCGCCCAGCCCCGACGCGTCCTGCGTCGAGTTGACGTTGGGGTCGAGCAGCAGCGAGTTCGGCGGCAGCGAGCAGTCGTCCTCGTTCGTCAGCATGATCACCGCCAGGCGCGCGTCTGACCGCAAGAAGCCGCCGTTGTCGGGATCGCCCCCCGGCGCCAGCCCCTTCGGCAGCGCCGCGCGCGCCAGCGCCACCTGCACCGACCGGAACTGACTCTCGAAGCCACAGCCGCTGTCGCCCAGCAGCGCCATGCAGGCGAAGACGTCGCCCAGGGTCCCCGTGAAGTTGGGCGTGGTGGTCGTGCCGTCGCCCGTGCTCAGGTAGGTCTCGCCGGCGTTCAGGGACGTGCAGGTCCCGCTGCGCGCCCCGCCCGGCCCTTGCTGGAACACGCCCGCGTCGTCGCCGGGATACGATCCGTTGACGCACTGGTTGACGTTGGTCCAGGCGCCCCCGCCCATCGACGACGAGACGACCGCGATGTGCAGATCGACAGGTTGACCGGTCACCGCGTTCGTCTTGAACGGATCCAGCACCGACGGTAACGCGTTCACCAGCTTCTGTTGCAGCGGCTTCATCGAGTTGGAGTCGTCGATCAAGAACAACATGTCGAGCTTGTTCGTCGGCGCGTTGCCGTGACCAGCCGCGCCCCCAGCGCCGGCAGCCCCGCCCGCGCCACCGCTGCCCGGGACGCCCGCGGCTCCCGACGCCCCACCACCGCCGGGCACGCCGGCCATGCCGCCGCTGCCCGAGAGCCCCCCGCCCTGACCGCCAGCGCCGGCCACGCCCGCGCCGCCTTTGCCCGCGACGCCGGATCCCGCCTGGGCACCGCCGCCCGCGCCGCCCGCGCCGCCGCTGCTGGAGCTGCCCCCGACACCCCCGTTGCCTGCCGTGCCCCCGGTGGCGCTGTCCGGCGTGCCCCCCTGACCGCCCGACGAAGCGGGCTGGCCGCCAGTGCCCGTGTTACCGCCCGAGCCGAGCCCGCCACTGCCGGTCGAGACCTGGCCACCGCCCGCCCCCCCGCTCGCGGCGCCACCGGTTCCCTGCGCCTGCCCGCCCGTGCCGTTGACCGGCGTCACGCCGGTGCCGCCGTTACCCCCGGTTCGTATGCCGACCGAGGAGCCACAGGCGGCGACGAAGATCATCGGCCAAAGCAGCCCCGTCCTGACGCTGGCGTTGCATCGCATCCCGGTCCCCCTTGTGGTTACGTGCACGGCGCCGTCACCAGCGCGGTGGCCTCACGAACCGCAAAGAATAGCGGAGTCTGCGCGGAGAGCGAGCCCCTGCCCGCTCAGCGGTGGGGGTGCCACTCGCCTTCGTACCAATCGTAGTGCTCGTCGTGGTGTTCCCAGCGGCCCGGCACGTAGTCATAGCCGCGTCGTTCACGGGCGTAGTGGCCGCGCGTCCACACGTAGCGGTGGCGATGCCACCGATGGTGTCCACCGACCCAGATGTACCCGCGCCGTGGGGCCGGGTGTTCCTCCACGATGGGGGGCGGCGCGTCCCGGGGTCCGTTGTGAACGATCACGACGGCCGCCCGCGCGGCGGGCGCGGCAAACGTCAGCAGCAACAAGCCCAGTAAGCCATTCTTTAGGCTGTTCATGCCTCGATCCTTTAAGCATCGCGTGGAGGGCAGGCAACCCGAGCCGCGCCCTCGTGCCGCCCCGCGCAACGCGCCGGACCGCTGCAACATCCCCGGGGTCACCCTCCCAAATCGACGGTGAACAATTGACAGAAGGCAGCGCCACACGTCACAACAAGACTGCGAGTGACTGACGACGAGAAGGCCGGAAGCGGCGGCCCAGCAGGCGGAGGCGTTCGTGAAACGCTTCAGGGCGTGCTGGACCGACTGCAGTCAGATCGCCTCGATCCGGCGCGCCTGGCAGAACTGCTGGACCAGACGCCGGAGGCGCTGGTCGCGTTCGATGCCCAGCGGAACATCCTGCACGCCAATCAGCGCGCGGCCGCCGTGTTCGGCTATGAGGCGGCCGCGTTGGCGGGCCGCTCGACCGACCTGTTGATCCCCGAGCGGCTGCGGCAGCCGGATGCGCCCCCCATGCGCGCCACCCAGGATCTGATGCAGGTCGAGCTGCCCGGCCTGATGCGCGACGGGCAAGAACGGACGATCGAGTGGTGCTTCGGCGCCGCGCGCACCGGCGACAGGCCGACGTTCGTGATGACCGTGCGCGACCGGCTGGAGCTGGACCGCGCGCTCGAGGCGCTGCGGGCCAGTGAGCAGAAGTTCCAGCTGTTGATCAACGGCGTGCAGGACTGCGCCATCTTCATGCTCGATCCCCAGGGCCGCGTCTCCAGCTGGAACACCGGCGCGGCGCGCATCAAGGGGTGGACCACGGCCGAGATCATCGGCCAGCCCTACGAGATCTTTTTCACGCCCGAGGACCGCGCGGCGGGACTGCCGCGTTCGTTGCTGGCCGACGCGCTTCGCGATGGCAGCCGCGAGGTGACCGGCTGGCGCATGCGCAAGAACGGCGCGCGCTTCTGGATGCAAGGCTCGCTGACGTTGCTGCGCGGCCCGGACGGCAACGTCGAGGGCTTTGCCAAGGTCACGCGCGATCTGACCGCGAAGCGCAACGCCGAGGAGAACGAGCGGCGGTTGATCGCGGAGCGCGCGGCGCGCGAGGCGGCGCAGACAGCGGAGCAGCAGCTGCGGGACGGCGAAGAGCGCCTGCGGCGCCTGCAGCAGATGACGGCGGCGCTGTCCCAGGCGGTCACCCCCGAGGAGGTGGCCACGGTGGTGCTGCGCGAGGGCTCGTACGCGCTGGGGGCGACCGGCGGCACGGTGTACCTGCTGACCGAGAACGGCCGCGAGCTGGAGGCGCTGGA
>Ga0070679_100004732_pt1 | contig 12558 bp, 9 predicted proteins | sample KBSC63BmetaG_FD_65652 | JGI IMG/M metagenome (GOLD analysis project Ga0070679, IMG submission 65652) | Corn rhizosphere microbial communities from Kellogg Biological Station, Michigan, USA - KBS C6-3B metaG | ecosystem: Host-associated > Plants > Roots > Rhizosphere | place: USA: Michigan... | reverse complement strand
TGCTCTGCGAATGGACCGTGCGATCATGCGCAATGAAGTGAACGAAGTGGGACCCCTTTAAATCCGCGCTCGCAACCTTGTCGCATTCCATCAGCGTTAGAAAGAGAACGCCATATTCATCTGTGGGCAGCTCGATCCCGGACTCCTTGCGATAGACAATCTTGTCGATATCTTCCGGATAATATCTAACTTCGTCTCCGACGATCACTTCGACTGGCGGGCTCCGACCCCCGATGAAGGTAGGCAGGAAGTGGGATGTCAGGTGTTGGAAGACGAAACTGTCACGTCCGGGGAACTTGGCCAAGTAACCGTTGTCGCGCAATCCATCGAAGCGGACGTGGAATGACGTACCAGACGCCTTTGACGCAATGGTGAGCTTATAATCAGCAATCTGATCATCATTGGCGAGCCTAAACTCGAATTTCCGCCGCCTCAGCCCCTTCGCCGTGTTGAAGACGGATGAGACCAGAACGCGTTGAAAGCAGTCTAGCCAAAGGAGCCTGCCGACTCCTTTACCACCGATCGTTAGCTTGTTGTCGGTATCGGTGGTCGTGAAGGCTTCCCAATTGCGCTGGTCCAGCCCAACTCCATTGTCTTCGACCGTCGCCCAGACGTCGTCCTTCTTTCGGTTTGTGCTGATCGTGACGACCACGCGGCCTTCGGCTTGCACAGCGTCCCCGAACTTGGCCTGCACAGAATGAATCGAATTGCTGATGGCCTCAAAGAGGGGCTGCATTGCCGCCGCCACGCTGGTTGGCTTCGGCAGCCGGTCGATACGCTTGACTAGATTGGGTCGAAGTGAGGTCATGTTTTTTAACTAGACGCCACTGAGGCCTGTGCCAACCGAGGAGGACCTCCCGTTGCGCCGCGGTGCGCACGCACCATCGCTGAACTCGAGGATCGCCGGTATCTCCACAAACTCTTTAGTCGACCAATTCCGTTGCGCCCATCCGCTGGTCTTTATTTGGGGTCTTTTCCGCCATTGATTAGATGCTACGTTCCTGATTGAGCTGAAACAAGCGACCGAGAATTTGATCGTCGGTGAGCGTGCCTGCGCGGAAATCATCGCCCCAGCCATAGGCGTCCGCGACCGCCTCATCCAAGGCGTTATGCGCGTTGGCAAGCCAAGCCGGGCGTGCGTTGTAGAGATTGGTCAACGTGCGCTTTGCTAGCTCCGCCGCCGCGGAATCGCTAACCGGTACAATGCGGTCGGGGTAGCCCGGCACCACCTCCGGTTCGCGGCGCACAAGGTCGGGCGGATTGACCCAGTTTTCACGCAATTCGTTCAACCGCGCCGCGGCCGCGGCAATGGCGACAGCGCGCGGATCGTCGGCATACTCCGCGGCTGGAATGTCGGGCGACAGTCCCCCCGGGAAAGCGAAGGTTTCGAACGTGGTGGACGGGGTGTAGCGGGGGCGGTCCTCCAGCGAGGTGCCCATGCGCAGCGCCCAAATTTCATGGAAGCGCGAATGCAGGATGCCGAATGTGGTGTCGTCGTCACGGGCGATGGCATCAACAAGGTTGGTCGGCCAGTAGGCCATCGCCAGCCATGCGAATATGCGATGTTTGGCGACGACGGGCGTGACGATAAATCGCTTCTTGCCGGCAAGCGCTTTGCGCAATTCAGGGCGCGTGCGATGGTGGCGCCACCAATTTTGCCGATGGGCGATGAGCGAACTGGCCATGCGAACAGGTTGAACATGCGTTTCGACATAGGAAAACGGGCCTTCGTATAAACTGGCCTCGCTTTGGGTCAGGTCTGCGCCGAAATCGATCACCCAGGCGTCGGACATCCGGCGCACAATGTCAGTTGCGTTCACGAAGCGCTTAACCACGTCAGAATTTGGCCGACGATTTGGGTTGCCCGCGGCAAGAAGCCATTTCCGCGCCGTTTCGCCATCAACTTCGAACGGGCCATGTTTTTGCCCGCCCTCAAAACAGGTGACCCGGTTTTCGGTCAGCTTCCTGGCTTTCGTGAGGTCATACGCAGAGGCGGTGAGATCAGCATTGATTTTGCCGACTTCGACACCATCCAATCTCGGTGGTGTTTGCGCAGGCTGGCGCGCGAAGCACACCAACGACACCCGCACCGCCGCGCCTTCGACGGTCCAACCTTCGTCGCTCCATGCCTCAAAAATCCCCTCATGCTCGACAATACGCTGGAGGACGTTCCGATTGGCGCCCCCTCGAATTGAATTGGTCGATACAAGACCGGCGCGGGCGAGCTTGCCCGCCACCATCCGGTCCCATGCGCCCGCGAACCAGTAGCAGACAAGGTCTGCGCCGCCCGGCACTTCAGGCCACGCCCTTTTGAGCGCAGCGACGTAATCTGTACCGAGTTCGCCGAGTTTTTTGCTGCCGCCGAGAAACGGCGGATTGCCTACAACGGTGTCGGCCTCGGGCCAATGCGCGCGCTGACCGGTGGCAACGTCAAACACAGCATCGCGGTTCTCGATCGTGTCCAGCCGCCGCAGTATCGGATTTTTCGACGCATCGAAGCCGTTGCGGCGCATCCACTGAATTTCGCCGATCCATACCGACACCCGTGCGAGTTCCGCCGCATAAGGGTTCAGCTCAATGCCTAGGACGCATTCAGGCCCTACGGCGGGAAACTCACGTGTGCAGCCCAGCGCTTCCGCCTCGAGGTTAGCCCGATGTTCAATGTCCTTCAGCGCGAGCAAGGATAGGTAGAGGAAATTGCCGGATCCACAGGCCGGGTCCAGCACGCGGAACGTCGCCAGCCGATGTAGAAAGCCGCGCAGTACTTCTTGAGCATTGGCTTTGGCCTTGTCGCGTGCCTTGCGTTGATTGGGAGACAACAGCTTGTCAGCTGTTTGACGGGGGGCGGCCTGTATAAGAGCGGCAATCTTGCCCCTGGCATCTGCCCATTCGGCCTCCAGCGGCGCCACGATGACGGGGCGCACAATCTGCATGATCTTGTCCCGGTCGGTATAATGCGCGCCAAGCTGGCTGCGCTTATCGGGGTCAAGCCCGCGCTCGAACAACGTGCCGAGAATGGAAGGGTCTATTTCGGACCAGTCCAGCCGGGCAGCGCCTAGCAGATCTTCAACGTCATCTTTTTCCAATGGCAGTGCGGTGTCATCGTCAAACAGGCCACCATTGAACCAATCGACCTTTTCAAACCCGACCATCCCGCCCGATTTCATTGCGGCGAACAGCATGGTCGCATGACCTGAAAACTGGTGCGGCTGGGTCCGGCTATGCTCAAGCATCCGCTTGAACATTTCGTTGGACAGCAAGCCGACATCTTCGGCAAACATGCAAAACACCAGCCGATTGATGAAATGGGCGACGGCGTGCCCCTCATTGCCCCGATCTCGTAAGCGCTGGGCGAGGCCAGCAAATTGCTTGGCGGCGTCTTCCGTGAGGGCCTGCCGGGTCTTCGACGGGCGGAGCTTTTCCGGTTCAAGAAAGGCATCGCGCAACAGGTCGCGCGTGCGCGCATCTGCAAGGTCTTCAGTTGTGAATTCGTAGGTTTTCTGGACGGTGTTGGTCCAGTTCGTATGGATGCGGAAGCGATCCATATCGCAGACGATAAGCAGCGGCGGGCTTTCCAAGGCGATGGAATATTGCAGCAACTGAGCAAAGGCCTTGTCCAGGTCCTTAGCTCGGCCCTTATATTCCCAAGCGAAGCACCCCTTGCGCCAGACATCGGCCCACCCCTCGCCGCCACCGGTTTTCGACGCGCCTTTTTCGAAGGTGAACCATTGCCCCTTAGGATCGACTGAAATCGGGTCGTCGACGCCGAGCAATATGCAAAGGTCATTGAAATGACTCTGCGCAGCAGTTCGCTCTTTCAGCTCAACATGGCGCCATTTGGCGAGAAACTCGTGCGGGGTCATGGGGCCAGCTTAGCGCTGCCCTCCCAGATCGTAAGGGGTATCCAGCCGTAAAGTAGCTCCATGGCGCTTGGTATGAATGCGAACAGAAAGAACCCAAGGAACGCCACAATTGTGGTAATATGTAGCGCTTGCGCTTGAGGGTTTGCCACGCTCGCCTCTCTCTCTTCGAGCCGAGCCCGAATGAGGTTCATCCAGATCGGGACGATGACGGCTAAAAACGCAACAATCCAGACGATAACGTTGACACCCTGAAAGAATACCGCGGTCCGCGTATAGTTTACGACAAAAGCGGTATATCCGAGGTATACGAGGCATTGACCGAAGGCTGAGACAAGTGAACCCGCTATAAATTGGCTCTTACTGCGCTTCCCCGGCTTACCTGCCGCTAAAGCACCCGGAAGTCCTGCTATGTTCAATACGAACACGATCAAGAAGTTAGCTACAATCGCGAATACGAGCAGCAATCCCACAGTGAAGGCCGTCTTCATTGTGCCCCTTTCACATTCCCCTTCGACCTTATGCAGCGAAAGCGAACGACCGCAAAGGGTCGCGTGCGGCTGGACCGGTATGCGCTTGCCACGGTGCAAACGGGACGTTTCGCTTAGGAGACTGTCAAGGAGTATGCCGCTGCGTCACCCGTTAATCGTGCGCAAATGCCCTAGCCAAATGCTTTGCCCTTTGGGTCCACCGCAGGCAGACTTCGAGCTCGCTCGATAAGAAATTCGGTCGAGCCGGGGTCGCGGCTAATGGGGACGAAAGAAAAAGCCCTTCACGCTCATGCGCGTGGAGAACTTCAGATGACTAAGCGAAGCTGATTCCCAACCGCCGCTTTACAGCCATCGCGAAGGCCTCGCGCTGGTCAGCCGGGATATTCCGGCTGTGCGGTACTTCCCCGAAAGGAACGTGCTCGGTGATGATGACCTTCACAGCCTCTGCGTCGCCGAGCTTCATTGCCGCTTCATTGCATAGCTTCGACACATCAGCGTCCGTCCACGAGCGAGAAGGGGCATCGTGCGGGCCGTTGTGGATGGGCAAGCCGGGCTGACAAATAGGTCTTGATGCTCCAATCCCTGGGAAGGCCTGCGCCGGATCCCTCTTCAGGCCCAAACCAAAAGAATTCCATCGGGATGAAACGGTCGCCCAAATTCGGGGCAATGTCTGCGACCTTCGCCACCAATCTTTCAATACCATCCACGCGCCGAAATCAATGATGAGCCCGGCGAGCAAGCCGAACGGCCCAAGAACCAACATTGTGAGGATAACAAACCCGGTGCTCATCCCGATAACGACGAGTCCGAGAGCGGCGATACCTGCGAGCCACACGCCGAGGCGAAGGAGAGAGATCGGACCAGTAAGCAGAAATGTCTTAAGCAGGATTAGGAGAGACTTTTTGTCTTCGGGAAGTTCGCTCCAAGCAACGGCTGTAATGTACGCGTCGATGCAAATGCCCCAAGCCCACGCCGGGCCGAGAATGGCGTCCAGAGCAAACCATCCGCCCGTGACGATCGCGAGGCCAACCCCAATGACCAAGGCCCAATACGCGCCGGCAAGAACGAATGGCAGCGCTGCCAACGCAGCGACCGCTAACAAAATTCCTCCTGCGATTTCTAACATTCCCACATCTCGCCTCGCCGATGTGATTTCCGAAAAGAAAGTCAGGGAGTGCCATCGTATCGCAATTAGTTAACGACGGGATTAATACGCCGTGGATTGATAGTCACCTGCCCGGCGACATGGGCGGGTGGACCCGTACCTGGACATTCTCGGCCAACGCATTCGTGCACAACGGCGCGGGCTCGCAATGTCCCAAGAGGCCTTGGCGCACGAGGCGGGATTGGACCGCAGTTACGTCGGCCGGATTGAACGTGGAGAGCACAACCCAACCTTCACCGTGCTGGTAAAATTGTGCAGAGCCATGAGGTGCGATGTCGCAGCGCTGACCCATGGAATCCCAGCTGGGCAGGTGAATGGATAAAGCTCGTCGCTGGTCTGCCGCGTCACCACCACCTCGACACCCTAAGGGGGGTGTCGCGGGTGGCGCAGTGTCGCACGTCCAATTTGCGACGGTGCGCCGCGTCGGTTTGCGTCACCATGCCGGACTGTCGCAGACAGCTTCGACCCGCGTCCCTACAACCACAAATTCTTTCTGCTTCCGGTTTACATCCTTCCGCGTCTCCGTGCGAAGCTCCCCTTTGGCGAGCATCTCATCGAGCAGACTCTTCACGCCAACTTTATCCGCCTGAACCTCGATGTCTGCGCCGATTACCCTGGCGACTGCCCGGCCTGCCCAATCTGCCGACATGTGGTGCGAACGCCATTCGCCTGATAAAATTTCCGCTTGGATCTTTGCTCGCACTGTTGGCTCGAAAATTGGCGTGTTTTCCGGCGGAGCCCACTGTTCGACGACACCGACGCTATCCCCGCCTTCGGGCCCGCCATTTGCCAGCCTAAGGGAGACAAGCCGATACCAGTCCGCTTGCTCTACCGGTGCACGATTGGCCTTGTCATTGCCGACGCGGATATAACTTCGCCGATCTTTCTCCACGATCCCAAACCGGTTGGCCTCCGATTTTTCCATTCTATTCAGGACGAGAACCGTGCGCGCCGCGTTGCCGAGTGCGCTGGCTCCTCGCGCCGACTCAGCATCAACCTGTTGCCCGCCAAGCTTGCGGCTGTGGTGAACTAGGACAACGCTGCAATTTGCCTCGCGCGCGATGCTTGCCCAGCGCTTGGCGATGGCATCGACTTGGCCGTTGTCGTTTTCCTCCGCTCGATGGCTAGACACAAACGGATCGACGATCAGGACGTCGATTTGCTTCGCCTGAATTTCGGTCATTAGAGCGACATTGACCGGTTCATGGATCAAGAACCCATCCCGTCCCTTGGCCGCGGTGCACAGACCCGACCCAGCGTCATTTACGAAGAGTCGATCTGAATATTCCTCGGCCCGTACACTATGATGCAGGCAGCAGGCCACGAGTTGGCGAGCCAACTCTTCGCGATCATCTTCCAAGTTCCAGAGCCAGACGCGCTTAGGACCACCCCAGATAGGCTTGCCTAACAATTCCCGCCCGGACGCCATCGACAAGGCGGCGGCGATCATAAAGGCACTTTTTCCGGTCCCGCCCGGTGCTATCACTGTCGTTACGGTGCCCCGCAGCAACCAATGCCCCAACTGCCAGGGGCGGGGCGGAATGGCGGCCGCCGCTGGGGCGACGAACGGGCGAGCCCTTAAATTCTCAGCGGCTGGCACATGGTCGGCCCGTGCGACGTTGCTGGCTGGATTAATCCAGCCAAGTTCTTGAGCTCTGGCGAACACAACCGCATGCCCCGTGCGTTGTGGGTCGAAGCTTTCCCACTTTCGCGCAGCTTCTTGAGCATCATATTTCGCGGAGGTTGCAGACCAATCGAGCCATAGCCCGCGCCCGGCGTCCCCAAGCGGCTTCAGGGCATGCCCAAGCTCGATCCAGAGCGCATAATCATCAGAACGCATGTGGAGCAACGCCGAGCGGAGATCCACGATCGCTTGCGCTGACAGGTGCACGAGAGCGACCTTATTGGGCTTAGCCTGAGGTTTGGAGGACTCTTTCGTGTGGCGCGATGCCAGCACCGTTTCGACGTGTGCCGCGAGACACGAGATGTCGGCGTCTCGGATGACCTTTCCGGTCACAGTGAAAAAGCGGCCGGCTGAGTAAGCTTCAATGCCGCTGCCATTCGACCCTAGCGACCGGAACTGCAGACCATAGCCGATGGCGTGAACGCCCTTCTCGCTGGGGCTTGTTTCGACGTACCCGGGCAATTCAGCAGCGAGCTCGGTCAACCCCCTTTCTTCAACTCCATCGAGGTCAATGCCCTGCCAGCATCCGCCATTTCCGTCCGGTCCCAAGCCGAAGCCTAGGCCCCAGCCGGTCGAGAGTTTCGCCAAAGCTGCCTTGGCTTCCTCGAGGGTCGCCAGCAAAGCGGCATCTTCGCCGGTGCCGGTTTCTCCGCGTGGCTGGCCGGTGACATAGTAGGGCACCTTGCGCGGCTTCGTCCTTCCCGGCGCCGACACTTCGCGCCAGATAAGCCAGCGCTTCGCGCCCTTCATTGCGGCGATGGTTGTCCGAGCCCCCATTGAAAGCTGCGTGTTCATCGCCAGTCCAACCAATCGGCAATGGCTCTTGCGAACGTCTCCGGGAGATCAGCACGCGGGACGACCGTGCTCTCCGGCAATAAGCTTGCCGCCTGCGCGGCGTACCAAAAATCATCGAACTCCACACCGGGTGCAAAGATCAGGTGGATGCGTTTGCCCATTCGCGCGGCGAACCCGATCTCGAAAATCGTCCCATGACAGTCGGCCGCTTCGATGTAGGCTACCACCACATTTGCTGACGCCAGCGCAGACTGGTTTCGATTGAAGACATCGCGCTGCGTTATCTCAACCCCGTCGCATGCCGCCCCAGCAACCCCATGTGTTCCGGGGCGATGTGCGCACCCGTGATCGCACGACCGAAAGAAGGGGCCGACATATACAAAATTCGCACAATCAATGGGACCATCGCCGTGCTTCCGGCCGCGCAGTCTCGGCACTAAATCGTGACGCCAGTCATTCTTGCTGATTTTGCCCGCAAGATATATCTTTGGTGCGCGGTTCATCGGGCCGCCTCGCTTGTGGATCGCGTCAGCCGGCTCTCAAGCCAGGCATCCAAGTCGGCCCGGCGATATCTCACAGCTCCTCCGAGCTTGCAGTAGCGAGGGCCGTCTCCGCTGACCCGAAATCGCTCTAGAGTGGCCTTGCCGAGTTTGAGGTAATTCGCCGCTTCTGGCGTTTTGAACACGTCCGTCATCACTACCCGCCTCCTATTGGTGGAACGGGTCTAATCTTGGCTGGGTTATAACGGCCGTGGTGGGGCTATCTGAACGTCCTGAATCTTCAGAATGGCATCACTTCAGGCGACGCCTTCCACTCCTCGCTTCCCGTAGTATCCGGGGCAGGTCCGGGGTCGCGCTTTCACCAAAAGCGAGTTCGACCACACTTTGGTAAAACACCATGAAAGGGGTGGGCCGCGTATGTCGCGCATCGCCGCCATTCTTGGCCCAATTGTTGACTGTGGCCCTCGTACCGAACGCAGCCTCAAAAATCGCGATGAGGACCTCCCCGCGCGAAATGCGCAATTCCCGCTTCTCTCTCAATCTCCACTTTGGGGCTTGCCTCTCCAGACTGCTCGCCGAGTCTCGAAGAAAATCGGACATTTCGGGCAGTTGACTCACCCACTGATGGAATTTGCGGTATCTAGTCCTGCTTGAGTATATAAAGCCGATGTAATTGGAAAACCCTTCGGATTTGTAAGAGTGGCGACTCAGAACCTTATCCACTTCGGATCCAAATATCTGCCGCTCTGGTATCAGGAGTGCCAGCAGGCCTGCGAGTTTATTCATAGTTTGCCTTAATTCTACGTCTCTCGTACGATTTGGATCGAAGTCGGCCGACGGAATCGTTGTGGCTAGCCCATCGCTCAACCGGGACGCCAGCAGGCCGGGAGTCCATGGTGCGGCTAACGGCAATGGGAAGTCCTTCAAAAGGGTTTCTATGGCCAAGCCCGTTAGTTGCGCGAATTCCTCTCTTTTCATGCTCGCGTCTTTGCCCCGCCGATTGAGAGGACATTATCCCTCTCCGCGGGTTGCAAAATCCCTGCCATGTGACGCGCCCAACCCTCCAGCGCACTCCGCTTCTCGTCCTTCCAGTCGTGGCGCTGGTACACGCCGGCTATGCCGCTCTTGGCCCCGCTGACATGGTTCAGGACCGCTTCTGTCACTTCGAAGCGCACGCCAAGCCGCTGGAACCCTGTGGCCACGGTGCGCCGCAGATCGTGGATGCGCCAATGGGGTAGGCGTTCCCCTTCCCTCGCCTTCGCCACAGCAGCGTCCAGAGCATCCTTCGCCTTGGTGATGCCGCTAATTGGCGTGGTCCCCGTGGTGGATAGCAAGAGGCCCTTTCGGGGCCACTTGCGCTCATCCTCAGCGAGCTCGGCAGGTATCCCCGCCAGCGCGTCTAGTTCAGCGATGACAGCGCCACTTATGGGCACAATATGAGCCACACCGTTTTTCGCGCGGATGGCCGGGATGGTCCATGCAGCTGTCTCGCGGTCGAGCTCGCCCCACCCAATTCCAGCAACTTCGCTGCGCCGCTGGCCAGTAAGGATCAGCAGGCGGAAGAAGGGACCGAAGGGTTTTCCTAGCGCGCTTGCCGCTCGCCAGACTGCAGCCAATTCGTCATCGTTGAGCACCCTGTCGCGCGCCTTGGGAGCTTCGGGTTTGGCCATGCCAGCCAAGGGATTGGCGTCAATGTGGCCGCGCTTTACCGCCCATCCAAAGAGGACTGAGGCGTAGGCGAAAACCGCCCGGCGCATGCCGCGCTGAGCAACCGGGATTGCGTCAATTGCAGCTTGCAGGTCCGAACGAGCGATATGCGGTAGCGGCTTGCCAGTGAGGCGCGGCTTCAGGTGGCGATTTACTACCAGCCTAGCCTGTCGAACGCTTGTGGGCCGACGCTCCTTCTCGTGCTCGTAGTGCTCGAGCCACAGCGCCGCAATGTTCTCAAAGGACAGCTCCCCCTCAAGGCGCGCCTTCTCGTTAGCCGCATTCTGCGCCTCGCGCTTGGCTGCGTGCTGATCGATCTCGAGCTGGCGCGGGTCGACGCCGTTCGCCACCAGTGCCGCGAGCGCGAGCGCACTCTTTCGAGCCTGCTCGGGCGTGAGCGCCCCATGCCTGCCAATCGTGTAGCGTGTGGGTGAGGTACGCGATGCCTCGCCCGGCGGGGCAAGACGGTACTGAAACACGTACACCTTGCCGCCAGATGGTGTAACCTTCAGGCCGAAACCTGAAATTTCGTCGTCCCAAATGAACTGGTCCGCTCGGCCTGGTTGAACCGCGTCCACAAGGCGCTTTGTGATGTGCCCCTTAGCCACTGTTGGGCCCTTCTGATCACCGTCTAGCAATCATCTAGTAATCAGCTGTAAGCCAACTAGCAACGGGCTTTGACAACTCCTGACAACAGGATACGGATCATCCGATGGAAAGAGGCCTGAACGGAGGACCCTTACGGATTCCTAAATTCTAACTTTTAATCAGTAGGTCGCTGGTTCGAACCCAGCAGGGCTCACCATTTCTCACGCCTCAAACCCACAGGATTCTTCGCAAAACCGTCCTGAGAGACGGGGGAGTGTCCCCGCGTCGACGAACGGTCAGACCGATCCGGCGAGCTTGCGCCGTTGTTCATCCACTCTGGCCTTGGCCTGTTCGAGTTCATGAACTTCGGTGGCTTTCAGGAGCGCGTTCACCACGCTGGTGAGGTGTGACCGCATCGCGGCGCGCGCTTTGGCAGGGTCTCGAGAGCGAAGCGCATCCAGAATCTTCGCATGCTCGTCTTCTAGCGGAACCACGCGAGCATCGTGCGCCTTGTCCGTCAGAAATCGGTATTGCGGGGAGCGGTCGCGGGCTTCCCACAGCATCTCGACCACCGAGTGCATGGCGCTGTTGCCGGTTATCTCTGCAATCCGCAGGTGGAACCGGCGATCTGCATCCTCTGCGGCGAGAACGTCTCCGCTGTAATCGATCTCTCGCAACAGGGCTTCGAGCTCTTCGACGTCCTTCTCTCTGATGCGGGAAGCGGCGACTGCGCATGCCTCACCCTCAAACGCCCGACGCGCCTCGAGCAGCTCGAATGGGCCGATGTCCGTGACACCCGCTTCGCCGCCCGGAGGAGACCTGGCAGCCACGAAAACGCCGACTCCCTTCCGGACTTCGACGAGCCCATCCAGCTCCAGAGCGAAGACGCCCTCTCGAACCGTCGGCCGGGAAACCCCATACGCCAGGGCGAGTTCGCGTTCCGATGGCAAGCGTTCTCCGACGGCGAATTCTCCATCCGCGATCTTGGCCGCCACGCCCTTTGCGACGCGGTCATACAGACGTGACTTTCCTGCCTCGGTCATGATGCGCGATACCGCGGTCAGACCGCTAACGCAATCCTACGGCTTGACTGATGCCTTGTGGTCAGCCACTTGCCTTACCGGCATAAGGAAGCGACGCCCGACGGGCGCGCCAATTCGGGGGAGGACTTTTATGAGAGCTCGAGGTTTCCGCAGCCGCCGCGGCGCATTCGCAAGCGCCATCATGCTATCGACCTGCGCTTTTCCCGCCCTGGCGCAGAACGCTCCGGCGCCAGCGCCGGCACCCGCCGCGAGCGATGATAACAACGCGATCATCGTAACCGGCTACCGCGCGAGCCTCGAAAGCTCGGCGAAAGCCAAGCATGACTCGGTCGGCTTCACCGACAGCATCTTCGCCGAAGACATCGGCAAGTTCCCCGACACCAACATCGCCGAATCGTTCAACCGGATTCCCGGCATCACGATCACCCGCGAGATCACCGGCGAAGGCCTCAACGTCTCGATCCGCGGGCTCGGCACCAACTTCACCCGCGTGCTGCTGAACAACGCGCCGATCGCCATCGCCTCGACCGGCCGCACCGACGCGCAAGGATCGAACCGCGAGGTCGACCTCGACTTGTTCCCGACCGAGCTGTTCACCCAGCTCACGGTCAGCAAGAGCCCGACGGCCGAGATGCTCGAAGGCGGCGCCGCCGGCACGGTCAACATGCGCAGCGCCCGTCCCTTCGACAGCCCCGGCGCGCACCTCACGTATTCCGGCCAGGCGA
>Ga0070679_100004728_pt1 | contig 12559 bp, 9 predicted proteins | sample KBSC63BmetaG_FD_65652 | JGI IMG/M metagenome (GOLD analysis project Ga0070679, IMG submission 65652) | Corn rhizosphere microbial communities from Kellogg Biological Station, Michigan, USA - KBS C6-3B metaG | ecosystem: Host-associated > Plants > Roots > Rhizosphere | place: USA: Michigan... | reverse complement strand
TCTCGCAACGCGGCGTCGCCCGCTTGCGCCACGATCACCTGCTGCTCGCACGCGTCGCGGCAGTCGTCGCGTTGGTGCTGCGTCGCGGTCGTCGACGGCGCGACCGCTTTTGCGGCGATCGCGGGCGTCGCCGCCTCGTCCCCGCAGGCCGCGCCAGCGACGGCAACGAAGACGAGGATCAGCGCGCGCACGAGTCGATTGTATCATGCGCGCATGAGCGAGCGTCAGCGAGCGAACGTGAGCGTCCGGCCCGTAGGGCCAGCGGATCGAACGTATTGGTCAGGGTGCACCTGCAAGGTGCACCCATGACCGAACTGTTACAGCTGGCCGCCCGCCTGGCGCGTGAGTACCTCGACGGCCTCGATGCGCGCCCCGTCGCGCCGACGGCGGCGGCGATCGAAGCGCTGGCGCAATTGCGCACGCCTTTGCCGGAGGGGCCGACCGACGCCGCCGCGGTGCTGGCGCAGCTCGACGCCATCGGCTCACCGGCGACGGTCGCGTCCGCCGGCGGCCGCTTCTTCGGCTTCGTCACCGGCTCGTCGCTGCCCGTCGCCGTCGGCGCCAGCTGGCTGGCGACGGCGTGGGATCAGAACGCCGCGCTCTTCACCATGTCGCCGATCGCGGTCGCGCTCGAGCGCGTCGTGCTCGAGTGGCTGCGCCAGCTCCTCGCCATTCCCGAAGGCAGCGTCGGCGCGCTCGTCACCGGCGGCACGATGGCCAGCTTCACCGCGCTCGCCGCGGCGCGCAGGAGCGTCCTTGCGCGCGTCGGCTGGAACGTCGACGACGACGGCCTCTTCGGCGCGCCGCCGATCACCGTCATCGTCGGCGACGAAGTGCACGTCGCGGTCATCAAGGCGCTGGGCCTGCTCGGCCTCGGCCGCGCGCGCGTCGTGCGCGTACCCGCCGACGCGCAAGGTCGCATGCGCGCAAGCGAGCTTGGGCGCATCGACGGGCCGACGATCGTCTGCACGCAAGCGGGCAACGTCAACAGCGGCGCCTGCGATCCGGTCGGCGCCATCTGCGACGCCGCGCACGCGCGCGATGCCTGGGTCCACGTCGACGGCGCCTTCGGGCTGTGGGCCGCGGCTGCGCCGGCACGCGCCGCCCTCGTCGACGGCGCCGAGCGCGCCGACTCGTGGGCCGTCGACGCGCACAAGTGGCTCAACGTCCCCTACGACAGCGGCGTCGCCTTCGTGCGCGACGGCGCGGCGCTGCGCGGCGCCATGTCGGTCATCGCGCCCTACCTGACCGCCGGCGGTCCGCCCGAGCCGTGCCACGCTACGCCCGAAATGTCGCGCCGCGCCCGCGCCGTCGAGATCTGGGCCGCGCTGCGCACGCTCGGCCGCGCCGGCATCGCCGAGCTCGTCGAGCGCTGTTGCGTGCACGCCGCGCATTTCGCCGAGCGCATGCGCACAGCCGGCTTCGACGTGCTCAACGACGTCGTCCTCAACCAGGTTCTCGTCTCCTTCGGCGATGATGCGCGCACCGACGCCGTCGTCGCCGCCGTGCAGCGCGAAGGCACCCTGTGGTGCGGCCCGACGGTGTGGCACGGCCGCCACGCCATGCGCATCAGCGTCTCGAGCTGGGTCACGAGCGACGCCGACGTCGAGCGCGCCGCCGACGCCATCATTAATGTAGCGAAACAATAGCCGCGCTATCATGGGCGTGATTTTCGGGGAGGGGCCGATGCAGAGCACGATGCAGTCGTTTCCGCTGACCATCGCCGCGATCTTCCGGCACGGTCGCGCCGCGTACGGGGACAGCGAGATCGTCACGCTCACGGAAACCGGCGTCGATCGCGCGCGCTTCGCCGACGTCGCCAATCGCGTCACGCTTCTGGCGAGCGCGCTGTCGCGCCTCGGCGTGCGCCCCGGCGATCGCGTCGCCACGTTCATGTGGAACTCACAGCAGCACCTCGAGGCGTACCTCGCGGTGCCGTCGATGGGCGCGGTGCTGCACACGCTCAATCTGCGCCTGGCGCCCGCCGAGGTCGCGTACATCATCAGCCACGCCGCGGACAAGGTCATCCTCGTCGACGCCGACCTCGTGCCGGTGCTCGCCAAGGCGCTGCCGCTTCTGACCCACAAGCCCGAGCGCTTCATCGTCGTCGGCAAAGGCGACGCGCGCGCGCTCGGCGACGGTGTGCTCGACTACGACGCGCTCCTCGGCGACGCGCCGCGCAGCTTCGACTGGCCCGAGCTCGACGAGAATTCCGCCGCCGCCATGTGCTACACGAGCGGCACCACCGGCCAGCCCAAGGGCGTCGTCTACAGCCACCGCTCGACCTGGCTGCACACGATGGCGCAGTGCATGGGCGCGACGCTCGGCATCTGCGAGCGCGACACGATCCTGCCGATCGTGCCCATGTTCCACGCCAACGCCTGGGGCCTGCCCTACGCCGCCTGGATGTCCGGCGCCGATCTGCTGCTGCCCTCGCGCTTCGCCAATCCCACGGGCGTCTGCCGTCTCATGGCCGCCTCGTCGCCAACCGTCATGGCCGGCGTGCCGACGGTGTTTCGCGACATGCTGGCGCACGCCGACAGCAATCCCGTCGATCTCTCGACGGTGCGCGGCATCTTGTGCGGCGGCTCGGCCGTGCCCGAGGCGCTCATCGCGCGCTTCGAGGAGCGCTTCGGTGTGCCGATCTATCAGGGCTGGGGCATGACCGAGACCTCGCCGCTGGCCGCGCTCTCGACGCCGCCCAAGCGCGGCGACGGACGCACCGGAGTGCAATATCGCGCCATGACCGGGCGCGTCCTTCCCGGCGTCGAGATGCGCATCATCGACGACGGCGGGCGCGAGCAGCCGTGGGACGGCAAATCCGAAGGCGAGATCGAGATCCGCGGGCCGTGGGTCACCGGCAGCTACTACGGCGAGCCGACGCCGGAGAAATTCCGCGACGGCTGGCTGCGCACCGGCGACGTCGGCTGCATGGACGGCTCCGGCTTCATCCGCATCACCGATCGCGCCAAGGACGTCATCAAGTCGGGCGGCGAGTGGATCTCGTCGGTGGCGCTGGAGAACTCGATCATGGCGCACCCCGCGGTCGCCGAGGCGGCGGTCATCGGCGTCCCCGACGACAAATGGGGCGAGCGCCCGCTGGCGTGCGTGGTCCGCAAGCCGGGACAATCGATCGCCATCGACGCGTTGTGCGCGCACCTCGACGACAAGGTCGCGCGCTGGTGGCTGCCCGAGCGCTGGGCATTCGTCGACGAAGTGCCCAAGACCAGCGTCGGCAAGTTCGACAAGAAGGTGCTGCGCGCGCGCTACGCCAAGGGCGAGCTGGCGGTCGAGACGATCGCCGCTACGCGAGCGCGCCCGCGATGACCTGACCCGACGTAATCGTCGTCGCGATGGTCCCGGCGTCGACGCCGACCGCCGCCAGCGCCGTCTTGCCGAACGACGCCAGCGTATCGACCGCCGCGATGCTGCCGCCGCTCGTGCCGCGCCCGCTCTTGGCGTCGATCGCGAGCGCGCCGTAGTCGCCGGCCACCGGCGCCACGCCGCCGATGACGCCGCTGCGAAACGGCTTGCCGATGGCAATCGACACCTGGTGATTGCCGTTGTGCTGCCGCCCGTTGACGTTCGCCGGCCCGAGCGTGCGCCCGAAGACATTGAGCGACAGGAACGTCACCTGGTCCGACAGCCCGAGCGACGCGAGCTGCATCATCAAGCTGCCGATCGCCTCCACGCCCGACTGCGTCTGCGCCATCTCCGTCGCCAGCCCGGCGTCGTGGTGATTGTCGCCGCCGAACGGAATGTGGATCGCGACCACCGGCGTCACCTTCATCTGCACCAGCGTCAGCGCCGCGGTGATCTGCGAATCGATCGTGTTGTCGGCGATCGAATCGAGCGCGTCGAGCAGGCTCTGGTTGATGTTGCGCGCCTGCTGCTGCGACAAGATCAGCGAATCGAGATAGGCGCGTTGCGACTGGCTGGCGCCGTTCTTGTAGAGATCATGCAACTGCTGCAGCGTCGAGTCGCGCAGCGCCTGCAGGTTCGTCAGCGGCCCCGCCGGATTGGCCAGCGTCGCCTTGAGCGAAAGCGGCGGAATGATCGGCAGCGCCTGCCCCTGGTAGACCAGGCCCTCCGACGGTGACGTCGCTCCGATGGTGATCGGCTGCGCCTGCACCGTGCCGAGACACGGCGCCAGCTGCTTGGCCAACACCGACGGCAGCATCTCCGACTGATAGGTCGCGCCCATCAGCTTGAGCACGTCGGGCTCTTTTGGGTGCACGGGCGTATTGGTCATGAGGTGGAAGAAGGCGGTGCGATCGAGGACGCTCTGCGGCAGCGTCGCCCACGCCGTCGACGCCTTCCACTGCTGGCCGCCGAGCGACAGCGTCGCGCCCGGATCCGAGTGCGAGATCTTGTCGAGCGCCTGCGCCGCCGTCGCGTTGCCGTCGGCGTACGTGCCCGGCACGTTGGCGTTGATCGGATCGCCGTTGCCCGACGTCGCCAGGATGATGTACTGCGCCTTGTCCTTGGCCACGCAGCTCGGCGCCGGCGTCGCCGCCAGCGCGCGCCGCGGATTCAACAGGAAGCTCGCCGGCAATCCGGTGGCGAGCGCGCGCAGGCCGACGTAGCCGGCGCCGAAGAGCGCGGACAGGAGCGTTTGTCGACGAGTGAATTTCATCGTTCCCCTCCTCACAGGCCGATCCCGATCGACGACGGCGCCAGACACGCGGTCACGAAGGTCGACTTGAGCGCGTCCGTCGCCGACGCGCCCTGGGCCTGCGCCGCGGCAAAATGCGAATTCAGGATCTGCGTCGCCGCGCCGGCGCGCGGATCGGACGAGGTCAACGCCATCATCGTCGCCACGAAGTCGGCGATCGCCGCATTCGGCTGCGACGATGACCAGCGCTTGGCGTTCGGTCGCCCGGCGTTGGCCGGCGCGTCGATGACCATATCGGCCACTGCCGCGCACACGTTCTCCAGGCCCGCGCGATAGAACAGCGTCGGCTCGTTCGGCAGCACCGGAATTGGCGAGCCGCGCCCGTAGCCGTCCGACGGCAGGCCGCCGGCGATGAGCGAGACCGTCGACGGCATGCGCTTTTGCGCCGCGTCGAGCCCGCACACGTCGACGAGCCCGAGGCGATTGTCGAGCGCGGCGCACAGATGATCGCGGCGCGTCACCGCGACCATCTCGCCCGACAGCGTGGTGGTGCGCGTCTGAACCGTGTTGGTCACGAGCGGCGAGGTGACGAGCGCGCGCACGAGCGCGTTCCACGACAGGTTCCCGCTCTGAAACAGAGCGACGACGCGCTGAAACTCCGGATCGTCGGTCGCGCACGGCGCCGAGTTGACCCAATAGCAAAGCTTCTGCGCCCACGCCGACGGCACCGCCGGATGCGTCGCCAGCGTCGACGCGAAATCATCGATCGAGCTCACCGGCTTGACGACGCCCTGGAACGCGAACAGCCCCTTTTCCGCCATCTGCGCCGGATCGTTCTGCGGATAGTAATAATACGAGTATGTGCTCGACAGGATCGACCGCGTCGGATCGAGCAGCTGATGGCAGCCGTAGCAGGCCGTGCCCGGCGCCGAGTGATCCGGATCGAGCCCCGGCGTCGACGTCGGCACCGTCGTGTCGTTGCCGTCGACCGCCATGCCGGTGGCGACGATGAGCGTCTGATTGAGCGTGACGCGCATCTGGTTCGACGAGTTGGTCGGCCAATTGGCGGCGAACGCCGGCGTCGTGAAGAAGCCCGGATGCGGCGTCGCGATCACGAGCTCCGTCGCCGCGCGCAAGGTCGGCAGATCGTAGAACGCGGTGGTCGCCTCGCCCGCTTGCGGCGGCCGCAGCGTCACCAGCTTCCACGTCGTGAAGTCGCTCGCGGTCATCTGAAACCCGGTGGTCGGGCGCGTCGCGCAGCCGACCTTCGTCGGCAAGCGATGGTTGAAGACGCCGCCGTAGAGCGCGAGGTGCAGCCCGTACGCATCGGCCGGCAGCACGATCGGATCGGTGTTGCACGTCGGATCGGGATACGTGAGCTTGCCGATGTTCGGGTTGTACCAGTGCATATAATTCGGGCTCGCCGGATTGAGCGAATCGGCGATCGGAATTGGCCCCGCCGACGCCTCGAGCGTGATGGCCAGCGTCGGATTGGCGTCCTTGAACGCGTCGGTGATGCTCGCGTCGTCGGCGACGTGGCGCGTGTCGAGGAACGCGTAGAGCTCCATGAGCGCCGGCGTCATCATCAGCTGCCTGGTGGTGAACGCGTCGGTGATCGGCCGGCCGGCGGCGACCAGCGCCAGCGTCGTCCGCGCGAAGCTCTCGCGCAGGTTCTGCAAGAGCAGCGGAATCTGTCCGCCGACGCCGAGCCCGGTCGGCGGGATCATGTCGGTGAAATCGGCGGCGGTGATCTGCGTCTGCTGAAAAGCGAGCTCGAAGAAGATCATCATCTTCGCCTGGTACTCGGGCATCGCCATCCAGCCGTCGACGAGCGACCCGAGCGCGCTCGGATCCGCCGTGACCTTGGCCATCTCGTCATCGGTCGGCGGCAGGCCGACGAGGATGTTCTTCACCTTGGCGACGTAGACCGTCGGCGGATCGGGCTGGAAGGTGAACCCGGCGTCGGGGTTGGTCGTAGCGGCGCCCTGACGCGTGCAGCCGGCGAGGCCGATGCACGTCAAAAGCGCGAAAATCGTACAGGCATTGCGCGCCATACAAGGGAGACGACATCGGCGCGGGCGATGTTCCCCGTTTCAGCGCCCCGACGGCGGATGCTCGACGCGATAATCGGCGAGCCACGACAGCACCTGCTCGAGAAGCTTCGGATCGGCGAGCTGCGCAGCGAGACGCGCGCGCATGTCGCGCGACTCGCGGAAGAAGTCGACGCGGAGCTCGTTCGACACCGGCACCGTCTTCAGGCCCTGGCGCGCGAACAGGCCGCCGATGAGCGCGTCGTCCTGGCGGCGCCCGACGTCGTCGAGCCGCACGCGCAGCTTCGCTGCCGCGCTGCGGATGTAGCGTTGCGCGTCGATCGGCAGCGCGTCGAACGAGCGGCTGGTGAAGAACGCGCAGCCGTTGCGATAGCTGAGCGCGAGATTTTCGAGGTAGTGCGCCTGCGTCGACCACTGGAAGGCGAGCGCCGCCGTCGGCATGGCGATGAAGCCGTCGACGGCGCGATCGTCATAGGTGCGCGCCGCGGTGTCGAGCGACGTCGGGACGACCTGCAGCCCCAGCGCCGGGCCTTGCGTGCGCAGCGCGTTGTCGGCGTCCCAGACCCACAAGCGCATCTTGCGCAGGTCGGCCATCGAGTGCACCGGCGTGCGCGTGAACAGCATCTCCGGTCCCAGCGTCAGGTCGCCGAGAAAGATGAAGCCGGCGTGCAGGAACTCGGCTTCGACGGTGCGCTCGAGGCGGCCGAGCACGTAGACCGATTCGTCGCGGTTTTGGAAGAGCCCGAAGATGCGCGTCACGCGCAAGGCCGGCCCGAGACGCACGCAGCTCTCGGAGCCGATGGCGCCATCGAGCTGATCGCGCTTGATGCGATCGAGCACCGTGAACTCGTCGCCGGCGACAGCGGACGCGTACAGCTTGATGCGGACGGCGCCGCCGGTGCCGGCCTCGATGTCGCGGGCCCAGGCGGCGAACTCGCGCTCCCAGGCAGTGCCGTGCGGCGCGATGGTGGCGACGCGCAAGGTGATCGGCTCGGCACGAGCTGCCGGCGCGAGGACGCAGAGGCTGAGGGTGAGCGCTAGGAGCGCGACGGCCGGACGCATGCGAGCGTCCAGGGTATCACGAGGGAGCTACTGCAGGCTTTCGCCGGTGAGGACCCTGTAGATGCCGCGGCGGATGGCGTCGTGGCCCTTGGTGTTCGGATGGATGCACGACGCCGGGTCGTACCAGAGCTGCGTCGTGTCCGGGTTGTTGTAGCCGTGGCCGGTGAAGTCGGCGTGCATGTCATAGAGCGCGCCGCCGACCTTGGCGATGTTGGTCGCGAGCACGGTGTTCCAGTTGCCGAAGCCGGTCGCCACCGCGGCGGCGCTGATGTTGACGCCGGGGCCGCACATGACGGTCGCGAAGTCGCCCTGGCCGTCGGTGAAGTCGTAGATGTTGGCGAGAACGATATAGACCTTGCCGCTGCCGAGGCGGCCCGGCGTGGCCAGCTCGCCGAGCTCGGCGGCGAGGTGCGCGTCGAGCTCTGCGCGCAGGTCGGCGTCGGTGTTGGTGATGGCGGCGATGGAGTGCGCGTTGAGATCGTTGCCGCCGATGGTGATGCTGACGAGGACGTCGCCGGCGTAGCTCGAGCCGAGGCTGTCGATCTGCGTGCGCAGAAGCGGCGCGCCCGACGGCTGGTTGTCGCTGAACACGTCGGTGATGGCGCCCTGCTCGGCGCCGTGCACGTAGACGAGGCCGGGATACTTGGCGGCGAGATCCGCGTTCAGCAGATCATAGAAGAACGGGCCGGTGCCGCCGCGATCGGAGATCGAGTCACCGAGCGCGATATACGTTCCGATCTTGGCGTCCGCCGGAAGCAGCGGGCCGGCGTTGCCGCCGGTGCCGCCGGTATCGGTACCGCCGCCGCCGCCGCCGCCCGTGCCGGCGCTGCCGCCGTTGCCGCCGACGTGCTGATTGCTGCCCCCGCAGCCGGCGAGAAGCGAAGAAAGGAAGAAAGCGAAAATGGTGCGCTTGGAATTCATAACGCCCTTGTTAGCGCATTCGAGAATCGCTGATCAATAAAAATCTTGTTTATTTTCGCGATGTTGTAACTTTTGTAAGTTCCACTGCGGATATCACAAGGCGATGCTGAAGCAAATGCAGTTTCGATTACTTCGCTTTCAAACGAGCGCCGCCGGGGCGCGTTCGGTCGCGATCGACACCGCCTGTTCGCCGGGGCGTGAACAGCGAGCGCGAGGACGAGCGCGCCGACGAGCGCGCCGACGGACGCGAGGTCGATCGCGCGATATCCACGTCGTCACCACGCCGTCGCGCGTGCGACAATTTCGCGCGTTGCGGTGACGATTGGTCCGACGAATTTACCGTCGCTGAGGCGCGTCGCCTCATGGGCAAATGCTGCTGTCTCCGTACCGCCCCACAATTCGCAGTGAAATCGATTTCCCATATTTTCAAACGCCGAGGATCATGCCTGTTTCCCGTCGCTGCCGACAGGCACGCATGCTGCAAAACCTCACGGCATAACAAATCAAGGAGAGTACACAATGCGTAAACTCGCCCTCGTTTTTGGCGCTCTTGGATTCATCGCGTTCGCCGGTGTGGCGCGTGCCGATCAGAAGACGGAGAACACCGAGAAGACCGATACGTCGACGACGCTGAGCGGCAAGCAGAAGACGACTCACACCAAGCGCGTCGAGCGCGCCGACGGCTCGGCGGTCGAGACCAAGACGGAGACCACGCGCCCGAAGAACGACGTCAAGCGCGACGAGGCGAAGCGCGACGACATCCGCCGCGATGACAACTCCGCGACGGCCGTCCGTCATGACGAGCGCGCCGATGCCGACCACGACAACGGCGCCGAAGTGAAGACCAGCGAGCACACCACGCTCACCGGCAAGAAGCAGTTCAAGACCACCAAGAAGGTCGACAACGCCGACGGCTCGCACACCGAGACGACGACCACGAAGACCGAGCCGGATCGCAAGTAACGCACGAACCTAGAACCGTACGCTTGGCTTAGGCGCCGGGAGCTCACCGCTCCCGGCGTTTTTTTTCGCCTCTGCGCCGCGTTTCCAAATTGGCAACGAGCCTTGTCGCCTGGGCCCGTGGTAACCAAACCGCCCGCTCGCTACTCTAGAGGGAGAAAGGTCGTGTCATGAAACCTATGCGCGCTTTAATCGTAGCCTTCTTCTTCGTGGCGGGCTGTGGCGGCTCGAACCCGCCTCCGGCAGGCCCTGCCGGCGGCGCTGGCGGAACCGGCGGCGGCGGTGCAGCGGGCGGCGGCGGCGGCGCGGGCGCAGGCGGCGCCGGCGGCGGCCCTGGCGGATCGTGGCTGACCGGCGCGTCGGCGACGCTCCTGGCATCGACCGACGGCACCACCTTCCTCGCGCACAGCGCGCCGGCGACCGGCGATCTCTATGCGCTCACCTGCGTCGGGCACCTCGACGGCTGGGCGGCCGGCGCCGGCGGCGCGATCATCGCGACCCACGACGGCGGCACCACCTGGTACGCGCAGTCGAGCGGCGTGACCACGAGCCTGCGCGCGTTGTCGTTCGCCGATCGCGACCACGGCCTCGCCGTCGGTGACGCCGGCGTCGTCCTGCGCACGGTAGACGGCGGCGCGAGCTGGCAGCGCGTCACGGTAGCGACGGCAGCCGATTTGCGCGGCGTCGCCATGTCGCAGTTCGACGGGCGCGCCTTCATCGTCGGAGCGGGCGGCGTCATGCTGCGCTCCACCGACGGCGGCGCCAGCTTCGCAGCGCCCGCGACCATCGCCGCGGCTACCCTGCGTGCGGTGCGCTTCAGCGGCGAAGCAGGCGCCGGCTACGCGGTCGGCGACGGCGGCCTGGTGCTGGCGACGCGCGACGGCGCTTCGTGGCAAGCGTTGGCCGCGCACGCCCCGGCCGATCTGACGGCGCTGTCGATCTCCGACGACGCCGCGCGCATCGTCGCCGTCGGCGCCGCCGGCCTGGTCTGGCGCTCGGTCGACGCCGGCGCCAGCTGGCAGTCGTCACCGAGCGGCGTCACCGCCGCGCTGGCGACCATCGGCTTCTCCGATGCCGATCCGGCCACCGGCTGGGCCGCGGGTGCCCACGGCACGCTGCTCGTCACGCATGACGGCGGCGCCAGCTTCACGCACCTCGCCTCGCCGACCACGGCCGACCTCTACTCCGTCGAAGATCTGTAGTCCCCCCCTCCGTCCCTCCGCCGCCGCATGGCAGGATCTGTGGCGACATCGTCATTGCTGCCATACACGCTTCTGGCAGCATGAGCGCATGTCGAAGCCGCACCGCATCGCCATGGTCACGTTCCCCGGCGCGCAGATCCTCGACGTGGTGGCGCCGCTCGAGGTCTTTTCGCGCGCGTCGCGCTACCTGACCGACGAGGGCCGGCGCGGCCGGCCGCGCTACGAGGTCGAGATCCTCGCGCGCAAGCCGGGCCCGGTCGTCATGTCGTCGGGCCTCGCGGTCATCGCCGCGCGCAGCTATCGCGCCGTGCGCGGCGGCATCGATACGCTGTTCGTCGGCGGCGGCATCGGCGTCGACGCCGCGCTCGCCGATCGCCCGCTCGTCGACTGGATCGCGCGCGCCGCGCCGCGCGTGTCGCGCCTGGCGTCGGTGTGCACCGGCGCGTTCCTGCTCGCCGAGGCCGGCGTGCTCGACGGCAAGCGAGCCACCACGCACTGGCATCGCTGCGATCAGCTGGCCGCGCGCTATCCCAAGGTGTGTGTCGAGGCCGATCCGATCTTCGTGCGCGCGGGAAACGTCTACACGTCGGCCGGCGTCACCGCGGGCATGGACCTGGCGCTCGCGCTCGTCGAGGAGGATCACGGCCCGACGGTCGCGCGCGAGGTGGCGCGCGAGCTGGTGCTGTTCTTGAAGCGCCCGGGCGGCCAATCGCAATTCTCGGCGCAGCTGGCGGTGCAGCTCACCGATCGCGCTCCGTTGGCCGAGCTGCAGGCGTGGATGGTCGACCACCTCGCCGATGATCTGTCGGTCGAGGCGCTGGCGCGGCGCGCCGCGATGAGCCCGCGCAATTTCGCGCGCGTGTTCGCGCAATCGGTCGGCACGACGCCGGCGCGCCACGTCGAGCAGCTGCGCGTCGAAGCGGCGCGTCGTCGTCTCGAGGAGAGCGACGCCGGCATCGACGCGATCGCGGCGCAGTGCGGCTTCGGTTCGCGCGAGTCGCTGCGGCGCGCCTTCGCGCGAACCGTGCGCGTGAGCCCGAGCGCCTATCGCGCCCGTTTCGCCGATGAGCCGCACGCCCCGCGACGGCTACCAGGCTAGTGCGTGCGCGGCGGCGTGTAGCGCGCCGCCGGATCGACGGGCGCCACGTACGCGCTCTTCCAATCGCCGACGAAGAACGCGTCGAGGCGCGCCGGCAGCGTGCCGCCGGCGATGATGAGCCCGACGTTGCGGCTCTTGTAGAAGTAGTCGCGCTCCCAATTGCTCGTGCCCACCCAGGCGCGCTCGCCGTCGACGACGAGATACTTGGCGTGTGCGACCCGCGCATACGGGACGAAGCCGCCCGACCACGGCGGGATCGTGATGAACGCGACGTGCACGTTCGGCACGACCGCGAGCCGCTGCAGCCCTTCGACGCAGCCTTTGCGCTTGCACCAGTCCGCGACGAGGAGCTCGACGGTGACGCCGCGCGCCGCCGCCCGTCGCAGCGCCGCCTCGAGCTCGTCGCAATGCTCGGTCAGCACCTGCACGCGCACGGTGCGGCGCGCGCCGTCGATGAGCGCGATGAGACGCGGCAGCTCCCACAGCGACTCGTCGGGTAGCCATCCCGACGGGCTCGCCACCGGCGTCAGCTCCATGCGCGCCTTGCCTTCGCCGACGACGACGGGAAAGTGCGCGCCCGCGTGCGTGTGCTTGCGCGGCGGACCCTCGGGGTTGCCGGCGAGCGCCCAATCGGTCTCGAAGAGATCGA
>Ga0070679_100004726_pt1 | contig 12562 bp, 11 predicted proteins | sample KBSC63BmetaG_FD_65652 | JGI IMG/M metagenome (GOLD analysis project Ga0070679, IMG submission 65652) | Corn rhizosphere microbial communities from Kellogg Biological Station, Michigan, USA - KBS C6-3B metaG | ecosystem: Host-associated > Plants > Roots > Rhizosphere | place: USA: Michigan... | reverse complement strand
CGAACCGACCCTCGCCGGCGCCCTCGAGGATGCCCGGGAAAACCGGGTCCCTGCCCTGGACCTCACCGGGCCCGCGGCGCTGCGCCCCTTCGTGGTGGCGGGCCTGGCGCGCACGGGCCGCACGGTCCTGGTCGTCACCGCGACCGTGCGCGAGGCCGAGGACCTGGTCGAGGAGCTGTCCGACGTGGTGCCGGGCTCCGGGCTGGCGCTCTACCCGGCGTGGGAGACGCTGCCCCACGAGCGGCTGAGCCCGCGCAGCGACACCGTCGGGCGACGCCTGGCCGTGCTGCGCCGGCTCCGGCACCCGGCCGCCGACGGCGCGGCGGGGCCGCTGAAGGTCGTGGTGGCGCCGGTCCGCTCGATCCTGCAGCCGCAGGTCAAGGGACTGGGTGACCTCGAGCCGGTGGAGCTCCAGCCCGGCGACACAGCCGACCTCGACGACGTCACCCGCCGGCTGGCCGATGCGGCCTACACCCGGGTCGACCTCGTCGAGAAGCGCGGTGAGTTCGCCGTGCGTGGCGGTCTGGTCGACGTCTTCCCGCCCACCGAGCAGCACCCGATCCGGGTGGAGTTCTGGGGCGACGAGGTCGAGGAGGTCCGCTCGTTCGCGGTCGCCGACCAGCGCACCATCGACCAGGTCGAGCGCCTCTGGGCGCCGCCGTGCCGCGAGCTGCTGCTGACCGAGGAGGTACGCCGGCGCGCGGCCGCCCTGGGCCAGGCGCACCCCCAGCTCGCGGAGATGACCGACAAGATCGCCGCGGGCATCGCGGTCGAGGGCATGGAGTCGCTTGCGCCGGTGCTCGTGGACGAGCTGGAGCTGCTCGTCGACGCGATGCCCGCCGACACCCACGTCGTCCTGCTGGACCCGGAGCGGATCCGCTCGCGCGCCCATGACCTCGTCGCCACGAGCGAGGAGTTCCTGGGCGCCTCGTGGGCGGCTGCCGCGGGGGGCGGCACGGCGCCGATCGACCTCGGGGCGGCGTCGTACCGCGAGCTCGACGACGTCACCGACCACGCGCGGGAGCTCGGACAGCCCTGGTGGACGGTGAGCCCGTTCGGCCTCGACGACGAGCTGCTCGCCTCCGGCGGTACGGCGGGCGGCACCGTCGCGGCCAACCCGGTCGAGGGCTATCGCGGCGACGTCGAGCGCATCGTCGGCGACCTCCGCGGCTGGCTCGGTGACGGCCGGCGCATCCTCGTCGTGCACCCCGGTCACGGCTCGGCCGAGCGCATGGTCGAGGTGCTCGGCGAGCACGACATCGCTGCGCGGCTGGCCGATCCGGCCGACGCCGTGCCGGAGCCGAGCGTGGTCACTGTGACCACCGGCACCCTGGCGCACGGCTTCGTCGCCGACGCGCTGGGACTCGTGCTGCTCACCGGCGACGACCTGTCCGGGCAGCGTGGCGCCACCCGCGACCAGAGCCGGATGCCCGCACGTCGCAAGCGCCAGATCGACCCGCTGGAGCTGAAGAAGGGCGACTACGTCGTCCACGAGCAGCACGGCGTCGGCCGGTTCGTCGAGATGCGGCAACGCGAGGTGCAGGGCGCGACCCGGGAGTACCTCGTGCTCGAGTACGGCGCCTCGAAGCGGGGCGGACCGGCGGACCGGCTCTACGTCCCGGCCGACGCCCTCGACCAGGTCACCCGATACGTCGGCGGGGAGCAGCCGAGCCTCGACCGGCTCGGCGGCTCCGACTGGTCCAAGCGGAAGAACCGCGCGCGTCGTGCGGTCCGTGAGATCGCGGCCGAGCTGATCAAGCTGTACGCCGCCCGCCAGGCCACGCAGGGCTTCGCCTTCGGGCCGGACACCCCGTGGCAGCGCGAGCTCGAGGACGCCTTCCCGTTCCACGAGACGCCCGACCAGCTCACCACGGTCGACGAGGTGAAGTCCGACATGCGCCAGACGGTCCCGATGGACCGGCTGGTGTGCGGTGACGTCGGCTACGGCAAGACCGAGATCGCCGTACGCGCGGCGTTCAAGGCGGTGCAGGACGGCAAGCAGGTCGCGGTGCTCGTGCCGACGACCCTGCTGGTGCAGCAGCACTACACGACGTTCGCGGAGCGGATGGGCTCCTTCCCGGTCACGATCCGGTCGCTGAGCCGCTTCCAGACCGAGAAGGAGGCGCGCGAGGTCGCCGACGGTCTGCGCGAAGGCTCGGTCGACATCGTGATCGGCACCCACCGCCTGCTCAATCCCGACATCAAGGTCAAGGACCTCGGGCTGATCGTCGTCGACGAGGAGCAGCGGTTCGGGGTCGAGCACAAGGAGCAGATGAAGCGGCTCCGCACCAGCGTCGACGTGCTGTCGATGAGCGCGACGCCCATCCCGCGCACCCTGGAGATGGCGATCACCGGCATCCGTGAGATGTCCACGATCACCACGCCTCCGGAGGAGCGCCACCCGGTGCTGACCTACGTCGGTGCCTACGAGGACCGCACCGTCACCGCGGCGATCCGACGCGAGCTACTCCGCGAGGGCCAGGTCTTCTTCATCCACAACCGGGTGCAGTCGATCGAGAAGGCCGCGGCCCGGATCCGCGAGCTGGTGCCCGAGGCGAGGGTGGCGACGGCACACGGGCAGATGGGGGAGCACCAGCTCGAGCAGGTGATGCTCGACTTCTGGGAGAAGCGCTTCGACGTCCTGGTCTGCACCACGATCGTGGAGTCCGGCCTCGACGTGTCCAACGCCAACACCATGATCATCGAGCGCTCCGACACCCTCGGCCTCTCCCAGCTCCACCAGCTCCGCGGCCGGGTCGGCCGCTCGAGCGAGCGCGCGTACGCCTACTTCCTCTACCCGGCCGAGAAGCCGCTGACGGAGACCGCGCACGAGAGGCTCGCGACGCTCGCGCAGCACTCCGATCTCGGCGGTGGCATGGCGATCGCGATGAAGGATCTCGAGATCCGCGGCGCCGGCAACCTGCTGGGCGGCGAGCAGTCGGGCCACATCGCCGACGTCGGCTTCGACCTCTATGTCCGGCTGGTCGGCGAGGCGGTGGCGGAGTTCCGCGCCGACGGGTCGTCGACCGACGACCTGGGCGAGGTGCGCATCGAGCTGCCGGTCGACGCGCACCTGCCGCACGCCTACATCCCCAGCGAGCGGCTGCGCCTCGAGATGTACCGGCGGCTGGCCGAGGTCCGCACCGACGACGACGTCGACGCCATCCGCGACGAGCTGGACGACCGGTACGGCGAGCCGCCGATGGAGGTGGTCTCGCTGCTGCTGGTCGCGCGCTTCCGGGCCCGTGCCCGTCAGGCCGGGGTCTCCGAGGTCACCATCGCCGGGCGCAACGTGCGGTTCGCACCGGTCGACCTGCCCGAGTCGCGCGTCGTACGCCTCAACCGGCTCTATCCGCGCAGCATCTACAAGAGCCAGGTCGGGACGCTCCTCGTGCCGCGTCCGCAGGCGACCTCGGCCGCGCAGGTGCTCGGGGGGCGTCCGATCGACGGGGTCGCCCTGCTTGAATGGGCCCGCACCGTGATCGACACCGTCATCGATCCCGTTCAGCAGAAGGTGGAGTCATCGTGAAGCGTCCAGCCGCCCCCTCGACCCACGGGGCGATCCACGTGGTCGGCCTCGCGGCAGCAGGTCTGCTGCTCAGCGCCTGCGGGAGCTCGTTGGGGATCCATCCCGGCTCGGCGGTGGTCGTCGGAGACGAGTCGGTGTCGATGGGGAAGATCGACTCCACGACCACGGCGTTCTGTCGCGTGTACGTCGCCCAGGCCGCGCAGCAGTCGTCCCAGCAGCAGTCGGGACCGGTGCCGATGGGCCTGTTCCGCGCGTACGCCGCGTCCAGCCTTGCCAAGCGTGCGCTCGGCAAGCAGCTCGCCGACGCCTACGACGTGCAGCCGGCAGCCGGCTACCAGCAGCAGGTCGCGCAGTACCAGACCGCGCTCGCCTCCTCCCCGGCCGACGATCGCGACGCCGCCATCGAGGTGGCCGCCGCCGACGCCTACCTGCAGAACGTCCAGGTGGCGGTCGGGCAGAAGCTCACCCACAGCACGGGCTCGACCAACGAGGAGCTCAAGGCCGACCTCCAACGCGGCCAGGTCGCCACCACGGACTGGCTGGCCGACCACGACGCGTTCATCGACCCGGTCTTCGGGGTGGCCGTCGACGACGGCAAGTTCTCGCAGACCGACGACCAGACCTCCGTCGCGGTCAGTGCCCTGGCCCGGGGCGGCACCCAGCTGGCATCCCAGCAGGGCCCGCCCACGTCGTACACCGGCCAGCTCCCGGCCGCGCAGGTCTGCAGCTGATCCCGTGACCGACGGCGACGCCCTCCTGGACTTCGCCGACGACATGCGTCGGCTCCGGCGTGACTGCCCGTGGAAGCGCGAGCAGACGCACCGCTCGCTCGCGCGCTACCTGCAGGAGGAGACCGCCGAGACCCTCGAGGCGATCGACACCGGCGACCTGCCGCACCTGAAGGAGGAGCTGGGCGACCTGCTGCTGCAGGTGTACTTCCACGCCGCCATCGCCGAGGAGCACGGCGACTTCACCCTCGACGACGTCGCGCAGGGCATCTCGGAGAAGATGCACCTGCGCAACCCCCACGTGTTCGGGGACCAGGACGGGTCGCAGATGTCCGCGGCCGACGTCGATGCGCAGTGGCAGCAGATCAAGCAGCGCGAGAAGCCGCGGCGATCGGCGTACGACGGGATCGCGCCGCAGCTGTCCGCCCTCCTGCTCGCGACCAAGGTCTGGGAGCGCACCCCCGACGCGAGCGTGCCGGCCGGCTCCGACGACCTGGGAGACCGGCTCCTCGCCCTGGTCGCCGAGGCGGCGGCCGCCGGCGTCGATCCCGAGCAGGCTCTCCGCGACGCCCTCCGCCGAGCTGTGGCCGGGTCGCCTGAAGAGCACCCTGGGGTGTAGGCGTTCTCGCACTCCCCGTGGTGTTCTCCGGCGTGGGTGTCTTGGGGAATCTCGATGCCTCACACCGTGGCGAGGGTGTACCTGACGTCCTGGGTCAGCACGATGTCGCCGCCCGGCTCGCGGGCCCCTTCGAGGATCTCGGCTGCCTCGGAGAAGATCGACGGTCTCCGCTCCTCGGGGACCAGCCCCCAGAACATCCGTTGTCCGGTGCCCATGCTGAAGGCCCGCCACTGCTCGGCGTCGCGGAACCTCACCGCCAGCGCCAGGTGCTGCGAGCGGAGGTCCCGGGCGCCGCACGAGCCGCACAGCTCCTCCAGTCCCTGGTCGGACTCGAACGGGCCGGCCTCGCCCGAGGTCCGGGCGTCGAGCATCTGAGGCGGCAGGTAGGGGTGGAACAGCGCGTCGACGCGTGCCCAGGTGGGGTCCGGGACGCCGAACGTCGCCAGCCCGAGGCGGCCGCCGGGCGCCAGCAGGCGCACCCACGACCGCAACGTCGTCGCCGGGTCGGCGGAGAAGAACAGCACCAGCGACGCGAGCAGGACATCGGCACCGGCGTCGGGCAGTCCGAGGTCGTCGGAGGTGACGACCCGGGTGTGCACCTGGAGCAGGCCCTGCTCCTCGGCTCCGCGTCGGGTCAGCTCGACCATGGCGGCGGAGAGGTCGAGGGCGGTGACGCTGCCCGTCTCACCGACCGCCCGCGCCGCGGGGAACGTCGCGGCGCCGCGACCGCAGCCGACGTCGACCACGCGCTCACCGGTCGTCGGCGCGACCGCGTCCACCAGTCCCTCGGCGATGGGCGCGAAGAAGGCCACGCCGCTCTGGTCGTAGTCCGTCGCGACGGCGTCGAAGACCTCCGCCACCCGCCGCTCGCGCTGCACCTGGTCGTCCATCGCCCTAGGGTGGCGGGGTCGTCCGCGGAACGCCATGGGGTGGAGGCGTTTTCGCACTTCCTCGACATCCCATGGTGTTCCGCGGACCGCCCCGCGGGTGCTGCGCGGCACCTGCCGCTCGCGCGGATAGTGTGAGGCGCATGGCGATCATCGATGCTGTCGGGGCGCGCGAGATCCTCGATTCACGGGGGAACCCGACGGTGGAGGTCGAGGTCCTGCTCGACGACGGCACCTACGCACGGGCGGCCGTCCCGAGCGGTGCGTCCACGGGAGCCTTCGAGGCCGTGGAGCTCCGCGACGGAGACGAGAAGGTGTACGCCGGCAAGGGCGTCCAGAAGGCGGTCGCCGCCGTCGTCCAGCAGATCGGACCGGCCCTCGAGGGGCTCGACGCCGACGACCAGCGCGTCATCGACCAGACGATGCTCGACCTCGACGGCACCCCCAACAAGGCCAACCTCGGCGCCAACGCGATCCTCGGCGCCTCGCTCGCCGTCGCCAAGGCTGCCGCCGACTCGGCCGGCCTGCCGCTCTACCGGTACGTCGGCGGCCCGAACGCCCACCTGCTGCCGGTGCCGATGATGAACATCCTCAACGGCGGGTCGCACGCCGACTCCAACGTCGACGTCCAGGAGTTCATGGTCGCGCCGATCGGGGCCGCCACGTTCCGCGAGGCGCTGCAGCACGGCGCCGAGGTCTACCACGCCCTCAAGGCGGTCCTGAAGCAGAAGGGCCTGGCCACCGGCCTCGGCGACGAGGGCGGCTTCGCCCCGAACCTCGACAGCAACCGGGCCGCCCTCGACCTGATCGTCGAGGCCATCGACGCGGCCGGGTTCACCGCCGGCAAGGACGTCGCGCTGGCCCTCGACGTCGCGGCCTCGGAGTTCTTCGACGACGGTCACTACACGTTCGAGGGCGCCGCCAAGTCCGCGGCCGAGATGAGCGCCTACTACGGCGACCTGGTGTCGTCGTACCCGATCGTCTCGCTGGAGGACCCCCTGGACGAGGACGACTGGGACGGCTGGCGGACGATCACCGACGAGCTCGGAGACCGGGTGCAGATCGTCGGCGACGACCTCTTCGTGACCAACGTCGAGCGGCTGCAGCGAGGCATCGACGGCGGCCAGGCCAACGCGCTGCTGGTCAAGGTCAACCAGATCGGGTCGCTCACCGAGACCCTCGACTCGGTCGACCTGGCACACCGCAACCGCTTCCGCTGCATGATGAGCCACCGCTCCGGCGAGACCGAGGACACCACGATCGCGGACCTCGCGGTGGCGACCAACTGCGGCCAGATCAAGACCGGGGCCCCGGCCAGGTCGGAGCGGGTCGCGAAGTACAACCAGCTCCTGCGCATCGAGGAGGAGCTCGGCGACGCCGCGCGGTACGCCGGCACCCGGGCCTTCCCGCGCTTCGGAGCCTGAGGACACCCGATGCCCGCCTCGTCCGCACCGTCCGCGCCCTCGCGGCAGCCCCGTCGCGCGCCCGCGGGGCGCCCGGGCGCGCGCCCTGGTGGTCCTCGGCAACGGCCGCGGACCGCGCGGGCCGCGGTCGCCGAGGCCCCCGTCGCTCGCCGGGCGCCCGAACCCCGACGCACGCGCTTCACCGGCCGGATGATGGTGCTGCTGCTCGTGCTGTCGGTGCTGACGATCTCCTACGCCTCGTCGTTGAAGGCCTTCTTCCAGCAGCGCGACCAGATCGACGGCCTGCGCAGCCAGATCGCCTCGAGCCAGGCCAGCATCGACCGGCTGCAGGGCGAGAAGGCCCGGTGGCACGACCCGGCGTACGTCAAGGAGCAGGCCCGCGCGCGCTTCGGCTACCTGATGCCCGGCCAGACGTCGTACGTCGTGATCGGCGCGGACGGCAAGCCGCTGGCCGCCCAGTCGACCCTGTCCGACCCGCGCACCAGCCAGGCCGCGACGCCGACGGCGTGGTGGACCGACGAGTGGCGGTCGGTCCAGCTCGCGGGAGACCCGCCGGCGCCCCAGCAGAAGCAGAAGCCGCTGAAGTACCTCGGCGGTCACCACCGGTGAGCGGTCCGGTCGCCCCCGAGGACCTGGCGGCCGTCGAGTCCCAGCTGGGACGCCCGCCCCGCGGCACGCACGCGGTCGGACACCGCTGCCCCTGCGGGCTCCCTGACGTCGTGGTGACCGAGCCGCGGCTGCCCGACGGCACGCCGTTCCCGACGACGTACTACCTGACCTGCCCCCGGGCCGCCTCGCTGATCGGCACGCTCGAGGGATCCGGCCTGATGCGGGAGATGGAGGGCCGGCTGGCCGGTGACGACGAGCTGGCCGTGGCGTATCGGCGCGCGTACGACGCCTACCTCGCAGACCGCGAGCACCTCGGGCAGGTCCCGGAGATCGCCGGCGTCGCCGCCGGTGGCATGCCCGACCGCGTGAAGTGCCTGCACGTGCTGGCCGCCCACGCGCTGGCCGCCGGGCCGGGGGTCAACCCGCTGGGCGACGAGGTCCTCGAACGGCTGGGGGAGTGGTGGGCCGACGGCCCGTGCGTCGAGGCGCGTGATGAGTGACCGGATCGCCGCTATCGACTGCGGCACCAACTCGATCAAGATCCTGATCGGCCAGGCCCCCGAGGTGCTGGTGCGCGAGTCGCGCATGGTGCGGCTCGGGCAGGGGGTCGACACGACCGGCCGGCTGTCGGAGGACGCGCTCGCGCGGACGTTCGCGGCGATCGACGAGTTCGCGGAGATGATCCGGGCCCACGACGTGCGCCGGGTCCGGTTCTGTGCGACGTCGGCGACGCGCGACGCCGCCAACGCGAGCGTGTTCGCCGAGGGGGTGCGGGCCCGGCTGGGCGTCGACCCCGAGGTGCTCTCCGGTGCGCAGGAGGCGGCCCTGGCCTACGCCGGGGCGCTGGGCCACGTCGGCCAGGTCGAGGGACCGGTGCTCGTGGTCGACATCGGCGGCGGGTCGACCGAGCTGGTGCTCGGCCACGAGGAGCCGGAGCACGCGGTGTCCATGGACATCGGCTCGGTGCGGCTGCACGAGCGCCATCTCCACGACGACCCGCCGGACGCCGACCAGCTGGCGGCGTGCCGGGCCGACATCGACGCCCACCTCGCCTCCTGCCCGGTGCCGGTGGCCGACGCCGCCACGGTGATCGGCACGTCCGGGACGATCAAGACCCTGGCGGCCGCGATGCTCGACCTCCCCTGCTACGACCGCGAGGCGATCGACGGCGCCGTGCTCGGCGCGGCCGAGACCTCGGCGTACGTCGACCGGCTGCTGGAGATGACGGTCGCCGAGCGCCGCGGCATCGCGTCGATGCACCCGGGCCGCGCCGACGTGATCGGTGCCGGCGCCCTGATCTGGTCGCGCGTGCTGGCCCACGCGGCCGTGCCGACGTACCTCGTCTCGGAGGGCGACATCCTCTACGGGATCGCGTCCTCCCTGGTCGCCCATGAGTGAGCTGCTGCCCCACCCGGTGACGGGCACGCCGTACCCGAGCCCGGTGCCACCCGGCACCGGCTGGCCGGACGATCCGGCGCAGCCCGGGACGCCGGTCGCGCGCGGCCCGTCCGCCGTACGCCGGCTCGCCGCCACCGACGACCTCGGCGAGCTCGACGCGCGGGTCAGCGTCTGCTCGGCCTGCCCGCGGCTGGTCCGGTGGCGCGAGGACGTCGCGCGCGACAAGCGGGCGTCGTTCGCCGACCAGCCCTACTGGGGCCGGCCGATCGCGGGCTGGGGCGACCCGCAACCCCGGCTGCTGATCGTCGGTCTCGCGCCCGCGGCGAACGGCGGCAACCGCACCGGCCGCGTCTTCACCGGTGACTCGTCGGGCGACTGGCTCTTCGCCAGCCTGCACCGCGTCGGCCTGGCGACGCAGGCGACCAGCGTGCACGCAGGCGACGGTCAGCGCCTCGTCGGTGCTCGGATGGTCGCGACCGTGCGCTGCGCGCCACCTGCCAACAAGCCGACCGTCGAGGAGCGTGAGACCTGCTCGCCGTGGATCCGTCGTGAGGTCGAGCTGGTCGCGCCGTGGCTGCGGGTCGTCGTCGCGCTGGGCGCCTACGGCTGGGACGCCGCCCTGCGCTCCCTGGCCGCGGCGGGGTACGCCGTACCCAGGCCGAAGGCCAAGTTCGGCCACGGCTCGGCCGTCCCGGTGACCCGTGAAGCCCACGAGGTCAGCCTGGTCGGCTGCTACCACCCCTCGCAGCACAACACCTTCACCGGTCGGCTCACGCCCGCGATGCTGGACGAGGTGTTCACCCGCGCCCTCGAGCTCGCCGGCACTCCACCCTGAGCAGGGATCGCTGCGGGCCCGTCGGTGAGGGATGCCCGATCAGCCGGTGCGCGAGCACCGGCCCCGCGACCAGGAACGCGTTGACGATCATCGCCTCCAGGAGGAACGGGAGCATGGTCGGGTGGTTGTGGGCCGCGGCGAACCACATGGTGGGGCGACGAGACACCGCCGGGACGTCATACGGTGTGGTTGCCAGGGCGACCAGGACGTATGACGTCCCGGGCACCCGAGCGGCCCCTGTATCCCAACCGGCAGAGGAAGCGGTCTTAAAAACCGTTCAGTCTGGGTTCGACCCCCAGCGGGGGCACCTGCGGCGACTCAGGGCTTCGGTGCCCCGGAGACGAGGTCCTCGAGCTCGTCGACCCAGCCCTCCTCGTGTGGCCACACCGACCGCACGAGCCAGGTGACGCCGGCGGCGGCGTACTCCTCGACCGTGGAGGTCGCCCACCAGGGGACGACGAGGTCCCAGTCGTCGTGGGGGTGAGCGCCGACGTACGCCGCGATGCCCGCGGCGTCGAGGGTCTCGGGCAGCAGGGGCGCGTAGCCGTCCCAACGACGGGCCCGCTCCAGCGGCTTGGTGTGGGGGTGTCGGCCGGCGATCCAGATCGGCACCCGCGGGCGCTGCAGCGGCGCCGGCCGCACGGCCGCGTCGACCTGCAGGTGCTCGCCGCGGAACGACGCCCGTCCCTCACCCAGCAGACCGCCGAGCACCGTGAGGGCCTCGTCGGTGATGGCGCCGCGCACCTGGTACGACGGCTCGTCGCCGAAGTCGGAGAAGTCGAGGTCGGGCGGGTCGCCGAGACCGACCCCGATGGTCGCGCGCCCGCCGGAGAGGTGGTCGAGGGTCATCAGGTGCTTGGCGACCACACCGGGCCGGCGACGCGAGAGCGGGGTGACCATGGTGCCGAGCCGCATTCGCGACGTCGTGGCCGCGAGGGCGCCGAGCAGCACCCACGGGTCGTGGACGTCGACCCGGCCGTTCCAGCTGAGGTGGTCCCACAGGAAGAAGCCGTCCCACCCGTTGGCCTCCGCCTGGCCGGCCCACCGCACCACGGTGGCCGGATCGGTGAACGGCGGGACACTCAGGCAGTAGCGCATGGCGCGACGCTAACCGGTCCCCCCGACGTCGCCGACGGCGGCGGGACTCCCGGCGTGGGCACCTGAGGAGAGCCTGTGCTTCCGTCGTACGGCCACCTGTTCTCCCGACCCCCTGGCTACGATTGGTCCAGCGGCGGTCAGAGCGACCGGCGCGCCCGGCCTCGAGGAGAGACCATGCAGAGCAACAACCCGGTGTTCCGGAACTCCGCCGAGTTCAATGGCCGCGGCAGCAACGCCTACGGCAACCAGGTCTACGGCGGCAGCGGCACGGCCCACCAGGGCTACGGCACCTCGACCGCGCCCGACCCCTCCACCTGGAGCGTCGGCACGCCGGGCGACACCCGCATGTCCTCCGGCCCGATGACCATCGACAGCGTCGTGCAGAAGACCGGGCTGTCGCTGCTCGTCGTCCTGGTCGCCGCCTTCGCCACCTGGGTGCTCACGCCGTCCCTGGGCAATGCGAACAGCGCCCTGTCGTCCACCGCGATCTCGCAGCTGTCCGCAGCGATGGCCGTCGGCGGCCTCGGGGCGTTCGCGCTGTCGATGGTGAACTCGTTCAAGCGCGTGATCAGCCCCGCTCTCGTGCTCGCGTTCTGCGCGCTCGAGGGGGTCGCGCTCGGCGCCTTCAGCAAGTTCTTCGACTACCAGTACGGCGGCGGGATCGTCATCCAGGCCGTGATCGGCACCTTCGCGGCGTTCGCCGGCACCCTGGCGGCGTACAAGTTCTTCGACATCAAGGTCGGCAACAAGTTCCGGATGGGCGTCATCGCAGCCGTGTTCGGCATGGTGGGTCTCGGCATCCTGGAGGTCATCTTGAACCTCTTCGGAGCGGGGCTCGGCTTCTACGGCTTCGGGCTCAGCGGCCTGCTGTTCTCGATCGCCGGCCTGGTGCTCGGCATCTTCATGCTGGTGCTCGACTTCGACTTCGTCGAGAACGGCATCCGCGCCGGTCTCCCGGAGCGCGAGTCCTGGCGCGCGGCATTCGCGCTGACCGTCAGCCTGGTCTGGATCTACACCAACCTGCTGCGCATCCTGGCGATCATGCGTCGCTGACCGCATCGGCGTCGGCGTCCTGTTCGACGTCCGCAGGGGCCTCCGGGTCGGAGCGCAGCCGGGCACGCCGGCGCAGCTCCACCCAGAGGCCCTTCTTGTCTCCCAGCTCGGTGCCCGGCGTGCGGGCGGCGCGCACCGCGGCCGTGGCGACGGGCATCGTCCCCTCGCCGCGGGTACGGCGTCGCGGCTCGTCGGAGACGAAGCCCAGCGCGTTCAGGGCGCTCGGCACCAGCACCTCGGCGACCGCGCGGTAGCCCGCCGCGGAGGGGTGGAACCGGTCCGGGCCGAACAGCACCGCCGGCGCGGCCGCGAAGTCCGGGCCGAGGATCGAGCCCAGCGAGACCGCGACGCCGCCCTCCTCGACGACCACGATCGCCTGGGC
>Ga0070679_100004725_pt1 | contig 12562 bp, 8 predicted proteins | sample KBSC63BmetaG_FD_65652 | JGI IMG/M metagenome (GOLD analysis project Ga0070679, IMG submission 65652) | Corn rhizosphere microbial communities from Kellogg Biological Station, Michigan, USA - KBS C6-3B metaG | ecosystem: Host-associated > Plants > Roots > Rhizosphere | place: USA: Michigan... | reverse complement strand
ACGACGGCGTCGTGCTCCAGTGCGGGAGCTGCCCGACCGGCCAGATGTGCGGCGGCGGTGGTGGTGGACCCGGTGTCTGCGGCGCCGTGTGCACGCCGCTGACCTGCGCCGGGGTCGGCGCCCAGTGCGGCATCATCGGCGATGGCTGTGGCTCGACCGTCGATTGCGGCATGTGCCCCGACGGCACCAGCTGCGGCGGCGGTGGCACCGCGAACCAGTGCGGCGCGATCTTCTAGCGCGGTAAAGATCTTCCGGAAGAACCGCGGTGCCCTGCGTCTCGTGGGTGGACCGCTATGGCCGTCAGCACGCTCTTGCTCGCCCACTTGACCCCGCATTCTGGGCCGTGTGAGCATGCGCTGCCGAGGGTGCGGCGGATGCGCGAGGATCTGGCCGTACACGAGCCGATGTTGCGCGCGACTGCGCGGCACCTGTGCCGTAAGGCGTGGGAGACCGACGACCTCGTTCAGGACACGTTCGAGCGCGCACTGAAGCACCTCGAGGCCGGGCGGCCACCGCCGACCCAGATGCGGCCGTGGCTCGCGTCGATCCTGCGGAACGCGTTCATCGATCGGATCCGGCGCAAAGCGGTCGCGTTCGAGCCGATCGACGATCCGGCGCAGCCCGCCGCGGACGAGGCGCCGGCCTGGGCCGATGTCACGATCGAGGAGATCCGAGCGGCGCTCGGGCGGATCGACGAGCACTTGCGGCTCGCGTTCGAGCTGCACTACCTGCAGGGCCTGCGCTATCGCGAGGTCGCGCAGCGGCTCGGGATCGCGGACAACACGGTCGCGAGTCGGTTGTTTCGCGCCCGCCAGGCGATGCGCGACGAGCTCGCGCGTGGCCGCGAGGCAGAGGCCCGGGAAGCGGTGGCGAAATGACGGCGGCGTGGAAACCGGAGGAGATCGAGGCGTTCGCGGCCGGCGAGCTCGCCGAGGAGCATCACGAGCGCGTGCTCGCGGCGCTCGCAGCGGATCCGAAGGCGGCGGCCGAGCTCGAGCAATGCTTGCAGATGCGCGCGGCGGCGTACGAGGTGGCGGCGGCGGAGCCTGCAAAGCTCCATGCACCGGCGAGCCTCGCAGCAGCGCGCGACCGCAAGCAGGCGCGGGGCCGGCGCTGGATCGCGCTCGCGGTGCCCCTCGTCGCGGCGGCGGCGGCCGTCGTGATCTATCTCGCCGTCCGCAAGGCCGAGCATCCGCGCGCGCAGGTCGCTTCGATCGAGGACAAGTTCGCGGCGGCGCTCCGGCCGCATCGCGAGCTCCAGCCGCGCCTGTCGTGGCCGGGAGCGGATCGCTATCGCGCGTACGATCCACCGCGCGCTGCGACCGGTGATGCGGAGAAGGTCTCGTTCGATCTCCTCGCGGAGCTCGAGCACACCGGCGATCCGCGTGCGGTCGCGGCGGCACAGATCCTCACCGGCAATGCGGCCGCGGCCACGAGCGAGCTCGCAAAGGCCGATTCCGCCGATGCCGCGAGCGATCGCGCTGCGATCGCGCTCGCGAAAGGAGATGCCGAGCAGGCCTTGCGCGAAGTCGCGGTCGCCTTGGCGAAGAAGCCGGATCATCCGCAGGCCGCGTGGAACCGCGCGCTCGCTTTGCACATGCTCGGGCTCGATCGCGCCGCGGCAGCGATGTTCGATGCGATCGCGAAACACGGCGAGCCGGGCTGGAGCAGCGAAGCACACGACCTGGCCGCGGCGCTCCATGCCGAGCGAGCGCGTCACGACGCGGCCTGGAAGAAGGTGAGCGAGGCCGGAGCGGCGATGATCGCCGGGGGCCCGCCGCCGATGGATCAGGTCGCCGCGTTTCCGGGCGTGCTGCGCCTGTACTTCTACGATGCGGTTCGCGCCGCCGGCTCTGCAGATCGAGTGCGCGCGTTGCAACCACTCGCGGCGGCGCTCGACGCGTCGTTCGGCGGCGATCACCTGACGAGGTACGTCGCGCGGATCGCCGCCGCGCCGTTCGGCGTACGTGCGCCACTCGCCGCTCGTTACGCGGCGCTCGTCCGCGGCGAGCTCGATGCAAAGGCCGGCGCCGCGCTGGTCTCCGAGCTGCGCGCCGCGCACGCCGACGACATCCTGCTCGGTGCGCTGCTCCAGGTCAGCTCGAGCGATCACGTCGAGCCCGCGAATCTCGCCGAATTCGTGAAGCTCGCCGAGGCGACTCACGATCCGTGGTTCGCTTTGTTCGCTGCGCAACAGAAAGGCGAGGTGGCGATGGAGCGTGGGGATGTCGCCAGCGCCGAACAGGTGCTCGACGCGGCTGCGGAGCAGTGCACGCACGCGTCAATGCCGTATCGCTGTCCCGCGATCTATCAGCGGCTCGCCGATGCCGACCTGATGTTGTCGTTGCCGGCAGCGGCGAAGGACGCGCTCGCACGGGTGCGCGGGACCGCGGGCGGCGTCTCGACCCTCGAGGATCGCGCGCTGGTGTCCGAAGCGCTCACGGCAACGATGCGCGACGACATCGCGGGCAGCGGAGATGCGGTCGCTACCGCCTATCTCGAGGAGCTCGAGCACTCGGAGATGCCGTGCGAAACCATCGCGTTCGCCCGCGAAGATGTCGCGACGACGCGAATCAATCAGAACCGCCTTGCGGACGCGCGGGCACTCCTCGCGGCGGCGCCTGCGTGCGCGACACCGCTATCGCTGCACCAGCTGCTCGTGCCGATCGAGCTCGTCGATCATGCGGATCGCGAGGCGGTGAAGGCTCTCGAGGCTCGGATCGAGGCGCTCCGCCCGCACGCAGCGCCCGGCGAGCAAGCGCTCCTCGATCACCTCAGCGGCCGACTTCGCCTTTCCGACGAACCGGAGCGCGGCCGCGCGCTGTTGCGCGAGGCGATCGCGAGCAAGGCCAACGACACCTTGGCCGCAAGAGCGCGTGCGTATAGCTACTCGGTGCTTGTCGACGATGCGGGGAAGCGTGGCGCCTGGGCCGACGTGCTCGCGTTGCTCGCGGAAGAACGCGGTGTCGCGGTCCCCGAGCGCTGCGTCGTCGGTGCGGCCGAAGAGAACGCGTCGGTGTTCGTCGTACGCAACCCGGACGGCGCACTTGCAGGTGCCGTCGTGCCTCGCGCGGTTGGCGAGGGGCTGGGCGCCGCGCGTGTTCCGGCAGCGCTCGTCGCAGCACTCGCCGCATGCCCGACGGTCGACGTCCTCGCTCGTCAGCCTTACTACGGCGCAGCGGGACTGTTGCCGGCGACGCTCGCGTGGCGCTATCGCAGTGGTCCGCCGCAGCTGGCGCCGCGAGGTGACGCGAAGCTCGTGGTGATCGCGAACGTTCCGTCGCCTCCCGAGCTGCACCTCGCGCCGCTCAGCCCCGTCGCAGCCCCCGCAGGGGCGACGGTGATCGAAGGACGCAGCGCGACTCCCGCAGCCGTGATCGCGGCGATGAAGGATGCAGGATTCATCGAGCTTCACGTCCATGGCATCACGGATGTGGGCGACGATGCGGCGGTGCTCGTGCTCGCGCCCGGCGCAACCGGTGGTTATGCGCTCGCATCTTCCGCGATCGCGGCGACACCGTTGCGCGCGCACCCGATCGTCGCGATCGCGGCCTGCGGTGCGGCCGCGACCGGCCACGCATTCCAGACGACATGGGGGCTTGTCGACGCGTTCCGCGCAGCCGGCGCGAGTGCCGTGATCGCCTCTCCGGATCCGATCGCCGATGCGGCCGCGCCAAAGTTCTTCGCAGGGGTGCGCGCGCGGATCGCGGCCGGCTCGGATCCGAGTGCCGCGGTGCGTGACGAGCGGGTCGGGTGGACCGATGCCAGTCAACGGACCTGGATCGATCATCTTGTCGTCTTCCAATAACCCCAAGGAGAATGAACGTGCACGACATCGAACGGTATGGGATCGGAAAGAGTGAGCTGGCGACGTGGCGTGACGCCAGACAAGCGACGCTGTTGTTCGCGGCGCACGGAGAATCCGTGACGTTGACCCTCCTCGCGGACGGGCTGGTGACCGGCCGCCACACGGTTCCGGCGAACCATTTTGCCGAGGCGCTGTCGAGCTACGCGCACTGGTGGCAGACCGGAAGTAAGACCGGCGCGAACGTACAACAGCGCTCGTTCGTGACCGCCTATGACATCGCTGGTCAGGGCGTCGACCCCGGCGTGGCACCGCATCCCGGGCCGAGGGGCTTTCCAGGAGAGAACTACCTGTTGCACCAGTTGGCGAAGTCATTCGTCGCGCTCGTCAATCCAGCCCGCGAACAGGGCCTCGGACAAGAGCGCGGCTAGCCGCGGCGGCGTGACGTCACCCGCCAGCCGTCGCGCGTCTTGTCGCTCGTCGTCGTGCTCACCGAGTTGGTGAGCGCGTCCGCCGGACTCTTCTTCGCGCGCGGCTCGCGGCCCGGCATGTCGGCGCCGTAATAGAACCGCTGCATCACCCAGATCCAGAACGCGGGGCGATACATGAAGAGGTCTGCCATCAGAGAGACCTGAGCCTCGTTGTCCCAGAACAGGCGCTGCGGCGCGCCTTCCTTGCGGCGAATCTTCAAGACGTCGTTCGACACCGGGCACCGCGTGATGCACGCACGACACATGTGATCGCGGCGTGGCCCGAAGTAGTCGCCGGCGATGAGCCGGTCGCACGACGCGGCCTTGTTCATCGTGTAGTCGTCGAACGCGCCCACCGGGCAGGCCTCGACGCACAGGTTGCAGGTCGCGCAGTCGGCGAGCTTCCAGTCGCGATCGACCGGCGCCGGGTCGTAGTGATCGACGGGCGCGCCGAGGAACACGACGCCGAGCTTGCAGTTGAAGCCGAACTTCCGCGAGAACAGGAGTGCGTTCTTGCCGATCACGCCGAGCCCGGCGGCCGCCGCGAACTCCTTCAGCACGATCGGAATGCCGGCCTGCGCTTCGCCCATCGCGACGTCGCCGTACTGCGCGTTCAGCTTCGCCGCGATGTCGGCGCCCATCGTCTCGACGAAGTAGTCGGCCGCGACATCGCTGTACAACACGAACACCAGCACCGACTCGCTCGTCTCGGCGCGATGGGTCAGGCGCAGCTTGCCGACCAGGTGCGTGCCGCGCCGCTCGACCGGACCGTCGGGTAAGCGCGCCCTCAGCTCCGCGCCCTTCATCACGACCGCCTCGTACGGCACGCCTGGCGGCGCGGCCTCGCGCACGGCCGCATCGAGCGCGGTGCGCGCGATCACGACGTCGCGGCCGCCCAGCGCGCGCAGCTTCGCGACAGCGGCCGCGTACTCGCGCTTCATCCAGGGCGTCGCGACCGAACGCGCCGCCTTCCAGCTCTCGAGCCACGCGCGATCGACCGCCTTTGCCTTCCACTGATCCAGGCGGCCGCGCAGGGCGTCGAGCATGGGGCAAGCGTAGCCGCTCGATGCCGCGCTGCCTACGTACGGCGTGCAACACACCATCGCGCGACGTTCGGTGATACGACCACGGCCGTGAAGCTCCTCGCCGCGCTGGTCACCGTCGTCGCATGCGGAAGTAACCCCACACCGGTCGCGAGCGTCCAAGCGCCGCCGGCGGTTTCGACGCCGTCCCCGGCGCCAACGCCGGTCGTCATCGCGCCAACGATGATTCCCGGGCCGGCCGCGCGCGTCACGGTCGCGGCGATCGCGGATGCGAAGGCGAAGCTCGTGGCGAAGTATGGCGCGCACGACAACATCTCGCGCGGCGTCGACCAGGTCGCGTCGCTGTGGCGCACGAGCGATGGCGACCTCGGCGAGTTCTGCCTCGCGCAGTACGCGGCCGATGCGAAGACGCGCGATGCGCTGTTTGCCCGGATGGAGGCGATGTTCGAGCAGATCCGCGGCAACGATACCGAGATCACGCGCGCCGCACGGTGGAACAGCGAGGTTGACACGGGCCCGATGCTGCCGGTCGAGGAGCTGCTGACGACCTACAACCCGGCCACGCACGTGACCGACGATCTGTTCACGTCGAAGGTCGCGTTCGCGGTGCTCCTGAACTTTCCGCTGACGACGCTCGCCGATCGAATCCGCGAAGGCGCGCACTATTCGCGCCGCGAGTGGGCTGAGGTCAGGCTCGCGAGCGAGTTCGAGGCGCGGGTGCCCGGCGAGCTCGAGCAGGCGGCGAGCACGGCCGGGGCGAACGCGGATCGCTATATCGCCGGCTACAACATCTGGATGCATCACGTCCTCGGCGAGGACGGCACGCGGCGGTTCCCGTCGGGGAAACGCCTGATCAGCCACTGGAACCTGCGCGACGAGCTGAAGGCAAATTACGCCGACAAGGACGGCCTCGCGAAGCAGCGCACGATCGCGAAGGTGATGGAGCGGATCGTCACGCAGACGATTCCGGCGGCGGTGATCGATAACCCGAGCGTCGACTGGGATCCGGTGACGAACAAGGTCACGGCGGCACCGACGGCGGAGATCGAGGCGGATGCGCCGAGGGACAAGCCGGCGGCGAGCGAGACCCGCGAAGCCGATAGGCGGTTCGAGCTCGTGCTCGCGCACTTCCACGCGGCCCGTGCGATCGATCCGTTCTCGCCGGTCGCACCGACCTACCTCGATCGCGCGTTCGAAGGTGCGGAGCTACCGGAGGCTCGCGTCCGCGCGATGCTCGTCGAGATCCTCGAGTCGCCGCTCGGTGCGGATGTCGCGAAGGAGATCCAGACCAAGCTCGGCCGCCCACTCGAGCCGCACGACCTGTGGTTCCCGCTCGCGGCGCCCGCGACCTCGGAGGCCGAGCTCGACGCGGTGACGCGCAAGAAGTACCCGACCGCGGGGGCATTCGCGAAGGACGTCCCGCGGATCCTGCGCGACCTCGGGTTCTCGCCGGCGCGCGCGACGTACCTCGCCGAGCACATCCAGGTCGACCCGTCGCGCGGCGCGGGCCACGCGATGGAGGCCGACCGCCGCGGCGACAAGGCCCACCTGCGGACCCGGGTCGAAGCGCACGGCATGGACTACAAGGGCTACAACATCGCGGTCCACGAGCTCGGCCACAACATCGAGCAGACGTTCTCGCTGTACGACATCGATCACACGCTGCTCCAGGGCGTGCCGAACATCGCGTTCACCGAGGCGCTCGCGTTTCTGTTCCAGGCGCGCGATCGCGAGCTGCTCGGCCGGCCGCGTGCGCGGGGCGAGGCCGATCGGCTGCGCGTCCTCGACGCGTACTGGAGCGCGCGAGAGATCGCGGGCTCGGCGCTCGTCGAGATCGAGGTCTGGCACTGGCTGTACGACCATCCGAACGCGACCGCGACGCAGCTGCGCGACGCGACCGTCGAGACCGCGCGCAAGGTGTGGGACCAGTACTACGCACCGCTCCTCGGCGGCAAAGGCACCGCGCTGCTCGGCGTCTACAGCCACACGATCGCGTCGCCGCTGTACCTGTTCAACTACGTGCTCGGCAAGCTGATCGCGTTCCAGGTCGAGCAGCACCTCGAAGGAAAGGACAAGGCGACGTTCGGCAAGGAGTTCGAGCGCGTCGCCAAGCTCGGCCGGATCTCGCCGGACCTGTGGATGGAGCAAGCGACCGGCAAGCCGGTCGGCACCGCCTCGCTGCTCGAGGCGACGAAGCGCGCGCTAGACCAGCGGCCAGCGCATCCATGACACCGCACGCGCGGCGGGCGTCGCCTTCGCGCGCGCCGTGCGATACGCGGTCTGCGCGCTCGCCGTCATGTCGGCGAGGTCGTCGCGATCGATGCCGATGCCGTGACGCGCGCGCTCGAGGATCGTCGCGCAGCGCTCGAGCCCCGCGACATCGACGCGCTTCGCGAACGCCGACGGCGATTCGTGCGAGCTCGTCCGCCAGCCCGCATCACGCAGGCCGACGAGCGCGAGCTGCCACGCGTTCGAGATCCGTTGCGCGACCGTCTCGTCCCAGAACGGCTGCGCGAAGTGACGCAGCGCGATCGCACGGCGCACCGGGCGCAGCACGAGCGCGACGAGCTGGATCATCAGCAGCGATGCGGTGAGGATCGCGGCCCACTGCAGCACGAACGCGGTCGCGTGCGAAGGCGCGTGGAGCTGTGGTGGATCACCCGGCGCGACATCGGGGCGAGCCGTGTTCGCGGCAGGCGGCGGTGGCAGCTTGCGGGCCGGCGGCGGCGTGACCGCACGCGGGAGCTCGGGCACCTGCGCGACGACCGGCGGAGGAGGCGGTGGTTGCGGCGGCAAGACCTGCGGCGCGGGCTGAATCGGCGCGGCGGGATGCGCCGGCGGGACCGGCTCGTGCGGTGTCGGCGCGATTTGATGCGGCGCCTCGTGGTGCTCGATCGGCGCGGGTGGCTCGTAGGCGTGTTGCACCGTCGGCACGGGATCCGGTGTCACGAGCGACGGGTGGTTCCCGGCCTGCACTGCGTAGCTGCCGCCGTCGAACGCGGGCGCGTAGGGACGATCGTAGTCGGGGCGATACACGCCATCGTGATAGCCGCCGATCACCGGATCGCTCTCGCCCACGATCTCGCCACCGGTGGTGTCGAGACACACCCGGCAGCCTGTCTCGATCACAGGATCTCCGACGTGCTCGTGGCCGCGGCCGAGATCGAAGTACTCCTTCATCCGGGCGCGCGTCGTCGGCGCGGTCGCATGCCTCGGGCAGCACGGCAGGCCGATCGCGGGGTCGTGAAGCGCGACCTGGACCTGTCCACCGTCGAACGTCTCCGTCTGCCACAGCCGCGGCGCGAGCCACATCGTCGCGGCGAAGCCGAGCGCGCTGACGACGACCGCCCATACGATCCTCGGCAGCCGAGCGCCGGCGCCGTCGTGGAGCGTGACCACCGGCTGGATCGTCGCGAGCGGCGAGGGCGACACCGTGTTCCACAACGCGATCCGGCGCTCCTCGCGCACGCGCAGGAACACGAGGAACATCACGGCGAGCCCGCCGAGCAACACGAGCCCACCGGTATCCGGCACCGCACTCGCGTTCGTACCGTCGAGGATCGTCAGCATCCACAGCACGGCGGGGAACCAGAACGCGACGAGCGACGTGCGATCGCCGAGGCACCAGAAGCCGCACAGCGCGGCAGGCACGTACGCCATCCAGACCGCGCGCTGGCCCATCGTGTCGGGGAGCAGCGGGATCCATACGAGCCCGGTCGCGACCACGAGCCAGATCACGAGCCAGAGCCGGATGCCGCGCAGCGCGAGCACCTGACCGAGCACCGTGCCGGCGATCGCGCCGACCCACACGGGTGCGAGGACGTCGAGCGCCTCACTGCGGACGGTGGTGTACAGCGCCATCCCGAACGCGAGTAGCGCCCAGTAGACGACGAGGACCTTGATCGTCGAGCTCTTCACGGGATCATCTCCAGCTCGGCGTGTCCGTCACGGCCCTCGTGCGGGCGCGCGACGTGGTCACCCGAGAACCGCGACCAGTCGATCCAGCACATCACCTGGCTGAACACCGCGCGGTCCTGCCAGCGCGTGATCGCACGGTCGCGCTCGCGCTCGCGCCGCGTCCTGCGATTCTCCGGCGAGCCGATCGGGTACGCGTAACGCGTCGCCTTGTCGTTCGGCAGCGGCCCTTCGTGCGCGGTCCACGCGACCTCCGGCACGACGACCCAGCCGGTCTGGCTCTTGTCGCCCACCGTTCGCCGCGGCCGCGCCGAGATGATCACGTGTTTGTCGCGGCGCTCGCCGACCACGCGCTCGAGCGGTAGCGCAGCCTGCCACTCGATCCGTGCGCCGAAGCGGAGCGCGGGTTGGGCGGAGCGCGGGTGCATCGGCCGCTCGCAGATCTTGCCGTCGACCGCGGCGACCAGGGTCACGCGCGTGCCTTGCGCTGCGAGCTCCTTCGCGATCCCGAGCCACACGCGGACGAGCACGTCGAGCATGTCGTCGGGCGCGCGGCAGGTCAGCGCTTCGGTGCCGAACAGCTCGTTGTCGAGGACGAGGCGAACCGTCGGATCAGCGGGCGGAATCTCGTCGGGCAGCCGCACGATCAGTTGATCCTGCTGGAGCGAACGCACCCAGTGGATCCGGCGCGCGTCGTCGCCGGGCGTGTACGCGCGGATCCGGAACGTGCCCTCGGTCGGCATCTTGTGGGTCTGCTTCGCGTTCGCGTCGTCGCCGCCCTCGCCGAGCAGTGACTTCGCACCATCGACCTTCAGCTGGCGCGGCATCACCGCGAGCTCGGTCGCACCGCGGTGAACCACTGCCGTGCGGGTGAGGCCGAGCACGTCGGCGAACCACAGCGCGAGCGGTGGAACCTGGTGCTCGCCGCGCAACGCCGGACCGAGCTCGCCGCGCAACACGACCTCGCCAGAGGGTCCGCCATCGACGACATAGCGCGACATCACGCCGTGGCGCTGCGCGCGGCCCTGGATGAACAGCCGCATCCCGGGTGGGATCGAGAGGTCGCGCAGCGTGATCTCCTCGCGCAGCGGATCGCCTTCGGTCGCGACCGCCGGCAGCACGGCGCGGAGGACCTGCGCGCGCTGCCAAGGTCCATCGCCCGCCGCGAACAGGATCGTCCACAGCGCGGCGATCGACACGGTGCCTACGCCGAGCACGCCGACGACACCGAGGCTCGCCCAGCCCGTCGCCGCTGCGGCGACCAGCGCGACGAGACCGAGCCACATCATCGCGGCGCCGCTCGACGTCAACACGTCGATCCGGTCCCACGGCGAGGCAGCGTCGCGCGAGCGAAACTGCGCCTGCAGCGCGAACACGAACCGTACGAGCAGCGCGGTCGCGACGACGAGCCACAGCACCGACAGCGCGACACCGGTCGCGAACGACACCCGGCCCGCGTCGTTGTTGGACGCGACGAGCGGCACGATCAGCGACGGCGCGAGCAGCGCGAGCAAGCGCCACGTGCGCGGAGCGATCACGTTCGAGCTCATCGGGCCCCCGCGATCGCGACGGCGCGCAGCCGTTCGCGCACGGTCGCAGCGTCGGTCCACATCCGATGGCGGAGGACATCTGGCGCGACATCGAGCAGGTCCTCGATCGTCACGAACTCGCGGCCGGCGAGCATCGCGCGGGCCTGTGCGGCCCGGACCCACGCGAGCGTCGCGCGCGGGCTGATCGTCGCGCCTTCCTCGCTCGTGCGGCGGAGCTTGGTGATGTAGTCGACGACGGTGCGCTTGAGCTCCGGCGTGACGTGGATGTACGGCACGGTCTCGCGCCACATGATCAAGTCGCCGGCGCTGATCACCGGCTGGACCGAGGCGAGCGGCGGCGTGACGCCGAGGTGATAGTCGAGGACCTTCACCTCGTCCTCGGGCGTCGGGTACCCGATCTCGAGCATGATCATGAACCGATCGATCTGCGCGGCGGGCAGCGCGTACGTGCCCTGGTGATCGATCGGGTTCATCGTCGCGAGCACCTGGAACGGCTCGCCGAGCGAGTGGGTGACGCCATCGACTGTCACGCTTCGCTCCTCCATCACCTCGAGCAGCGCCGACTGGGTCTTCGGCGTCGCGCGGTTGATCTCGTCGGCGAGCAGGATGTGCGTGAAGATCGGGCCTGGCCGGAACCGGAACTCGCGGTCCTTGACGTCGAACACGTTCGTGCCGGTGATGTCCATCGGCAGGAGGTCGGGCGTGAACTGGATGCGACCGAAGTTCGTGTGGATCGCGGCCGCGATCGCCTTGCACAGCTGGGTCTTGCCGACGCCGGGAACGTCGACGAGCAGCACGTGACCGCGCGCCGCCATCGCGGTGAGGACGCGCTCGATCACGTCGCGCTTGCCGACGATCACCGACTCGACGGCCTGGACGACGGCCTGGTACTGCGCGCGGATCCGCTCGACCCGCATCCGCAGCGGCGAACGCTCGACCGGCGCGACCTGCGGAGCGACCTCTTCACTGCGATACGGAGACTGAGTCATCGAATTCTCCTCGTCCTCTTCGGGCCCCGCGTCGCGGTGATGCCGCGGCACGTTGCCGATCAGCCAGCGCAGGACCTTCGGTCCGGTGCGCGGTCCGACTTCGTCTTCGGTGTCCTGGTGCCAGAGCTGCGCGTACGCATCGGCGAGCCGGCGGCGAATCGGTTCGTCGCCGGCGAGCTCGTACAGGAGCTCCGCGAGCGGGCCGCGCACCTCGGGCGGAATCGCGGGAGCGAGCCGCTCCGGCGTATCGGACAGGCAATCGGCCTCCGCGAGCGGCGGCCTGCCGAGCGCCGACAGCGCCTCGTTCGCGCGCGCGAGCTCCGCTTCCGTGTACGTGCCCGGTGCGAGCAACACACCGGCGATCACGCGAGCCACCATGCGGACGTCGCTCAAGGCACCTCGAGCATGAAATGGCGCCTCGGCACGTGCCATTGGAAAAGGCGGAACGCCCGGCGGTTGCGGATTATTTACGCGCCCAGGCCCCGATCAGCGGTGGTGCGTAGATCGTGGCGCTGCTGCCAACCGCCTCGACGCGCAGTCGCTCGACGAGCGTATCGATGCCAACCTCGGCCGCGGTCGCGATGCCGCGGGCTTCCATCACCGGGAGTAACGTCCGTGCGATGCCCGCGAGCGCCGCGTATGCGGCGGCTTCCGGCCCCGATTCGACGCGCGCGCCGAGCAGCATCTGCGGCCGACCCAGGCCCGCGCCGAGGAACGCGCCGACCAGGTCTCGCCCCATGCTCGGGTTCGCACCCGTCGCGGCGAACGCTTCGTGCACGCGCCGGAGCGT
>Ga0070679_100004721_pt1 | contig 12564 bp, 9 predicted proteins | sample KBSC63BmetaG_FD_65652 | JGI IMG/M metagenome (GOLD analysis project Ga0070679, IMG submission 65652) | Corn rhizosphere microbial communities from Kellogg Biological Station, Michigan, USA - KBS C6-3B metaG | ecosystem: Host-associated > Plants > Roots > Rhizosphere | place: USA: Michigan... | reverse complement strand
AGCGCGTTGATCATGTCGTCGCCCTGCGTGAGGAAGACGATCACGTCGGGATTCGCGGCCTGCGCCTTGATGAGGTAGGACGAATAGTCGGTCGTACCCAGCGGGGTCAGGTCGCCGCCGACCTTGCTGCCGCCGGCCTTCGCACAGGCTTTCTCCAGGCCGGCCTGCAGCGTGTGCCCGAACGCATAATCGGGGGTGATGTAGTACCACTTCTTGCCCGCGTCCTTGATTAACGCAGGTGTGACGGCATTGGCTTCCATCTGCGTCGTGTTGCAGATGCGAAAGACGTTGTGATGGCAGCTGGTGCCCGTGACTGCGTCGGTGTGGCCGCCTGTCACCATCAGCAGCTTGTTCTTTTCGGCGGCAACCTGCGCCATCGCAAGCGACAGAGCCGAGTTCACGTTGCCCAGCAGGAAGTCCACCTTGTCGCGGTCGATCAGCTTGCGCGCCTTCTGCACGGCAGTGCCGGCATCGCCGCTGGTGGAATCTTCGGAGAGCAGCTCAGCCTTGCGCCCGAGGATGCCCCCTTTCGCGTTGATCTGCTCGATTGCCAGCTGGCAGCCGATCAATTCGTTCTTTCCCACCGCCGCATAGGTGCCGGTGAGCGGATTGTCCAGTCCAAGCTTCACGGTGTCGGCCGCGCGAGCTGTGATGATGAAGGGCGAGGCGACCTGCAGCAAGCTGGCACCTGCGGCCGCTTGCACGATGGTGCGGCGGCGCAGCGACGTGTCGCTGACGGTATCCCGATCGTTGGCGGTTGCGAGAGGCTCAGTCTTGCTCATGTCATCTCCAGCGGTTGTGATTGGATCAAGGGCGGCCCGCATGCGGCGGTACTTCATGGACATGCGTACTCAAATTTCAAAGTGCGTGCGAAGTGGCTCACTTCGCAAGCGCCGCACGGATACTGAACCTCCGACACACGTGCGGAAAGTAGGGCAAACGCGAATAGCTCGCGTTGCGACATACGCGTGAGCCGACCCGCTTTAGAGACTCGCGCGACGCGCCGCGTTCCCAGCCCGAAAACGCATGATTGACGTTTACGTAAACGTCAATTAAGGTACGATTCGAGCTTTGCCGCATCCGAAGCTGAGGGCTTCATGCTGGAGAACCCATGACCGACCTGTCCGCCGAATTCAAGGCGCTTGCGAACTACCGCCCGAAGCACAAGGTGCGCTTCGTCACGGCGGCGAGCCTGTTCGACGGGCACGACGCGGCGATCAACATCATGCGGCGCATCCTGCAGAGCATGGGCGCGGAGGTGATCCACCTGGGCCACAACCGCAGCGTGGACGAAGTGGTCACCGCGGCGCTGCAGGAAGACGTGCAGGGCATCGCCATCAGTTCCTACCAAGGCGGCCACGTCGAGTATTTCAAATACATGGTGGACCTGCTGCGCTCGCGCGGCGGCGAACACATCCAGGTGTTCGGCGGCGGCGGCGGCGTGATTGTGCCGCCCGAGATCCGCGAGCTGCAGTCATACGGCGTTACGCGCATCTACAGTCCGGAAGATGGCCAGCGCATGGGTCTGACCGGAATGATCGGCGAGATGGTGATGCGCTGCGACAAGGACATCACCGGGTATGCGCCAAAGGACGTCAAGGCTATCCAAGGTCACGGTGAGATGAACTGGCGAGCGCTCGCCCAACTCATTACGGCCCTGGAAAACGATGCAGCCGACGCGGCTCTGATGAAGAACGTGAACGCGGCCGCGAAAGCCAGCAAGATCCCGGTACTGGGGATCACCGGCACGGGCGGTGCGGGCAAGTCTTCGCTGACCGATGAGCTCATTCGCCGGCTGCGCCTGGACCAGGACGACTCATTGCGCATTGCCGTGATTTCGATCGACCCTTCACGACGCAAGAGCGGCGGCGCATTGCTGGGCGACCGGATCCGCATGAACGCGATCGGTCCGTGGGGCGCGGCGCCGAATCATCCGAAGTCATCGAATCCGCAGCGGGTGTTCATGCGCAGTCTGGCCACTCGCGACGCCGGCAATGAGATCTCCGCGGCGCTGCCCGACGTGATCTCCGTTTGCAAGGCAGCGGGCTTCGACCTCATCGTGGTCGAGACCTCCGGCATCGGGCAAGGCGACGCCGCCATTGTGCCGCTGGTGGACGTGCCGATGTACGTGATGACGCCGGAGTTCGGCGCCGCGAGCCAGCTCGAGAAAATCGACATGCTGGATTTCGCGGAGTTCGTCGCGATCAACAAATTCGATCGCAAGGGATCGCTCGACGCGCTGCGCGACGTCGCCAAGCAGGTCCAGCGCAACAGGGAAGCGTTCGGCAAGAGCCCGGAGGAGATGCCGGTGTTCGGCACGATGGCCGCGCGTTTCAACGACGATGGCGTCACGGCCTTGTACCAGGCGCTGAAGCCGAGACTGGCTGGATTGGGCCTGTCATTGAAGGACGGCCACCTGCCGAAAGTCGCCGTGCGCCACAGCACAAACCAAACCCCGGTGATTCCGGCCGCGCGCACGCGATACCTCGCAGAGATCAGTGACACCGTTCGCGGGTACAAAAGGCGCGCGCGCGAACAGGCCAAGGTCGCGCGCGAGATCCAGCAGCTGCAAGCAGCAGCAGCCATGCTGAAGGTGGACAAGCCCGATCGCGCGCCCGCGGCCGAAGCGGCCCTGGACCTGGCCGGCCAGCGCAAGGCGAAGATGGACAAGGACGCCCTGCGGCTGCTGCAGCAATGGCCCGACATGCGCAAAGCGTATTCGGGCGACGAGTACGTGGTGAAGATCCGCGACACCGAAATCCGCACCGCGCTCACGACCAAGTCCCTGTCGGGCACCACTGTTCGCAAGGTCAGCCTTCCGCAGTTCGAAGACCACGGCGAGATCCTCAAGTGGCTGATGCTGGACAACGTGCCCGGCAGCTATCCCTACACCGCCGGCACGTTCGCGTTCAAGCGCGAAAACGAAGATCCCACTCGGATGTTTGCCGGCGAAGGCGATGCGTTTCGCACCAACACCCGGTTCAAGCTGCTCAGTTCGGGCATGCCGGCCAAACGCCTGTCCACTGCCTTCGATTCGGTCACGCTCTACGGCAACGACCCCGATCCGCGGCCCGACATCTATGGCAAGGTGGGCAACTCGGGCGTTTCGATCGCCACGCTCGACGACATGAAGGTGCTGTATTCGGGCTTCGACCTGTGCAGCCCTTCCACCTCGGTGTCGATGACGATCAACGGTCCGGCACCCACGATCCTGGCCATGTTCATGAACACGGCCATCGACCAGAACCTGGAGAAGTTCAAGAGCGACAACGGCCGCGAACCCACCGACACCGAAGCCGCGAAGATCCGCGAGTGGGTGCTGGCCAATGTGCGCGGCACGGTGCAGGCCGACATCCTCAAGGAAGACCAGGGCCAGAACACCTGCATCTTCTCCACCGAGTTCAGCCTGAAGGTGATGGGCGACATCGCCGAGTATTTCGTGCACCACAACGTGCGCAACTTCTATTCGGTGTCGATCTCGGGTTATCACATCGCGGAGGCGGGGGCCAACCCGATCAGTCAGTTGGCGTTCACGTTGTCAAATGGGTTCACGCTCGTCGAGGCCTACCTCGCGCGCGGCATGCACATCGACGACTTCGCGCCCAACCTGTCGTTCTTCTTCTCCAACGGCATGGACCCGGAGTACACAGTGATGGGCCGCGTTGCCCGGCGCATCTGGGCCGTGGCGATGAAAGAGCGCTACGGGGCGAATGAGCGCAGCCAGAAACTCAAGTACCACATCCAGACATCGGGCCGCAGCCTGCATGCGCAGGAGATCCAGTTCAACGACATCCGCACGACGCTGCAAGCACTCATCGCGATTTACGACAACTGCAATTCGCTGCACACCAATGCGTTCGACGAGGCGATCACCACACCGACCGAAGACTCGGTCCGCCGTGCGATGGCGATTCAACTGATCATCAACCGCGAATGGGGCCTCGCGAAAAACGAGAATCCGACCCAGGGCTCGTTCATCATCGAAGAGCTCACCGAGCTGCTGGAGGAGGCCGTATTGGCCGAGTTCGAACGCATTGCCGAGCGCGGCGGCGTGCTCGGCGCGATGGAGACCGGTTACCAGCGCGGCCGTATCCAGGACGAAAGCATGCATTACGAAATGCTCAAGCACACCGGCGAATTGCCGATCGTCGGCGTAAATACTTTCCGCAATCCACGCGGCGACGCGGTGCACGACAAATTGGAGCTGGCGCGCTCCACCGAAGAGGAGAAGCAGGGGCAGCTGAACCGCTTACGTCAGTTCCAGGTCAGCAATTCGGCGGATTCGCCCCCGATGCTCAAACGGCTTCAGCAGGCGGTGATCGACAACCGCAATGTTTTCGAGGTGCTGATGGATGCCGTGCGCGTGTGCTCGCTGGGCCAGATCACCAACGCATTGTTCGAGGTTGGCGGCCAGTACCGCAGGAACATGTAGCCCATCCTTGGCCGGACGATCCGCGCCGAGACGGTTGCGCTGCAAATGCATCGCGAGCCGATACAAGCAAATCTACTTAAGGTTTTCCCCCCTACCGCGGTGCAACATGCTTCTTTAGCATTCCGCATCTCTTTCGCCCGGACATCGCCGGGCAGATGCACGCTGGGAGCGCGGTTTGTCAGGTGAGTTCATTCTCGAGACGCAAGGTTTGACCAAGGAATTCAAGGGCTTCGTCGCCGTGAACAAGGTCGACCTGCAAGTGCGCCGCGGACACATCCACGCCCTGATCGGGCCGAACGGCGCGGGCAAGACGACGTTCTTCAACCTGCTCACGAAATTCCTGCACCCCACCTCGGGCGTGATCGTTTACAACGGCGTCGACATCACCGCGGAACAGCCGGCGCAAACGGCGCGGCGCGGCATCGTCCGCTCGTTCCAGATTTCGGCGGTGTTCCCGCACATGACCGTGCTGGAAAACGTGCGCACCGCCTTGCAGCGCAACTTGGGAACTTCGTTTTATTTCTGGAAATCGGAGGCCAGCCTGAGGCCTTTGCACGGGCGAGCCCGCGAGTTGCTGGAGATGGTGGGCCTGCAGGATTTCGCCGACGAACTGACGATCAATCTGCCTTACGGACGCAAGCGCGCGTTGGAACTGGCCACGACCATGGCGCTGGAGCCGGAACTGATGCTGCTGGACGAGCCCACCCAAGGCATGGGGCACGAAGACGTGCATCGCGTGACCGAGTTGATCCGCAAGGCTTCGCAAGGCCGCACCACGCTGATGGTGGAACACAACATGAACGTGGTGTCGTCCATCGCCGACCGCATCACTGTCCTGCAGCGCGGCACCATCATCGCGGACGGGCCTTATTCCGAAGTCTCCGCGAATCCCCTGGTCATCGAGGCCTATATGGGCAGCACCGAGACCGTGCTGGAAGGTGCGCACTGATGTCGAGCGAACTCCTGCGCATCGAGGGGTTGAACGCCTGGTATGGCGAGTCGCACATCCTGCACGGTGTGGATTTGTCGGTGAACCAAGGCGAAGTGGTTTGCCTGTTGGGCCGCAACGGGGCCGGCCGAACCACCACCATGCGCGCGATCCTCGGCCTGACCGGCACGCGTACCGGCTCCATTCGCATCAACGGCGAGGAAGCGATCAAGCTGCCTCCGCACAAGGTGGCGCGGCTGGGCGTCGGCTACTGCCCCGAGGAACGCGGGATCTTCGCCAGCCTCTCGGCCGAGGAAAACCTCATGCTGCCGCGGGTGCTGGGCTCGGGCGGAATGAGCGTTCAAGAGATTTACCAGATGTTCCCCAATCTCGCGGAGCGCGCCGGCAGCCCGGGCACGCGGCTGTCGGGCGGCGAGCAGCAGATGTTGGCCGTTGCGCGCATCTTGCGCACCGGCGCGCGCCTGCTGCTGCTCGATGAAATCTCCGAAGGCCTCGCTCCGGTCATCGTGCAAAAGCTCGCCGAGATGATCCAGACGCTCAAGGCCAAGGGCTACACGATCGTCCTGGTGGAACAGAACTTCCGATTCGCAGCGAGGCTGGCCGACCGCTTCTACGTGATGGAGCACGGCAAGATCGTGCAACAGTTCGCCCAGCGCGAATTGGCGGATCGCATGGAGATGCTTCACGAGTTCCTAGGCGTTTGAGTTGTGTGTTCGTTTTTTTTGAAGGAGACAGTCATGAGGTATTTTTCCCGCAGCGCGCTTGCACTGGCACTCTCGGCGGCATTCGCTGCCCCGGCCGCGATGGCAGCGGCCAATGAAGTCGTCATCGGCGACATCGACGACATGTCCGGCGTCTATGCCGACGTGATCGGCCAAGGCGGCGTTGAAGCCGCGAAAATGGCGATCGCCGATTTCGGCGGCACGGTGCTGGGCAAGAAGATCGTCTTCCTGTCGGCCGACCACCAGAACAAGCCGGACCTCGGCGCCTCCAAGTTCCGCGAGTGGGCGGACCAGAACGGCGTCAACCTGGTCCTGGGTGGCTCCAACACCGGCGTTTCGATCGCAATGTCGAAGGTGGCCACGCAGAAGAAAGTGCCTCTCATCGCCATCGGCGCGGCCGGCGCCTCGCTGACCAACGAGGACTGCTCACCTTACATGGTGCATTACGCTTATGACACCACCTCGCTGGCCAACGGCACCGCCAGCGCGATCGTGAAGGAGGGCGGCAAGAGCTGGTACTTCCTCACGGCGGATTACGCTTTCGGCACGCAGCTGCGTGAGGCTGCTGCGAGCGTGGTCACCAAGAACGGCGGCAAGTCGCTGGGTGAAGTGCGGGTGCCGCTGGGCACCACCGACTTCTCGTCTTTCCTGTTGCAGGCGCAGGCCTCCAAGGCGCAAGTGCTGGGGCTCGCCAATGCGGGGCAGGACTTCACCAACTCGCTGAAGGCCGCGCAGGAATTCGGCATCACCAAACAGATGAAGCCGGCCGCGCTGCTGGCCTTCATCAGCGACATCCACAGCCTCGGACTCAAGACCGCCGAAGGCCTGGTGCTGACCACCGGCTGGTACTGGGACCTGAACGCCGACACGCGCGCCTGGTCCAAGCGCTACTTCGCCATCACGAAGAAAGAAGCGACCATGAACCAGGCCGCGTACTACTCGGCCACGTTGGCGTACCTGAACGCGGTGAAAGCGGTGGGCAGCACCGATGCCGACAAGGTGATGGCGCAGTTGAAAAAGGCAAAGATCAACGACATGTTTGTCAAGGGCGGCTACATCCGCGCTGACGGCGTGATGATCCATCCGATGTACGTCATGCAGGTGAAGAGCCAAGCGGAGTCCAAGTACCCTTGGGATTACTACAAGCTGATCAAGACGATGGCGGGTGAAGAAGCGTTCGGCCCGATCACCGGCAAGTGCTCCATCGCCAAGAAGTAATCGCCAGCCTGGGGGCGCGGCGGCGCCACCGCCGCTGCGCCGCCCTTCTACCGCGCCAACCACCACTACATGAGCGAAATCTTCGGCTATCCCATCCCGGTGATCCTGGGCCAGTTGATGCTGGGTCTCGTGAACGGTTCCTTCTATGCCATGCTCAGCCTCGGGCTGGCGGTGATCTTCGGTCTGCTGGGCGTCGTGAACTTCGCCCATGGCGCGTTCTACATGCTGGGCGCGTTCGCGGCGCTGATCGGACTGGAAACCTTCGGCGTCAATTACTGGTTCGCGCTGGTGCTTTCGCCACTCGTGGTCGGCATCTTCGGCATCATTCTCGAGCGCCTGCTGCTGCGACACCTCTACAAGCTGGACCCGCTGTACGGATTGCTGCTGACGTTTGGCCTGGCGCTGATTTTCGAAGGCGTGATGCGCGATCAGTTCGGCTCCGGCGGTCAGGGGTACCCGGTTCCGGACGCCTTGCAAGGCTCCTTCAATCTAGGCTTCATGATCCTGCCGATCTATCGCGCGTGGGTGATCGTCGCCTCCATCACGGTATGCCTGGTCACGTGGTTCGTCATTGAGCGCACGCGCCTGGGCGCAACTCTGCGTGCGGCGACCGAGAACCCCAAGCTGGTGCAGGCATTCGGCATCAACGTGCCGCTCATGGTGATGCTGACCTATGGCGCGGGCATCGCGCTCGCGGCACTGGCCGGCGTGCTGTCGGCGCCGGTGATCCAGGTCTCGCCCCTGATGGGTTCTTCGCTGGTCGTCGTGGTGTTCGCGGTCGTGGTGATCGGCGGCATGGGATCGATCCTCGGTGCGATCGTCAGCGGCCTGGCGCTCGGGATGGTCGAAGGATTCACCAAGGTCATTTACCCGGAAGCGTCCAACATCGTGGTGTTCGTCATCATGGCCATTGTCCTGGTGCTTCGGCCCGCCGGCTTGTTCGGACGGGAATAAGCGATGCGCCGATCACTGTTTCTGTTCTACGTCGTGCTCGTCATCGCGGGCTTGGCTGCGCCCTGGCTGGACATCTATCCGGTGTACCTGATGACGCTGTATTCGTTCGCGATCTTCGCGTGCGCGTTCAATTTGCTGCTCGGTTTCGGCGGCATGCTGTCGTTCGGCCACGCCGCCTACTTCGGCCTCGGCGCGTATCTGACCAGCTGGATGGTGACCAGCCAGCACTGGGACACGATCCCCGCGATCCTGGTCGGGATGCTGGCCGCGATGCTCGCGGGCATCGTCATTGGGCTGCTGGCGATCCGCCGGTCCGGAATCTACTTCGCCATGATCACGCTGGCGCTGGGCCAGCTGGTGTATTTCGTGTGCCTGCAAGCGCCTTTCACCGGCGGGGAGAACGGAATCCAGGGCGTTGCCCGCGGGACGCTGCTGGGCCTCGTGTCTCTGCGCAACGACATCGCGATGTATTACTTCGTCTTTGGGTTGCTGGTTGCAGTGTTCCTGGCGATCCGGCGCATTGTGGCTTCGCCTTTCGGCCAGGTGCTCAAGGCGATCCGCGAGAACGAACCGCGCGCCGTTTCGCTGGGCTATGACGTCGATCGCTACAAGCTCCTGGTGTTCATCCTGTCCGCAACCCTGGCCGGCCTGGCGGGATCGCTGAAGGCGCTGGTGCTCGGCTTCGCAACGCTGACCGACGTGCTGCAGGGCACTTCAGGCGAGGTGATCCTGATGACCTTGCTGGGCGGCGCGGGCACGTTCCTCGGGCCAGTGGTCGGCGCAGGCATCGTCGTCACGCTGCAGGACACGCTATCCGATCGCGTCGGCTCGTGGGTCACCGTGATCATCGGCGCGATCTTCGTGATCTGCGTGCTGGCATTCCGCAGGGGCGTGGTTGGCGAATTCCAGGCGTGGCTGGATCGGCGCCGGGCCCGCGCCTGAGAATTCGCTTACTCGTTTCAGGATCGGCGTCCCACCGCCGCATACAACTCCGTGGCCGGCGCCATGCGTCCATGCAAGGGCAGAATGCGCTCCGGGTTGAGTTTCAGCCGTTCGATGTTGCTGACCAGGTTCACCTGATTCGCATTGGGCTGCGCTGGCGGCGGAGCGTTCGGCGGGCCGGGCGTAAAGGCGTCGGCCTCGATCAGGAGCCGCTCCTTGGGCAGCCACACCATCATGAAGCCGCGTGCGTGCACGCTGTCTTCGATCATGTACACGTCCACCGTGCGAGCGCCATCACTGAAACTGCGCTGCCCGTTCACACCGGTCAATTGCGGCTTGCGGCCGGACTTCGCAAGCGCGTCGGGACTGATGCTGTTGGGATTGGCCAGCACCTGCTCGAACCAGGGACGGGCCTGTTCGCTGGTCACCAGCGTCGCACCTTCGGCAGCTGCTGTGCGCAAGCCACCCGAATGGTCGAAATGATGGTGCGAGTCGATCACCCAGCGTATCGGCTTGCCCGGCGCCAGCCGCTTCGCCTCGGCGAGCACGGCCAAAGCCCGCCCATCATAGAGCGGACTTTCAACAAGGATCAGGTGGTCCCGCATTTCGATCAGCACGCTGTTGTGCGTGCCACCTCCCAGGAACCACACGCCATCGGCAGCCTTCTCTGAAGCCACGCGCTCCGTGAAGGACGGCACCGAAGCCGGCAGTTCGATCCCTGCCGGCGCATTCGGCCGGACCTCCTTGACTTCCAGGTCGAGCACCGGGAAGCCGCCCTGGCTTTGCTGGATGCGGGTCGGGAACTTCACGCCGCCGTAATCGCGATAGCCGGAATACGTGGTGACTGTCGGCATGTCCCCGAGCACCGGATTGGACTGAACTGAATTGACGCGCTCGACCATGCCGTCGGCGCCGATCCACGCGTCCGCGCGGAAGCGGCCAGGCTCGCTGAAGGAAACGACGCGCTTGCCGCCTTCCATGTGCAATGTGGCCTTGTTCTTCATGGCCGCCTTGATCACCCCGTGCGGCGTTGTCCACAAGTCATGGACGCGTCCATCGACCGAACCCGGCGAGCCGGCCGCATTTGCACCCGCCATGCTCCACGCATAGTTCCCTCGCAGATAGGCGTTCGTGCGCTGCTCGCCAGTGCCCATCAGCGGCAAGGCTCCGCCACCAGTGGGCTCGGCGCGTGTGCGCACGGACTCCTCGCGCAATGCACCGTTCTCATAGTCGAGCACACGGGTGAAAGACGTGACGTTGATGCGCGGCCAAGCGCCGCCTGGTTGATAGGCTTGCCCGAAGGTGCCGCCAGTGCCGCTGGCTGCATAGCTGAGCGTCTTGAGATTGGCGCCGCCCATCGCTTGATCCGCTTCATGCAAGACGGCCTGAGCGTCTTCTCGATGGGCGCAGGAGGCTAGCAACAATGCAGTGCCGGCGGCAGTCATGCAACGGATGAACGTCTGGCGTTTCATTTCGGTGTCTCCTTGGGGCCTGGGACGCGGGGATCGCGGCCGAGGGCGCATCGTAGCGCGGGGCCGAGCCAATGACCAGCGTGTCGTGTATGTGATTGGCGCGCCCGCTGGCTTCGCGCTACCCTCGCGCGATCGCATCTCAAGGAATGCCGCATGAAAGACCTTTTCAATCTCCAAGGCCGAGTCGCTCTCGTCACCGGCGGATCGCGCGGCATTGGCCGCATGATCGCGGCGGGATTCCTCTCGCAGGGAGCGAAGGTCTATATCTCGTCACGCAAGGCCGAAGCCTGCCATGCGACCGCGGCCGAGCTGTCCAAGACCGGTCCGTGCATCTCGCTGCCGTTCGACGTCTCGAGCGTGGAAGGCGCGCGCCGGCTTGCGGCGGAGCTCACCCGGCGCGAACCCGCGCTCGACATCCTGGTGAATAATGCCGGCGCGGCGTGGGGCGAACCGTTCGATACTTTTCCAGAAAACGGATGGGACAAGGTGGTGGACCTGAACATGAAGACGCCGTTCTTCCTGACCCAGGCACTGCATGAGGCGCTGAAACGCGCCGCGAAGCAACGCCCCGCCAAGGTGATCAACATCGCGTCGATCGACGGCATCTCGGTCAATCTCTGGGAAACCTATTCGTATGCCGCAAGCAAGGCCGGCCTGATTCACCTGACCAAGCGCATGGCACTACGCCTGGCGCAGGACAACATCGTGGTGAGCGGCATAGCGCCGGGCCCGTTCGCGTCGGAGATGAACAAGCAGGCGCGCGATCACGGCGATGAAGTCGCCCGGCGCGTGCCGGCCGGCCGCATCGGCACGCAGGAAGACATGGCGGGAGTCGCGATCTACCTGGCGTCGCGGGCCGGCGACTATGTGGTCGGCCAGACGATTGCGGTGGACGGCGGCGTCACGCTGGTGCGGGGCTAGAGCGCCAGGCCGGCGAGCGAATAATTCTGCGGACCGCGGCTGGCGATCTTGATCGCGCCGACCCGGTTACCCAGCTGCGCGCACCGTTCCAGCGGCCAGCCTTGCTCCAGTCCGTACAGCAGTGCGCCGCGCCACGCGTCACCGCATCCGGTCGGATCCACCACGGCATCTGCCTTCACCGGCGGCACGATGGTTTTGTGGCCGCCGATCCAGATCTCGCAGCCTTCCGCCCCCAATGTGACAACCAGGCCTTGCACCCGCCGCGAGATTTCCGCGGAGTTCCAACCGGTGCGCTCGCAGAGCATCTTGCCCTCGTAGTCATTCACCGTCACCCACGAAGCTTTGTCGATGAACGCGGCGAGCTCGCGGCCATCGAACATGGGCAAGCCTTGACCGGGATCGAATACGAATGGAATCTGCGCGGCCTGGAACTGGAGCGCGTGCTCCAGCATCGCCTCACGCCCATCCGGCGAAATGATGCCGAGCTTCACGTCGCCGCCGGGCTCGACCTTGGTGATATGCGCCTGCATCATCGCGCCCGGATGGAAGGCTGTGATCTGGTTATTGTCACGGTCGGTCATGATCATCGCCTGCGCCGTATAGGTGTCCGCCACCTCGCGCACCCACCGCGTGTCGATTCCCAGCGACCGCAGCCTGGCAATGTATGCCGCACCGTCGATGCCCACCGTGGCCATGGGCAGCGGCTGTCCGCCGAGCAGCTTGTGGCAATAGGCGATGTTGCCGGCGCAGCCACCGAAGTCGCGCCGCAATGCCGGGACGAGGAACGAGACATTCAGGATATGCAATTGGTCGGGCAGGATCTGCTCGGCAAACCGTCCCTCGAAATCCATGATGGTGTCGAAGGCCAGCGAACCACAAATGACAGCGGCCATCAGCGCTCCACCTTGTGTGTTGAGTGCATGCTTTGTTTCTCTAGGGATAGAACGCCAACAG
>Ga0070679_100004720_pt1 | contig 12568 bp, 10 predicted proteins | sample KBSC63BmetaG_FD_65652 | JGI IMG/M metagenome (GOLD analysis project Ga0070679, IMG submission 65652) | Corn rhizosphere microbial communities from Kellogg Biological Station, Michigan, USA - KBS C6-3B metaG | ecosystem: Host-associated > Plants > Roots > Rhizosphere | place: USA: Michigan... | reverse complement strand
CCGGCCAGGCCGCGGACGGAGTAGGTCTCCTCGCCGGTCAGGCCGAGCGATGCGGCGTCCTCGCCCGGCGCGAACTGCAGCGGGAGCACGCCCATGCCGATCAGGTTGGACCGGTGGATCCGCTCAAAGGACACGGCAAGGACGGCGCGGACGCCGAGCAGGGCGGTGCCCTTGGCGGCCCAGTCACGGGACGACCCGGAGCCGTATTCCTTCCCGGCGATGACCAGCAGCGGCACGCCGCCGGCGGCGTAGCGCTGCGCCGCGTCGTAGATCGTCATCTGCTCGCCGCCGGGCTGGTGGCGGGTGTAGCCGCCCTCGGTGCCGGGGGCCAGCCGGTTACGGAGCCGGATGTTGGCGAAGGTGCCGCGGATCATCACCTCGTGGTTGCCGCGCCGCGACCCGTAGGAGTTGAAGTCCCGCGGCTGGACTCCGTGGTCAAGCAGGTACCGGCCGGCAGGCGATTCTGCCTTGATGGCTCCCGCGGGGGAGATGTGGTCGGTGGTGACCGAGTCGCCGAGCAGGGCGAGCACCCGGGCGTCCTCAATGTCGGCCAGCGGCCCGGGGGCCGAGGGCAGCCCGTCGAAGAACGGCGGCCGCCGCACGTAGGTAGAGTCCGCGTCCCAGGTGAACCTGTCCCCGGTCGGGACCGGCAGGGAACGCCACCGTTCGTCCCCGGCGAACACCTGCGAGTACTCCCGCGTGTACATGTCCGGGCGCAGGCAGGAGGCGATGACGTCGCTGACCTCGGCCTGCGACGGCCAGATATCGCGCAGGTATACCAGGTGGCCGTCGCTGCCGGTGCCCAGCGGTTCGCTGGTCAAGTCGGTGTCCATGGTGCCGGCCAGGGCATAGGCGACCACCAGGGGCGGTGAGGCGAGGTAGTTCAGCTTGGTCTCGGGGTGGATGCGGCCCTCGAAGTTGCGGTTGCCGGACAGCACCGAGCAGACGGAGAGGTCGCCCTCGGCGACGGCGGCGGAGACCGCGGGGATCAGCGGGCCGGAGTTGCCGATGCAGGTGGTGCAGCCGTAGCCGACCAGGTTGAACCCGAGCTTGCCCAGCCAGGGGGTCAGCCCGGCCTGGTCGTAGTAGTCCATGACTACCCGGGAGCCGGGCGCCAGGGAGGTCTTCACCCAGGGTTTGGGGGCCAGCCCGCGTTCGGCGGCCCTCTTGGCCAGCAGGGCGGCGGCGATCATCACGTCGGGGTTGGAGGTGTTGGTGCAGGAGGTGATCGCGGCGATCACCACGGCTCCGTGGTCGAGTTCCACGGTCTGGCCGCTGTCCAGGGTGGCTCTGACCGGGCGGCGCGGCCGAGAGGGCAGGCCAGTGTCCTGGCCGAACGTCGCGGGACGGTCGCCGACCCGGTTGCCGGTCACCGCGATGGGGTCGGAGGCCGGGAACGACTCGGCTCCGGCCTGGTCCAGCCCTGTCGGCGGCCCGGCCGGGGCGTACTGGCCGAGCGCCGTGCGGAACGCCCGCGGCGCCTTGGCGAGCGGGATCCGGTCCTGCGGCCGTTTCGGCCCGGCGATCGACGGGACCACTGTCGACAGGTCCAGGTCCAGGACCCGGGAGTAGGCCGGCTGGTGGCCGGGGTCGTGCCACAGCCCCTGTTCCCTGGCGTACGCTTCCACCAGCGCGACGTGCTCTTCGGTGCGGCCGGTGAGCCGCAGGTAGGCCAGGGTCACCTCGTCGATCGGGAAGATTGCGCTGGTGCATCCGTACTCGGGGCTCATGTTGCCGATCGTGGCCCGGTTGGCCACCGGCACCGCGGCCACGCCGGGCCCGGAGAACTCCACCATCGTGCCGACCACCCCGACCGAGCGGAGCAGTTCGGCGATGGTCAGCACCAGGTCGGTGGCGGTGACGGCCTCGGGCAGCGCGCCGCTCAGCCGGACCCCGATCACCTGCGGAACCAGCATGGACAGCGGCTGGCCGAGCATCGCCGCCTCGGCTTCGATGCCGCCCACCCCCCAGCCGAGCACGCCAAGACCATTGACCATCGGGGTGTGCGAGTCGGTCCCAACCAAGGTGTCGGGGAAGGCCAGGCCGTCCTCGGCGAACACCACCCGGGCCAGGTGCTCGAGGTTGACCTGGTGACAGATCCCGGTGCCCGGCGGCACCACCCGCAGTCCGGGCAGCGCCTGCTGGCCCCAGCGCAAGAACGCGTACCGCTCGGCGTTGCGCCGGTACTCCAGGTCGATGTTGCGGGCCAGGGCGTCCGGGCGGCCGAAGTAGTCGGCGATGACCGAGTGGTCGATGATCAGCTCGGCCGGGCGCAGCGGGCTCACCCGGGCGGGGTCGCCGCCGAACGCGGCCATCGCCTCCCGCATCGCCGCCAGGTCCACCAGGCACGGCACCCCGGTGAAGTCCTGCAGCAGCACCCGGGCCGGGGTGAAGGCGATCTCCGCCGACGGCTCCGCCTGCGGGTCCCAGCCGGCCAGCGCCTCGATCTGCGCGGCGGTGACCAGGTGTCCGTCCTCGTTGCGCAGCAGGTTCTCCAGCAAGATCTTCAAGCTGAACGGCAGCCGCGACGCCCCGTCCACCGCGTCCAGCCGGAAGATCCGGTAACTGGCGCCGTCTGCTTCCAGCGAGCCGGCCGCGCCGAAGCTGTCCGCGGGCATCACGCGCTCCCGGCCGCGCTAGCGTTACCAGGCAGGTCGAGGCCGTCCAGGCTCAGCACGTCCGAGCGCAGCCCGACCGCGAGCCGGTTCCAGCCGTTGATCTGCGAGGCGCGGACCCGCACCAGCTCCAGCAGTTCCGGCTCCAGGGTGGCCGGGTGCACCGCGTGTTCCAGTTCGGCCATCGCCCGCAACCCGGCGGGGAACACCTTCTGGTAGTCGATACGCATCGCCGGTCCTCCTTAACAGTCAAGTCCCCGCCTTGGTGACCGACGGGGATCTCCGTTCAGTTCAGTCTGGTTTCTCAGCTCGCGGGGGGACGGACCTCCCAGCGCCGACGCGTCCGGGTGCTCGGCTAGCACGCAGCTGCCGGGCGGCAGGCGGGCCCGCGAAAGTTCCATCTCAGCTGCACCTCCGCGACTCGGTGCCGATAGTCCCACCGGGAGCCTGCAGGTTCCTTGCAAGCCGACGGTGCGACGATGGGACGAGGAGGTGATGCGGATGAGCACGGAGCGGCAATACCTGGAAGGTCCTCCGGCGCTGGCTGGGGGCGCGGGCGATGACCTGGAACTCGACCAGGGGGAGTGGGCGGCGGTCCGCCCGCGGGAGATCACCCCGGAGCAGTGGCGGCGGTTCGAAGGCTACATGCTGGAGATCTTCACGGCCATGGGCATGCCCGCCGGGACCGTGTCCACCGCCGATACCCCGCGCCGGTTCCTTGAGGCGGTCTTCGACGCGACCAGTGGCTACGAGGGGGATGAGAAGCTGGTGACCGCGTTCCCCACCGAGTGCCGCGGCGGCCCGGACTGTCGGATCAGCCAGGTGGTGGAGGGGCCGATCCCGTTCTTCTCCCTGTGCGAGCACCACAGCCTGCCGTTCTACGGCAGGGCCTACGTCGGGTACATCGCGCACGAGCACATCCTGGGCCTGTCCAAGCTGACCCGGCTGGTGCGGCTGTTCGCCCGCCGGTTCGCCGTGCAGGAGCGGATCGGCCAGCAGCTCGCCGACGCCCTGGACCGGGTTCTCCAGCCCCACGGGGTGGCGGTGCACCTGGAGGCGGTGCACCTGTGCACCCAGATGCGCGGCGTCCGGGAGATCGAGTCAAGCACCCGCACCACCTACTGGCGCGGCAACTACGACGGCGACCCGGACCTGCGGGCCGAGTTCTTCCGGCTGTGCGGCCGGCCCGGCTGACCGGCATGACGAGCGAACGCGCCAGCGGGCTGCTTGCCGCGCGCCAAGACCTCAGAAAGCACCTGGCCGCGGGGCCGCTACCGGGTCTCGGCCGCTGGCTCGCGATCGCCGGAGTTCTCGCGTTCGGATAGGTGGGCGACGCACAGGCTGGGCTCAACGAACGGGTCCAGCCGGTCGGCGGAGACCGGGGCGCGCATCCGCGCCAGCGCCCCCCGCATCAGCCCCAGGTGCAGCGCGCAGATCACGTCCTGGTGATGCTGGGCCACCTCGCGGAAGGGGCACTGGCGCAGGCGCAGCCGGTACTGCCCGGCGCCGTCGCGGTCCTTCGGTTGCGGGGAGAACCCTAGCTCTTCCATGATCGCGGTTAGCTTTACGATGGCCTGCTCGGCGGTCAGCTTCTGATAGGGGGGCGGCTGCTCGGTAAGGTAGGCGCCCCATTCGCGCCCGGCCACTTCGGCGGCCTTGCCCAGCTCCGGGATGGTTCCGGCGATCAGGCTGGTCAGCATTTCCGCCAGCAGCCGGTAACGACGCCGCCCGGCGGGACCGCCGACGGCCGCCCGGTAACCGATCCTGGGCCTGCCGGGCGTCTCCCGGTCTTCCGTCTCGCGCTCGGCCAGGCCCGCTTCCACCAGCGCCTCCAGGTGGAACCGGGCGGTGTTCGGGTGCAGCCCCATCTGTCGCGCGACATCGCGGACGCCGAGCGGGCCGTCCGCGGCGCGCAGCATGTCCAGCACGTCGGCCTGGCTGCGGCCGAGCGGGGGCGTGTCCTCGGGAGCGAGGAGCTGCTCTGCGTCAATAGACATACTTTATATCAATCCTGGTAGTAGAAATTAAGTAGGCTTAAGTAAGAGCTGCCGTGACAGCCGGTCCCGTCGGCGCCTGCCGGGCGTCCCGGCCGGGTGCGGTGGCGGCGAGCCCGGCCAGGTAGCGGAGCCCTTCGACGCCAGGACGCGCGAGGTGGTCAGGGCCGATGACGGCAGGGATCACCTGGCTGGGCAGCGCCAGCCACTCTCGCCGCCACTCCCGGACCCGCCGCCAGCCGGTCGTGGTCAACGGCACGCCGTTCAGCGCGATTGTCCCGCCCGACCTGCGCACGATCCGGGTCATATCGGTGTCCCGCAGCAGCAGGCTGGGAAAGTCCGGGCTGGCCAGCCGGACGGCGACGTCCTCTCGCGGCCACATCAGCCCGGTCACCAGGCGGCGCACCTCGTGTGGGCTGCTTATGTTCAGTCCCTGCGCCCAGATGGCGCGGAACAGGCTGCCGCGCAGCTCATCGGCGACGCCGTCGCTGACAGACTCGGCGTAAGCGGCCACCGCGGCTTCGGTATTGCTGATCAGTGCCGGCGGCCCGGCCGGAACCGGTTCCCCGGGCAGGGCGAGCGACGCCACCTCAGCAAGCTCCCGGCCCCATGAAGCCTGGTCGCTTCCAGACGGCAAGCCGGTCGCTGGCAGGCCGCGGTCATGCTCAACGGCCCGCCAGTCAACCGCGACCCCCGCCTTGCGCAGCCGGTCAACTCGCTGGCTGGCCAGGGACGAGTACGGGCAGTTGAAATCCCCGTAAATGATCACTGTCATCTCGTCCTCCCCCAGATTCGCGGTACAGGCCCTGTCCGCGGCCCGGCGTGCCGTCACGTCGCCGACTCTCACGGGCCTGCTATTCCCGCAGCGGCAGCGCGGCGACAAACGCAGTATCGGCGCCGACGACGCCGAGCTTGCCGGCGCCGCCGGGCGAGCCGAGCGACCCGTCGCGGCCGGGGAGCGGCTCGGCGAAGAACTTCGCGTTCTCCCCGGCGTAGACCTGCCACTGCTCCGGGAGATCGTCCTCGTAGTAGATCGCCTCCACCGGGCAGACCGGCTCGCACGCCCCGCAGTCCACGCACTCGTCCGGGTGGATGTACAACATCCGCTCGCCCTCGTAGATGCAGTCCACCGGGCACTCCTCCACGCACGCTCGGTCCAGCACATCCACGCACGGCTCCGCGATCACATAGGTCATCGCACGACCATCCCTCTTGTAGCCTTCTCGGGATATTTTAAACGATTTTCATCGTTTAAACAATCATGACATGCCCGATGTTCGAGCACGCTCACCGACCGGGACCGGGTGGCCTGCGCATACGGCGCTGAGGCCATGGCGAGCGCGGTGACCGGTGTCCTGCTCCAGGTGAACTGCCCGGCCCGCTCGGCCTCGAACATGCAGCGCAGCGCGGTGGGGTCGTGGTCGGCGACGAAGACGAAGCCGGCGAGACATTAAAACTAATACAATGATTAATACTAGTCGACGCGCTCCCGCCGGTACACTTCGCCTTATGAGTGAGCCCGTTCCAGCCCGCCCGCTCCCCGGGTGGCCCGCCGTGTCGCCGTTCGCCGCCCTCGGGACGGCGTGCGTCGTCGCGGGCGGCCTGGTCGCCGCGGCCGTGGCGACGGCGCCGTCCGAGCTTGGCTCGTGGGCCGCCGCCTACCTGGTGCTCGTCGGCGGCGTTGCCCAGGTGGCCCTCGGTGCCGGGCAGGCGCTGCTCGCGCCGCGGTCACCGGGGCGGCGCGCGGTCGCCGCCGAACTGGCCGGGTGGAACGCGGGGAACGGCGCCGTCCTGGCCGGGACGCTGCTCGGGGCCACCTGGCTGGCCGACGCCGGCGGTGTCCTGCTGGCCGCGGTCCTGGTGCTGGCGCTCGCCGCAGTCCGGGGTGCGGTCAGGCAGCCGTCCTGGCCCCTTCACCTGTACCGGGCGCTGGTCGCGCTCGTGCTCGTGAGCATCCCGGTCGGCCTGGTGATCGCCGCGGTACACCCGCGCTGAGCCGTCGGGCCCGGTTCCCCCGTTCGCGTGCCGTCCGTGCGGACCTTCCTTGATCCAAGTTTCTTGATAAAAACCATGGGCCGTCCCGCCTGCCCGAGCCCGGCCCGGGGCTTCAGATCGACTGGGCGTACCCGAAGTACTCATGGTCCTCGTTGTAGCCGCCGAAGCCGCTGCCGATCTCGCTGTAGTGCCTGACGAACTCGACGCCCTTGATCCACTTGACCATCTTGAAGCCAAGCTGCACCTCGTTGCGCAGCCGCAGCGGGGCACCGTGCCCGTAGGTAAGCGGTTCGCCGTTGAACTCGTAGGCGAGCATGGTCTGCGGGTAGCTCATCTGCTCAATCGGGTGGGCGTCGTAGTAGATCCCGCCGTCCGTGCCCTCGGCGATCGAGTAGAACACCACCCACTTCGCCTCGGGGAGCGGCTTGACCAGGTCGAGGATGGCGCGCATGGACACGCCGCCCCACTTGCCCACGGCAGACCAACCCTGGATGCAGTAGTGCTGGGTGATCTGCTCGTGGTGCGCGAGCGCGCGAAGCTGGTCCAGGCTCAGCTCGACGGGATTCTCGACGAGGCCGTTGACGCGCAGCCGGTAGCCGGCGAAGCCATCGGCCATCATCTCCCGGTACTCATCGGATTCCGGGAAGCGGCCGTTGTGCCAGAAGTACGGAGAGATGTCCTTCTCGGTGTACTGGTGGGGCCGGACCTTGACCCTCTCGAACCGGCGCTGGAACCATCCCACTGTCGTGTTGCCCACCCGCTGGATCACCCGCGGGTGACGCAGCGTGAACGGGCTGGCCGCCACCCACGCCACGATGATCACTGTCATCGCCCCGCAGAACATGCCGAAACCAACCCAGCTGTGGCCGTCTCGTCCGGCGAACATGGCGTTGAGGTTGAGCAGGAGTCCGGTGGTGAACACCAGCGTCACGTGGATGACGATGAAGCTGACGAACCACACCATCACCAGGAAGTGCAGCGACCGCGCGAGCTGGATGCTGAACATCTTGCTGATCCGGGGGAACCGGCTGTGCAGCGCCGGGGACATGCCCAGGCCGGTGATCAGCGCGAGTGGCGCGGCGATGAACACGGTGATGAAGTAGGCGAGGAGCTGCATGCTGTTGTAGACGACCCAGCCCTCGTTGACCGGCCAGTGCAGCGACAGGTACTGGATGAGCACCGACAGCGCGTTCGGGAATACCGCCCAGCTCGTCGGCACAAGCCGCTGCCACTGCGGGGTGATGAACAGCATGATGTAGAAGGCGACGCCGTTGAGCAGGAACAGCAGGTCCACGGTCAAGTGCCACCAGCGGGCCAGCCCGATTGTGTGCCGGAGGCCGGGCAGGCCGACGTGGCGCGGCAGGGCCACCGAGTCCTGCTTGGCCGTCCACAGCGGGTCGTCGGGCGGTACCGGGGCCACCCGCAGCCACTCCTCGCCCGGCTTGCTGTAGCGCCTCCAGTACAGCCGCGGGTGGTCAACGAAGATCTGCCATCCTGAGCGGATGATGAAGAACATGAAGAACATGTTGAAGAAGTGCTGCCAGTTGACCCAGGTCGGTATGCCCGCGTCGGCCAGGGCGTGCGCGGGCAGCACCTGACCGGGGAAGCGCGCGATGAAGTGCTGGACGGCGGGCATGTCGCGCAGGCCCTGCGCGACGGCGACCAGGATGATGAGAGCCACGAAGCCGATGGGCGCCATCCACAGGATGTTGAACCACCTGCCGCGGCCGGCGCGGATCCTCGGCGCGATGGCGCGGACGTCTTCTATCCCGTTGCACCAGCGGGCCGTGTCGATGCTCTGCTCGCCCTGGGTGAGCTCGGTGCGGAAGCTCTCGGTGACCGAGGCCGCTGCCCGGGCCGGCGACTTGCCCCCGGGGGGGAACGCCTTCATCGTTTCTCCTCGTGGAAAGAGGCGCCGCCGCACGGTGCGGCGGCCACTTCCACTTCTACGCAATGTAGAAGTTCTACGCAATGTAGAATAAGTCACAGGCGAGGGCGGTGCCCCCGGCGGGGCGGAAGCCGGCGAGGTGACATGGCGGGCAGCGGACATCTGGAGCGATCGGTCCTGCAGGTGTTGTGGGATCACCCGGAGGGAATGGCCGCGCGCGACATTCTCCCTGCGCTCGACGGGCGCGACCTCGCGATGACGACCGTGCTCACCGTGCTTGACCGGCTTCGCCGCAAGCAACTGGTGGCGCGGCATGACGACACGCGCCCGCACCGGTACTTCGCGACGGTGACCCGCGAGGACTACATTGCCGACATCATGCTGGACGCGCTCGGCCAGGCCCGCGATCGCCGGGCCGCGCTCGTCCGGTTCCTCGGCGGCGTCTCCGCGGCCGATACCGACCACCTCCGGCGCGCGCTGCGCCGCGGGCGTCCGTCCTCCGACGGCTGATCATGCTGCTCCAAGTCGAGGCCGCCGGGCTGTTCGGCGTCGCGGTCGCGCTCGCCGGCCCGGTGTCCGCCGCGCTCGCCCGCGCGGGCTGGCCCGCCAGGGAACCGCGCGCCGCGCTTGTCCTGTGGCAGGCGGTCGGTCTCGGGGGAGGGCTCGGCATCCTGGGCGCGGGCCTCACCCTGGCCGTCGGCACCCTTGATGACCGCTGGCTGCCGGGCATCGCCGAACTGCCTGGACACCTGTCGCGGCTTGGGGTGACCGGCTGGGTTGGCGCCGGGCTCACGCTCACGGTCGGCGTGTGGCTCGTCGTGGTCACCGAGGTCTCGATGGCGCGGGTCGTGCTCGCGCGCCGGGCTCACCGACAGCGCCTCGATGCCGTCGCCGAGATCCTTGACCACGAGTCCCGCGCGATGGTGAGGGTGGGGGGCGTGCGACTGGTGGATCACCCCCGCGCGGTCGCTTACTGCCTTCCCGGGCTGCGGCCCCGCGTGGTGCTGAGCCGGGGTGCCCTGGCGGCACTCGACGACGGCGAGCTCGCCGCCGTTCTCGCGCACGAACGGGCCCACGCCCGCGGCCGCCACGACCTCGTGATCCAGCCGTTCGTTGCCTGGGCGGCCACGTTCCCGTTCCTCCCCACGGCGTCGCGCGCGGTGGCCGCGGTGGAGTTGCTTGTCGAGATGCTTGCCGACGACGCCGCGCACCGGACCTGCCCGTCCGAGGACCTCCGGCGCGCTCTGTGGCATCTCGCCCGCGACCAGGACGCAGTCGCCGGGCACAGCGGTGCCTCCCTCGGCGTCCAGGTCGCGGCGCGGGCGTCCAGGCTCGCCGCGCCACCGCGCCCGCTTCCGCTGGTGGCGCGCGTGCTGGTCTACCTGGCGGCGGTGGCGCTCATCCTGCTGCCGCCCGCACTCTTGCTCCTTTTCTAGGCCGCCGCCGGCCTCCGCGGTCATTGCAGGCCGGTCCCGAAAATCAGGCGGCGGGCCCCGATACCATCGACCACAATCGAAACGCGCGACATAAGGGGTCGACGGTGAGCGACGCGGACGGGTGGAAGCCGGGACAGGACACGCAGGCGGTCGCGACGGCGCGGCTTCAGGGACAGGACCCCGACCAGATCCACTGCCCGGCCTGGGGGGTCATCGGCAACCTCGGTGACAGCATCTGCTACGCCGGGGTCCCCGGGAAGGTCGAGGCGGTCCAGGCCGAACTACGCCGCCGGGCCGTCGACGCCGGTCTCCCGGTGCGGGTCATCGCGCCCAACTTCGCAGGCGGCATCTCCGACGGGCAGCGTAACGGCACCCCCGAGATGCGGTACTCGCTGATCGGCCGGGAGACCGCCAACGACGGCGTCTGCCTCCACCTCGAGGGGAGCGACGTCCGCGGGGTGATCGCCGTCGTCGCCTGCGACAAGCCGCCGGTCGGGACGCTCGCCGCGATCCTTGAACGCAACGTCCCCGCGGTGATCATGTCCGACGGTTCGATCCGCCCCGGCATCGACTCCCGTACCGGCGAGCCGATTGACATCGTGTCCTGCTTCCAGGCGGCTGCGGAGTCACCGGAGGAACGGCGCCGCATCGCGCTCGAGGGCTCACCCGGCCACGGCAGCTGCGGCGGGATGTTCACGTACAACACCATGCAGTCGTTCATCGCGAGCTGCGGCATGGAGCCATTGCACATGGTGAGCCCCGCATCGGAGGACCGCCGCCGTACCGAGGAATTCCCCGCCCAGCTGCTCGACGCGCTGCAGGTGCTGTCGGAGCGCGAGATCCGGCCCCGCGACATCGTCACTCCGGCGTCGCTGCGTAACGCGACACTGGTGGCGATCGCCATGGGCGGTTCCACGAACGTCGTGCTCCACGCGCCCGAGCTGGCCCGCGCCGCCGGCATCGACTTCTGGCGCGAGGTGATCACACAGGACCAGTTCAACCAGGTGTCGCGCGCGCTGCCCGTGCTGGTGGACGCCCGTCCCTTCGGCCGTTACTCGATGGTCGACATCGACGCCAAAGGGGGCCTCCCGGTGATCGTTCGCGAGCTGCTCGGCGCCGGGCTGCTCGACGGTGACTGCATCACATGCACGGGAGAGACGCTCGCCGGTCAAGTCGCCCGCCTCGACCCGCCCGCGCCGGACGGCGATGTGATCCACCCGCTGTCGGCGCCGTTCAAGCCGACGGGCGGCCTCCGGCTGCTCCGCGGCAACCTCGCCCCCGACGGCGGTGCGGTGATCAAGCTAGCCGGCGTCGAGGGCGGCATGGAGGAGGGCAGGTTCGCGGGCCGCGCCCGTGTCTTCGACAGTGAGGCGGCGTTGATCGAGGCGCTCGCGTCCACGCCGGAGCGGTTCGCGGACCGGGACATGGTGGTGATCCGCTACGAGGGCCCGCGCGGCGCGCCGGGTATGCCGGAGCTGCTCGATCCGACGTCGCGGATCACCGCGCTATGCCGCCGTCGCGGGATCACGATCGCGCTCATGACCGACGCCCGCTTCTCGGGCGGGTCGGTGGGGCTGGTCATCGGCCACGTGTCACCCGAGGCGGCGCTGGGCGGGCCGATCGCGCTCATCGAGGACGGCGACACAGTCATCGTGGACGTAAACCACGACACCCTCGACTGCGCGGAACTGGAGGACGCGGCGAAATTCGCGGCCCGGCGGGCGCGGTGGCAGGCAGAGGCCGAGCGCAACGGCGGGGCCCACCCGCTGGTGCGGTCGGCCGGCACTCGGCTGCTACGGCGGATGCGTGCGTGCGCGCTGTCCCCGCTCCAGGGCGCCGGGCTGTCGGAGGCTGGTGACCACGCTCTGCGCTAGCGCTAGCGCTAGCGGGGGCGGCCGGGCACTGTTCCTGCGCGCAGGCCGGCCCAGTGCTTGGGCGCCGGGCAGGCGCCAGCCGCATTCGGTGCGACGGTCTCCGACCCGGCGGCGGTGGCCGCGGGACTCGGCCTTGTGGCGGATGACCTGTCTGGCGCCAGCCGGCCGCAGGTGGTCTCCACCGGCGCCGGGCACCTGCTGATCGAAGCCGCGAGCAGGGACGCCGTCCACCGGGCCAGTCCTGACAGCGCCCGCCTCCTCGCGGTGCTGCGGGAAGCCGGCGGTGAGGGCGCCTATCTCTACTGCCTTGACCCGCTCCGGCCGCAGGCCGGGGCGGTGGCGTACGCGCGGTTCTTCAACCCGACCGTCGAGATTGCCGAGGACCCGGCGACGGGCACGGCCGCCGGGCCCCTCGTGGCGGCGCTGCTGGCCCGGGCACCGTGCCCGACGGCGGTTCCTCATAGTCGCCCCGGGCCGAGGCGGTCAGCGGGTCAGCGGCCGAAGATGGCCAGGTCGGCTTCGGCGATGCGGACCGGGTCGTCGATGATGTCGACGGCGACGATCTTTGCGTCAGTGATCGTGAATGCCGTGACTGCGATCGGCATCCCTTCCGCGGCGGTGACGACGCCGACGGCTCCGTTAAACAATGCGGGCAGACTGACCTGGGCGTATCGTGCGCCGGCGAGCGCGCGTCCGGCCACCGCCGCCGCACCGCGGAGCGCCTCGGCGCCGTTGAAGCGCAGCACCACGCCTGGGTCGAGGGCCT
>Ga0070679_100004719_pt1 | contig 12568 bp, 11 predicted proteins | sample KBSC63BmetaG_FD_65652 | JGI IMG/M metagenome (GOLD analysis project Ga0070679, IMG submission 65652) | Corn rhizosphere microbial communities from Kellogg Biological Station, Michigan, USA - KBS C6-3B metaG | ecosystem: Host-associated > Plants > Roots > Rhizosphere | place: USA: Michigan... | reverse complement strand
CAAACAGACGCTCAAATTCATTGTGGGCGCATCCGCTACTAACGGTACGTTCGGGAGCAACGTGCCGGACGTTCGTTCGAAACCAGTATGCCCAGGCAAGGGAACAATCCCTTCTGAGCGAAATCGGTTTACGCGCTTCCGCGGTCGGCCCAACGAGGCCAGTTCAGACGTCTCCGCCAGAATAATCGCCCGTAGAGCACTTGAGGCGCCGAACAGAATAGCATTCACAAAGGCGCGGGGATTCGACTTGCTGCGACACGGACATTACAGGTAGCGCCGCGGCAGACTGCCTTAGATTCGCTCGCTACGAAACCGCCCGGTCAACTGCCATTCACGACGCTTAGTCGACGGTTGGCTGCGTCAATCGCGCAACCAAACGCTTTGGAGGCAAAACAAACCCCTTCGCCTGTGGGCATGTTTCACAACGCTTCGGTCAGTTGGTGCGTACGCTGGAACCTTGGGCTCAGGCTCTCCGCGAGTATTGGCCGATTGCGGGCGTTTATGATTCATGTATCAACAGTCAGCGACCGACGGTTTCGTGTGCCGGTTAACACACAAATGAGGCCAATCAATATCTGATCAATCAAAGCTTGAAATAGAAATGCCCCTTCTTGGGAAAGAAATGGCCATAAAACAATACTACTCGGTCTAAGATCCAAACCATCGGGCCATGCAATTGCTGCACGTGGGCGGTAACGCGCAACCTGAGACTAGATATGATTTTGCATTCTGGTGCACTCGCCCGAGCAATTGTACTTGTGGGTGTATCTGTCCTCGCCGCATGCTCCGATGCCCGTAACAGTCTATCTCCCAATCCGCCCGTACCTTCCGGAAGCGGCCGATTGCAAGCTATGACGTCCTGCGGGGCGAGTTTTACCGTGATCACGGACGAGACGGACAGTCTAATGACTCCCTACGGCATAGGCACTAGTTCGGACACAGTCAATGTTTGTGAGTCATGGACAGGGTCAGATTACGATTACCAAGTCTCTGGAGCTGGTAGCTCAGATAATGTGTTGGGCTTCGCTGACACCGTTCAAACGGTAGCATACCAGAGCGGCTACGTTACAGGATATACGCAGAGTGGAGCTGTGGCCGCGGATCCGACGAACGTCGGAACATTGTTCGATTTTGTTGTTGCGGACGACCCAACTCGACAAGCGTCGTATGATGATCCGTACTACGGGGTAAGCTCACACGATCCGAGCACGTGTCTGCAACCACCTTGTCCCGTCATGCTGAGAGCCCAAGCTGCGCTGCCAGCCGGGGATATTGTGGCTTTGCGTCCGTCCGGAGGGCGCTCCAACGCAGCGGTTCAGGACACCCTTTTTACTAGACACGGCCTTTCACGCAAGGGAGTGCGTGCTCTAGTGAACACAGCGGACGAAATAACTCCCTCCCTCCAGGGATATCGTCGCTTTCAAACTGTAAAGAATGGCGTAACCACTCTGCGAAGCATAGACCCCGTGACTCAGCTGCTGATGGTCGATCAAATAATTTCTCCGAGTGAGAACATGGTCGTGACACACAAGTGGACGAAAGTAACAGGAGGCTATGTCATGGACCGCTCAGACTATGTCAGCACTGAGACGATAAATGGGAAGCCGGTGACGACTTTTGGCAGTGTACGAACCAACAATGTACGAATCATGGATCCTGCGTATCCTCCTCTGAGTCTTCCAATACCCTCGCACTAGAAGAAATAGGCTTTCTTCACTATACACCGAGAAACCCATGCTCCGCTCGCAGAAGGCCAAACGAGATCTTTCAACGCGGAATTTCTTGTCTACAGAGAGCAATAATCCAACGCCGCTTCTTCACCAACTAGGTCTTCGAGCTTGTTCTCGATTATTTGCAGCCATTTTGTTTCTGTGTGCGTTTCAGACAGCGAAATTACAAGCGCAATTAGGCTATGATCACACCAGTTTCTTGAATGGGTACGGGAGCGATTCGACGATTTGGCTGAGGTCTTACGCCGATCTTCAAACGACTCCTTCGCAGTACCTCGGTCAGAGCGTCGTACTAAAAACTCTTGGGTACCCAGATGTTCCTGTCTCATTACGATATCCTGGTCAGGTTGGTCATGTGGTTGCGTATTTAGGCCAGGGAGGCACGCACGTACTCTTGGCACACAGTCTGGGTTCTCTGGTTGCTAGAGGAGCATACATCGACAGCACTCGCATTCGGCCAGACGTAGCTGCTATCGTCGCGCTCACGCCTCCACACCAAGGCGTCACGATTGCAGACAATTTCGGCACTCTCAGAAATTATCTCAGGGATATGCAACGGCGCATCTCCGACGCAGTCTCCGGGTTCAACGTTGCTTCGATCATATACGACATAATTTTTGTGGCGTTTGCCCCCAAGCATATTGCTGGTTTCGGGCCGTCTCTCTTCGGTGTCATTCTCTACGCCGTCAATAGTGTTTCGATTGATCTAAACAATATAGATCAGTTTGGCGGAGCTCCGGCTTTGGCGGATCTCTCGCCAACTTCCCCCGTTATCAATCATCTCAACACGAGATTCGATGACAGCTCAATCCCCCGGGCCAACATATACGGGACGATTCCATCTCGGAACGCGGCTCTTCGACTTTTGCAATCGATGTCCGATGACGACGCCGGTTTTGACCACATGGTCACCCTTCGAAACCTCGCTCAGGAATTTTTCTCAACCTGCAAGTGGGCGGGTTATGTCACCGTTATCAATTGGACGTCTGGCCGTCGTTGTGCCTACGCGCGAAAGACACTAGGCAGATTGGATGAACGCTGGGCACTCTATATAAACGGCCCGGATGGGTACGGCCATGTTAGGTACATCCCCTTTGATGGTATCGTCCCAAATGAACGCTCGGTTTATCCCACGACAACGGGACTGGCGTACCAAGGGGTCGCTCCAATGACCAACCACATCAACGTCTACAAAACCAGAACTGGCCTGGACCAAGCCGCAAATGGGATGCTACGCGTGGGAATGGAGCCAATTCAGGGGCCGCCCCCACCGCCGACCATATCAGTCGCAATCTCGGGATCAACGAGCCCAACGATCGGGTGTCCTGATGTCTGGTTTGCCGAGGCGACTGGGGGCGTGGCACCTTACACGTACCAATGGACGGTGAACGGCGCACCATATCAGACGTATGGGAGCAGTGAACTCGAGTACACACCAACGGGTCCACGGTTATACCTCACCGCGACTGCTACCGACGCTAACGGCAATTCTGGAGTCAGTAGCACGTTTAGCGCTCGTCCTGTAAGCGGTAGCTGCTAGCAACGACGGACATCCCGACACGTTCAGCGACAATGCCTACAAATGGTGTGCGCTTCCGCATATGTCTACTCCCGTCGATCAAAACCTCCGAGCAGGTCTTTACTTGAGTTCTATCAGTTTGGAATTCTTCAATCGCATTGAGCAAAACAAACATGCGGCCGCTCGATTGGTTCCTCTTATTGTAGCTATCCTTGGATCTTGTAGTGGTTCGTCGACTGGCCCAAGTGGCGGTCGGCTCCGAGAACATTGGTATAAAGCCCAACCGGGGTCTGCCCGATCCCGGCCCGCGATTAACGGATCTATGGTCTACTTTGGGACGGGCGATGGCGAAATCATTGCTCGTGACATCAATTCTGGATCATTACTTTGGGCTTCTAAGGTTAGTCAGGAAGCCATCCAGGGCGCCAACCTAATAGTTCGGGCAAATGTCGTAGTCGCCGTATCAGTGTTTCATTCGGTGGGGCTTGATGTCCAAACTGGTCGCTTACTGTGGCGCTACGATTCACCGAAAGATACTGTGGGTGCGTCCCAAAACGGTGGAAATCCTGGCAGCTTGATCGATTCACGGATCGACGCAGACGCCGACATGGCCTATATCCCTGCCTGGGGCGCTACGATCAGTGGGATCGACTTGCGTACAGGTCTGGTTCGATGGGTTTGGCGGCCAGGAATCATCGCAGGTGACACCGCAGCATCCGGCGTCTTTAGATCAGGATCGATGGGTGTGCGGGTAAGCGGCGATACCCTTTTTGGCACGCTCTGGCATTTTACCACCAAGTCGGGCGGCACTTCAGAGGCATGGCTCGTCGCACTGGACAGAAACAGTGGGAGCGAATTTTGGAGAGTTCGAATGCCGTTTCAAGGATCCGGAGTACTGATTGAGGCGGCGCCGGCTTTGTATCAGAACTTGGTGATCATTCATACGCTGTCGGGTAGGACCTACGCAGTCGATCGTAGCACCGAGCAAATTGTGTGGGAGCATTCAGCGCCTAATGCTACTCTCTCAACGATAGCAGGTCCTGAAGTTTCGGGTGACGTCGTCTACGTGGACGGAGGCGACGGGCAGATCTACGCTTTGCGAGCCTCCGATGGATCCAGTCTCTGGAGAGGAATGTTCGGCGCCCAAACCACGCGCGACCTACTTCTCACAGATCGTCACGTCATATTCCCCACGGGAGGAGAGGTTCATATCCTCGATCGACAGGACGGGAGGCAGGTTTTGACTGCGGCTCAGCCGCACACTTCCGACCCGTTGTTTGCGTCTCCAGCAGCTAGTGCTAATGGGCTCGTCTTCGTGACGGTCGGCGACGCCGCTTTTTGTTTTGATGATCCGTAGTAGTCACCTTCCTCTTCGCTGCACTTTCCAAGTTGTTGGTTCTTATGGTGCATCAAGGTCAGGCATGTGGGCTTGTACATCCATTCAATGAGGGCAACTAGTTCGCCATCAGAACGGGGATCCTTACACAATTCCATGGGACACCGTCCAAATATTGATCGAATGTGACGTAGCAAAACTTTCGGATCTGAATATCCGAGTTTTTTACATACCAGTCGTTCGGGAAGTTTGGCCAATTGCAAATAGCCATATGCATGGATTGCTTTCGCGACCACAACAAACTGTTTGGGTGTTCTTAGCCCCGCATTTGAGAACTCTAGGTAAAGTTCCTTCACGGAAATCTCGCCTTCGCGAGCGAGATCCACTGCGGTTTCATAGCGACCAGGCCGCGCGAACAGATCCACAAGGACTTCGGAGAGTTTCAGTGGCAGGTTCGCCAGTTTATCGTCTATGGTTGTCAACAAATCGAAGGCTATGCTGGCTGCCCGAGCGCTTTCAATAGCATTCACAAGCGCCATTTCAGAGGGCACACGTCGGTGAACGAAAACGTCCTTCAGGCCGAATTTGGACAGCCGGAATACAGCTCTGAGGTTTTGCGGAGTCGGTGTAACATACGCCAGCAGACGGGCCGGCGAGTGTTTGATCAGAAACTTTTCAACTTCCGCAAGGCTAGAGCACCCGTTCACGGTCGGATCAAACACACCAACTTCAACACCATCGTCAATAAGAGACGCCAATTCCTTCCAAGAGCCCGTGAGCCTCAGCTCATGTCTCGGAATGAGGTGCGCTAACCGGTCGGCGGACAGCGCAGGCAACAGCCCAGCTATGACCACGGTGCAGATCCCACTGATTCGGCGTATTCAAAGCATCAAAGATTGAGCCAGCCGAAATGTCTTGCGACTGGTAACCGTGATGCGGCGAAGCTGCGAACGGGGCGTAGCTCGTCACGCAGAAGAAGACTCCGTATTAGAGCTCCGGTTTGTAATCGCTTTAGCCGGTTTTATGCTTGTCGCGCCGAACTGCCGAAGCACTCTACCGAGGAGTCATCAGGCTGAAAACTTACGGCCGTCGCACCAGAGTTGAATGCCGCTGGATGGCCGTCTTAACTAGAGATCGCCTATCTATTTTGTAGTTATGCTACTCACAGGAGTTCGTGCAGGTCCGGCCTTTCATAAAGTGCGTCTTCATCGGAGTCTCGCCACTCTGTATCGCGTGACCACTGACTTCTTTCGGACGGCCGCACTGGACGAGCTTACGCTCAGTTCTTGCAGCCTGACCAGGGCATAGACAGAAGCAAGCGACTTCTGATTACCGAGGGACTAGACATGAACCGTCATATTGGCTTCGCGTTAGCTTTTGCGGGAACATTGGCTTGCCAGACGTGGGCGCATATGGGTACACCGGAAGAAGCAGTTACTCACGCCGGGTCCGGGACAGTCAGAGTCACGAGAATCGATTCGTCCGTAGTATTGGTTCAGTCGCCCAAAATTGTTCAGGACACGCTGATAGGCACTTCGGTCGGCGATGCACATATCAGAATTGCAATTCCGATGGCGGCAATTAGCGACGTTGCCAAGCAGGAGTTCAGCCCTTGGCGGAGCGCAGGAGCCGGGTACCTTACAGTGTTGGGAGCGTTAGGGGTGGCATTATTAGTGTTAAGCGTGGCGCTGTTAGCGGTGAAGTAGCAATTCGGTGCTAGTGCGTCATATTAGACGCCCTCTGCAAAAAAAACGTTATTGCTCGACGTGCGAATTGCGGTATCGATTGTGGGATGAGTGGCCCACTCCACCCATGGTCGCTAGACGTGAGTAACGCACGCCACTATCTAATTGCGCGTTCGAAGCGCGCGACGAAGTCCTGAAGCTCGGAAATGTTGACGTCTGACACGAACCACGTTTCGACTCCGCCCTTTCGCGTGCGAATCAGGTGATACCCGTTCGACGTCGACGTCGTAGTCGCATCAGTTCCGCCTGGTACCGGCCACGAGAAAACATTGATCACGTGCTGGCGGCGCATGTACACCACCGATGCCGCGCTGTGGCCGTCGATGTAGTCGAGTCGGCCGCCGATCAGTGGGAATCCCACCGAGTCGAGCCGAGGAACCGCGGGCGAAACGTTGACGCGGCCGTTGAACCACGGCTTCACGTTGTGCTGATCGTTCGACGCAACGTCCGTCAGGTGGCCGGGCATCAGTGAGCGGATGTGGCTCGTCAGAACCTGGTTCGCCAGCGAAGTATCCGGAGCTCCCTGTCGCACGGCGACTACGGTCAGGGCGCTGCTCACCATGGCGACTATGGCGGCCGCGGCGAGTCCGCGCATCCAATCGCGCCTCTGCCGGCTCGGCAGGCTTGCGCTGCGGGTCTCGACCTCTCGCGGCGAGCCAACCAACCCAGCGCGAATGCGCGCCTTCAGGACATCGGGTGCTTCGTAGCGCATGAGTCGCCCTCTGACCAACGATGAAGTATCGAGCAGCTTGCGATGCTCCCGGGCGCAGTCAGCGCAGCTTTGCAAGTGCTCACGGACCTGCCCCGACTCATCGGCGGATAGCTCGCCGTCTATATAGGAGCTAAGCATCTCGAGACAATTCGCGCAGGTCATGTCAGCCTGCCTTGCGTGAGTCGACGCCGAGTGATCCGGCGAGGTGTTTGCGGGCGCGGGCGAGGCGCGACATCACCGTGCCCATCGGAATTCCAACCACTTCGCTGATCTCGCGGTACGACAGATCGTTGATCTCGCGGAGGACGATGACCTCTCTCAGCTCCGTCGAGAGGGCGTCGACCGCCAGCTGCACCCGCTCCCGCTCTCCGGCCTGGATCACGCGATCATCGGTGGAATGCGGGTCCGCGATCACTGTGCTCTCGTCGTCGGTGAAGGGGACCGTCATCCGATCGGTGCGGTGCTCCTTCTCCCAGGTATAGCAGTAGTTGCGCACGATCGTGAGCAGCCAGGCTCGGGCGTCACCGTCCCGGAATCCGTCGAAATAGCGGAGCGCGCGTAGCACCGACTCCTGCACGGCGTCCTGCGCATCGTGCTCGTCGCGCAGGAGATAGCGCGCGAGTGTGTACGCATCGTCGAGATGCGGCAACACAACCTGCTCGAATCGCTCGACGCGCTGATCGGCCATCGTGCTCCGGCGACGCCCGCTACGTGCTGGGAAGAACATCCACAGAGGACTTGACCGTCACTGGACCACGATTCTGCCCTGCATCTGTGGATGCAACGAGCAGAAATAATCGTATGTGCCCGGCTTGGTAAGGGTCGTGGAAAAACGCTGGTCGGTATCCAGGATCGGCGACTGCCTGAACCGGTTCTGAACGTTCACGATGAGGTGTGGAACGTCGTCGTTGTTGATCCAGACCACCTTGGTGCCTGCCTTCACGGTGAGCGTCTGCGGCGCGAATCGGAAATTGTCGATGCCGATCTCGTTGGCGGCGAGTGCCAAAGCCTTTCGCGTCGTCTTGCGCCGCATCATCGCATCGTGCGACGCGGCGTCGAATGCCGGCGGCTCGCCGGAGAGCGTCGCGTCGGCGATGGCGAGCGAGCTTCGTCCCGGAATGAAGGTGACATTGGTGACGCCGAGCACGCTCTTCAGTCGCTGGGGATCGACCGTCATCGGGCCGGGCGCGGGAGCCGTGCCGGGCGCGGGCTGCGGAAAGGCCGTTGACATCGCCGTGTGAAACGACACGTGGCCTTCCACCTTCTGCATGATCTGGTGGATGTGCCCGTTGAGCACGGTCACCGATCCGAACCGCTTGACGAGGGCCATCACCTGCTCTGAGTCGTCCGTCCCCCAGCCCCACTCTGGATAGACGGTCCACAGCGGTACGTGCGCGAACAACACGATCGGCGTGCTGCTGGAGACGCGCGACAGGTCATCCCTGACCCACGCGATCTGCTCCGCGCCGAGCGATCCGAGACCGCCGGCTTTGAGATTGAGCACATTGACGAGACCGACGAAATGGACGCCTGAGTGATCGAACGAATACCACCCTCCGCCCTTGGTGCCCTTCCCATAACGCCGGAGGTAGGATGCACCGTTGTCCGTCGCGACGTCGTGCTCGCCTGGCACGTAGAAGACCCGGTCGGTCCTGATTCCCTTCAGCACTTCGTTGGCGGTGTCGAACTCCTCGGGCTTGGCGAGCTGCGTTATGTCGCCCGTGTGGAGAACGAGAGCCGGCGACTGGGGCAGCGCGTTGATCCTTCCGACCGCCTCCTGCAGGGTGGCGGTGACGTCCTTGTTCGCTTCCTTGTTGAAGCCGATGTGACTGTCGCTCACCTGCACGAAGAAGATGCTCTTGCGCTGGGCTTCGGTGAGAAGCGGCAACTTGTTCACCAGATATGAGGTGGGGATCCCACCTGCCAGTCCCCAGACGGTCGCCGTCCCCGCCCACGCCATGCACTTGAGAAACCCGCGACGGTCCAGTCCGTCGTCGCTGCCATCATTCACTATGTAGTTGGATCCGCCGGGACGCGTGCTGCCCTGCTCGTTAAACCGCGCGTCGTCGCGGTCGTGGTGGTCGCTCATCGAATCGGTCTCCGAAAGAAAAAGTCGGGAGCAGTGTTGCTCCCGACTTATAAGACCGATATTCCGGTCTTTTTATTCCCTCGGCTTCGCGGCCGACCTCCGCGACGTCAGACGCCGGTCGTCGGCTTGCCCTTGATGAAGTGCCAGATGATCGCGATGACGGCGATAATCAGAAGGATGTGAATCAGTCCTCCGATCAGCGGGAAGAGAAAGAATCCACATGCCCAGAGTACGAGTAACACCAGCGCAATGGTTAGAAACATGATCTCTCCGTTGAAGTTGACCTGCGAAGAAACTACATCAACAGTTCCGCCGTCGCAGTAGCGTCATTCAGCACCGCCGGCTATTGCCCTCCCTTCTCGTTCGCGGTCGGGTAAGTCCGAACCGGGTACGGACCGATCTTCTCCACTGTGTACTCGCTCGCCCAGAAGTCGGGCGGCCCCTCGCTATCGGCGACTTTATGCTGCACAGGCTTGAGGCCATTCTTGAGATACGCCGCGATGGCGTACAGCTCCTCGTCGGACATGTTCCGCCACGCAGGCCATGGCATGGGCGGGGCAAGATAGTGTGGGTGCAAGGGGAAATTTCCCTGTCCGGGAATGGTCGATGTGATTTCCACGTCGGGAGTCTCCTCGGGCCGCAGTCCGTACCGGAATGCGTTGAAGAGTTGCCGCTCCGTGAACCGTCCTGTCCCGGTCATGTTGTCCGGAGTGAGATTCTTCGGCCGGGTCGTAAACGGACCGATCTTGGCCTCCTGTATGGCGGGGTTACGGACCCCGTCGAGCCATCCAAAGGCCGCGGGGTTGTCACCTCCACCGTGACACTCACCGCACGCGTGGCCGATGACGAGCCGCCGACCCATCGCAATACGGGACTCCATATCCGTCGAAGGCGGGCTCGAGGTGTTACCAGAGAATGAAGGCGCGGGAGCGGTGCAGGCAACGACTGCAAAAAGGGTCGCGAGCAGCGAGAGCTGGCGCGTAGACGGGTGTGACGATCGCATTTCGTTCTACTCCTGGTTGACGTTACCTGACCTCGAGAACTCCCATCATTCCGTGATCCTCGTGGTCGAGGATGTGGCAGTGAAACATCCATTTTCCGGGATAGTCGTCGTAGCGAACGATGATTCGCGCTGAAGAGTGCTTGGGGATGTTCAGCATGTCTTTCCATGCGCGGTACGGCTCCGGCACGCCATCTCGATCGAGCACCTGAAACTGGAACCCGTGAAGGTGGAATGGATGATCCATTCCCACGACGTTCTCGATCTCCCATATCTCGGTCGCGCCAACGTGCGTGCTCACGTCGATCCGTGACATGTCCATCGTCTTGCCGTTGATCATGCCCTGCCCCAACACGACCGTGCGCACGGCGGTCGCCTTGGCCGGATCCAATGGGACAATCCTTCGCAGCGTCGCGGGAATCGCTACCGGAGCAACGGGGGATTCACGCGTCGTTCGAAGCGTCAGCAAATCCAGCGTCGTGTTCCAGTCGGCCGGCCTGGTCTGCGGGGCGTAGCGGTCGTATGGAAGGTCCTGTAGAACTGTCACCTCTCCCGGAGCATCGCTTCCCCTCACAATCAGCTCTGCGCGCTCGCCAGTCGTGAGCAGAAGCTCTTTCAGCTCGACCGGCTTCTCAAACAAACCGCCGTCAGTGCCGACCTGCAGGAGAGTGTGTCCACGAAGCGCGATGCGATATATCCGTCCCGCCGACGCATTCACCAGACGCCAGCGCTGCAGTTCACCGCTCCGAATCTCGATTGTCGGATTGACCTGACCATTGACGAAGAGGACAGGACCCTCGCGGCCGTTCTCTTCGTCTATCCCTCCAGTCGATGACGTCGAATCGGGAAAATCGATGGCGCCATTCGACAGAAACCGGTTGTCGGAAAGAATCAGGAGCTTCTCCGGCATCGAGGGAAGCGGGTCGTTCGCGGCGCGCACGATAATCCCGCCGAACAGCCCCTTCCCTATCGCATAACCGGTCCGGCGATCAGGATGCGGGTGATACCAATAGGTGCCAGCGGTCCCTGAACGGACCGTGAACACGTAATCGTGCGACTCCCCTGGCTTGATCGGCTGGAACGGACTGCCGTCGGAGTCGAAGGGGAGGTGTATCCCGTGCCAGTGAACCGTAGTCGGCTCCGGGAGATTGTTTCTGAAATGCACGATGACCTTCTCGCCCTCGCGCACGTCGAGCGTTGGTCCGGGAACGCGTCCGTTGTAAGCGTAGACCTCGGAGATAATGCCGGGCCGCAGTGACACCCTCGCGACGGCGGCGGTGAGATTCACCTCCACAGTGTTCGGCAGCTTCGAGATATTTTCGAACCCTTTCCCGCCGTTCACAGAATCGATCGGGCCAGGCGGGACAAGGCGCGCACCTGTGTGCTCAGTGCGGGGCGCCGAGTACGCACCGAGTGATCCAAAGACGACAATCGCACTCAGCAGCATGACTCTCTGAGTCATAACTCGGCCTTTTTTAGTTTTTGATCGAGGCGGCAATATCGGGACACCGGGGCGAGTCGGCAAGACAAGCTTTCTCGCAGCAATCCTGCATCCTGACAAACAAAGTGTTTCAGGAAGGATTATGCTTAGAACGGCTGCAAGGCCCTGAACTTGTGACAAGCGGAGGATCTTCTTGGGCAGAACCGGAGAAATCGACATACGCACGCCCGAGCAGCGCCCGAAAATCATCGGACCGGGGATGGCGCTCGCCATTGTCGCGCTTCTCATCCTCCTCGCATTCGGGTACTGCGCCACCAAGCTCGTGCCAGGCGCCTTCCTCGGCCGCAACAACGGGACGACAATCACCAACGACGTCGTCGTATCGCAGATCCGCGCCGTCGCCAAGCTGGTGTCGAGCGAGGCCACCGTTCGCGACGTCATCGTCTACGAGAATACGTGGTACGGGTCGACGAAGCGTTCGCTGGTGGTGGTTACGGGGCGACTTCTGGCGGGGATCGATCTCAAAGACAATCCCGAAGTGTCGATCGACGACGCCCAGAAGCGCATCACGATCCGCATCCCGCACGCGAAGCTGATCGCGCTCGAGGTCCGGGACATGCGCACCTACGACGAGCGCGGCGGGCTATGGAATCCCTTCACGGCCGAAGACCGCGATGCGATTCAGCGTCAGGCGCGGTTGCAGCTCACTGCGGCGGGTACGCAGATGGATCTGATCCGCCATGCGAATGAGAGCGCGGTTCAGCTTCTGACGATGCTGCTGTCGAAGGACGGATACAGCGTCGATGTTTCGGTTAAATAGCGCTCAAGCAAACTACAAACTCAGAACTACCTGGTGCGAGTGATAGTTACGTGATATGGGTTCCGTGTCTTGCGCTGACCCGGAACCCATAACCCATATCTACCACTCTCAACAGGTAGTTCTGAGTTAGCCTACAGCTTTGCGTTCCAAGTCTGAGCTCGGCGCCATCGCGCGCG
>Ga0070679_100004716_pt1 | contig 12574 bp, 8 predicted proteins | sample KBSC63BmetaG_FD_65652 | JGI IMG/M metagenome (GOLD analysis project Ga0070679, IMG submission 65652) | Corn rhizosphere microbial communities from Kellogg Biological Station, Michigan, USA - KBS C6-3B metaG | ecosystem: Host-associated > Plants > Roots > Rhizosphere | place: USA: Michigan... | reverse complement strand
GAGCACCTCGCCGGGCAACGTGCCCGGCCCGAAGAACCAGTAGGTACCGCAGGTGCAGATCGCATGCGGGAGCGCCATGGCGGGACCGTAATAGTCGATGGCGCCTGCCTGACCGTAGTTCTCCGCCGCTACCACGGCCTTCGCGCGCACGTCGGGCGGGAGCGAGTCGTACACGCGCGCCACGGCTTGCACCCGCTGGCGCCAGCCGAGCATGTCGGCGTAGTCCTGAGGGAGTTGCAGCGTCTGGCCCGTGTTGGTAGTGACCATCCCTCCGGGACCCATGGTCGCGTAACGGGCCATCGTCTCCGGCTGCAGCACCGGAAGACCGAAGGGGAGCACGAACGCGCCGTACGCCACTATCACGATCGCAACCACCGTGCGCACCACCGCCCTCCCGCGATTGTGAGCCAGGTAGTCGCTCACTCGCTCGACCCACTCGGCGCCTGCGCCGAAAAGCACGGGATAGACGGGGAGGAGGTAGTAGCCCTTCCCGTGCATGGCGAGCAGAAGCAGCAGTGCGCCGATGCAGCTGAGAGCCACCACGCGAAAGGGTGCGCGATGCAGCAGCTCCCAGAGACCCGCCACTGCGATGAACACCGCGGGCCCCAGCATCGCCAGCTGGCTCCCGAGGAATCCACCCACGGTAACGTGCATGAGCTGTTCGGCGCCCAGCTCGCGTGCGTAGAGGATTGCCGGCCAACCAGTGCGAATCTGCCCCACGATGCTCGGCGAACCGATAACCAGCGCGATCGCGGCCGCCAGCCAGGGCCAGCGCGTCCCCAGCCAGCGGCGCTCCGGGAGGATGATCAGCGCGAACAGCACCGCCACGCCGATGATGCCGATGCTGAATTTGGTGAGAAGCCCGAAGCCGCCGGCAAGACCCACGAGGATCCACCAGCGGGGATCTTCGCTGCGACCGAGCTTCAACAGTGCGAAGAGCACGACGGTCCACGCCAGCTGATCGAGCACCACGGGCTGGAAGAGCGCGCCCGAGCGCATGAAGGCCGCGCTGGCCACCACCATGAGCGCGGCGAGCCCCTGCGCGTAGCGCCCGCCGCCGAGCTCGCGCGCCGTGAGCGCGGAGAAAACCACGAGCACGGCGGAGAAGAGCGCCGGGACGATGCGCAACGCCTCCACGCTGACGCCCACCGTGTGTCGCATGAGCTGCGCGAGAATCGCGATGGCCGGCGGGAAGTCCATCTTCCAGAGCCGCAGGTGCTCGCCCATGGCCAGGTAGAGGAATTCGTCGCGATGTACCTCGTACGGCGTGATGACCGCCGTGCTCACGTGCATCGCGAGCTTCAACACAACCGCTGCCACGATCACCCAGAGCGCGAGCGCCGCGGGATCGGTGGGGCGCATGGCGTTCTTCACGCGCGAGAGGCCTTTCGCCGGGCGTACATCGAATTTCTGTCTCCGGAGCGCCTCCGATGCTCTCATTGCACCACCGTTCGCGTGGAGCTGGCGCCGGTGGAGAACGGGCGACTTTCGCGCTCTTCCATTGCTGCTTTCTTCATGGAGATCGGGGAGATCGTGCTCGTGTGACCTTGCATTACCGCGTTCGCGATCGGGACGGCCGCCACATTGCAGAAGTCCTGGTACGATGAGCCGTGCACCAGGCGGCCGGGGAGGATAATTGCAGACGTTTCTACCAGTGGCGGACTTCAGGAACTCGGCGCGGATCCTCGATTGGCGCCGCCTGGGAAAGCAGCGCGTGGAAGCGTGGATGATTCACGACATCCTCACCAACCCCGAGTCCCGCTGGATGAGCTGGCGTCACCACCCTGTCATCCCGATGTGGCGCGGGTACGAAGATGCGCTGAGTCTCTACTTCTGGAGCATGGTGGACGAGTGGAGGCGGCGCGGCTACAGAAGCACGATAGAGCTCCCGCACCCCGAGGGGAAGGTATTGCTTCCACCCTGGCTGGGCGACGAGCGCCTCCACGCATCGCACCGGAGCAATCTGCTACGCAAGGAGCCGGGATGGTATGGTGCCTTCGGCTGGACGGAGCAGCCGGACCTTCCGTACTGGTGGCCCGGCGCGGCGTACGCTCGATCTCGATCGGATCTCGTCGATCGCACGCCGTGAGCCATGCCGTGAGCCATGCCGTGAGCCATGCCGTGAGCGCGACGCTCTTCCACGCGCTCCCTCTCCACGCTCTGAAGCCGCGGCTCCCCCGCTCTATCGCGTAGAACGCACGCTCCACCCCGAGCCCATCCACGCTCTGCGCCCATCGCGCTAACTGGTGCAGCGCTTGTGCTTCCACTCACTGCTGGGCGTGGTCCGCCGCCTGCCTTCCTGGCGTCCGTCTTCTTCGCCGAGGACGAGTCGACTCGCCTCCGCGACCTTCCACCTCCACCAAAGGGAGAAGCGCAATGGAGAACGTTCAGGAGCAGTACATCGCGCGACGCATAGAGCGCGATCAGCGAGTGCTCGACCGGGCGCTCGCCGACAGGGACTTCCGCAGAGAGCTGGTGGAGAGCCCGCACCGGTCGCTCTCCGAGCTTTACGGAGTGACGATCCCGGAGAGCGCCGATGTTCAGGTGTTCGAGGAGACCGAAGGCAGCCACTACGTCGTGATCCCGCCCGACATGTCGGGCTTCTCCGAGGAGCTCACCGACGAGCAGCTCGAGGCGGTGGCCGGAGGATGGTTCGTCCAGCTCATCTGGACCACACTCTGTGTGGGCAGCGGAAAGCCTGGCGCCACCTGAGGAGCACGATCCACCCCAAGCGCTTCTTCACCATCAGGAACGACCCTCAACCCCACGGAGACAGTGTCATGCCCACCATCCAGGAGATGTACATCGGCAAGCGCATCGAGCGCGAGCAGCAGGTTCTCTCTAAGGTGCTCGGCGACCCCGCGACGCGCGCCGCGCTGCGCGAGCGCCCGAAGGCGACGCTCGAGTCGATCTACGGCGTGCAGTTCCCCGACGGCACCGACATCCGCGTGCTGGAGGAGCAGATCGGTAGCCACTACGTCGTACTCCCGCCCGAGGGGCTCGGCGCCGGCGGCGGGGAGCTGAGCGACGCCCAGCTCGAGACCGTGGCGGGCGGCTGGTTCGTCCAGTTCATCGCGACGTCGATCTGCTTCGGTAGCGGCGACCCCGGCGACACCAGCGTTCCCGACATCCCGGTCGTGCCCGTCTGATCGCATACCGTCACGCCATCACAGCCGCATGCACACATCAGTGAGAGCTGCCAGCGTCGCGCGCGCCCACCTGCAGTCCAGCCCTGCGGCCGCTGGCTCCATCGATGGTGCATGCGGAGATGCCGGTAGTAGCGGGTGCAGGACCGAGTACGGCGTACAGGACGTGCGCGCGTTGGTGATCGAGATAGTCGAGCGCGCGAGCACGATGCGCGAGCGGCTGGCCGGCGATTTTCGGCCGCGGCCGTCGGCAGCGTGCGAGCATGTGAGCGGGTGGATCGATGCCTGGTGTGCTTCGGCCGCCAAGGGAGATGCTCGAGCGTTCGCCCGTCGGCTGGCGCTCGATGGTCTCGACCTCTCCAGCGCGGAGCGTGCCGTTAGCCCGATGAGCATCGCACCGTCCCGCGAGCTGCCGGAGTGGGCGATACTGCTCGAGCGCTACCTCCACGCGCTCCGCCAACAGGGGGAATCACCTCGGGACAACTGCGCCGAGATTCCGTTCGAGGAGACATTTCTCCCACTCGCCGAGCTGGTGGAGCGGGAGCTCGAGTGCATCGTGGGTGACGAGCTGCACGAGATGTCGAGCGCGGCGCGTCGCGGTTTCCGTACCGCTCTTCTGAAGCGCCTCGTGCGGTCGGCCGCTCCAGCTCTGTACGAGCGGTTCGACTCCCATCGCGCGGCCCGCTCGGAGCAATTACGCAGCGAGAGGGAGAACGAGACCTCCTGCAATGCACCGCCTGGCGTCTACCAAGAGTACGTTCGCAGCATGCTCGGGGGCGGGATGGTCGAGCTCCTCCGCGAGCTTCCCGCGCTAGCGCGCATCATGGCCACCATAGCGCTCCTCTGGCGCGACACCAGCGCCGAGCTCCTGGGGCGCCTCCACGAGGATCGCGCCGCGATCGCCAACTACTTCAACGGTGGGAGAGACCCGGGCGCGCTGCAGGCCGTCGAGTCCGGAACGTCCGATGCGCACGCAGGCGGCCGGACGGTTCACATCCTCACCTTCGCCTCCGGCCTCCGGCTGGTCTACAAGCCCCGCAGCCTGGGGATCGACGCCGCCTTCGGCGAGCTGCTCGCCTGGCTGGCACTGCGCGGTGCGCCGCTCCCACCCCCGTACGCTGCCACTTTCGCGGTACACGTGCTCGACCGCGGGAGCCACGGCTGGGCCGAGTACGTGGAGCACCACGAATGCGCCGACCTCTCGGCGGTGCGGCGCTACTACCAGAATGCCGGTGCGCTCCTGGCGCTGCTCCACTCCCTGGGCACCACTGACTGCCACTACGAGAACATCGTGGCCAGCGGCGAGCGGCCGGTGATCGTGGATCTAGAGACGGTGCTTCAGCCCGAGATCGCGCGCTCGGATCCACCGCTCGACCAGGCGCGCAACTTGGGAGCGCGGCGCCTGTACGACGACTCGGTACTCCGCACCGGAATGCTCCCGGCCTGGCAAAGCTCGGGCGAGCACGACGCTTACGACATCGGAGGCCTCTCCGCGGACGGCGACCAGACGACGCCTTTCACGTCGCTCCGCTGGCGCGCGATCAACACCGATGCGATGCGCGTCGAGCGCGGGCGAGCTAGGATTGGATTGCACGCCAACTTCCCCGTGCTCGGCGGCCGCGCCGTTCCGCCCGCCGAGCACGTGGACGAGCTCGTGCTCGGCTTCAGGCGGATGTACGAATGGCTCGCCGCGCACCGCGACCTGCTTCTCGCACCCGCTGGCCCCCTCGACCGGCTCGCACGCGAGAAGGTGCGCTTCATAGCGCGCCCCAGCAGCGTCTACGATCACGTGCTCCGCCGCTCGATGCGAAGCGACGCGATGCGCGATGGCGCCGCGCGCGACATCGAGCTCGAACTGCTCGCGCGCGGCCTCCTCCCGCTCTCGCAGGAGCTCTGGCCACTACTCGAGGAAGAAGAGCGTGCGCTCGAGCTGCTCGACATACCGATCTTCACCATGCGAGGGGACGCGACGCGGCTGACGCTCGGGGAGCACTCGGTCCCTGTGCAGAATTCGGGACTCGGCGTGGCAACCGCGCGCTTCGCGGCGCTCGGGCCTGCGGACCTCGATCGTCAGCTCCATATCATCCGTGCATCGTTCGCCCTTCGCTACTTCAGCGAGCCCGCCACGCCGCACGATCGCGATGAAGCGGCGGTCCACCAAGGCGACGCCCGCGACGCGACGCCGCTCCCGCACGGAGAGATCGTCGCCTCCGCCCTGGAGATCGCCGCCGAGCTCCGGCGCATGGCACTCGTCGATTGTCGCGGAGATCTCACGTGGATAACCACCGAACCGATCTCTCGGTCCGGGCACCACCGCCTCCAGGCGACCGGCTACGGACTCTACGACGGCCTGGCGGGGATAGCACTCTTCCTCGCGGCCGCAGCCCGTTGCGATGGAGATCCCGGGCTCACGGATATCGCGCGACGCGCGCTCCGGCCGATCCGGGAGCGATTGCGTTCATCGTCGCTGGCGTACGCGGACGAGCACGGGATCGGCGGCGCATGCGGCGCCGCCTCCGCCATCTACGCGCTCCTGCGGGTCGGTACCCTCCTGGACGACGGGGCGGTCATCGATGACGCGCTGCTCGCGGCGCACCAGATCACTCCGGCCGCTATTGCCCGAGACACTCACCTCGACGTTCTCTATGGCTCCGCTGGTGCCATCCTCGCGCTACTTGCGCTCTACAGGTCGCGGCGCTCCGACCAGCTCCTCGAGCTCGCCCACGAGTGTGGCAAGCACCTGCTCGCGCATCGAAAGCCGATCCGAACGCCGCGCGGCACGACGCACCGCGTCTGGTTGGCCACCGGAGGTCGTGCGCATATCGGCTTCGCGCACGGCTCCGCCGGAATCGCGCTCGCCCTCTTCCGGCTACATGCAGCCACGGGAATCACCCAGTACCTCGTCGCGGCGCTCGAAGCCGTGCGCTACGAGGACTCGCTCCTCCGCATCGAATGCGGCGAACAACCGCTCGCGTGCACAATGGAGGTCGCGCAGGATGCGGAACGTTCGACGATCGCGCAGCCAGCCAGCTGGTGCCGCGGTGCGTCCGGAGTAGGGATTGCCCGCCTCGCCTGCGTAGCTGGCTCGCACGCCACCGAGCTCCGGGCGAGCGCGGAGCGCGCACTCGCCGTCGTCGCCTCGGACACGGATCGGGTAACCGCTTCCCTCGACTGCGCCTGCTGCGGCGCGTCAGGTGCTATCGAGCTCCTTCTGGCAGCCGGGCTCCGATGGGGCGAACCGGCTCTCCTCGCTGCCGCGCAGCAGCGCGCGTCGACAATGGTGCGGCGGAGTCGCGTGCTGCACGGCTACCGCCTGTCCATCTCGTCGGGTGCCCAATTCCACGACCCGGCGCTCTATCGCGGGACGGCGGGAATTGGCTATGGTCTACTGCGACTCTGCCACCCCGAGCTGCTTCCCTCGTTCTTGTCGTGGGAATGATGGTCGGATCGACCCTCCACAGGAGATGGTGAGATGACCTCTGCACAGGCTACCGCGGCTACGCTTTCCCCGCCGTCCGGCCCCCGGCGCTGGTTCGTCAGAGTCCTCCGCTTCCCGCTCGTCAGAATAGTGCTCGCCGTGATCGTGGTGAGCATCGCCATGAATGCCACACGCGCCATCCTGAAGCTGGGGGGCTTGGCCCCCGAGCGCGGCGCGCCGCATCGACTCGCGCTTCTCCTCCTCGGAACGGTCGCCACGATCGCGGTGGTCCATGCCGCCTACCTCGCTTATGTGCGACACCTGGAAGGTCGGGCCGCTACCGAGTTCGCCGCGACCGGTGCGGCGAAGGAGCTGGCGCTCGGCGCGATGATCGGTGCCGTCATCTTCTCTCTCGCGATCGCGGTGCTCTTCGCCGCCGGTTGGTATAGCGTGGTCGGAACGAATCCGTGGGCATCAGCCCTCGCGCCACTCCTGGCTGCCGCAGGAGCGGCGTACATGGAGGAGCTGGTGGTGCGTGGGATTCTCTTCCGGAACCTCGAGGAGATGCTCGGCAGCTGGCTCGCGCTGGCGATCACCGCCGCGCTATTCGGTTTCGCGCATCTCGCGAACCCCAATGCGACTCTCACCGGCGCTCTGGCGATTGCGCTGGAGGCTGGTGTGCTCCTTGGCGCCGCTTACATGGCGACGCGTCGCCTCTGGCTCGCCATGGGAATCCACTTCGCCTGGAACTTCGTGCAGGGCGGAATATTCGGAGTTGCCGTGTCGGGCGTCGCTTCGAATGGGATATTGCGCGGCGAGCTGCACGGGCCGGTGCTGCTGACAGGCGGCTCCTTCGGCGTGGAGGGATCGCTGGTCGCCGTCATCGTGTGCCTGGCCGCGGCCGCACCGCTGCTCGCCATCGCTCGCCGCAGAAGGAACGTGGCGGCGCCGATGTGGCGGCGCCCGCTCACCGCGGCCGACGTACCGCAGCTCAACGCCACTGCCGCCTTCAGCTCGGCTTCAGTCTCTGGTGACGCAGGAAATCCATGAAGCGCAGATAGTCGGAGTCGGCGATGCCGAACACGCCGAGCAGCTTCTTGTAGCTCCCACGGGAGCGATACAGCCCCTGCTCGATGATCTCCCGCACCTCGCCCCTGCTCAGCTCGCGGTCCATGTACGGACGGTAGACCACCTCCCAGAAGCTCTCGCCGCCCGAGGTCATGCGCTCGATCGCATCGCCCCGCTCGCGGTGCAGCGGGATCCGCTGAAGCTGCTCCTCGCGCGCCACGCCCTCGAGTTGCTCGGTGAAGTGCGCTGGCTCGATCACGGGCCCGTCGCTCAGGTGGAATCCCGTGTCCACCACGCTCACCAACTCACGCACGTTCCCCGGCCACGGGTAATCCGCCAGAAGGTTGCGCGCTTCCGCCGAGAGGCGCTTCATCGTGGAGCGACGCGCGCCGAGCCGACGGAGATGGTAGTCGGCGATGAGCTCCCAGTCGTCGCCACGCTCGCGCACCGCGGGCACCCGGATCTGCAGATAGCGCAGCCGATAGTAGAGGTCCGCGTGAAAGGTACCGGCGGCGATCATCGCTCGGAGATCGCGATTGGTGGCGGCTACCACGCGTACGTTCACCCGTTTCGCGTGGCTCGCGCCGATCGGCCTGATGTCGCCTTCGCTCAGCAGGCGCAGTAGCATCGCCTGCGCCGGCGGACACAGCTCGCCGATCTCGTCCAGGAAGACGACCCCGCCGTCCGCCTCCTCGAAGATCCCGCGGTGGTCCGACACGGCCCCGGTGAAGCTCCCGCGCTTGTGCCCGAAAAGCTCGCTCGCCACGAGTTGCGCCTCGGGATAGCGGCCGCAGTTCAGACTGAGGAACGGGGCGCGCCTCCGGTCGCTCAGCAGGTACAGCGCACGCGCGAAGAGCTCCTTCCCCGTGCCCGTCTCGCCCGTGATGAGCACCGGGCTGTCGGATTCCGCGAGGCGGCTCAACTTCTCCAGCGCGTCGCTCAACGTTCGATGTCGTCCTATCAGCAGTGTCGGACTCTGCTCACCCCATCGTTCGCGCGACAGCGCTCCGATGCGTCGGGCCAGCTCCACCTGGCAGTCCCGGTCCACCAGCGACGGCGAATGTAGCTGCACGAGTTGCCCTCCGATCCGGAAGCGACGCCCGACCGTGGGGCGCCGGTATGTGTTGCCGGACTTCGCGAGGGCCACGATACCAGCCCGCGTCACACAGGCGTCAGCCGTGCGACTGCATTCCGATCAGGGCCGCGCGCTATTGAACCGAGCTACTCGGCGGCCGTCCAGCGTGGCCGGAACGGCGCTGTCGGGGAGGTACTCGAACGCTCCATTGCGAACTACCATCTTCGCTATGGATCTCCCCACCAGGTTCCCGTTACTGTCGAAGGTGAAGCTCCCGGTTACGCCCTTCCAGTCGCGCAGCGAGTGCAGCACGCCAGCTACGCTGTCGGGTAGCGTGGTAGCCGCGCGCTCCATGGCATCGGCCAGGAGACGCATCACATCGTAGCCGAGCGCCGAGCCCGCGTCCGGGGGCACACCGTAGCGCTTCTCGAAAGCAGCGGTGAAGCGGCGCACCTCGGGCCGCGGCTCGTCGGCGTGAAAGGCGGTCGCGACCACCGTTCCCTCGGCGGCGCGCCCGGCTACCGAGATCAACTCGCCGGAGCTCATCGCGTCGCCGCCGATGATCGGTATCGAGATCCCCTGCTCCCTCGCCGCTACTATCGCGTGAGCGGCTGACGGCACCTCGCCGGCGAGGAAAATCGCGTCGAGCCCCATGTCGCTCCAGCCGCGCAGCGCCGGACCGAAGCTGTCGCTCCCCGAGGGATCATTCGGCTCGTACGACTGCCGGACCGGGATCGTGAGACCGAGATCGTTCGCGCGTTCCTCGAAGGCGTTGGCCAGATTGCGGCCGTAGTCGCTGCGGATGTAGTAGATCCCGATCCGCTCGTAACCTTGTCGGGCCGCATACTCCGCCATCTGCCGTCCCACTTCGGCGTCGGTGAAGGTAGCGCGGAATACGCGCGAGTAGCCGTGCGCGGTAAGCTCGGGGTCGGTGGCCGTGGGCGCTATCATGAGGATGCCCGACAGATCGTAGATGGCCGACGCGGGCACCGACACGTACGACTGCAGGTGGCCTATCACGGCCACCACGTTGGGGTCGTTGGCCAGTCGCTGCGCCACCAGCTCTCCCTCGTCCACCGATTCATGATCGTCTTCCCTCTCGAGAACGATGCGTCGCCCTCCCACTCCACCGGCGGCGTTGATCTCGGCCACCGCCATGTCCAGCCCCTCGCCGTAACGGACCTCCCTGCGCGCTGCCCACGGCCAGGCGACGCCGATCACGATGTCGCCCTCTCCGCGTACGGCGCGCGCGACGCGCTCCGCGGCCGGTGACCCGGATGTTCTGCAGGTGACCAAGATGGCGAGCGCCGCGAGCGTGGCTGCCCTGCCGATCCGGGGCCACCTCGTACCTCCGTGATTCGCTGTCATGATCGAACCTCCTCTCTCGTGAAGGCTCAGGCGATCTGGCGCGCGGCGAGCTCCGCGAAGAGGCCGCGCTGTCGCATCAGCTCCTCGTAGCTGCCGCATTGAACCACCTCGCCGCGCCGCACCACGAAGATCCGATGGGCGTGCATGATGGTGCTGAGCCGATGTGCGATCACGATCCGCGTCGCCTGGAGTCGTTCCAGACTGGCGCTCACGATCGCCTGCGTGCGGTTGTCGAGCGCGCTGGTCGCCTCGTCGAAGAGGAGGATGCGCGGCCGATGCACTATCGCGCGGGCGATCATCAGTCGCTGCCGCTGGCCGCCGGAGAGCGTGCCTCCGCCCTCGCTGATCACGGTCTGCATCCCCATCGGCATCTGACGAATGTCATCCGCGAATCCCGCCATACGCGCCGCCTCCCAGGCCGCCTCCAGCGGCACGGGCGCCGAGCCGACGATGTTCGTGTAGATGTCGCCCGTCATCAGGCGCCCGCTCTGCAGGACGACGCCGATCTGCCTTCGAAGCGCACGGAGGTCGAGACCACCAAGCTCCCGACCGTCGTAGTAGGTCGATCCGCTCTCGGGCTTCTCGAAGCCGAGCAGAAGGCGCAGGATGGTGGATTTCCCGGAGCCCGACGGACCAACGAACGCGATGAACTCTCCCGGCTTCGCGTGCACGGTGAGATCGTGCAGCACCAGCGGACCGTCCGCCTCGTAGCGGAAGGAGACGTGCTCGATGTCCAGCTCGCCTGTGAGCTCGCCGGGATCTTCCTTCGCATCATCCACCTCGGGCGCCGTAACGAGGATCGGCTTCGCCTGCTCGTAAAGCGGCACAGCGAGCAGCATGGAGAGGAGCGCGCTAGATGCCGTGACGACGCTCGTGAGGCAGATCCCGAACGCCGACATGAACGCCAGAAAGTCGCCGGTGCGCATGGTGTGCGCGACGGTGAGCGGATCGAGCGCGGCCCAGAACACGAGCATCCACGCCGCAGTTGGGAAGCCCGCGTTGAACGCGGCCACCCAGTTGCCGATGCTCCGGACCCTGAACTGGAGCCGCCGCTGCTCTGCGAAGCGCCTGGCCCAGCTGGCGAAGGCGTGCGCCTCGGCACCGGCAACACGCAGCTTCGAGACGCTCGTTAGGAGCTGCAGGACCACTCCCGAAGTCTTCGACTGCAGTGCCGCCACGCCACGCTGGTGCGAAAGCTGGACGTAACCGCCGAGTAACGTTACCGCGAGTGCCACCACGATGAGTAGCGTCGCCCACGCGGCGAGTCGCGCACTGTAGCGGAAGAGGAGGACGTAGTTCCCGAGCGACGTAACGCCGGCCACGATCGCGGTCATCGTGGAGCCGGCGACCACCTGACGAATCCCATCGATCCCCATGGCACGCATTGCGAGCTCGCCCGCCGTGTACGGTCGGAAGAACGACATGGGGAGCGCGAGCAGGCGATCCCACACCGCGCATTGTACGGCGTTCCCCATCTTCCCCTCGATCCTCAGCAACGCCACGCTGCGCACGATCTGGAACATCGAGACCGAGAGCGCGCACACCACGAGGATGATGGTCATCTGCACCAGTTGCGACCGCTGCGCTCCGGGGATCAAAGAGTCGAAGACCACGCCGGTAGCTACCGGGGGAATCATCCCGAGGAGCGCCGCCAACAGCGTCATCACGATCACGCTTCGGAGCTCGCCCCGACAGCCCTGTACACCGAAGCGCAGGACGTCGCCGATGGAGAGCGCGACCTCGGGGAACGATCGGTAGAAGGTGATGGCGAAGGGCGCCAGTGTATCGGCGAAAGCGCCGTCCACCATCACTTCGCTTCCATCGCTCGGGTCCGAGCAGGTATAGCCGCGCTCCGGAGTGTAGAATAGCGCCACGGGCCGGCGTCCCTCGGCACGAAAGGCGAGCAGGGGGCCGTTGTCTTCGCGCCACCAGGCGTCCCGCAGCATCACCCGACGGCTGCGCACGCGGGACGCACGCGCGATGACATCCACGGGATCCGCGTTCGCCGGGGCGGCGGCGAGCCGGGGAGGGCATCTGACGGTGATCCCCAGCTCCGCCCCCACCAGCCTGCACGCCGCGAGCAGTGGGCTGTCGGGCTGGCCGTCGTCGTCCGCGATGGAAGTCCCGCGGTGCGACAGTGCTGACGTTGCGCCGCTGCCGTCCATCTCGATGGTACGAGCGAGGCGCGCGCACGCACCCGCGAGTGTCGCGCGACGCAATTCCTCGCGCCTGCGCAGGCGCCCCCGCTCGGCCGCCGCCCGCACTGCGGCGTCCGGCGAATGCGCATCGCGCGCCGCGCCACCGTCGCGTACCGGGTTGGGGATCGGCCGCGCCACACCCGCGTTCGGGAGCCGCTCTACGGAAGTCGTCGCCATGGCAACCTCACTCCGCTGCGATCAGGTCACGATACCTACCGGCCGCGGCACACAGCTCTTCGTGCGTGCCCCGCTCCACGATCTTTCCGCGTTCGAGCACTATGATCTCGTCGCAGTCGCGGAT
>Ga0070679_100004712_pt1 | contig 12578 bp, 11 predicted proteins | sample KBSC63BmetaG_FD_65652 | JGI IMG/M metagenome (GOLD analysis project Ga0070679, IMG submission 65652) | Corn rhizosphere microbial communities from Kellogg Biological Station, Michigan, USA - KBS C6-3B metaG | ecosystem: Host-associated > Plants > Roots > Rhizosphere | place: USA: Michigan... | reverse complement strand
TCTCCGCCCCGGAGGCCTCAATGGCGGCCTTAGTCTCCGTGCCGTCTTTGTATTTCCCAGTCCCAACAATCAACCGCGACCCGAACGTCCGTCCTGCAATGACCAACTCACTCATACTTCCATCCTAACGCCGCTGCACAAACACAAACGGCCCGCCCCGAAGGACGAGCCGTTATGCGGTGATCTGGTGGGATTGACTTGAGGCATCCGTTCTCGGATGGGCCTCGGAGGAGAGAACGGCAACAAATTGCCGCTCTTACTGCATACAAAAAGACCTCCAGGTCTAGAGCACGAATGCTCTAAGCCTCAGTCACCTCACGTTGAGTGAAACAACTACTGGAACTATCAATTTTCATAGGCTGGACCATCCTCCTTTCCCGTGTTGAAAATAAATTACTCCTTGGTTAACCCCATGTCAATAGCCCGTGCGGACAGGCTGTAATTCGCATCAGACCACGCAGCGACAACTTCACCGAGGAGAAGTATTTATGAAACCTGCAACCATCATCGGCGCCATCCTTATCGTCATCGGCATCATCGGCTTCGCTATCGGCGGCTTCAGCTTCACACACGAAAAGCAGGACGCCAAAATCGGCCCGCTCAACATCGAGCACAAGGAAACCAGCACCGTGCCGATTCCCCCTATCCTCAGCGGCATCGCACTCGTCGGTGGGATTGCGCTGGTAGTGGTCGGCGCGAAAAACCGCTAAGGACTCTGACGAAGTACCAACGGCGATATCACGGATTCAGCCATGCAATAAGCCGAGTTGAATCCATGCGGCTTTAGTAAAGGGGCGCAAAGAGCGGAGAGTTTTCGCCACGGGATCCGTGGCATAACCTTCCGTCCGTTGTGATCCCCCGCGTTTACCTTTGCTTCAGGCCGTGCACTACCGGTCAGCGCATCGATAGGAACTCTATGCCCATGCGCCAGCGGCAGGTTTACTTCAAATATGCGCGGACGAGATCGATCAAATTTTCCGCGATGTCCGGTGCAATGGCCTTCGGCTCCTTCCCGACGAGATGAAGGCGGATGTGGTCCTCCAGAACCTCAGCCATCAGGCTGTTGACGCCGCCGCGGACTGCCGCCAGTTGCATCAGTATCTCCGGACACTGATCCTTTTCTCCCAGGGCTTTTTCCACTGCGGCGATCTGGCCGCGGATGCGCTTTACGCGGTTCAACAATTTCAGGCGCTCTTTTTCCATACGCTCCCCCAATGCGGGCATCAGAATACATTCATACAAGCTATACCCTACCGGGGTATACTATACCCACCGACGGCTCGCACCCGGAGGCAGAAAGGAGAATCCCATGAAAAACTTGTTTTCCCTGTCGAGCCGTACGAGCAGAATCGACGGTATCGTTCCTGCGAACCATTCCCTGCGCCTCGTTCGGTCCTTTGTAGAAACAGGCGACGAACGTTGCCCGATGGCCGGAATATGGTCGCCGATCGCAGAGAGCGATGCTGCCGTCGATGACCCCGAAAGAAAACGGCCCGCGATGGGGTTTCTCCTTCCATGGCGGGCATTCACCCTCCGGTCACAAATCTCCGATACATTGTTGTCTAATACCTGCTGCCTTTAATCTATGTTCAAGATTTCTCATAAGATCCGAGGAGCCTGTCTGGTTCTGTGCCTCTTTGCGGCACTCGCAACCGCACGCGCCCAGCAAACAGGAGCCCCGCAGCCTGGCGCCGCTGACCAGAACAGCGCGAAGGCCGCGCCGGCTCCGGTAACGATGTTCCCCCACCCGGACAGCGCACCGTATCTGATCTCCGGTCAAGCCAACATCGTCTTTCAGGGCCACCCGGGGTTTCACGCGCCGTACACCGGCACCAACTCCATGCTCGGGCGCGGAGAGTACAAAGTGTCGCTGGTCGGAACGCTTTTCCTCGGCCTTCGCCTGCACCGCAGCCTGCGCTACAACACCGACGCCATCTACGACGAGGAAGCCTCGGGCGGCCGTGGCATTTCAGAAGCTCTGGGTCTCGCCGGCTTCACCAATCTTGACGTCGTGCGCAACCCCACGCTCGGCTCCATCCCGTATATGGCGCGAGTGCAACTCCACCAGACGATCGGCTTCACCGACAAGATGGTCGACGCCGGCCGCACGCAGTTTTCGCTGGCGACCAAAGTCCCCGAGCGGCGGCTTGACCTGCGCGCCGGCAAGCTTTCCATGCCCGACATCATGGACATCAATGGCCCCGGCTCCGACTCGCACCTCCAGTTTCTGAACTGGACGGTCGACACTAACGGCGCATGGGACTACGCCGCCGACACGCGCGGCTACACCTACGGCTTCGTCACCGAGTACGACGACCGGGACTGGTCGGCCCGCTACATCCTCGCCCTGATGCCGACGGTCGCCAACGGCGTCGATCTGGAGTGGAACCTGCGTCGCGCGCGTGGTGACAACTTCGAGCTGGAATACCGGAAGCTCCCGCTCGGCCATCTGCTCTCTGCTGATCGCAAAGGCACCGTCCGCCTGCTCGGCTTCGTCAATCATGCCAACATGGGCGACTATCGGGAGCAAAACAGCGCCGCTCTCTTCGCGCGCACGCACGGCTCGCCCAATGCGGCTCCGGTCATCACCTCGCATCCCTTCGCGACCACTGTAAAGTACGGCGTTGGCCTCAACTTCGAGCAGGAGTTGACGGAAAACCTGCGGGCTTTCGGGCGCTTCGGCTGGAACGAAGGCCAGCACGAAAGCTACGCCTACACCGAGGTCGACCAGACCTTCGAACTCGGTGCGGACCTCGCCGGCAAAGGCTGGTCGCGCCCCAACGACAAGGTCGCCATCGTCGGCGTCTCCAACGCCATCAAGCGCGACCACCAGCAGTACCTCGCACTCGGCGGCCTCGGCTTTCTGCTCGGCGACGGCAGGCTGAACTATGCGCGTGAGGACATCCTTGAGACCTATTACACAGCGCATAACTGGCGTGGCCTCTTCACATCGCTCGACGCACAGTTTATCGCTCACCCCGGCTACAACAAGGACCGCGGACCGGTGGCCGTCTTTACCATCCGCACTCATGTCGATTTTTGAGCATAGCGGCGACGTACCTCTCCAGGCACATGCGACATTGAGTCCCACGTCCGCCGGTGATACACTCAGCAATGGGTCTGAGTGCTTCAGGCGCTCGTCCAACTCATCTTGCCGCGCATGATCCGCGGGTTTCGGAAGGCTTTTCCACTTCATGGTTATTCTGCTCGTCATCATTCACGTCGTTGTCTGCCTGTTCCTCATTGCCGTCGTCCTGCTGCAGCAAGGCAAGTCGGCCGACCTCGCCGGCGCGTTCGGCGGGCAGGGTTCGCAGACCGCATTCGGCCCTCGTGGGGCGGCTAACGTGCTCACGCGCCTCACAACATGGTCCGCGATCATCTTCATGTTGACCTCCATCGGTCTTACCATCATGATGTCCCGCGCCACTACCAGCCGTTCGGTTCTCTCCGGCCTTTCCACCCCGGCCAAGAAGTAACGGCCTCCAAAGATCAACCAAAAGCGCGGGCCATGGCTCGCGTTTTTCGTTTAACCGCTGGTCGTTTTCGTTTCGCAACAATTTCAGGAGAAGCCATTGATCCGCGAAACCTTCCCCGTCGGTCTCCTGCAATGCAACTGCACCATCCTTGGCGATGAAGCTTCTCGCGAAGCCATCGTCGTCGATCCCGGCTACGAGATTCCGCGCATTCTTACCCTGCTTGCCCGGCATCAACTCACCGTGCGGCAGATCGTCGTCACCCACGCCCACATCGACCACATCGCCAGCGCCCTCGCGCTCAAACAAATCACCGGCGCTCCCATCCTCTACAACCAGGCGGACCTGCCGCTGGTTGCAATGATGGACGAACAGGCTGGCTGGATCGGCGTTGCAGCCCCCGAAGTGGCGCCACCCGACCACTCCCCCGCCGACGGCGAAATCCTCACGGTGCGTGGCATCGAAACCACCGTCCTCCACACGCCGGGCCACACCGAAGGCAGCGTCAGCCTCTACATCCCCAAAGCTGGGCTATTGCTTGCAGGCGACACCCTCTTCGCAGGCTCAGTCGGACGAACGGATTTGCCCGGTGGAGATTTCCGAAAGATGCTCTCCAGTATTCGCGAACGCCTGCTGCCCCTTCCGTCCGAGACCATCGTCGTCCCCGGCCACGGGCCTGATACGACGATTGGCGAGGAAACCTCGTCGAATCCGTTCCTGCAGTGATTTCTTTACGCCCGAACCCTTTGCGAAACTTGGCGCATTTCTTTGCGAACTTTGCGTTAAAGTACTCCTACCCCAGGCACGACTCCCCGCCCCGCAACCTCAGCATCCTCTCGCGGCAGGCAGCAACGCGAAAGCAAAATCTTTAACGCAAAGGGCGCGAAGGGAGCCAAGTTTCGCAAAGGGTTCTGAAGTCAGGCCTGCTGTTCTGGGCACATAACGCGATGTGAAGCTTCAGAGGTCGAGCAGAGACTCGTAGCCCTGATCTCGCATCGTGCGCAGGAATTCGTCGTGGTTTATGTAGCGCACGGCCTGCATTCCAGCGGCGCGGGCGGCGGCGATGTTTTCTTCGCGGTCATCGATGAAAAGGATATCCGCGGGAGCGACATCCAGCCCCTCGGCTGCATGGGCGTAGATGGCGGGTTCCGGCTTTGCGATTTTGAGGCGATGCGAGAAGGTGTGGTGCGTGAAGTTCGCGAGCCATGGCAGGCGGGCGACGACTTCCCTCTCCATCGCGTCGCCGATGTTGGATAGGATGCCGGTCTTCATGCCGGCGCGCTGCAGTGCGGCTGCCCAGTCGATCATCTGTTGGTTAGGCTGTGTCCAGACGTCGGTGTCGATCTCAATGAGTTGCTGGATCGTGACTTCGTCGAGCGTGCGGTCGAGGTCGCCGGCAACTTGCTGCCAGTAGGCTTCGGCGGTGCAGGAGCCGCGGTCGTAGGCGTCGCGATGCTTCCAATAGGCTTCGTGGAAAGCGGCCTCGGTGGCGTTGAGGATACGCTTCAGGCGCTCCCATGCGTTGGGGTCGGGCGGGCCGCTGAGGACGAGGCCGTAGTCGAAGAGAACTGCTTTCACGCTGGACATCTGTCTTCATTGTAGGTCACAGCGGATACGATGAGAACGTATGCGATTCTCCGAACGGACAGCGTGGGACCTTGGTGAAAACTCCTTTGCAGGCAGGCTGCGCGAGGCGCGCGCTGCGGGGCTTCCGTTGTTCGATCTGACAATATCGAACCCGACAGCCTGCGGATTTGCCTATGACGAGCGCTCGTTGCTTGCGCCGCTGTCTGAGACTTCGGCGTTGCTGTACGAGCCTGTTCCGCTGGGGATGGAGAACGCGCGGGCAGCGGTAGCGGCGTACTATCGCGACCTGGGCGCTGAGGTCGCGCTGGATCGGCTTTGCCTGACGACGAGCACCAGCGAGGCGTACAGCTATCTGTTTCGTCTGCTCTGCGATCCCGGCGATGAGGTACTGGCGGCTTCGCCGAGCTATCCGCTGTTCGACTACATTGCGCGGCTGGACGATGTTCGGCTTGTCGAGTATCCGCTGCTGTATCACGATGGCTGGCAGATCGACCTGCATGCTCTGGAAGCGTCGATCACAAAACGCACGAGGGCAGTGATCGTGGTGCACCCGAACAATCCCACGGGGCATTTCTGTTCGTCGGCGGAGCGCGAAGCCGTACAGAAACTCTGCGCGGAACGAGGCGTTGCGCTGATCGTGGATGAGGTTTTTCTGGACTACGGCCTGCCGTGCGCTGAGGCCCAGAGCTTTGCCACCGGGCAAAGCCCTGCGTTGACGTTTGTGCTGAGCGGATTGAGCAAGGTCTGTGCGCTACCGCAGATGAAGTGCTCGTGGATCGCGACCGCTGGGCCAAAAGCTGATGTTCAAGCGGCGATGGCCCGGCTGGAGATGATTGCGGACACCTTTCTGTCGATGAACGCACCGGTGCAACATGGTCTGCCCAACTGGCTGGCTTCACGACATGATATGCAAGGCCAGATTCGCGCTCGTATGACGGAAAATCTGGCTGCGCTCGATGCTGCCCTTGCGGGCTCCTTGTGCGAGCGGTTGACGATGGGTGGCGGATGGACGGCGGTGCTGCGGGTGCCGCGAACAGTCGGCGGGATGGAGTTTCGCGAGGCTGCTCTGGCTGCGGGAGTTGTCGTCCAGCCGGGCGAGTTCTACGGGTTGCCGGAGGGGCGGGTAGTTCTCAGCCTACTCACGCCACTGGACGTTTGGACGGCTGGAATTGAGATTCTGCGGAAGGTCGGAAGCTGAGAGTTTAATTTTCAGCTGCGAGCTGTGAGCTACCAGCTTCGAGTTGTCGACTCCTACAGATGTCCAGCTCTGCAACCAGGAATGGTTCAGCATTGAGTTGTGAGTTTTGAGTCGAGAGCGATGGGAACCTGCTCGACGATTTCTATGCCGAAACCCTGCAGCGCCGGGACATGGGTGCGGTGGTTGGAGAGCAGGCGAATTTTGTGAATGCCGAGGTCGGACAGGATCTGGCCGCCGAGGCCGACCTGGCGCAGAATCCGCTGGTCGCGGTCGCTCGGCCCTTCGACCGCTCGGCCGTCGCGATGAAAGCAGAGGCGGCCGGGCTGGACACTGCGGTCGATGCCAAATCCCCTCTGGGTATGGTGGAGATAGACCAGAGCGCCGCGGCCCGCTTCGGCAATCGCGCGAAGAGAATTGTCGACGATGGCGCGGCAGTCGCAAAGGGTGGTGCCGAAGACGTTGCCGGCGATGCAGTGCGTATGCACCCGCACCAGCGCCGGTTCATCGGACGACTCGATGTCGCCATAGACCAGAGCGACGTGCGATTCTCCACCCTCGACTTCGCTTTCGTAAGCGATCATGCGGAACTCGCCGAACGGCGTGGGCACCTGCGCTTCGGCGACGCGGCGGATGTAGCGCTCATTCTGCAGGCGGTAACGGATGAGGTCCGCCACGGTCAACATCTTCAGGCCGTGCAGCGCGCAGAACTCGATCAGATCGGGGACGCGGGCCATGGTACCGTCCTCGTTCATGATTTCGCAGATGACCCCGGCGGGAATGAGGCCGGCCATACGGGCGAGGTCCACGGACGCCTCCGTCTGTCCCGCGCGGACGAGAACTCCACCCTTGCGGGCGCGGAGCGGAAAGACGTGGCCGGGGCGGGCGAGGTCCTGTGCGGTCGAACCAGGACTGATCGCCACTTGAATGGTGTGCGAACGGTCTGCCGCCGAGATGCCTGTCGTCACACCTTCGCGGGCTTCGATGGATTCCGTAAACGCAGTGCCGAAGCGCGAGGTGTTGTCCTGCGTCATGGGGCCCAGGCGGAGAGCGTCGGCGCGTTCTTCGGTGAGCGTGAGGCAGATGAGGCCGCGACCGAAGCGCGCCATAAAGTTGATCGCTTCGGGAGTGCTGAACTCCGCGGCAAGCGTGAGGTCGCCTTCGTTCTCACGGTCTTCGTCGTCGACGACGACGATCATGCGCCCGGCTTTGAGCTCGGCGATGGCTTCTGGAACGGTAGTGAAGGCGTTGCTTTGCATCGTCTATAAGGATAAACCTGCGAGGCGGCGGTGGATAGGGTGGTCCGATTCGACAGCGGATTAGTTGAATGGAGGGGAACTTGCCGCGAACAGCGTACGCGCACCCCACTCGTGCGGTGAAGCGGATTGGCCACAAGCCGACATATCGCGCCCTGTCCGGAGCGATCGGCGTGGGTCTTTACGGGAACAGCGATCACGCAGGGTTTAGTACACTTTCGTCATTGGCATCTTACTGGGGGCAGACTTTGAAGAGATCGTTGTTATTCGAAACACGAGGTTTAACGGTCATCGTACTTCTTTTCGTTGCGGGACTCCCCACCGCAGTCGCTGCGACCAAAGCCAACGACCAGACTTTTCTCAAACTTCAGCATGACTGGGCGGAAGCTCGCAAGAATGCCGACATGCACTTCCTCGACAGCTTCTATGCAAAGGAGTTTACTGTCGGGATCATGACAGGCGGCGAGTCATCGCGTGCTGAGGATTTGGGATTGTTTTCGTCCGGCGATCTGAAGCCCTCGGTCATTGAAGACACGGATATGAAGGTCTATATCTATGGCGAGACCGCAATGGTGACTGGGCTAGAGCACCTGGAAGGTACCTACAAGGGCCATGCGGGAAAATTTGACCTGCGATTTACCAATGTATTTGTGCACCGCGACGGCCGGTGGCAGATCGTACGGCATCAGGCCGCGCAAGTGCAGAAGCAATAAGCCCTAAAGTGTTCGCAGACCCCGGGATTCCAGTGAACGCTTTGAGGAGGCCGGCCGGGATGGTACTCAGTAGACGCACTTTTCTTACACGAGTTGGACAGGCTGGAGGATTCGGCGCGGCCTATGCGTCGATGCAGATGCTGGGGCTGATGCCTACCGCGACTGCCGAGGACGTGACATTGCCGGTTGCTCCGGCGAGTGGGAATGGGGTGCGTGTTGTTGTGCTCGGCGGTGGGATCGCCGGGCTGGTGGCGGCGTATGAGCTGCGGGCGCTGGGGTATGAATGCACTGTATTGGAGGCCCTCGCACGGCCAGGAGGACGCAACTGGACTGTGCGTGGAGGGGATGAGATAGCGCTGCTCGACGGCAGCAGGCAGAAGTGCGCGTTCGATCCGGGGCATTATCAGAACTTTGGGCCGGGACGGCTGCCTTCCAACCACAAGACCATGCTCGACTACTGCAAGAAGTTGGGCGTGCAGCTTGAGGTTGAGATCAATACATCGCGCAGCTCGAAGCTGCAGAACGATGCGGCCAATGGCGGACAGGCTGTCGTGCAGCGGCAGGCCATCAACGACACGCGCGGGCATGTTGCGGAATTGTTGAGCAAGTGCATTCGGACGGGCGCGCTGGATGCGGAGATATCCAAGGACGACCACGAGCGGATGCTGGCGTTTCTGCATATCTATGGGCCGCTGGATAAGAGTGGAACGTATGTGGGATCGGAGCGGGCGGGCTACTCCGCGCAGCCGGGCGCGGGAGAGGACGACGGCGTCAACAGTGTGCCGTTGTCGATGCACATGCTGCTCGATGAGAACTTCTGGAGCGGCATGTTGTATGAGGAGGAGAACGACTGGCAGGCCACGATGTTCCAGCCGGTCGGCGGCATGGACTGCATACCTCATGCGTTCGCCCAGAAGTTGGGTGGGATTGTGCAGTACAGCTCGCCGGTGACGTCGCTGCACAAGACGGCGAAGGGTGTTCGCGTCGGCTATACGCAGGGCGGTGTAGCGAAGAGTGTGGAAGCGGATTTTTGTTTCTGTGCGATGCCGCTGGTAACGCTGAAGAAAGTGCAGGCCGATCTTTCGCCGCCGTATCGCAAGGTGGTGGACGAGTGTACGTATGACGGCTCGTACAAGATTGCGTGGGAGTCGCGCCGGTTCTGGGAGCAGGACTACAACATCTATGGCGGCCTGGAATTTGTGAACAGCGGTTGCAGCCCGGTATGGCTGCCGTCTTCGGGATTGTTTTCGGAGCGCGGGGTGTTGGTCTCGGGCTATGACGAGTGCGCGGGCACTCCATTCGACAATCTGACGCTGCAGCAGAAGTTTGCGGAATCGCGGAAGACGGTGGAGCGGCTGCATCCGGGCCATGGCAAAGAGCTGGAGAAGCCGCTGTTCGTTGGCTGGCACCAGGTGCCGTATCTGGAGGGGTCGTGGATCAGTTCCTACGGGCCGGAGCAGCCACAACTGGAGCAGGACGATGCGCTGGAGCTGGGCCACCGCCGCGGTGGAGAGTATGCGAACGCCGGGTACACGACGCTGCTACAGCCGGACGGGCCCATTTATTTCGTGGGCGACCACGTGAGCTATCTGGTGGGGTGGCAGGAGGGGGCGGCGTTGAGCAGCCGGCGGGCGGTGAAGATGCTGACGGAGCGAATGGCAGCGGCGAAGGTGGCTGGCTGAAACGAAACGCCGCCCCGGAGGACGGCGTTTCGATTGCGGACCGTAAATTAGAGCGTCGACTCGATTTCAAAACCCCACGCTTCAAGAAGAGCTTCGGGGATGTACTTCGAGTTTTTGTTGCGGCGCGCCCATTCGCGGAGGCGGGTGGAGCGGACGTACTGGTCGGGAGTCAGTTTGTACTCTTTGACGACCTGCTCGAAGGATGTGATGGTCGGGACTACGGGGCCGATCGGCTCCGGCTTGCCCCAGTTCGGATTTCCACGACGTTTTGCCATGTAGTTCTCTCTTTCAGGGCGATCTGCGGGGGTAAAAATGCACAGAGATCGCAACATCTCATTCTACCGCTGAGTGCGGGGCGAGACAAGACACGTCGAGATTGGTAGCGGGTCAGTTTGATTCTCTGCGTGGTGAACAAAGTCGAACGCTTTTTCCTGCCCATAGCCAATGCCTTGCAGTTCGGAACGGCGTGCCAAAATGCTTTCGGAGGCCAGAACCTCCAAAAATCCCGTAATTTTCTTTAGCATTTGCTTTTTGTGTTTGGCGTCCGCGTCGGACCAAAGCTGTGCGAGGCCGCTTTCAATCAGCACGCGGCCAGCCGTCCAGACATACTTTCGAGAACATTCAGCTTTATGAATTACAGCCAGAACATCGCTCGTCGTTTGTGGAAAGTCTGACATCCGGCCTATCCTAGCAGCCCCATCAACCGAGTTGTACGTAAAATTCTGCAAAGTTGTTGAGAATTCAGTAGATACCGGGCGTGTTTGCCATTAGTATGGCGGAAACGGCCCCGCATCTTCATATCTGATTCAGGAGTCTTTCATGGCCCGCTCCGGCTTTGTAGCGCTTCCCTTCTTTCTATTGATCACCGCCGGCACAATGGCCGCACAGGCTCCAGCCAAGGTCGATTTTGCGCAGGACATACAACCGCTGCTGCGGCAGAACTGCGTGGGCTGCCACGGGCCGCAGAAACAGAATGGCGGGATGCGGCTGGACCGTCGCAGCTCGGCGATGAAGGCACGGCGCATTACACCGGGTAGCAGCGAGAACAGCTTTGTGTATCACCGCGTGATTGGAGAGTTCGGCCAGCCGATGCCTCCGACGGGCGATCTGAAGCCGGAACAGGTGGCTCTGCTGAAGAAGTGGATCGACCAGGGCGCGCCGTGGCCGGATGCGTATGCCAATGAGATAGACCTGCCGCCCTTCAGCCCGGAAGCCATCGCGATGGTGGACGATCTACGCAATGCGCGTCTAACGGCGTTTCTGAAAACGGCCACGGCAAAACCGGCGCTGCTGAACGCCCGCGGGCCGGAGGGATCGACGCCTTTTATGTACGCGGTGCTGTACGCGAACACCACAACACTGACGAAGCTGCTGACGCTGGGGGCCGACCCGAACAAGCGGAACGACGCGAATGCGTCGGCGCTGATGTGGGCGGCGAAGGACCTGGAGAAGACCCGGCTATTACTAGCGCATGGAGCGGACGCCAATGCGATGTCGGACGACTTCCGCACGCCGCTGATGATCGCGGCGCGGCAGCCGAACGGTGCGGCGACCGTCAAGCTGTTGCTGGAGCATGGGGCGAACCCGAACCCCAATCCTCATCCCGATGCGGCGTCGTCTCCGCTTCTGGAGGCGGCCACGGCAGGCAGCGCGGAGAGTATCGAGTTCCTGCTGAACCACGGAGCGAAGCTGCAGGCGGATTCGCAGTGGGCCCTCACCGAAGCCGCCTTCGCCGAGTGCGCAAAGTGTGTCGACCTGCTCGTCGCGAAGATAACCGATAAGGACGTGTACACCGGGTCGCTGGAAGACACGGCTGTGCTCGGCGATACGCGGCTGGTACGCCTGATGCTGGACCATGGAGCGGATGCGAAGGCGTATGACGTGTTCGGCCGGACGGCGCTGATGTATGCGGCAACATCGGACATGCTGCCGCTCGAAACGGTGAAGCTACTGGTGGCGCATGGGGCGGATGTCAACGCAAAGAGCAAGCATGTGAAGTCGGGCGATGAGGGCCTGAGCGTGCTGGATATGGCGGCGCGGCATGGCAAGACTCCGGTGCTGGACTTCCTCATGGCGTCGGGGGCGAAGAACTCGCCGGTACAAACGGTCTCGCTGAACCCTCGGTTCAAGAACGAAATCCGCAGCGCCATTCAGGACAGCATTCCGCATCTGCAGCGCGCGGATGCGAATTTCTCGACCAAGTCCGGTTGTGTTTCGTGCCACGACAACAGCCTGACGGCAATGACGGTCGGCCTGGCCCGCAAACAGGGGTTCCGCGTGGATGAGCAGACGGCATCGGCGCAGCAAAAGACGAACGTCGATATGCTCATGAAAACTCGAGACCTTCTGCATCAGGATTTTCTGATTCCCGTCGGCGACAACTTCAGTGAGGGTGTCGAGGCGTATGTGCTGCTCGGCCTCGGTGCCGAAGGCTACAAGGCCGATCTGAATACCGACGCCGCGGCGATGCACATCCTGTCGCGACAGCGCCCCGATGGCCAGTGGCAGGCGGCTCTGGCGGACACGCGACAGCCGCTTTGCCTGGGCCACATCGGAGACACGGCGCTTGCGGTGCGGGCATTGCAACTGTATGCACCGAAAACGGATGCGGCTGCGTACCGGAGGTCGATCGAGTTGGGTACGACGTGGATGGTGAACGCAAAGTCATACAG
>Ga0070679_100004711_pt1 | contig 12580 bp, 11 predicted proteins | sample KBSC63BmetaG_FD_65652 | JGI IMG/M metagenome (GOLD analysis project Ga0070679, IMG submission 65652) | Corn rhizosphere microbial communities from Kellogg Biological Station, Michigan, USA - KBS C6-3B metaG | ecosystem: Host-associated > Plants > Roots > Rhizosphere | place: USA: Michigan... | reverse complement strand
TGCCGCTCGTTCGATGATGGTGCGAACCGGGAGATGCCCGGTGTCGGACTCAAGGTCCATGTGGATCTTCTGTTCGACCTCCGCCTGGGCCTGGTCGACGAGACTGGCCTCGCTCGTATCGGTCGGCTTGCGGCACATCTCGTTGAACAGACTCATCCCCGCAACAAGCAGGGCAAGCAGCCCCACGATGATGGGAACGAGCTTGGCGGCAAACGCCCAGGGCATCGCCGCCACCAGGCTCGCAACGATAATCGCGATGAAGAACATCGTGAAAAGTTGCGGCACGCGGAACGTGGGCGCCTGGTAGTTCGTCAGCATCTTGAGAAGGCCACCCTGCCGGCGAACGTCGGACAGGAACGGCCGGACCACGCCGATGACGGCGAGCGCCAACAGCACGACGACCACAGGGCGGCTGAGCCAGGAATAGCCGTAGCGTTCGATCGAGATGAACATGTAACGCTCGATCGAATCGCCCAGCACGAGCCCGAGCACAAGCGGCGGCCGCGGCCATTTGAATTGCTTCATCACCCAGCCGAACACGCCGAAGAGCAGCAGCGCGAACAGGTCACCCCAGCTCCGCGAGGCCTCGAATGCGCCGATATAGACGACGCTCAGAACGGCCGGCAGGATCAGCGTGTAACGAAGCGTGGCGAGGCGGGCGAACTGCGGACTGAATGCGTAGCAGGCGCCGGCGCCGAGAATGTTGGCGAGCGCAACCGACCACACCATGGCGTAGGTGATGTCGAGATTCTTGTGCAGCATGTCCGGGCCGGGAACCAGCCCGTGGATCAGGAACGCGCCGAGCAGGATTGCCATCGTCGCGCTGCCGGGGACGCCGAACGCCACGGTCGGCACCAGCGCGCCGCCCTCCTTGGCGTTGTTGGAGCTTTCCGACGCGATCACGCCGCGCACGTCGCCCTTGCCGAACGTGAGGGCCGCGCCTTTCTCGGTCTTCAGGGCGTGGCCGTAGGCCAGCCAGTCGACGACCGATGCGCTGATGCCGGGGATCGAGCCGATGCCGCCGCCGATCCAGGAGCAGCGCATGATCAGCCACCAGTTGTCGAAGCAGTCCTTCACGCCCTGCCACTGGCCTTTGTAGATATTGTCCTTGTCGATGTCCTTGGAGATGGTCGTCCGCGCGATCAGGAGATCGCAGAGCTCCGGCAGGGCGAACAGGCCGAGCAGCACCGGCGTCAGCGGCAGACCGTCCCACAGGTAGAGGCTGTCGAACGTCCAGCGCAGCGTGCCAGTCTGCGGATCGGAACCGATCATGGCGATCATGATGCCGAGACAGCCGGCGGCGACGCCGCGCAACGGCGCGCTGCCCGATAAGACAGCCACCATCGAAATGCCAAGCACCGAAAAGGCGAGAAGCTCCGGCGAGCCGAGGTAAAGCATCACCGGCCGCAGGATCGGAATCGAAATCGCGAGCAGCATCGCGCCGAAAATGCCACCCATCAGCGATGACATGTACGCGGCGGACAGCGCGCGTCCGGCTTCGCCCCTCTTCGCCATCGGGAAGCCGTCAAGCACAGTTGCCGCGGAGGCGGCACCTCCGGGCACGCCGAATAGGATCGCAGGGATGGGATCGCCGGTGGCGGTGGTGGCGCCCAAGCCGAGCAACATGGCAAAGGCGGAGTAGGGGTCCATGCCGAAGGTGAACGGCAGCAGCATCGCTGTGCCGGCGAGGCCGCCGATCCCGGGCACGATACCGAGGACGAGGCCCATGATGCAGCCAAGCATCAGGAACATCAGGCGATGCGGTTCGATCAGCGCGACAAGGGCCTTGCCCGCCGCGGCCGCCATAAAGGCTGCTTCCGCTCCCACGCCATCCATTGCTTAGAGGCCTTCCGGGGTTTTCGAGGGCACGACTGTCACCGTTGCGGCCCCGCAGTCAGCGCCCGCCGGGCGCGCTCCACCACCGGTTTCGGTGTTGCGTAAAGATCGGCGACGATCTTCTGCAGTTCTTCGCCTCCGATTGGATCGACGTCGAGATGCATCTTGTCTGCCTCGGCTTGCAGGTCTTTGTCCGACAGAGCGTCCACGAACGCCTTGCGCAGCGTGGCAACGCGGTCGGGTGGGGTGCCCGGTGGCAACACATACGGCCTGCCGAAAATTCCCTGGCTGAACACCAGATCGATCACGCGGCGTTCTTCGTCGTTTCGCGCGAATTCGCCGGCGCGCGGCACCCCGCGCCTGTTCAGCTCAGGGTGGCCCTTGGTGCTGAGTTGGACTAGCACCCGGATGGTGTCGTTCTTGAACCAGTCGGCGTGTAGCGTCTCGATACCGGTCCAGCCGATGCCGCAGGCGCCCTGGACCTCGCCGCGTTCGAGCGCGATGGTGATCTCGCGGCTGCCAGGATAACCGGTGACGATGCGGAACCGCGTGCCGATCACATTGTTCAGCAGCAGCGGCAAATCGTAGGTCGTGGCGCCGGGATTGCTGGCGCCGACGATCAATTCCTTGCTGAGCACATCCTTGAAGGTCTTCACCGGAGCATCGGTGCGGACATAGCAGACGTAGACGTCGCTGTTGGCGCTGCCGAGATAGATCAATTTGCTCGGGTCGTGCTGGACTTTGATGTCCCCCAGCAGCGGCAGGATCACGGCGCCTGGAAAGATCGCCGCCATCGTGGTGCCGTCCTTGGGCGCGACCGCATAAACGTAGCCCGCGGCGCGGTTGGAACCGGCGCCGCTCATATTCTGCACCACGACCGTCGGTTTTCCGGGAATGGCGTTGCCGAGCGGGCGCGACAGCAACCGCGCATAGGTGTCGTAGCCGCCGCCGGGCGACGAGCCCACGATCATCGCGATCTGCTTGCCCTTGAAGAAAGGCTCGACAGCGTCCTGCGCCGCCCCGGCGGCCGCGACGCCAAGCAGACAGGCCGCAGCCGCAACGACGCGCTGCAAGCAATACGCGATCGACATGGACACAGTCCCGCTGTCCTTCGCCGGTGCGGCCACCCCTCCCCCCGGCGCGGCGAGGTTTTCAGTTGACGTTGCTGCTGTCAACTGCGCGCTCTCAAGGACAAGCGACGCCGGCGTGCAAAGCCGTGGTCGAAGTCGCGGTGGCGCGGTAGTCTCCCAGCGTTTGCGACACGCCGACGCAGGCTGCAGGAAGGTGAGAACCATGATTGACTTTTATGGATTGACCAGTCCGAACGTGCAGAAAATTTTCATCATGCTCGAAGAGATCGGGCTGCCGTACAATTTCAAACCGGTGGACGTCTGGGCTGGCGGCCAGTTCGCACCGGATTTCACCAAAATCAATCCCAACCGGAAAATCCCCGTGATCGTCGACAGCGATGGGCCCGGCGGAAAGCCTTATACGGTGTTCGAGTCCGGTGCGATCCTGATGTACTTGGCCGAAAAGACCGGGAAATTCATGCCGAAGGACACGGCAAAGAAATACGACGTGATCCAATGGTTGATGATCCAGGTGGCCAACATCGGCCCGGCGTTCGGCAACTTCACCCACTTCAACTTGTTCGCGCCCAAGCCCGGCAATGAGTATTCGTTCAGCCGTTACAAGTCGGAAATGCTGCGGCTCTACGACCTGCTTGAGACGCGGCTGGGTCAGACAAAATATCTCGGTGGCGACGACTATTCGATCGCCGACATCGCGACGTTTCCTTGGACACGACAGCACGAGGCGCACGGCGCTAAGATCGACGCGAAGCCGAATTTCAAGCGCTGGTTCGAAGAGCTTTCGGCGCGTCCCGCAATCAAGACCATGATTGCCAAGCAAAACGACATCAAGTCGAGCCGCGACACAGCGAGCAGCGACGACAAGGACCGGTTTTTCAATCGGGGCAAATACGCACGCTCCTGAGTTCGGCAGGAAACGGCGCTCGCGGCGTTGCCGGCCCGGCAGGGCGCAAAATGGCGAGCCGCGAGCGGCCCCGATAGCGGTGGGAGGATGCAATGCAAGCAACAAAAGCAGCGCTCGTCATGATGCTCGCCGGTGTTTTCCTGTCGTTCGGTGCGGCGGCTGCGGACGCCCCGATCTCGCGATTGCCATCGGTGCCGGAGCACCCCAGCGATCCCACGCTGGCGAAGATGTTCGACGGCATCCGTGCGCGTGGCGGTCAGCCACTCAACCTGCATCTGATTCAGGGGCATGCCCCGGAGCTTGCGCGGGTGCGCAGTGAATTCGCTTATGCCATCCGCTTCAAGACCGCGATGCCGCCGTTGATCCGCGAGATCGCGATTCTGCGTGTCGGTGAGATCCTTCACACCGAATACGACCGCAGGCAGCATGTCCCGATGGCCAAAGCCTGCGGTCTTTCCGATGCGCAGGCCGATGCCCTGGCGCATTGGCAGACAAGCAAGCTATTTGACGACCGGCAACGCGCGCTGCTTGGCTATGTCGATGCATTGGTGGAAAAGGGCGGTGACGTGGACGACGCGACCTTTGCCGCGCTCGCCAAGCACTTCAACCCTCAGGAGATCGTCGAGATCACGCTGACGGTCGGCAACTATTACACCACCGGGATTTTCACCAAGGCGCTCAAGCTTGCGCCGGAAGCCGACGGCCGCGCTTCGGTCCGCGGCAAGTGCTGATGGCATCGTCGCGCTGCCGATGAGATAAACTTCACGATTGCCAGGTTGTTGGGGCAGGGGAGATTTTGCGATGGTGGGAGCGACACGTGCGGCGTTGCTGGCTGGCGTCGGCCTGCTATTGGCGATGGCGACGGCATCCGCGCAGAACCGCCCGCCGCCGCGGTTGAGCGACCAGCAGCTCGTGGTGAAATTCCACGAACTGACGCGTGCCAAGGGCGATTACAACAAGCGCGGCCTCAACCCCGAATTCTGCCGCCGCCTCGGCGTGCGTCCGATCGGCAATTGTGAGGTGTTTCAAGCGGTATTTGCGCGCGACGGTAAACCTGCCGTTACCTTCTACAGCCTGGATGATGGCCGCAATGGTGTGGCGCGTGTCTTTATCACCAGCCACCTCGAGCAGGATTTTATCGAGGACTACAATGTCGACCTCGAAGGCAAGCTTGAGCGCGTGGTGCGTCGGCGCGGCGGCACCTCGTCACGCGCGGCGGTAAAAGATGCCGGCGCAGGTTTTACCCGTGCGATGAATTTCCTGCGGACGCGTTTGGATGAACTTGCCGCGTGGCCGGACGCGTCCATCGCAGACGACGGCTCGTGTCCGACGGGTCAGGTCAAGCGCGTGCCGCGCGAGGCGCGCAATGCCGTCTGTGTCGACCGCAAGCGGTTGGGTATGCGGTGACCTTCAGGACGTGGTGAAAGAGGTGTTATGCCGCCGTCGCCTCGGCGGCCGGCTGCTTGTAGGTTTTCAGCCGCGGCATCACCTCTTTGGCGAACAATGTGAGATTCGAGACCGTGTCCTCATGGGAGAGGAATCCGGCGTGCCCCATCATCAGAAGATTGCCCATGCCGCCGCAATATTCGACGAAATCGACGATCTGCCGATAGACTTGGTCGGGCGTGCCGCAGAACATGATGCCGGCGTCGATCAGATCCTGCACACTGCCGCTGTGCATGTTGATGGCGCGACCGTCCTTGGTGAAACTCCGCGGTGCGCTTTCGCCCCGCAGCATGCGGGCGTTGTCCTCGGCGGAAAGAAAGCCCGGCGGGTTGCGGAACGGCGGGTGCACGATGGCGGATGAGTGAAAATAGCCGGCGATCAATTCGGCGCGGCGGCGTGCCTCGGCTTCGTTGTCGGCGGTGGCGACCAGGCCAAGGTAGGCGAAACGGTCGGGGGTGGCGGGCTTTTTCCACTTCGCCAGATAGCCCTCCCGATAGGCGTCCTGCAGCGGTCGCGTGGCATAGCCGCTGCCAAGCGTTGCCATCACGTAACCCTTCTCACCCAGAAGCCTGGCGTTGGTTTTGCTGCCGGTCGTGGTCCAGACCGGAGGGTGGGGTTGCTGCACCGGCCGCGGCCAGATGTTGACCTGGCGGTAGTTGAAATATTCACCCTCCCAGTTGAACGGCTCGTCGTGGCTGGTCATCGCCTTCAGAATGAAGTCATGGGCTTCCCAGAACCGATCCATCACGCCGACCGGATTCTGGTTCGAGGCGGGAAATTCGTAAGGCACGCCTTTGATGAAGCCCATGTCGAGCCGGCCGCGCGAAATCACGTCGATGTTGGAGAGCTCCTCGGCGCAGCGCAACGGATCGGCGCGGTGGCCGATGGGATAGCCGAGCACCAGCAGGCGTGCGCGTTTGGTCTCACGCGCCAAAATCGAAAGCCCGACGATCACGGTCGACGACATGCAGGTCGCCGTCTGGTGATGCTCGTTGACCATGATGTTGTAGCCGAGTTCATCGGCCAACTTCCATTCATCGTAGTAGCGATGCAGCAAGTCGCCCGCGGTCTTGGGATCGATCACGCGATTGGGCAGGTTCACGCGCAGCGAACCGTTGTGGTTGTTCCATGCGGGATAATAGGGCTGCTCGGTGAAGTGGTAGATTTGCATGGCAAAGCTCCTCAGGCGCGTCGTGTTTGGGGCGCGGCTTGGGCATGATTGTCGGCAAATGCCAGCGCTCGCCGAGCGAACGCTTCAGGCTGCTCGATGTGCGGATAGTGCCCGGCACGCTCCATCGTCTCGAACGTCGCGCCTTCGATCAGCGCGCAGTACGCCCGGCCGTACGACTCGCTCAAGATGCGATCGGCCGCCCCCCAAAGGAATAGCGTCGGAAGCTTGATGCGATGCAGTCGATCCTTGAGCCTGGGATCATGCATGTAGGGCGACCAGCAGAACCGCGCCGTGGCTTCGCGGTTGCGCGCCGCCGCAAGCGAAACCGCCGGCGGCAGAGTCTTGTAGTCGTGCTCGCCCGCCTTCGGATCGAAATACGCCAATTCATCAATCTGCTTCGGCGTCAGAGACCAGATGTCGACGATGTCGCGTGTTTCGCGGCCGCCGACTTTGATCCCGATGGCATTGGCCATGACGAGGTGCGACAGCCGCGTGGAATTCTTGATCGCGATCGCGGCGGCGATCCAGCCGCCAAGACCGACGCCAACAACCAGCACATCGTGAATATCGAGTTGGTCGAGCAGGTCGAGATAGAAATAAGACAGGTCGTCGACCGTTTTGAACTGCGCCGGCAGTTGCGAGGCGCCAAAGCCCGGATGCGATGGCGCAATGACGCGATGGTTCCGGGAGAGTTCGCTTAGAACGGGCGCGGCCGGATCGAGGCCGATGCCAGGGTGCAGGAACAGGATCGGGCGTCCCCGGCCACGGTCGATCATCTCGATCGTGATTCCATTGACCGCGATCGAGCTGATTCCGTCCGTGCCTGCCGACATCCGTATCACCTCGACGTTTTCAGCCCCTGCTTTCCATTGCACGACCGGCTGCAGTGTTTCAAGATCGCCGCGCGTCGCGCGGTCGTTCGAAAGGAAGCGAATTATGAATTCAGGCGGCAAACTTGGCGAGATTGAAACGCGCCTGAGCATGACCTACGCGACGCATGACAGCGTTGCGCTTGCAGGTGACCTGTACCTGCCAAAAAATGCAAGCCCGTGTCCCGTTTTGATCGGCGTGCACGGTGGCGGATGGGTCCAGGGAGCCCGCAGCGCGTTCCAATATTGGGGTCCCTATCTTGCGGCGCGCGGCATCGCGTTGTTCGCGGTCAGCTACCGTCTCGCCAAAGCAGGGCAGAAGACGTTTCCTCACGCGGTGCAGGATGTGCTGGCGGCGATTCAGTTCGTCCGGGGCAACGCGAAGGAATTTAACGTTGCCGGCGACCGTATCGGCGTATTCGGTCATTCCGCTGGCGGCAACATCGGCGCGCTGGCGGCGCTTGGCGGCGGCAGCCCCTTGTTCGCCGGCGGCTATCCGCAGGATGCACATGTTAAGGAAAGCGCCGCGGTGAAGGTTTTCGCCGGTGTTTACGGCGTCTACGATCTCGCCAACATGTGGCACACCTACCAGCAGCAAAGCCCGAGACAGAACAACATCGAGCTGTTTCTCGGCGCGTCGCTGCCGGAGAACCGCCAGCTTTACTTCGACGCCTCGCCGATCAGCTATGCCACCACCGCCAACAACAAGGTTGCGGTGCATCTGAGTGTCGGCACCGAGGACGATCTGGTGGACCGCCGCGCCAACACCGATGCGTTCGTGCTTGCGCTCAAGCAGGCGGGATTCTTCGTGCGCAGCACGATTCTTCAAGGCGCGCCCCACTATTTCGGCAGCGACCCGATCGATGAGCCGGATAGTTTTTCCGGGTTCCTCGCGCCGCGCCTGATGCGCTTCCTTGCCGAGAAGCTGTAGTCGGTCTCTGGCGGGGGGCGGACGATACGCGCGGGACGGACTTAATCCCTGCCGCGCATGAAGTCTGCAGTCGGCGGCGGACCCCACATGTAGGCGATCCGATTGTGCTCCCACACCTTGGGCCGTTGCGGCCGGTCCTGGTGCCAGGGGCGCGGATCGAAATAGCCGAGCTCTTCGCTCTTCATCTGGTCGAGTTCGGCATAAAATTCCACCACCCAATCGTCGTGGTCGCGGTGGAACGCCGCGAGGTTATGGCCGGGTCCAAGACGCACCGGCCCCCAGATGATGGGAATCTTGCGCTCGCCGAACAGATCGCACGCCGTTTGCAGATGTGAGAAGTCCTTCAGCTCGAAGGCGATGTGATGCATTTTGGCGGTCTTGCCGACGATGAAATTCACCGCGTGATGGTCGGCGTTGCAGCGCATGAACACAAAGAAGTCGCCGATCCAATCCGAGACGCGGAAACCGAGAACGTCGGCGTAGAACGCCGCGAGCCGCTTGGGGTCCTGCACCGCGAATGCGACGTGCCCGAGCTTGAGGGCGCCGACGCCGATGACCTGCTCACGGTTGCCGATCGTGGTCCATTCGCGGAACAGCTCGATGGTGGTGCCCTTCGGGTCCTGAAATGACAGCACCTTGGGCAGGCCTGGAACCGAGTCGTTGCGCTCTTCGGCCGCGATCCCGTGCGCCTGTAAATCGCGACGCAGATCGTTGAAGTCGGAATTGGCGGCGACCTCGAACGACAATTTGCTGCACCGGACTTCCGCACCCTTGTGCAACTCAATGGCGAGCTGGCCCATGCGGGTGGCGAGGAACGCGCGCTTGTCGTCGCGGGACACCAGCGAGAACCCGATCACCTGCGTATAATGGTCGATCGCCTTGGCGAGATCCGGGGTCTCGAACGTGGCATGACCGATCCGCAGCACTTTAATCATGACCGAGTCTCCGCAGCGGGTTCACTTCCGTCCTACCAGATCGATCAGCGCCGACATGCCGCCATGCCCGGAGCCTTCGTCGATCGCCGCATCGTACTCCTTGATCTCGAGAGAGGAGAAATTCGAAAACGCGGTCTCTAGCATGCGCCGGGTGTAGAGCCGTTCGGGCTGCGAGGGGCCGCCGGTTTTGTATTCGAGTTGCTTGGGACTGTAGCCCTCGATCAAAAGCAAGCCGCCTGGCTTCAGGGCGCGGCTCATGTTCGCGAACACCCGTGTCCTCAACTCGGGGGTGCAGAACTGAATGAAAATCGCCACCACCACGTCGAAGGTTTCGACCGGCCAGTGCCAGGTCTCGAGATCGGCCTGTTCCAGACGCAGGGCGACGCCGCGCTGTTTGGCCAGAGCCGCGGCTTTGGCCAGAGCGGTTGGAGAAAAATCCATCGCCAGCACGTCAAGCCCGCATTCCGCCAGGAAAACGCCATTACGGCCCTCGCCATCGGCAACGGAGAGGGCCTTCTGACCGGGCTTGAGGAGATGCGCTTGGCTTCGCAAAAATGTGTTGGGCTGAGTGCCAAACAGGTAGCCTGGCGCGCCAAACCGCGTTTCCCAGCGCTCCCATTCCGACATGTCGTCCTCGCATCATGCGTTTGAGGGAAAGTGATCGAAGCCGCCACAAGTGGCAAGCGCCAAGTCCAAGCGCCAAGTCAACCATCGGCGCTTGGCTGGTCATCACTGGAGTTAGCCCCCATGGTTAAGGCCTGAATCGTCGCGCCGGCGATATTGTAGGGGCCGGCGCTTATGACCCAGAAGCGCGACATGGTTCGCTGTCTCATCCGAAGCCCTGGCTTGGCGGATTTCGTGGATAACGCGACGCTATCTTCTAAAAAAAGCCGCGATCCCGAGGCTTTACAGCGCAGGGTCGGTCCGCAGATGCGACTTGGCGGCAAGATGGCTGCTTTTTAATTATTCGTAATGCGCATTTCTGCTATACCCGGCCAAAAGAACCGCTTTTAGCGGGGAGGGAATTCCATTTTGAACACGCTTCTCAGTCGCTGCACGGGGTGGGTGCGCGGGGCGCTTGGTCACGTCCACGCGCTGATTGTGGTTGCCGTGTTGGCGGTGGCTGCGATTGTCATTGTCTTCATGACCCAGGATGGCCGGGCTCCAAAGGTCGCCGCCAACGCGGACACCGAAGTATCCAGTCAGGCCAAACGGGCGCGTTTTCTGCCAACGTCGGCGCAATGGGCGTCACTCGGCATGGAGCCGGTGAAGACGATGGTGTTCCGGTCGGAGCACATGACCGAAGGCCGCATTTCGATCAACGAGGATCGTGCGACTCCTATCTTTTCGCCCTACGCCGGCCGGGTCACGCGGCTGATGGCGAAACCGGGCGACATCGTGAAAGCCGGGCAGCCGCTGTTCTACATCGAAGCCGCTGACATGGTGCAGGCGCAGAACGATTTCCTCGCCTCGCTGGCCGGCCTCAACAAGGCCCGGTCGCAGGTGGCGATCGCGGAGATCATCGAAAAGCAGAATCGCACGCTTTATGAGGGCAAGGCCGGCCCGCTGCGGGACTATCAGACCGCCGAGGCGGGTCTCGCTCAGGCGCGTGCCGACTTGCGCACCGCGGAGACCGCGCTTGAGGCGACGCGCAATCGCTTGACCATCCTCGGCAAGACCGACGCCGAGATTGCAGCGTTTCAGGATCAAGGGAAAATCAGCTCCGAAACGCCGATCTATGCGCCGCTCTCCGGCACGGTGGTACAGCGCAAGATCGGTCCGGGACAATATGTGAGCTACACCAGCACTGGATCGGTCGATCCGGTCTACACGATCGGCGACCTGTCGACCGTATGGCTGGTCGCCTACGTCCGCGAAAGTGAGGCGCCGAAAGTCCAGATTGGGCAGCAACTCGATTTCTCGGTGCTGGCCTATCCGCAGACCACCTTCAGGGCGAATATCGATCATGTCGCGGCTTCGCTGGACCCCACCATCCGGCGCTTGATGGTTCGCGCGACGATCAGCAACACGGACGGCCGTTTCAAGCCGGAGATGTTTGCGTCTGTCACCATTTATACTGAGGAAGGCGACATGTCGCTGGCGGTGCCGCGCGAGGCGGTCATCTATGAGGCCGATACGGCCCGCGTCTGGATCGCGCGCAGCGATAAGACCGTTGAGTTGCGGCAGATCAAGACCGGCATGACGCACGGCGGCCTCATCCAGGTCGTTCAAGGGCTACAGGCGGGCGAGATGGTGGTGACGAAGGGCAGCCTGTTCGTCGATCAGGCTGCCGGAAGCTGATCGCGCGGTACGCGATCAGAACCTGGCGATATCATGGACGCGCTCGTAGCCTTCGCTCTTAAACACCGCGTCCTTATGGTCGTGGCTTTCGTTATGATGCTCGCTGGCGGCATCGTAGCGTTTCGACAACTCAACATCGAAGCCTATCCCGATCCCACGCCTCCGATGGTGGACGTGATCACGCAGAGCGAAGGGCTCTCTGCGGAGGAGGTCGAGCGCTACATCACAATTCCGATTGAGGCCCAGACCGCCAATCTGAAAAACCTGAATACGATGCGGAGCGTTTCGCTCTACGGCCTCTCCGACATCAAGCTGCAGTTCACCTTCGACTACACCTACGAAGAGGCGCTGCAGCAGGTGCTGAACCGGTTGGGGCAACTGCCCCCGCTGCCGAATGGCGCTCAGCCGCAAATCTCTCCGATGAGTCCGATCGGCGAAGTTTATCGTTACAAGCTCGCCGGCCCTGCGAATTACAATCTGGTTGACCTCAAGACCCTTCAGGACTGGGTGCTGGAGCGAAAATTCCGCGCGGTGCCCGGCGTCATTGATGTGATCGGTTGGGGCGGCAAGACCAAGACATACGAAGTCCAGGTCGATTTCAACAAGCTGCTCGCTTACGGACTGACGTTCCAGCAGTTGCTGCAGGTGCTGAACAACAGCAACCTCAACGTCGGCGGCAATACGGTCGACATCGGGCCGCAGGTTGCGGTGGTGCGCGGCGTCGGTCTTATCAAATCCATCGACGACCTCCGCAACACCATGATCACGCAGGTCGGCGGCAATCCCGTTCTGATCAAGGACGTGGCGTCGGTGATTGTCGGCAACAAGCCGCGTCTCGGCATTGCCGGTAAGGACGGCGACAACGACATCGTCGAGGGCATCGTGTTGATGCGGCGTGGCGAGCAAAGCTCGCCCACCATCGCCAGGGTGAAGGCCGAGGTCGAGCGTATCAACGCCGGCAACGTGCTGCCGCCCGGCGTGCGCATCGAGCGCATCTACGACCGCCAGGACCTGATCAAGATCACCACCGGCACCGTGTTGCACAACATGGTGATCGGCATCCTGCTGGTGTTCCTGTTGCAATGGCTGTTTCTCG
>Ga0070679_100004708_pt1 | contig 12582 bp, 10 predicted proteins | sample KBSC63BmetaG_FD_65652 | JGI IMG/M metagenome (GOLD analysis project Ga0070679, IMG submission 65652) | Corn rhizosphere microbial communities from Kellogg Biological Station, Michigan, USA - KBS C6-3B metaG | ecosystem: Host-associated > Plants > Roots > Rhizosphere | place: USA: Michigan... | reverse complement strand
TGCAGGCGCACCGCTTCTCCGTCGAGGACATGGCCGAGTACCTGAAGGAGGTGTGGCCGCTCGACGCGCGCGAGGAGGTGCCCGACGGCGCCATGACCTCGAGCTACTCGATGCCGTCGAAGGTGACCGAGGCGACGGCGCCGTCGTCGCCGCGCGCCATCGCGGGCACGCCGTCGGCGGTGCGGGCGGAGCGCGCGCGCGCCGAGCATCAGGCGGGCGTGGCGCGGCGGCGCGTGCTCGTGTACGGCGGCGCGACGCTGCTCGCGCTCGGCGTGGCGGCGGCGGTGGTGGTGCCGCTGTCGCGGCGCGGCCCGACGTCGGCGGAGGCGAAGGACGAGCCGCACATGCTCGTCGAGCCGGTGGTGCATCCGGCCGAGGCCGACAAGCCGCTCGGCAGCGACAAGCCGATCGATCGTCCGCTCGACGCACCGTCGGAGGGCGACGTGCGCGTCATCTCCGAGCCGGCGGGCGCCGAGATCTACGCCGGGCCGAAGCTCATGGGCAAGGCGCCGCTGACGCTGCACCTCGGCAAGCGCGGCACCGAGCCGCTCACGCTCGTGCATCCCGGCTACGAGGATCTCAACTACACCGTGCAGCCCGGCGACGGCCCGTCGCTGACGCTGCGCATGCTGAAAAAGCACAGAGCCACCGTCGAGAGCCGGCCGACGCCGAAGGACAAGTCGCCGCACAAGGCCAAGATCGACACGTTCGACGACGGTGACAAAGCGCCGCACATTCCCAAGGTGCAGACCGTCGATGACTAGGATCGCGCTCGGGCTCACGCTCCTCGTCGCCGGCCTGTCCGCCTTCGCGCTGTCGTGCGACAACTCCTTCTTCTTGCGCGGCACGCTCGACGGCGACTGCGATCCGCCGCGCACCATCATCCCCGCCGACGGCGGCACCGACGCGCCGACGCTGCGCAGGTCGAATTGCCAGCCGACCAGCGCCATCTGCTGCCGCCGCTCGTCGATGGCCGCGCGCACCAGCTGCCAATATCCCGAGGACTGCTACGTCGCGCCCTACCAGGGCGCCTGCGCCACCGCCGTCGACTGCGCCGACACGCAGACCTGCATGGACGGCAGCTGCCAGTGCATCGACACCGGCCCGCCGTGTGAAGACCTGACGACACACGTGGTCACTTGTTGCGCACCCGCCGAAGTGTGCGTCGCCGGCATGTGCACGATGATGCAGTCCGTCGGCGACGGTGGCACGTAGCGCATCCATCCGTTAAACTTTCGATCCCCATGAGCGATCCGGCGAGGCAATAGTGCAGCGCGTCTCGATCGCCAATCCGTCCGACGGCGGGCTCGTGTACTGGCTGTTCAAGCTGTACGCGTTCGCCGCCTGCGGCGCGCTGGCGGCGCTCGCCTTCATCGGCTTCGGCGTCTACGTGCACTATTGCAAAGAGCTGCCGCCCTTGCCCGACCTGACGACGTATGCGTCGACGGCGCCGGGCATGACCACGCTGTGGGGGCAGGACGGCACGCTCCTGGCCGAGCTGTCGACGGAGCGGCGCGAGATCGTGCCGCTCGATCACGTGCCGCAGTCGATGGTCGACGCCTTCTTGTCGACCGAAGATCGCCGCTTCTTCTCGCACGGCGGCTTCGACGTGCGTGGCCTCGTGCGCGCGTTCGCCGCCAACCTGCGCGCCGGCGGCGTGCGGCAGGGCGGCTCGACCATCACGCAGCAGGTGGCCAAGGCGTTCCTCTCGTCGGAGCGGACCTGGTCGCGCAAGATCAAGGAGCTCATCTTCGCGCGGCGGCTCGAGGCGAAATATTCGAAGCGCGAGATCCTGTCGCTCTACTTGAACCACATCTTCCTCGGCAACGGCGCCTACGGCGTCGAGGCCGCGGCGCGCAAATACTTCGACAAGGACGTGGCCGAGCTCGACCTCGGGCAGCAGGCGATGATCGCGGGGCTGGCGCAGGCGCCGTCGCGCTATTCGCCGTTCGTCGACGAGGCGGCGGCGCTCAAGCGGCGCGCGGAGGTGCTCGACAACATGGTCGAGAACGGCGCCTTGTCGCGCGCCGACGCCGAAAAATGGAAGCAGGCGCCGCTCCAGCAGCGCGAACGGCGCGACTACTTCCACGACGTGACGCCCTACTTCTCGGAGCAGGTGCGCCGCGATCTGGTCAAGCAGCTCGGCCAGAAGGCGTTCTACGAGGGCGGCTATCGCGTCGAGACCACGGTGCTGCCGTACGTCGATCAGCTGGCGCAGGACAACGTCGACTACGCCGCGCGCAAGCTCGACAAGCGCCAGGGCTGGCGCGGACCGGAGGCGCGGCTCGACGACGCCAAGGCCGCCATCTTCAAGAAGCGCGCGCTCGCGCTCTACGGCAAGGGACCGCTGGTCGAGGGCAAGCTCTACCTCGGCCTCGTCGAGAAGGTGTCGGAGAAGGGCGCGGCGGTGCGCGTCGGCGGCAAGCTCTACCTTCTGCCCATCGAGAACATGACGTGGGCGGCGCCGTACTCGGCCTCGGATGCGACCAACGACAAGCAGATCACCTCGGCGACCGAGGCGCTGCACAAGCACGACGTCGTGTGGGTGAAGTGGAGCTGGCGCTCGCGCACGCCGCGCTTCACCGACTTCAACTACGACGAGCAGGGCGAGGCGGCGTGGATCCCCGAGCAGCTCGAGCCCAAGAAGCCGCCCAAGACGCAGGAGCTGGCGCTCGAGCAGACGCCGCGCGTGCAGGGATCGATCTACGCGTTCGATCATCGCGACGGCTACGTCGTGGCCATGGCCGGCGGCGACGACTTCGATCGCTCCGAGTTCAACCGCGTGACGCAGGCGTGCCGGCAGCCGGGCTCGGCGTACAAGCCCATCTATTATTCGCTCGCGCTCGATCGCGGCTACGCCTTCGACACCGTGTGGAACGACAAGCTCAAGGCCGAGATCGATCCGACCACCGGCGAGCTGTGGATCCCGCAGAACGTCGACGGCAGCTACAACGCGTCGGTGACGCTCGAGCGCGCGCTGGTGTGGTCGAAGAACCCGCCGTCGGTCGAGATCTTCCACATCCTCGGCGCCAAGGACGTCGAGAAGTGGTCGCACCGGCTCGGCATCACCACGCCGCTCATCACCAATCCCAAGTGCGAAAAAGAGTTCTGCTCGTCGCTGGCGCTGGGTGCCTCGTGCGTGCACATGGACGACATGACGCGCGCGTTCGCCGTGTTCGCGCGCAACGGCAAGCCGCAAGAGCCGGTCATGGTGCGGCGGGTGATCGATCGCAAGGGGCACGTCATCGTCGACCACGCGGCGTGGGACGACCCGTGGCTCGACGGCGACGAGCGGCTCGATCGCGTGGCCATGACCATGGGCGACGAGCCCAAGCCCGTCATCGAGCCGCGCACCGCCTACCTGACGTCGAAGCTCTTGCGTGAGGTCGTCACCGTCGGGCACTCGGCGCCGATCCGCGCCACCAAGATCATCGCCGCGGGCAAGACCGGCACCTCGAGCCGCACCAGCGACGTCTGGTTCTACGGCTACACCTCGCGCTGGATGGCGATGGCCTGGCTCGGCGACGACAAGTACGAGCGGCAGCTCGGCTACAAGGACGCGTCGTTCATGCTGAGCGTGCCGATGTGGGCGCGCTTCATGTACGCGGCCGCGGCCGATCAGCCGCTCGAGGAGATCCCGTGGGAGCGGCCGCACGGCGTCAAGGCCAACGACACCGGCGGGCCGCTCAAGAGCGGCTATCCGCCGCCGCCGCCGCCGGGGTTCGACATCAACGGCAAGCCGATCGAGCCGCCGGAGAAGCTGCGCGAGCAGCTGCAGAAGCAGGAGCTGACGCCGGTGGGCGTCGCGCCGCCGAAGACGCTGGTGCCGCAGAAGACGGTGCGCGTGCAGTCGGCGGTCAAGCCCGACGCCATGATCGCGCCCAACGCGCTCAAGCCGCTGCCCAAGCCGACGGCGGGCAAGGCGGCGCCGCCGCGGCAGCTGCCGCCGAAGCCGGTGCCGGGCAAGCCGACGACGCCGAAGCGCTGATTTCTTGCGTGGCGTGATATCGTCGGGCCGTGAAGTCGGCCGCCTCGACGCTCGTCCTCACGCTGGCGCTCGCCGTCGCTGGTTGCAGCGATCCGGCGAACACACAGTACTTGCCGATCGGCTCGCGCTGCAGCTCCAACGGGCAGTGCGGCACGTCGCCGTACGACTGCGCCATCGCGGGCTACCCCTTCGGCTACTGCGAAAAGAGCTGCGCCACCGACGGCGATTGCCCCGCCGATTCGCTGTGCGCGACGCTGTCGGCGACGCTCAAGGAGTGCCGCCGCGGCTGCACCTCCGACGACGCCTGCCGCATCGCCGACGGCTACAGCTGCCAGTCGATCGCCGGCGGGCGCGGTGTGTGCGAATCGGCAGCGTCGGTAGACGGCGGGCAGCCGTAGGGCTACCATGAAGTGGATGCGCTGGATGCGTGCAGCGCTCGTCCTCGGCGTCGCGCTGAGTGCGTGCAACTTCGCCGTGCTGGGAGTCGACACCAGCGGCGGCGGCGACATGGGCGATGCCGGCGCGGTCGACCTCGCCGGCGGCGGCGGCGATCTGCCCGCGTGCGAGTGCGCCACCGGCTGCTCGGAGACGCCGATGCACCACTGCCTGGCGCTGGCGCCGACGGGGCCGGTCAGCGCCGGCGACTACACGATGAGCGGCCTCGCCGTCTACAACGTCAACGGCAACATCACCATCAACACCGACAACGGCGCGATCGCGGGGCCGCCGAGCCTGATGCGCGGCATGGGGCCCGGCGTCATCAACGGCATCGGCTTTCACGTCGTCGCGCAGTCGGGCGGACCGAGCGTCGGCGTCTTCTCCGTCGCCGGGCTGACGCTCTCGCAAGGCTTTACCATCAGCATCACCGGCGCCAACGCGTTCGCGCTGGCGTCGGCGGGGCCGGTCACCATCAACGGCGTCGTCGACGCGTCGTGCACGGGCATGACGGCGGGACCCGGCGGCGCCGCCGGCGGCATGCCCAAGATGGACGGCGGCGGCTCGACGATGGGCGCCGGCAAGGCGGGCAGCGGCGCGGGCGGCGGCGGCGCGCCCGCGTCGGGCGGCGGCGGCGCGGGCTACGGCGACGCCGGCGGCTCGGGCGGCTTGCCGCAAGGGATTGCGCAAAACGGCGGCGTGCCGTGGGGCGATTTGACGAGCCCGACCTTCATCCTCGTCGGCGGACCCGGCGGCGGCGGCGGCGGCGCCATGGGCGGCGGCAAGGGCGGCGGCGGCGGCGGCGCCGTGCAATTCGTGGTCAACGACGCGCTCACCGTCGCCGGCACCATCGACGTCGGCGGCTGCGGCGGCGCCAAGGCGGGCAAGACCGCGGGCGGCGGCGGCGGCGGCGCGGGCGGCGCGATCGTGCTCGAGGCGGTGCACGTGACGCTGGCGTCGACGGCGGTGCTGGCGGCGAACGGCGGCGGCGGCGGCGCCGGCGACGACATGAGCAACGACGGCAACCCCGCCAACGCCAACCCCATGCCCGCGCTCGGCGGCCTCGCCGGCAGCGGCGCCGGCGGCGACGGCGGCAACGGTGGCGCGTCGAACAACCAGCCCGGCGCGCACTTCACCAACGGCCGCCCCGGCGGCATCCCCGTCCCGACGGCGAACGACTACGGCGGCGGCGGCGGCGGCGGCGTCGGCCGCATCGCCATCCGCGCGCTCAACCCGACGATGGGCGGCATCACCGACAACTCCGTCGCCGTCACCCCCGACGCCGCCGACATCAACACCGTCAGCACGCACCCGACGATCTACGGCGCCGCCAACTTCCAGTAAGCCGCGCTCGCCTCGCGCGCCGGCGGAAAATTCGCGGCGCTTCACGGATTCAGGGGGAGGAGGGAGGACTCCTCCCTCCTCCCCCTGAATCTGTGGAAGCGTATCGAGTCACCACCACCGTCGGCGGTTACGCGGCTTTGCGGAGTTGGTCGAGCCTGGTGTCGTGCTCGGCGAGGGCTAGCAGCTTCGTACGGAGCTTGTTCTTTTTCGAGTAGACGGTTTTGACGCTGATGTTCATGGCGGCGGCGACCTCCTCGGGCAGGAGGCCGGCGCCGTAGTAGAGCTCGACGAAGCGCCGGTCGCGCTCGGAGAAGTCGGCGAGGAGCGCGTTCAAGTAGCCCCAGCGCTCCTTCTCGAGCAACGAGTCGAGCGCCGACGGTCCGTCGCCCGCGCGCTCGGGCGCGCCGTCGATGCGGTCGAGCAGCGGCCGGCGCGAGGTCTGGCGCAGATAGTCGTACGCGGTGTTGATGGCGAGCAGGCCCAGCCACGAGCCGAGCTTGGCGCCGCGCGCCGGATCGTACGCGCGCAGCTTGCGCATGTCGTCGCGCAGGAGGTTGAAGCACATGTCGCCGAAGATCTCGTTGACGTCTTCGTTCGACAGCACCGCGTCGTACTTGCCCGCGACCTTGGTGATGCAGCGGAAGACGAGCCCGCGGAACCGTCGCAACAGCTCGTTCCACGCCACTTGATCGCGCGACAAGACGCGCTCGAGCAGCGGCCCATCGGGGATCATGCGGTAATCGAGCTCGGGTAGCGGCTTCAGAGCGCCCATGTTCGTTTCCCCTCTCCGTTCGACACCCGTACAGACGCAAACGGGGGGCCGAAAGTTCTGCGGAAGGTCACGCTCTTTGAACCCCGCACGCGGCGCGGCCTTGGCCGCCCGCGGCGTAGCTCGCCGCACAACGTGCGAAGCGGTTGTGGCGCTACCGACACGCGCCGGCGCGGAATCCGTGACACATCGGCATAACGAAGCGCGCGCGCGCGTTATTCGTTATGAACCAACAGGCCGGCTACGGTGTCTCAGAGAAAACAACCGTGAGATCACGAGATCAGCGAGAAGAACCAAACACCAAAAATTTGTAGGTTCTCCCTGAGCTCGTGATCTCTCGGTTGTTTGTTCTGTTCTGATCACGCGCGCTCGACGGCGGACTTCCAGCGTGCCTTGTGCTCGTCGACCTGCGCTTGCGGCATGGACGGCTTGAAGCGGCGTTCTTCGCGCCAGGCGCGCGCGGCGTCGCTGGTGTCTTTCCACACGCCGGCGGCGATGCCGGCGAGCAGCGCCGCGCCGAGCGCGGTGGTCTCGACGAGCGCCGGGCGCACGATCTCGCAGCCGAGAACGTCCGCCTGAAATTGCATGAGAAGATTGTTGGCGCTGGCGCCGCCGTCGACCTTGAGCGAGCGCACCGGCACGCCCGCGTCCGCCTGCATCGCACCGAGCAGGTCCGCGATCTGCAGCGCGATGCCCTCGAGCACCGCGCGCGCCAGGTGCGCCTTCGTCGTCCCGCGCGTCAGCCCCGTGATGAGGCCGCGCGCCTCGGGCCGCCAGTGCGGCGCGCCGAGCCCCGCCAGCGCCGGCACCGCGACCACGCCGCCCGAGTCGGGCACCGACGCTGCCAGCGCCTCGATCTCGCGCGCCGAGCCGATGATGCCGAGCCCGTCGCGCAGCCACTGCACCATCGCGCCGGCGATGAACGTCGAGCCCTCGAGCGCGTACACGACCTCGTCGCCGAGCTTCCAGCCCACCGTCGTGAGCAGCCCATTTTGCGACGGCACCGCGCGGTTGCCCGTGTTCATCAGCATGAAGGCGCCGGTGCCGTAGGTGCACTTGGCGTCACCGACGGCGAAGCAGGCCTGCCCGAACAGCGCCGCCTGCTGATCGCCGGCGATGCCGCACACCAGGATGCCGTCGCGCAGCCCGGGCACGCCGCGCGTCTCGCCGTAGCGCTCCGACGAGCCGCGCACGTCGGGGAGGATCGCGCGCGGCACTTTGAGCAGATCGCACAGCCGCGCGCTCCAGTCGAGCGTGTGCAGATCGAAGAGCAGCGTGCGCGACGCGTTGGTCACGTCGGTGACGTGCGCGGCGCCGCCGGTGAGCCGCCACACGAGGTAGCTGTCGACGGTGCCGAAGCACACTTCGCCGCGATCGGCACGCGCGCGCAGGCCGGCGACGTTGTCGAGGAGCCACTGCAGCTTGGTCCCCGAAAAGTAGGGATCGAGCACCAGCCCCGTAGCGCGCTTGAACTCGTCCTCGAGCCACGCCGCCTTCATCTTGGCGCAGATGTCGGCGGTGCGGCGATCCTGCCAGACGATCGCGTTGTGCAGCGGCTTGCCGGTCGCGCGCTCCCACACCAGCGTCGTCTCGCGCTGATTCGTAATTCCGATGGCGACGACTTGCGCGGCGTCGACGTCGGCGCCCGACGAGTGCAGCGCGTCGGTGAGCGCGCCCACGACCGACTGCCAGATCTCCTCGGGATCGTGCTCGACCCAGCCGGGCTTGGGGAAGTGCTGCGCGAACTCGCGATAGCCGCGCGCGCGCAGCTCGAGCTTCTCGTCGAACACGAGCACCGTCGTGCCCGTCGTGCCCTGATCGATCGCCACCACGAAGCGCGCCATCGTCTCCTCCATCACAAGTAGTGCCCGACCCACGCCGCCACTTCGTCGAACACTCTATCGCGTTCCACGTCGAGCGTGACCACGTGGAAGCTCTCGCGCAGCACCACCTTCTTGTACTCGCGCGTGCCGAGCCGATGCGCGATCGCGTCCATGCACTCGAACGGCACCGTGTGATCGCGCTCGGAGTGGATGAGCAAGGTCGGCGTCTTCACGTCGCCGAGCTTGTCGCGCAGGTGGGCGCCGAGCTCGACCAGGCTCGCCAGCGCCGGCAGCGGCATGCCCGCGCGCGGCACCGCGTCGCGGTTGCGCCGCTTCATCTCGGGATCGCGGATGTCGCTGCCGGCGAGCTTGGGCAGCGCCAGCGCGCGCACCAGCGGCAGCCGCGCCATCACGTGCGAGAACTTCTCCGCCTGCGGCGGCAGCCACAGCGGCGCCGACATGACGCAGATCGCCGCCAGCGCCTCGGCGCGGAGGCGCGCCAGCTCGAGCGTGAGGAGGCCCCCCATCGACAGACCGGCCACGGCGACGCGCTTGCCGCCGACGCGCTCGCGCAGCCGATCCAGCGCGTCCGACGCCGACCGATACCAGTCGTGCCACGTCGTCTGTGCCAGCTGCCGCGTCGTGCCCGCGTGCCCCGCGAGCTTGACGCCCTCGACGGCGAAGCCGCGCGTCGCCAGCGACTCGCCAAGGAGCCGCATCTCGAACGGCGAGCCGGTAAACCCGTGCACGACGAGCACACCGCGCGTCCCACCGCCGAGCGAAAACGCCTCGGAATCCTTCGTCGACACGCTCTCCACGCGCCCACACGGTAGCCGCTTTCCCGACGTGCCGTCACGTTGACACTGCTACGGCGAACGAGGTAAAAATGAACGAGGCAACTCGCGCCTGACCCGCGTGTCCGCCTCTCCTGACATGGAAGACTGGAAGACACGCATCACGCAGATCCGGCCCGTCGAGAAACAGGCCGCGGACCCCGAGCAGGCGTGTCTCGTGCTCATCTATCCGGCCGGCGCCGAGCTCGGCAAGCGCTACGAGCTCGCCGGCCAAAAGGAAATCACCATCGGCCGCGGCGCCGACTGCGACATCCAGGTCGATCGCGACTCGGTGTCGCGCCGCCACGCCAAGGTGACGCGCGCCGGCTCGGGCTGGAGCGTCAGCGATCTCGGGTCGACCAACGGCAGCTACGTCAACGACGCGCAGATCACGCAGTACTCGTTGCGCGACGGCGATCTGCTCAAGATCGGCAACGCGATCTTCAAATTCCTCGTCGGTGGCAACATCGAGACCGCGTACCACGAGGAAATTTATCGGATGACCATCATCGATGGTCTCACGCAGGCGTACAACAAGCGCTACTTCGTCGAGAACCTCGAGAAGGAAATCCCGCGCTGCACGCGCCACCAGCGGCCGCTGTCGCTGGTGATGTTCGACATCGACCACTTCAAGAAGATCAACGACGAGCACGGCCACCTGACCGGCGACTACGTGCTGCGCGAGCTGGCGCGGCGCGTGCGCACGCGCGTGCGCAAAGAGGAAGTCTTCGCGCGTTACGGCGGCGAGGAGTTCGCGCTGACGCTGCCCGAGACCAGCCGCGACCAGTCGATGAAGGTGGCCGAGGATCTGCGGCGCCTGGTCTCCGCCGAGCCGTTCGACTTCGAAGGCGATCACATCGCCGTCACCATCTCGCTCGGCGTCGGCACCACGGTGAACGAAGTGGCCGCCGACGCGTTCATCAAGATGGCCGACGACAACCTGTACAAAGCCAAGCGCGCCGGCCGCAATCGCGTCGTCGGCTGACGGTCAGTCTTCGTCGTCCCCGCGTTCGAGCCGTTCGATGTCGGCGAGGTCTTGCAGGCGGCCGGATGCGCGCTTGTTTCGGATCAGGTGCTCGCGCGACAGGACGAACGTCGGAACGGCGCCGAACGTGGTCGCGACCTTGTCCCTCCACGCCTCGTCGAAGTCGACGCCGTCGATGGTCGTGAGCACGTCGATGCGGACGGGCGCGACGCCAATCTGAACGACCGTGCCCGGCGTGGACAAATCAGCCTCTTCGATCTGACCCATCGGCGCGCCGAACGCGGCCAGTGCGCGATAGGCATGCGCAGCATTGTCGGCGCTGGGGCGGATCCAGACGTCGAGGTCTCTCGTGGCGCGAACGTGGCCGTGCGCGGCCAACGCGTGCGCGCCGACGACGAGGTACTCAACCCGCTCGGCGCCGAACGCGCGCAACAGATCGACGAAGTCTTGGTTCACGCTCGCTCTCCGGCCGCCACGCGAGGCAGTCGAGGGTGCATTGCCACACCGCCTCGATGCGCTCCTCCATCGTCGACGGCTTGGCTGGCCGCCGAGCGACGCGCACCAGGCGTGTGCGCCGGGCATCGCTGCTCATATCGATATTGTACTACTCTTCGAGCTGCCAGCGACTGATGTCGAGCTCGTGCGCTCAAGCAATCGTCGCGCAGCTGATTTGCGTCGTCGTGCCCGGCGGCGGTAGCGGCGTGCCGGTGCGGTCGACGTCGACGGTGTAGAGCTGGCGCGTGCCGTCGAGGGGGTCGATGACGGGCTGGCACGACGGTGGCAGCTTGCACGTCGACGGCGGCGGAATCGTCGTGCACCCCTGGCTGTCGTATTGCGGCAGGCGATCGACGAGCTCCCAGCACGGTGTCACGTGGCCGTTCTCGGCGCACGACGGCACCTCGGTGGTCGTCGTCGTGCCGTCGGGATTCGCGGTCACGTCTTCGGCGATGCAGTCGGGCGTGCCGTCGGCGCGCGCGGCGACCGGCGCGTTCAGGCAGCCGCCGCTGGCGCGCGCGGTCACCAGGCTCACCAGCGATCGCAGCGGCGCGTCGTCGTCGCCGTCGCAGATCGAGCCGAGCGCGCTGTGGCGTGCCGACTGAATGACGGCGTCGAGGCGCACGGCCGGATCGCCGAAGAGCTGCGCGTTCGTCGTCGAGGCGCACGAATGCGCGAGCGCGGCGCATTGGGCGACGCTGGGGTCGCCGCACGGGCTGGCGATGGTGACGCCGACCGGCTCGCGCGGCCCGGTGATGCCGACGAAGACGACGTCTTCGGGGTCGACCTTCACGCCGCCCTGCGCCGCCGGCGCGTCGAAGAAGCTGAAGTAGCGATCGAGGTCGAGCAGCTTGCCGCCATTCGCCGTCGTCTGCGACGTGCAATCGGTCAGGCCCGAGACGGCCATCGCCGGCACCGGCATGCCGTCGCACGCGATGCCGAATTGCGTGCAGCGAAAGCGCGTCAGCGGGCCGTACTGCGTGGCGCTCGCGTCGAACAGATCCGTCGCCGGCGGCGCCGAGCAATCGTCACCGTCGCTGACGAAGACGACGGCGAGCAGCGCATCGGCGCGCAAGAAGCCGCTCGTGGGATCGCGCAGCGCGTGATAGGCCGCCTCGAGCGGCTGCGGAAAATCGCTGCCGCCGGTGCCGACATCGGCGAGCGCGCTCAGCTGCGCGGTCGCGTCACTCGCGTTGCCGTTGCCGGCGAGCTGATCGTAGTCGATGAAGCGGATGCCGGCGCCGGCCGCAAGGTCGGCGGTGACGACGCCGAGGTGATACGAGACGCGCTGCCCGAGCTGCGCCGCGTCGTCGAGCATGGCAATGAACCGCGGCAGCGCCGCGCGAAAGGCGTCGAGCTTGGGACCCATGGTCGGCCCGTCGTCGAGCATGAAGAGCACGTCGACCTTGTTCTTCAGCGGCGGCTCGGTCACGCACGCGACGTCGCGGCAGGGATCGCGCGGCGGCGGCGGCGTGGCGGCGGGCGACGCGCCGCACCCGGCGACGGCAACAGCAGCAGCGACGGCGACGGCGACGGCGAACAAGAGCGAACGCACGCCACCCAGCTCAGCAAGACGCGCGCCGCGCGCAACATGGCGCCCGCCGCCGCGTTCGCGGCGACGGGAGTCAACGAGGTTGGCGGGAAGTGACTACGAAGTAGCGCGAGCGGAGCAGCTTACATCGACGAGGCGATGGTCGCGCACGACACGTTGGCCGTCGTGCCCGCCGGCGCCGTGTTCGGCTTGCCGGTCGAGTCGGTGCCGCGATCGATCGACACCGTGACGAGCTGCTTGGTGCCGTCGACCGGGTTGGTCACCGGCTGGCACGAGGGCGGCAGCTTGCAGGTCGCCGGCTCCGGCGCCGTCGGCGTGCAGCCTTCCATGTTGTACTCGGCCAGCTTGTCGATGACCT
>Ga0070679_100004707_pt1 | contig 12582 bp, 10 predicted proteins | sample KBSC63BmetaG_FD_65652 | JGI IMG/M metagenome (GOLD analysis project Ga0070679, IMG submission 65652) | Corn rhizosphere microbial communities from Kellogg Biological Station, Michigan, USA - KBS C6-3B metaG | ecosystem: Host-associated > Plants > Roots > Rhizosphere | place: USA: Michigan... | reverse complement strand
CCAATAGAGCAGCATGTTGGGAGCTTCGCGGTTGTATGCACGAAGCGAGGATGCCCAGGTCATCTCGAACTCATCGCCAAACTGGAACCCGCAGCCGGCGGCGACGGGCTCGCCCCCGAGGTAAGCGCAGCAGAAAGTGCAATCTTCCGGAAATTGTTCCGCCAGCTCGCGAAACAGACTCAGGGGCTGCGTCGGCGTGCCAAGGTCACGCATGTGACGCGCGAAAACGCTGAAAAACGCGGCAACCTGATCGGGGCCGAAGCGGACCGTGACACCCTCTTTTTGCGGGCGGCGAATCTGACTTCTCAGCTTCGCGTCAAACTTCTTGAACTGGGCATCAGCGCTCGACGCGAGGTCCAGAACGACAGTCACCTTTCGATGGGACGCCGGCATCGAAAGCGGAAGCGGAATCCGACTCCGCAGCTCGACGAGCTTCACATTGTCGCGTTGGGCGATGGCAATCGCTTCGTCGCTCACGGCGCGGACCCCCGAGTACGTTCCGAGCGGGCCTCCGTAATTGAGAAACGGCATCGACACCAGGTAGTGCCCGAACACCAGACTGCGCACTCTTACGAGCGGCAATGCTCCAACGAGCGCTCCGTCCCAATCGCGAGCAACGAGGTAGATGCACTCGTGTCCGAACACCCGCTCGATCAAGGTGCGCCAGCGAAGTTTATGGAAATGCGTGTAGCCTTCCTGCGTCGAAACGAACCGGTCCCACTCCTCTTCGGTGCCGCCGAATCTTTCGACCTCGAGGTTCACGCGACACCGACCGTGTGAAGGGTCTGACCAGTGCCGAGAAAGCGCGGAAGCGCTGATCCAATGCTGCCAAACCGAAATTCGGCCAGCAGCGTTTCAAGTTTGTTCATTGTCCCGCTCAACCCACGATAGTGGCGCAGGTAAGTAATTGGTGACACGGGCAGCCGCGGTTGATCCGCATCGATCTCCCAGGGGTGGATGTAGAACGTCGCGCTCTCGCCCCGTTCGCCAGCCTCCCGAAATGCACGGCGAATGACACCGAGTGGTAGCTGCCGGAGATATCCACCGCCGGCAGCGGGCACCGGGATGCGGAAGAAATTCGTTGTCGCAAGCGGGAATTCCGCGAGCGATCCTGCCGGCCGTCGCATCAGGTAGGGCGCCCTTGGCGCCGAGGCATAGCCGTATCCGGGACGTCGAATGGGGAATAGGCTCGAATCATATGAGTAGCCTTCTTCGACCAGAACGTCGAACGCCCACTCCAAGCCAGGCACAATGGAGAAGCTCGGCGCGCGGTACCCGACTACCATATCGCCGGTCAAATCCTCGAGCGCGCATTTGGAGCTGCGGACTTCCTCGCGAAAAGCGGTCGGGCTAAGCTGGGTCACCCGGCGGTGGCTGAAGCCGTGCGAGGCGATCTCCTGGCCGGCGCGTGCGATGGATCGCACCACTTCCGGCCGATGCCGGGCGAGCCAACCGAGGACGAAGAACGTCCCGCGCACTCCATGACGCTGGAGACTCTCGAGAATCGCATCGGTGCTTCGTCCGACTCGACTCGGCTGGAGCAGCCAGTCCTCGCGCGACACCACGGACTCGAGCGCCTGCACCTGAAAGTGCTCTTCGACATCGACTGTAAAGAAATGCGTCGTGGACGGCTTTTCTGATGACATGCGGGAATTGAGATTGTCGAGTGACTGCGCCGCTGGGGTTCGCACTTCAAATGCCCACGCGCTCACGCCGTCCCCGGATCGTCCGATTCGACCCTATCTCGTTTGCGCATAAGGCGATAGCACCATCCCTCCATCGCGGTCGGCAATGGTACGTTTTGGCGGGTGGCGGCGACCATGTTGCCTGCATGCCACAATCGGCACCCCAGCGTCACACTCATGTGGCATCGCCCCTACACCCACGCGCCTTACGCTGAGCTTTCGCCTCGCGATCTCTCTCGAAGCTCTCGCCTAAAGCTTGTGCTCGTAACGGCTTAAGCCCGCCGTTGCCGATTCCTAGTGGTGCATGCTTTTGTGACGGCGCGCGGCACTTTTGCTGCAACCCCGCCCTCCGTCGTCGGGCCAAAAGTCTGGCGGCAAGGATCGAAACTGTTTCAGAAAACCTCTCCTTCTGGTCGGAGTTGGGCATGTCGGCTGTGCGTGCAAAGTCGGAACACCACCCCCGGTTCGGGTCCATCGACGCGGTTCGCGGCGCGGCCATTCTCTTTGTCTTTCTTGCGCACTTTACCGCCGGCTATTCATGGTCGCCGGCATCCGAGGCTGTGGCCGGAGATCTTCGCACGCTGAGCATGATCGCCTCGCCGACCTTTGTCATCGTCAGTGGAATGGTCGCGGGCTTCCTCGCGCTCACCAACCCTGCCGGTTTTGGCGAGCTGAGAGTGAAGCTATTCGATCGAGGCTTGTTCCTGCTCCTGCTCGGTCACCTTTTCCTCACTCTGACACTCGCGCCGGGCACGGCAGCCTTCTCACATGCGTATCGCACGAGTTTTATCACCGACGCCATCGCAGTGGCAATCCTGATCGGCCCTTCAATGGTAGGGGCGATCTCAGCCCCACGACGGCTTGCACTCGCGACCAGCATTTTCGTGGTGGGCTGGTGGCTGACTGCCCATTGGCACCCCATTGGAATTGGATCTGTCGCGAAACTCTATCTGATCGGGATGACGAGCCCGACGGGCGACCTGGGTGCCTACCCGGTCTTCCCGGTCGTGCCGTGGTTTGCGGTTTACCTCGCTGGCACGGTCGTCGGTGAGCAAGTCGGAAGGATGTACGTGGCCGGCCGGGCGCGGGAATCCCACGTCCTCGTCGCAATGGTTGGAGCCGCTTCAGTACTTGCTGCTACGGCAGCGCATCTGATCGCACGCGATCTGCGCAACGCCAACCCAGCCGCACCGTGGGACATAAACGGTCTCAGCCTGCTCTCGGTCTACGGAAAATTTCCGCCCGGCATCGTGTATCTCGGATTCTTTGGCGGCGCCGGATTGCTCATGCTCGCCAGCATCTTCGAGCTGGATCGCCGCAACAAGCTTCCCCTGCTCTTCGGCCAGCTCAGAAAGCTGGGCAGATCTTCGCTTTTTCTGTTCACCGTTCAGTACTCGCTCTACCGCGCGGTTCTCCCGCATATCGGCTTTCGCTACACAGCTCTCTGGCCGGTCATCTTCCTGGGCTCCGTCGTCTGCCTCGCAGCCATGGCGAGCGTCTGGGATCGGTACTCCGCAAACCGCTACCTGACCGTCGGCATCACCGCTGAATGGCGCCGCCACCGTGAGCTATCCACAACCTTGGGCATTCGCGCCTTGTTTCGCGCACTGGCGACGGCCGGTCACCACCCGGCGGGCCGCTGAGCATGTCCGAGACAAGCACCGTGAGCGCGCCGGTTCGGAAGTCCAGTTACGGCTCCTCGCGCGTCGCGTCGATCGACTCGGCGCGGGGCGCAGCGATGCTGTTCGTTTGCCTCGCGCACTTCGCGAACGCCTACCAGTTCGTGTCCGGGGCCGACGCGTCGGGGATGTACCTGGTGCTGATCGGGATGGTCGCGTCTCCGACATTCGTAATCGTCAGCGGACTCGTTGCCGGATTCTTGTCCGTCACGCGCAGCTCGTCCTTCACCCAGCTCCGCCAAAAGCTCGTCGATCGGGGACTCTTCCTCGTCATCGTCGGCCACACCATCCTCGCGGTTTCGCACGTCTTTGCCGGCGCAGGCTTCGTAGCGGGATTCAAGATCGGATACATCACCGACGTAGTCGGCTTCGCGGTAATACTTGGTCCGTGGCTCGTCGATTCGGTGCGTCCGAAGCCACGAGTCATGCTTGCGCTTTGCATTTTTGGCTTCAGCTGGCTGGCAGTTTTCCTTTGGCACCCAGCCGGGATCGGCGCAACGGTTAAACAGTATCTGATCGGCATTCCGGACCTTTCCGATGCTACCCGCGGCGATTTCCCGCTGCTGCCGTGGTTTGCGATCTATCTGGTCGGAACGGTAATCGGGCAAATGCTTGGCGGTTTTTACGCGCAGAAGCGCGAGAAAACGGGTCATCTGCTGCTGGCAGGCATCGGCGCAGGGAGCTTCGCCCTCGGAATAGTCGCCAAGCTCGGGCTCCATGTGGTCAGGACCGCTGCTCCCGGCCTCGAGCAGGCGCATCCGCTGCTGGTTTTTTCCGTATCCACTTACCAGAAATTCCCGCCGGGTCCGGTGTACGTGATTTTCTTCGGTGGAGCCGGAATGCTGATGGTCGCGGCGATACTCGAAGCTGGGCGCCGCGGGCTGATGCCATTCCTGCTCAATCGGCTGCGCCAGATCGGTTTGGCTTCACTGTTCATCTATGTCCTTCAGTACTACGTCTATGTTGTGGTGCTGCGCGCGCTCCGGCTGCCATATAGTCCCTTCTGGCCCTTGCTCTTCCTGTTCACTCTTTTCCTCCTCGAGAGGGCGGCCGCGCTTTGGAACTCGGCCGAGGGGAATCGTTACCTCACGGTCGGCCTGGCGGCATTCCTCAGATGGATCAAGCGCAGGAAGGAGCTCGCGCTGACGAAGCAGATCGGGCTCGACGCATCGTTTCGCAAACCAGTTTCAACGCTGTGAATTCGAACGCACTAGCGACGGACATCAGGCCAAGTGTCCGGGTGAGCCGTGTCACCGATGATGAGGCAGATGCCGTCGCGGAGTTCATGCGCCGCGTCTGGGGCAGCAGCGTCACCGGCGAGCGCGTTCGTCGCTCGCTGCGAGAAGGTGCGCGCACCAATCCAGCCGTGCCCGGCGCAGCCGTTCCCTCGGTCGCCTATCTGCGGGATGACGAAGCGCTCGGCTACCTCGGCTCGATCCCCGTTCGCTTCTGGAATGGGCGATCCGAGATCACGGCGCACTGGCTGAAGGGTTTCATGGTGCTCCCCGAACACCAGAACGGACCGGTTGGTTTCGGACTTTTGCGGGAAATGCTGAGGCACGTTGATGTCGCTGCGACCATGACGGTCGCGCCACCTGCGCGACGGCTTTTCCAGGCAGTCGGGTTTCGGGACTGCGGCGCGTTGCCCAACTACATCGCAATACTGCGTGGCGCTCGCGTAGCACAGTCGGTGGATGCCGGCGCGCTCGACATCTCCCTGCCGTCCTACGCTCGTCGGGCGCTGACAGTGGCTCAGAAAACTGGGCTAGCGTCCCTTGGCGGAGGTTGTGCCGGGCTCGCTCTCCGGTCGTGGAACGCACTGCGGGCCGCATCGCCGATGACGTCGATCGACCTTTCCGGCAGCCTGCCTACGCGCGACTCGCTCGACCGCCTTTGGCTTCGCGTCCGTCAGAGCGTTTCGGCGTGTGCAACTCGGGACGCTTCGTACTTTCAATGGCGGTACGACGCGCATCGTGGCGGCACATATGAAGTGGCTGCCGTAAGAGACCGGCGTGCGCGGCGACTCGTCGCGCTCGCAGTGGTGAGGCGATCGGCGGAGAGCGCGGACCCGAGGCTTCGGGGGCTGCGCCTCGCGACTCTGGCGGACATCCTGTTCGATCCGCGAGACGGGCGAGCGGGGATTGCTGCACTCCAGGGAGCGGAGCGGCTCGCCCGGCGCATGGGCGCCGACGCGCTCCTCTGTTCCACCGCGCATCCGGCGATAACACGGCTCCTCAGGCGACGCTTCTATATCAAAACCGCTGGCACTGTTCACATGATGGTGCGCGAACAGCGCAGCGACCATCCGCTCTCGACTCGCGTTGAAGACTGGTGGCTGATGCGTGGCGATGCGAACTCCGACGACGCGTTCTAGAATGCGAGCCAACACACGACGGGGTTTCCCCGACGGGAAAAAGTTCGCATTCACGATTATCGACGACACCGACGTCGGAACCGTCGATAACCTCAAACCCGTGTACGACCTGCTTTTTCAGCTCGGATTCCGGACTACCAAGACGGTCTGGCCGGTGGCCTGCCCGGAAGGAAGCGCTGACTTCGGCTCTTCGGAAACACTCGCCGACGCCGATTACCGTGCATTCGCAATCGACTTGCAGAAGCAAGGCTTTGAGCTCACCTGGCACGGCGCGACCATGGAGGCAAGCGAGCGACCTCGCACCGTCGCGGCTCTCGAGCGTTACAAGCAGATCTTCGGCGACTACCCGCGCATCCACCTGAACCACGCCCTCAACCGGGAAAATGTCTATTGGGGGGTGAATCGTCTCGACTCCCCGCTGCTCCGGAGCGCCGTTCGGAAATTTGCGCATTGGGATCCCGACTATTTTGTCGGCGAGCGCGAAGGCTCCGCGTTCTGGTGGGGCGATCTGTGCTCGCGACACATGACATACGGACGGAACCTCACGACCAACCAGCTGAACACCGCGCGGTTCAATCCATCGATGCCCTACCGGGATCCACGGCGTCCGTTGGTCCCGTGGTGGTTCTCATCCTCAGACGCGGAATCCGTTGAGGAGTTCAACGAGCTCCTCCACCCGCGAAACCAGGATCAGCTTGAACGCGAGGGCGGCTTCTGCATCATCGCAACCCACTTTGGAAAAGACTTCGCTCGCGATGGCAAGGTCAATCCCATCACGCGCGCGCGTCTCGAAGAGCTCGCTTCGCGCCCCGGATGGTTCCCGACAGCAGGCGAGCTGCTCGATTGGCTGCGCGAGGAGCGTGCAGCAGCGTCCGCGCGGGCGACGCTGCCCCGCTTGGAGTGGATCCGGATGCAGTGGCAGTTCGTCTGGGACCTCGGTGTGCGCAAGCTGAAGCAGCACCAGCACGCGCCGAACGGCACGTCGTGGTCCCGATTCGATCCCCCAGGCTTCGCGGAGATCAGCTCCTCAGAATCCTTCATACCAGCATGAACATTCAGACTTCAGACCGCCTTCAGGACATATTCCGCGCCGTTTTCGAGCTCGCTCCCGATCACGACGTGACCACACTCGACCGGACCAACAGCCCGAGATGGGATTCGCTTGATCACGTTTCGCTGGTCGCGGCAATCGAGAGCGAGTTCGGTGTGAGCCTCGATGCCGCCGACCAGCTGCGAATGGGCGGCTACGCCGCTACCGCGCAACTGCTCGAGGAGAAGGGACTGTGAGCGCCATTCGCCCCGGATTGCAGCGATGAACTTTCTCGAGGCGCATCGGATTCTGAGCCGATTCGGCGGGGGCCCGCGGCTGGATTTCCTGCTGGCCACTTCGGGAGCAGTCGACAAGCTCGACCTGTTCCTGCGCGCGGCCGCGGCCAAAAAAGGTCGCACTGCGCACATTCGGACGCTTCCGTTCAACACCCTGGGTCAAGCGCTGTTGTCTGAGCCGGCAACCGGAGAAGAGGAAGTGCTCGTTCTCTTTCCATGGGACTTCGTTCCCGAGGCCGACTGGCGCTCTGGCGTACCCTCACGCGCCCCGGATGCGACTGTTGCGCGCGACCGCGCGCGGGCTTTTGCCGAGCGTCTTCGCCGGCGACCGACGGCGCGGCTGTTCTATGTACCGGCACCTCTGCCCCCACTGCTGGCCGATTCGGGCGCGAGCGATGATCTGCGATTCTGGTTGACCGAGCTCGCCGCCTCCCTTGGCGCACGGATGTTGTCGGCCGACGTTTTTTCGCTCGGGAGCTATCTCTCTACCGGAACTCCGTTCGCCGGAACTCGTCTGGGTGACATCGCGGACGCGGTGGTTGGTTGTCTGCTCGAGACCCATCCCGATGCGGCGAAAGTTCTCGTGACTGATCTCGACAATGTCCTGTGGCACGGCGTAATCGGCGAGGATGGTGTAGATGGCATTCGTTTCACACCGGAGGGAGTCGGATACAAACACTTTCTCTACCAGACCCTGCTCGCCAAACTGAAGCGCGAGGGGACGCTGCTGGCCGCGGTCACCAGAAACGATCCGGAGCTCGCCCACGCACCATTCAAGACCGAAACGATGACACTCGCGATCGATGATTTCGTGGTGATCGTCGCGAGCTACAAAGCGAAGTCGTCACAGATCAAGGAGATCGCGGCGCGACTCAATCTCGGCCTCGATTCCTTCGTCTTCGTCGACGACAATCCGCTGGAGATCGAAGAAGTATCGACGGCGCTACCTCAGGTGCGATCGGTCATGTTTCCTTCGACCGACGATGAGCTGCCACAATTGTTTGACAAACTCTCGAGGATGTTCAGCCGGCCTCTGCTCACTGTCGAAGACGGTGAGCGCACCGAGCTCTATCGTCGGCGGTTGGAGGGCATGGTTCCAGATGCGGCGGATGGCGCGGATTTGACGGGCTTCCTGCGCGGACTCGAAATGTCGATGGTGATCCACGACCGCTCGAATGGGGATCGGACGCGAGCGGTGCAATTGATCAACAAGACCAACCAGTTCAATCTCAATGGCCGCCGCGTCACGGACGAGGAGGTTGCTGCGATTCTCGCTCAGGGCGGCCGGCTGTACGGCGCTTCGCTCAACGATCGCACCGGTTCCCACGGCGAAGTGCTGGCCTGCCTGATCGACAACGACGGAGTAATACGATCGCTGGTGATGTCATGCCGCGTCTTCCAGCGCCGGCTCGAGCACGTGTTTTTTGCCTGGCTCGCAGGCGAAGACAGACCCCCCACGTCGCTGGAGTTCGCTCCCACACCGAGAAACGAACCGATTCAGCTTTTCCTCGACGACCCGGCATTCGTCCGCGGTAAGGCGGGAGAGACTATAGGTATCGATGCGGCCGGCTTTGCGGCTCGTCACGCCGAGGACATGGCGCTCTTTGCGATCACGCCACCCCAAGCCGTCGCGGTTTAGCACAGTCGAGAAACATCCGTCGGCCGCTCAACCTGCCCGCGTTTTCTCTGTGGGTCATTCACCACAAAATGGGGCAGTACCGCGACAAGGAACCGAACAGCCCCTTTGTCAGATTCACTAACCTGCTGTCTTTGCGTGACTTATGAAGGCGCTATGGCGTGGCAGACAGGGAATGGAAGATGCTTCTCGCGTCGCCGAACGTTTGCCGCGAGTTGCGGCGCGCATGATCGGGTGGACGTGCTCCCGCGCACGACTGCTCTGAAATCGGCCCGGCGGGCAACTCTTCCACTGCGAGCTCGTGATCTCCGCACCGTATCGTCGGCTTCGAGAGCACCTTACGGCCACCCCTAAAGTATGGGTGGTCACCGGCGTTGCCGGCTTTATTGGATCCAATCTCCTCCAGGAGTTGCTCGCCCTCGGTCAGACGGTGGTGGGCGTCGACAATTTCTCCACCGGACATCGCAGCAACCTCGACGATGCCCTCGCGGGGGTGAAGGACAAAGGCTGCTTCAGAATGGTCGAGGGCGATATTCGCGACCTCGAGACCTGCCGCACCGCCTGTGAGGGCGCCGATTACGTCCTCCACCACGCCGCGCTCGGGTCGGTTCCGTGGTCGATGGATGATCCCCTCCGAACCAACTCGGTCAACGTCGACGGATTCGTCAACATGCTGGTGGCCGCCAAAGATGCAGGTGTAAAACGCTTCGTCTACGCGTCGTCTTCGGCGGTGTACGGTGACACGACCGACTTCCCGCAGACCGAGACCGGACTCGGAAGACCTCTATCGCCATACGCGGCGAGCAAGTCCATCAACGAGACTTATGCGCTGGCTTTCCAAATGAGTTATGGGCTGCAATCGATCGGGCTGCGCTACTTCAATGTGTTCGGCCGCCGGCAGGATCCCGCTGGCGCATACGCAGCCGTCATTCCGAGATGGATTGCGAGCCTGCTCCGCGGTGAGCCGTGTCACATCTTTGGCGACGGGGAAACGACTCGCGACTTCTGTTACATCGCCAACGTCGTCCAGGCGAACCTTCTCGCTGCCACTACCGAGACTCCGGACGCAACGGGACAGGCATACAATGTCGCGTGCGCAAAGTCCGTCACGCTGAACCAGCTTTTCGAAATGATGAGAGATCGTCTCGCAGGCGCCGAGCGAAAGTTCGCGGCTGTCGTCCCCCAGTATGACGCCTTCCGACCGGGTGACGTTCGCTTCTCTGGCGCTTCCATCGAAAAGGCGCAGCGGATACTTGGCTACGCGCCGTCTCACGACGTCGCCGACGGTCTCACTGAAGCACTTGGTTGGTACGTTCAGAAGTCACACTCGACAACGCCGCGCGCGGTCACCCAACCGCGTCATGCAACGAAAGGCGGCACCGTCTCACACCATACAGGAGCCACCATCAGCGTGGCAGCGCCATGACCGGAATCAAACCGCGGACGAGAGTGGCGTTGATCGGATGCAGCGACGAGTGGCTTTGTCGATCGCTCGAGAGCGTGTTCTCGGAGCGGGGTTACAAGGTCACCCGCACCAGCTCGGGGAAGCAGGCGCTGAAGCTGGCGCGGCGTGGTGAGTATGACGTGATGATGCTCGATGAGCGGCTGAGCGAGCTTACCGGTGTCGAGGTCTGTGTCGCTCTGCGCGATGACCCATTGTTTGACCACGCAATCCCGATAGTGATTGTGTCCTCCTCGCACTCGACACTGCCCGGCCGGACAGCGGCTTACGCCGCGGGCGCGTGGGAGTACTGCCATCTGCCGCTCGATGTGGACGGGCTCTTCCTCAAGCTCGGGACGTTCTTGCGGGCGCGGGAGGAGCTTGCCGCGTCGCAAGCCAAATCGCTGATGGATCCCGCGAGCGGACTCTATACCACCTACGGATTGCATCACCTCGCCGAACAGCTCGAGGCGCGCGCCGTAAGAAAGCACGAGGCCTTTGCGTGCCTGGCGTTCTCTCCGCAACCCGATGGCGCGGCTCCGAAAGCTGACGAAAGCACTTTCGCCGAAGTCGCCCACGTGGTTCGCGAGCAGGCCCGGCGCTCCGACATTGTCGCCAAGACGGGCGACTCGCAGCTCTCGATTCTCGCCCCGGATACCGATGCCGCCGGAGCCCGGCTACTGGTGGCCAGATTGCAGCGGGAGCTTGACGCGGCATCGAAAGGCACGACGACGGGCGGCTCCTTCAAGTTGCGCGCTGGGTTCTGCGCCGTGCCGGATCTCGCTGCCGCACACATCGACCTCACCGAACTCGTCCACCGTGCAGAAAGTGCACTGGCAAGGGTACCTGCCGATGGCCACGGCGACACGGTCATGGGTTTCGACGAGCTACCCACTTCCTGAGGACCTCGAGCCCGAATTACGCGCACCTTACTTCCGCCCCATACGCTCCAAAAAACGTCCGTCTACACGTAACGCTTGAGCCTTACGTGTAGGCCACTATTGACCTTATGCGTTCCACCCACCAATATGGGCGTCCGCGAGCGGGTCAATCGTGTGACGGAGAGTGGATGGCACAGATGGACCCAACTGCAACGAGAGCAGCTTCAGCATCGGATAAGTTCAGCGACTACGGGTCCTTCGCGCCGCCACTGAAGCCTACCCTAACTCCAGCGAACGACACCGTAACCACCCGGCCGCCAGCCGCCGTGCGCTCCAGTCCCGCCGCTTCTCTCCTTCGAGCTCTCGAGCTCGCCGCTGATCACACCTCGACGAGCATCGCGCATGGGACGAAGCAAACGCGCCTCGAAGTTCGCGAGCGCCTCAATGAGGTGATTGCCTGGCTCACCCAGAGTCTGGACAATCCGACTGATAACTCCGCGCCCGTTCCACCAGTCATCGCTCGCGAGTACGTGTCCACCTTGAGAGCGAATTTCCTGACCGAGCTGGTCAACGGATACGATCTCAACGCCCAGGAAGTCGTTCGCACGCTGCTCAAGCTGGATGAAGCCGAAGAGGCCTGGCGGCGCACCGATCGCGGAAGGTTCATCGCCCGACTTACCGGCGCCGATTGCGCGGACGCTGTCGTCGCCATCGCCCACGACATTCGCTCGCCTCTCGGCTCGATTCTCCTGCTGGTGGATGCTCTGCGTCGCGCCGAGAGAGCAACACCCAACCCAATCCGGGACAGACAGCTCGGTCTCATTTACGGCGCCGCATTCGGACTTAGCACCACGGTCTCGAATCTCATTTCCGCCGCGCGCGGCGACGGGCTGGTTCAGGGCCAGCCGATGCCGTTCTCGATCAGCGAGACGATGCACGCTGTGAGCTCGATCGTGCAGCCCATGTGCGAAGAGAAAGGCATTCCACTGGGGATCGAGTTCCCCGACAACGACGCACGCGTCGGTCATCAGTCGGCGATCCAGCAGGCGTTGCTGAATCTTACGTCCAATGGATTGAGATATACTGACGCGGGTTCCGTCGCCATGGGCGCGTCGGAGATCTCCGCGGACCACGTTGAATTCTGGGTCGAAGATACCGGCCCGGGAATACCCGACGAGGTTTTGGAGCGCCTTTGTTACGGCTTCCCCCCCGAGGGTGTGAAGCTGCGCTTTTCAAGCGCCGGGTTGGGACTCGCCATCGTGCGCACGCTCGTCGAAGCCATGGGCAGCTCGCTCGCCGTCGACAGCGATAGCGAAGGCACGAGATTCTCGTTTGTCCTCGCGCTGCCGATAATCCGCTAACCGCTTCTCTCCCAAGAACTTAATGCTCTGAGCGGTGGTGCTCTTTCCACGCCTGGCTGGTGGCGCGGAAGTAACCCTGCTGCGACTCGGTCGTCTGCAGAATAGACCCTGCTCTCCCGCACGCTTCCTCCGGGGCGCATGCGGGTCGGCACCTCCGAAAACCGGCAAACCCACCGAAAGGTGGCGACGCAAAGCTACG
>Ga0070679_100004704_pt1 | contig 12587 bp, 12 predicted proteins | sample KBSC63BmetaG_FD_65652 | JGI IMG/M metagenome (GOLD analysis project Ga0070679, IMG submission 65652) | Corn rhizosphere microbial communities from Kellogg Biological Station, Michigan, USA - KBS C6-3B metaG | ecosystem: Host-associated > Plants > Roots > Rhizosphere | place: USA: Michigan... | reverse complement strand
GCAGTCTTTCCTGGGGAAGATAAGACACTGGTCGGACACTTCTCGATTCCCAAGAGGCAAAGGTTGGTGTTAAGAGTCTTCTCCTCGCCGTTCGAACTAGAGGCCCCCGTAAAATACAGGATCCGGGTTGAGGGCGGAGACCCGTCATTTGCCAACGAAACCGGCCGGGAAGACAAGCCTGTAACAGGAACAGTCAAAGATTCGCGTCCCTCCGGAGAACTCAACAAGGCGAGCGCGACCGGATCGACGGGAACTAAGTCCGTCATCCGACGGTCAACCGGTTCAGTAGCGGTCAAAACGAGACCCAATTCCTGCCTGGCCGAATACCAGGCGTGCCTTAAGAGAAGCATTATTCTTAAGACGCCCGGAGCAACATCGCAATGTGTGATCCAGCGGTCCTATTGCGAACGTCGCCAGCGTAATACCGCGGCGTCCGGCTCAACATCTGCCCCTCAAGGCGTTGGGATGTAGCGGGACAAAACGGCACGGCGCAGCAAGGTACAAACCCAAAAAGAAAAAAGGGTCACTGAGCCAGTGATCGGCGAGTACGCGCAAGCGCTTATTGAGCCTGGAATTATCGACCGCCGAAGATCGAGTTTTGAAGTTACTTTAGTTACTTTAATGAGGCATAAAACAGGCGAGGGAAAAGTTGATTACGATTTTCAGTATTTTTGGAGCTCGCTGCTGGCGCCTTGGGAGAAAAATGTTTTTCCGCCGCGGGGCACCACGGGCATCATCCGTTTTTACAATTTCGACATCGACTCCTTTGACCTGAAATACGGGCATCGAACCGGCTATAACTGGCTGGGTAAAATGGCGCTGGAGCAAAGTGTGAATCAGAACAACGATGACATTTATGTCATCGGCGCGCACAGCAATACCGGCGACAAAACCTACAACTTTCATCTCGCCGAAGCTCGGGCCCGCGCGGTCGCTCGGATGCTTTCAGAATACGGGATCCCATATGAAAGGATGGATATTATGGGAAGCCATACGCTCGACAGAGATGAGCGCGGCGAATCGGAACGCTGGCGCGCGGTCAGCGTCATGTTTACGGTGCTTCTAAATCCGGTCGAATAATCTGAGGACAAATAGAAACCGTCTGCAAGTTTGGGCTTGCTACGTGTGATCTTTCCTTGCCCGGATCATGCGGCACAAGTGTTTTTCTAGATAAATTCCGTTGGACATTCCGTATTACAATGGCTTGTCCCAACGGATGAATATCGAACTTAAACCAGATGAGCTCGTCAACGCTCTTTTACAAGGCTCTAGCAAAAATGGGCTTTGCATACTCGATAGCTGCGGCGGCGACCACACTGGGTCGCAACGACTATACGCCGGCGTGCTTCCAGAGGAATCGCTTGCGATCGAAGCGGCCGAGCCGAACGAGACGCTAGGTCGCTTTGACGAGATCCTCGCGGGCGATAGGCCGGCCGTTTTCACGATCTCATACGATCTGGGCCGCAAGCTGGAGGGCAGTGATGACGGTGCCGAAACAACCGAGCCCGATCTGTTTGTCTCGACATTTGATTCGCTGCTGGTGCACGATTACCGCGAGCGTCGAACATGGATCGCCGGAAGAGGAAATAGTGGGGAAGCGGTGGTTGACCGCCTCCGAGCTGCTACTGTTGCGCCGGTTGGATGCGAGCGTCGTGCACGGTCCGTTCGGTCCAATTTCTCCCGTGAGTATTACATAGCATCCGTTGAAAAGATACGGGAGCATATTCGCCGAGGCGACACGTATCAGACCAATCTGACGCAGCAGATAACTGTCGAGATGCCGGACGGCCTCACAACGACGGATGTTTATGCTCGGTTGCGCCGCAACCATCCGTCACCATTTTCAGCCTACATTGAGCGGTCAAATTCCACCGTTGTGTCCATATCCCCGGAACGCTTCTTTCGTGTCAGCGGCCGAGGCATCGAGGCCTCGCCGATAAAAGGCACGCGTCCGCGAGGGAAAACGGCGACTGAAGACGATTCGCTGCAACACGAATTACTTGAGAGTGAAAAGGATCGCGCTGAAAACACCATGATCGTCGATCTGATGCGAAACGATCTCGGGCGCGTCTGTGAGTACGGCAGCGTCTCGGTCCGCGAGCTTTGTGCTCTTCAGACATTGCCGACGCTGTTCCATCTTGTTTCGACAGTCGAAGGACGGCTTCGCGACGACGCAAAACCGTCTGAGATCCTGCGGGCGCTTTTTCCCTGTGGTTCTATTACGGGCGCGCCAAAGATACGAACAATGCAGATCATCGACGAGATCGAACCCGACCCCCGCGGTCTATCGATGGGCGCGATCGGGATCTACATTCCCGAGGGATTTGGTTTATCTTCGGTTCTCGATCTCAGTGTGGCGATTCGCACGATGGTAATCCGAAACGGAACCGCGATGTTTAATGTCGGCGGTGGCATTGTCATCGACAGCGAGCCTGAAGCCGAGTACGCCGAATCGCTGCTAAAGGCGAAAGCCCTTCTCGATGCGCTGGGCGCATCCGTTGACGATATCCAGACGCCTTTAAGAGCAAGGGAACAATTCGAGACGAGCGCTGTCTAACCTTTCAGGAAAGGAGGCCGCGCTACGTATGAACACACCGAAAATTAATGTGACGCCGCTCATAGACGTCTTGCTCGTTCTACTGATCATCTTTATGGTCGTCGCGCCGCTGAAGCCAAACAGCTTTCGCGCAAAAGTGCCGAGCGAGCCTGATCCCACGAGTCCGGCGATGCCGGACGGCCGAACACTTGTCGTGACCATCAGTCGCGAACTCGATCTATCACTCAACAACGAGAAAGGCCTTGGAACCGTCGACGCACCCGATGCCCTTATCGCCCGAATGAGGTCGGTTTTCAGACAACGAGAGCAGAACGGAATGATCGACGAGCACGGAAACGTCGTGAAGGTCGTGTTTCTCAAGGCCCCGAAAAATATCGGTTACGGCAGCGTTGTGAAAGTCATTGATGCGGTCAAACAGGCCGGCGGCGATCCTCTCGCGCTGCAGATCGATTATCTGGACTAATGGTCGCATAACAGCTTATTTTGGACCGCATCGCTATGCTATAATTCCCGCGGGCACGAGAACCTCGCCAGGCGCCCGTCGTTGCCCAACTCTCCGTCCCGGTTGATGGTAAATTACTACGACACTCTCAAGATCTCGCCAAAGGCATCGGCTGCTGAAATAAAATCAGCATATCGCCGCCTGGCGCGAAAGCTTCACCCGGACGTGAACAGCGGATCAGACGACACCGCCAGAAAATTCGCGGAGATCGCCGAAGCATACGAAGTTCTTGGAAACAGCCGCGAGCGCGTTAGGTATGACAAAAAGCTGGTTCACGCCTCAGTCAGCTCCGGCGGCAACTCATTCTTCACCTCAAACAATCCTCACGCCCGCCGCTGGCGGCAGATGGTCATCGAGAAGCGTTATAACGAGATCATCGACAGGATGATCGAGGAAGAGCGTCGCGAGACGACCGCGTTTCAACGGATCGTTTATCCGGTAGTGGCGCTTTTCGTTTCTATGATCATCGTCTCGGTCACAAAGCCAAAGATATTCGCCGAGACGACAATGATCGGTAAGACAATAGTGGTCTCGCTATTTATCGTTGGTGTTATTCATCTCGTGGGCCGGCTTAAGGATGGCTACGAACGGTACACCTTCGACGAGGAACTGCTTCACGAATCGATCTTTGACGACAACGAGCCAAAGCCGCGACCGTATTCGCGCTGGGCGGCGACCGTCTTTCTCGTCGGAGGGGCGCTCACCTGTTTCCTCTTAGGATATATCGTCGGGCGCGAGACCGATTTCATGGCGCTCTCGATGCCGCATTGGTTCTCGTCGGAGCTCAAGCCGGAATTTCTGTTTTACCCGCCGATCATCGTCTTTTTGGTCGATCTGATGCACTCATTCGTCTCTCGGTGGGATTGATAGTTCGTGTATGAGCGACGCAATCTCATATGCTCATACGTCGGATTGGGCGGCCCTTTCGGGTTTGACATTGGCATCTCAGCATCGTAAACTCATCGTTTCGCCTGTATTTGACGGGTCGTTTGTTACGCAACAATGGCAAATCATAAATCCGCTGTAAAGCGAGCGAGACAAAACGTTAAGCGAAACGCGATCAACCGCAGCAATCGCGGCCGGCTTCGCACGCAGATCAAGAGCCTTCGTTCGGCGCTCACGGCGCACGATAAATCGGCCAGCGGCGAGTTGCTTGCGCCGACCGTTTCGCTGATTGACAAAGCAGTGAATAAGGGTATTATTCACAAGAACACCGCCGCCCGCTATAAATCGCGTTTAACAAAACACGTCAGCGAACTGGCGTAGTGTATTCCCTAAGCCGAAAACTTACAAAGTTTTCTCCTTTATCCTTTCGGAAGCTGGTTTTTCATCTGACCAGCTTCCGATTTTTTTGTTTTGAGTCCCAGCTTTAGCTGGCTTCAATCGGGTGACGCTGGTATTCAAAACACTCTGCTACAATCCTGCGAGATGGAAAAGCACCGCAACTACAAGTACTTCGATCTGATCATGGCGGCGTTTGTCACCTGCTTGCTCTGCTCGGACATCATCGGCGTTCAGAAAGTTTCGTACATCCACCTCCCGTTTGTGGGAGAATTCATCTTTGGCGCGGGCATCCTGTTCTTTCCGATCAGCTACTTCTTCGGCGATATACTGACCGAGGTCTATGGCTACAAGCGTTCGCGGCGAGTGATCTGGGCCGGATTTGCAGCGTTGGCTTTTGCGTCGCTGATGTCTTACATCATCACGAGCCTGCCTGCCGCACGCACCATGTCGCCCGAGCAAAACGGCGCCGTCAATATGATGTTTGGTCAGACCTGGCGGATCGTCCTGGCGTCCCTGCTTGCGTTTTGGGCGGGCGAATTTATGAATTCATTCGTCCTCGCGAAGATGAAGGTCAAGACGAATGGCAAATGGTTGTGGACGCGCACGATCGGCTCGACTGCGGTCGGCGAAGCGGTTGACAGCACTATCTTTTACCCGCTCGCATTTTACGGAACGTGGTCGAACGACCAGGTTGTGAGCGTGATGATCGGCAATTATATGCTAAAAGTTTTGTGGGAAGCGTTGTCAACACCGCTTACCTACGCTGTGGTGAATTTTCTCAAGCGTGCCGAGCATGAGGACTATTTTGACCGCGATACCGACTTCAACCCGTTCACTCTCGACACATAAAATTTCAGATAAATCTAGAATTCCGCGCCTAATAGTTATTTATTCTGCCCAAACTCTTTAACGGGGGCGCGGCGGGAACGATGAGCGGCCTCGCCAGGCAAAGTATTGATTTTCCGTCGCAGTTTTGAGTAAATATATCTGTACCCTTGTCAATGCCGATCCCGGGCCGAGTTTTTAGCGAGTCCTCAAATTTATGCAAGAATTCAGCGACCAAATGCCTTCGGACATTAAGCGTTATCCGATGGTGCCCATACGTGACGTTGTAATTTTTCCGTTTACAAAGGTAGCTTTCAAGATCGGCCGTCCGAGCTCGGTCCGCGCACTTGAGCAGGCAATGGCCGGCGATCGAGACATCTTTCTCGCTACTCAGCACGACGCGACGGTCGACGAACCGTCGGCGACCGAAGTTTATACGGTCGGTACATTGGGCCGCATCCTCCAGGCACAACGGCAGGACAACGGTCAGATCAAGGTCGTCGTCGAAGGCCGCGAACGCGGCCAATCGGTGCGCGTCGAACAGACGGATGACGGCATGTTCTTCGCCCACGTCCGAAAGATAGCCTCGACCGACGAGTCGGGCTATCGGACTGATGGTCTGCTGCAAAAAATACACACGCTCGTAGAACAGTTTCTTCGCGTCTCGCCTGATGCCTATACTGATGCTCTTCATGCCTCGCTTCGCGGTATTTCCGCCGCCCAGATCGCCGATTCGATGTCGTCGCATCTGCGCATCTCGGTCGAGGAAAAGCAGGACCTTCTTGAGACATTTTCGGTACAAGAGCGTCTGCAAAAACTGATCACAGTCCTTGAGACTGAGATCGACAAACGACAGCTCGATCGAGCCATCCATTCGCGCACAAAGAAGCAGATGGACAAGCACCAGCGGGAATATTATTTGAACGAGCAGATCAAGGCGATACAAAAGGAACTAGGCCGCAAGGATGAAAAGGCCGAGCTCGATGACCTCAAGAAAAAGATCGAAGAGGCCGGCATGAGCGACGAGGCGAAAGAAAAGGCGCTGCAGGAATTCGCCCGTCTCGAAGGCATGCCGCCGATGTCCGCTGAGAGCACGGTTTCGCGGACCTATCTCGATTGGCTTATAAGTGTGCCATGGAAAGAGCGTTCTGAGGAGATCGACGATCTTCACGCGGCTGAGAAAACCTTGAACGAGGACCATTACGGTCTCGAGAAGATCAAGGAACGCATTCTCGAATTTCTTGCCGTCCGCCAGCTCGTGCAGAACCCGAAAGGCACGATTCTATGTTTTGTCGGTGCTCCGGGCGTTGGTAAAACCTCACTTGGTAAATCGATAGCGAATGCGACCGGCCGCAAGTTTGTGCGTCTGGCGCTTGGCGGCGTACATGACGAGGCTGAGATCCGCGGGCACCGCCGGACCTATATCGGTGCTTTGCCGGGACAGATCGTTCAGTTGATGAAACGTGCCGGCACGGTCAATCCTGTGATCCTGCTCGATGAGGTCGACAAGCTCGGCCGCGATTTTCGCGGCGACCCGAGCGCAGCTCTCCTTGAAGTCTTGGATCCGGAACAGAACTGCACATTCCGCGACCATTACCTCGATGTAGATTATGACCTGTCGCACGTCTTTTTTATCGCGACCGCGAATGTTCTGCATACCGTTCCGCCCGCGCTGCAGGATAGACTTGAGGTATTGAACCTCTCCGGTTACACCGAACGCGAAAAGCTCGAGATCGCCAAGCGGCACCTGATACCGAAGCAATGCGAAAACAGCGGACTCGACTCTGAAAAGGTGAAATTCACTGATGACGGAATACTTGAGACGATCCGACACTATACGCGCGAGGCCGGTGTCAGAAACCTGGAACGCGAGATCGGCTCATGCCTGCGAAAGATCGCTCGCCGGTTTGTCATCTCTGATGTGAAAGATGATTTTCGCGTCGTCATCGATGCTGAAAAGGTCCAGGAATTGCTTGGCACCATTCGCTTTCGAAAGCAGGATATCGCTCGAAAAAGCGAGATCGGTCTCGTCAATGGCCTGGCATGGACCGAGGTCGGCGGCGACGTTCTGCAGGTCGAGGCGACACTTGTAAGAGGAAAGGGCGAAGTCACGTTGACCGGCAAGTTGGGCGAGGTGATGCAAGAGTCCGCAAGGGCGGCACTGACATGCGTTCGCACGCGTGCCGAATCGCTCGGGATCGATCCGGACGATTTTCGTGAAAAGGACCTTCACATACACGTGCCCGAGGGCGCGATCCCGAAAGACGGCCCGTCAGCCGGCATAACCATGGCGACGGCGATGGTCTCGGCGATGACGCGAAAACGCGCTCGTCACGATGTTGCGATGACGGGTGAGATAACGCTCCGCGGAAAGGTCTTGCCGATCGGCGGCGTCAAGGAAAAGCTGCTAGCCGCGCATCGGTTCGGACTCAAAACGCTTATCCTTTCCAAAGAGAACGAAAAGGATCTCGCGGATATTCCGGACGAGGTCCGCGACGATCTGACGATACACGTGGTGGACACCATCGACGAGGTGCTGGCATTTGCGCTTGAAGATGACAAGGTCGGCGAGACGATCGTTCCGCCACAGGTATGGCAACCTGACGCAACGGACATAACGACGAGTCTCGAATAGTTGACTTATGAGCAAGGAAGCCGAATCCGCCGATCTGATAATGAGGCTCTACGATCTTCGCCGCGAAGAGACGATGCGCGAGGCCCGAAACTGGTTCATCTCGTACTTTCCCGAGAACGTCGACGACATAATGAAGACACTCATCGACCCTCAGCGCAGCGGCTACTTCCGGATGGTAACGACCTATTGGGACATGGCTGCCGGATTTGTTAATCGCGGAGCTATTGACGAGGGAATGTTTCTCGATTCGAATGGCGAATGCTGGGTGATTTTTGCCAAGATACAACCCTATCTCGACGGCGTTCGCAAGATTCTCGACAACCCTGCTTATTTGCATAATCTCGAAACCCTGCTTATGAAACAGCCCGAGGCGCTTAATAAGTGCGAATCACGTCGAGAGTCGATGAAGCGTTGGATGGCTGCACGTGCTGAGATGATGGCCAAGGCTGCCGGCTAGAACCTCAATGAAGGTTACGTCGGCCGAGTTCGTAAAGAGCGCCTTTGACCGCTCACATTGGACGGCCGACGGTCTTCCCGAGATCGCGTTTCTTGGCCGTTCAAACGTTGGAAAATCGTCTCTGATCAACTCTTTGCTTAACCGCAAGGGGCTCGCCCGCACATCAAACACGCCCGGCCGCACACAGAGCATTAATTTCTTTTTGATCAACGACAGCTTCTACTTTGTTGATCTGCCCGGTTACGGCTATGCCAGGGTGTCAAAATCCATGCGACAGGATTGGGGAAAGATGGCAGAGGATTACCTCACCGATCGGAAGGGCCTCGTTCTGTGTGTCCAGCTCGTAGACGCGCGACACACTCCCACAGAGCTTGATCGCGAGCTTCACGACTGGCTCATTTTCCATGAAAAGCCTAACATCGTCGTTGCAACCAAATCGGACAAACTGTCGTCCAATCAGCTACGAAAGAGTATTGCAGAGATAAGTAACGGACTTGAGGGAAGCACCGTGATCGCCTACTCATCAAAGACGGGCAAGGGCCGCGACGCCGTTCTGGAGGCGATAGGTAAGGCAGCAATCAATTTTGCGAAATAATGGTTGCTTTCTTACTATAAATAGTGTAATAGTTAATCATTCCTGTAACTCGAGACTTCTTGAGAGAGCTCTGTAGGGCTTATTCATTGAACATACTGCTGACTACCCTTGCGATTTTCTCCAGCTAGAAATTTATTTTTGATGGCTCGGGTCTTTAGGATTCAAACATAGGCAAATCGAATTTTTCTTCCACTCAAACGGATTCAACATGGCAACCAAAACATCACCATCCAGAAGGGCAAAGGCCGACCGGGCCGAACACAATTCGCCCGAGAATGCGGCTGGACAGGCGGCAGACGGAGCTTCGCCCGAAGTGAACGACAACCGCAAGAATCAGCCTCCGACCGTACCGGCCGAACTTCACAATATTTCGGACCTAAAAGAGATGTCGATCAGCGAGCTGACGCACATCGCGAAGGAGCTAAATATCGAAGGCGCAACCGGCCTAAGAAAACAGGAACTTATCTTTAAGGTCCTCGCCGCTCAGACCGAGAAAAGCGGTCTGATATTTTCCGAAGGCGTGCTTGAGACGCTGCCGGACGGCTTCGGTTTCCTGCGTGCGCCTGAATATAACTATCTGCCCGGGCCTGACGATATTTACGTCAGTCCGTCGCAAATACGCAAATTCGATCTTCGAACCGGCGACACCGTTTCCGGCCAGATCAGGCCGCCAAAAGAAGGGGAGCGCTATTTTGCTCTCATCAAGGTCGAGGCGATCAACTTTGAAGGGCCGGAGCAGTCGCGCGAGAAGGTTTTCTTTGACAACCTGACGCCGCTTTATCCTGACGAACAGCTCCGGATGGAGGTCGAGCACGAGAATATTGCGGCCCGCGTTCTCGATCTCGTCACACCTATCGGCAAGGGACAGCGTGCACTTATTGTGGCGCCGCCGCGAACGGGTAAGACGATGCTGCTGCAGACGATCGCTAACTCGATCACGCAGAATCATCCTGAGACGACATTGATCGTGCTGCTCATTGACGAGCGGCCTGAGGAAGTTACCGACATGCAACGGTCGGTCAAAGGCGAGGTCATTTCATCGACATTTGACGAGCCGCCGACACGCCACGTTCAGGTGGCTGATATGGTCATTGAGAAAGCGAAACGCCTCGTCGAGCATAAACGCGACGTTGTTATTTTGCTCGACTCGATCACTCGCCTGGCACGCGCACATAATGCTGTCGTCCCACCGTCGGGCAAGATCCTGTCAGGCGGTATCGACTCAAACGCGCTGCAGCGTCCAAAGCGATTTTTCGGTGCCGCTCGAAATATCGAGGAGGGCGGTTCGCTGACGATCATCGCTACGGCGCTCATCGACACGGGCTCGCGAATGGATGACGTCATTTTCGAAGAGTTTAAGGGTACGGGTAACTCAGAAATTCACCTCGACCGACGGCTCTCCGACAAGCGTCTCTTCCCGGCGATCGACCTGCAGCGGTCCGGTACTAGAAAGGAAGAATTGCTCATCAGCAAAGAAGACCTCAACCGCATCTGGGTCATGCGCCGCGTGCTCAACCCGCTGTCGCCTGTCGAGCAAATGGAGGTCGTCCTCGAACGTCTCGGCAAAACCAAAAACAACGCCGAATTCCTGGCGTCAATGCAAACCTAGGCAGGACCGCCTGCGTAATCGTGCGGTTGGTTCGAACAAAGAAGCAAAAAGAGACGGGAATCGGTCCGTCTCTTTTTGTTATTGCCGTTACGGAAAATTTTGACTCACCGTCTCAAAAACGACATAAGATATATGATCAAAATGATGATTCCGACTATCAAAACGGCCGATACAATAAGCGCAATTCGATAGATCCTCCCGATATTCTCAGCCCTGGCAACGGCTTTTTGCTGCAATTCGATCGAGCGTTGGGCGGCGGCTTTATACTCATCCAGATGTTCGCGGCTTATATCGCGAATTTCATGCAGCAACTCAAGGATTTCATCGGGGCGTTCCATAATTCAAGAAGAGAATAAGGCCTAAATGTTTTGAGGTCAATAAAATGACTGCGCCGTCAGCCGCTGGTAGAATAGTCGCTTAACATCGGCCTTAATTGCATAAACAATGCGTATCGCGGTCATTTCGGCAGAAGCTGTTCCATATTCAAAAACGGGTGGTTTGGGCGACGTCGCCGGAGCGCTGCCAAAAGCATTGAAGCGGGTCGGCATCGATTCACTGCTTATCACACCATGCTATTGGCAGACCAAGGCTGAGTATCTCTGGACTACGGCGATCGATGATCTCAACATCAATTGGCGCGGCACCGTCTATCCCGCAAAGGCCTTTTACGGCGAGGCCAACGGCTCGCCAACATTTCTTATCGATGCGCCGTCGCTTTTTCATCGCGACTCGATCTACGGCTACCGGGAAGACTATGAAAGATTCGCGTTTCTAAGCCACGCAGCCCTTGTTCTGTTGAAACGTATTGGGCCACCACCCGACATTATTCATCTAAACGATTGGCACACCGGGTTTGCCGCGGTCGAGCTCGCCGAGGCGCGTCGCTGGGATGAGTACTGGCAAAAAACGCGGACGGTTTTCTCCGTCCACAACATGGCGTATCAGGGGGCATTCGACCCAGATGAACTATCGAAACTTGGCTTCGGCAGCGATTTAGCGCGAAACGCGTTTGCATTTGACGGCCATGCCTCGGCTATGAAGGCCGGTCTCGAGATCTCCGATACGTTGTCGACCGTTTCCCGCCGTTACGCCGCCGAGATCCAAACGCCCGAGGACGGGTACGGCCTTGACTGGCTCACGCGGCTGCGCAGCGACCGGCTCGTCGGCATCACAAATGGGATCGATACCGATGTTTGGAACCCGGAAACAGATCCGGAAATACCGGCGCATTTCAGCGTGGCCGATCTCGAAGGAAAACGAGAGTGCAAACGCGATCTTCTCGAGACATTTTCGTTGCCGATCGACCTCGACAAACCAATTCTCGCCAGCATCACGCGCCTGACCGCACAGAAGGGAATTGATCTGATGATGCAGGTCGCCGGTGAGGTGCTCGCTACCGGCGCATTCATCGTTTCGCTGGGCTCCGGCGAAAAAAGATACGAGGATTTCTGGCAGCGGCTGCGAGATCTTGCACCTCGTCAAGTCGGCATCTATCGGGGCTACAGCGAGCCGCTCTCACATCTGATCGAGGCCGGCGCGGATATCTTTCTGATGCCTTCAAAGTTCGAGCCGTGTGGCCTTAATCAAATGTACTCGCTTCGTTACGGTACGGTTCCGATAGTGCATGCGGTCGGCGGTCTCGATGACACGGTCGAGACATTCGACGTCGTGTCGGGACACGGTAACGGTTTCAAATTTGGGCCGTATCGGGCCGACAAATTCCTCGAGCGCATCTACGAAGCCCTGTTCGCCTATGCCGAACCAAAAGTTTGGAAAAGGATACGGCAAAACGGCATGGCCGCCGACAATTCGTGGGAAAATGCAGCCCGAAAATATGTCGAACTCTATGAATGGACGCGTCATTGACCTTGCGATATAATTCATTGGCATAACCTGCCAAATTGTACGACCCGCGAATGAAACGTCGTACTGCCTAATGTTTTCACACCAGATCGACGACGATTTAAAGCTGTCTCTGCCTGAGCCGTGGCGAGCCGAGGAGATCGCAGCCATTGTGCGCGGCAACCTTAAACACCTCCAGCCGTGGATGCCGTGGGCGGTCGACGATTATTCTATCGATTCCGCTAAGGAATGGATCCAGCGAACGCTCGCGGAATTTGCGG
>Ga0070679_100004703_pt1 | contig 12588 bp, 13 predicted proteins | sample KBSC63BmetaG_FD_65652 | JGI IMG/M metagenome (GOLD analysis project Ga0070679, IMG submission 65652) | Corn rhizosphere microbial communities from Kellogg Biological Station, Michigan, USA - KBS C6-3B metaG | ecosystem: Host-associated > Plants > Roots > Rhizosphere | place: USA: Michigan... | reverse complement strand
GCTTCGATCGTGACGCCGCCGAACGGCTCTATGTATAGCGTCGGCGCGATCAGCGCGCGCGCGGCCGCCATCAGCTCGGCGCGCTCGGTCGAGTCGACCTCGCCGACGTACTCGACGGGGCCGACGATCTCCATCCCATCGACGGTCGTGATCCTGCCGGCCTCGTGCTTCGCACATCCGGGTCCAGCGACGAGGAGCCGCATGCCGAGCCGGTCGGCGATCTGGGCGGCGACGTGTGGACCCTTTCGTTGCACGAGCCTGCCGACGAAGAGCAAGTAATCGCTCTTGGGGGCGAGGTGGAAGTCGTCGGGGTCGAAGAAGTTCGGGATCACAGCGTCGTAGAAGCGGCCGGTCGCCCATTGCTGGCGGCCGTAGACGTGGTGCATCCACGCATACGACTCGAAAGCGCAGAACTCGCTGAAGATCCCTTCGTAGCCGACGCCCCATTCCAGCGGTAACACCTGGCGCTGCTGCACAATTGAGAGTCCGTCCGCGATCGGCTTCTGTGCCCAACCGGCGATCAGCAGCAGGTAGTCGCCCGTCTGCGCTCGCGCGTCGATCGCGTTCTTTGCTCGCTCGTTCATCCGCGACCAGTACGGCAGGCTCGAGTCCCAGCGCAGCGGCGAGCTGACGGTGTCGAAGCCCGCGCCCCAATCCGCGGAGCGTTCCTTCTCGGTGAAGAGCGCGACGTGCTCGGCGCATGGCGCGTCGTTCTCGTCGCCGCTGTAGAGGATCACCTCATGGCCGGCATCGGTGAACATTTTTCCGGCCTTGACGATCTTCTGCGTATAGGCGCAGCTCAGGTAGTCCCGCGTCGTCTGTGTGTGCGGGAGCGCGACGAGGTGGAGGCGCATTCAGCCGAGCCTTTGTCGGAGCGCGCTGCTCCTGCCGTTCGCGAGCGCGGTTGCTTCGTCGGGGCCGAAGCCGACGGCCCAGCCGCTCTCCCAGACGAAGAGCACGAAGAAACCGATCTCTGTTTCGCCGGAGAAGACCGGCTCGAGCCCGTCAGCCCAGATGCCAAGTGCTTCAAATCGCATTCGTCATTACCCCCAGGTCGTGACGATGACTCGGCCGTCGCCGCCTGCGCCGCCGTTTCCGCCTGTGCCCGAGACGCTGCAGCCGCCGCCGCCGCCGCCCGCGCCAATGCTTCCGTTGCCGCCGTTTTTGCCGTTCACGCCCGAGCTTCCCGCTCCGCCGCCGCCGCCAGCGGATCCGCAGTACGGGCCTGTGAAGCTGCCGTTGCCGCCCGCTGTCGGTGAAGCGCCAGCAGACCCGGCCGTTCCGCCGCCGCCTGCCGCATAACTCAGGTTCGTGCCGCCAGCGCCGCCAGCACCAGAACTCGTGGCGGACGCGTTACCGCCGCCGCCGCCTGCCGGTCCGCCGTAGACGGATGAGCCACCGTTGCGTGAGCCACCTGAGCCTGTAGAACTCGCGCCACCGGACGCTCCGCCTGACTCGGCATTGCTTCCGGTCGTGTTCCCGGCGACGCTGTTAGCGGCCTGGATGCCAACAGCGCTCGTGCCGCCGTTCGGAAGCCCAGGCGTCGTGCCGACAGCTGAACTGATGCCTCCGCCTGCGCCGCTTGTGACGTTCCCCGAACTTCCTTTGCCGCCCCCGCCGCCGCCGCCCGCCGTCAGGTAGGAGCCGAACGATGAGGGGCCGCCATCTCCGCCGTTCGTGCCAGACCCGCCGTTGACGGTGCTCGAACCCGTGCCGCCAGTGCCGCCGGTGCCGACTGTCACCGTCACCGTCGAGGTGAGCAGAGAGGCAGGGATGACTGCGCGCGTGACTGCGCCGCCCCCGCCGCCCCCGCCGCCGGATTGCGATGTCGCCGCGTTTGCATTCGAGCCGCCGCCCCCGCCCCCGCCAGCGCCGACGCAGACGATCTCGACGAACTTCGCGCCGGCCGGCTTCGCCCATGTGTATGGGGACGCCGACGCGTCGTAATACTGAAAGTCCAGCACTGCCGAACTGCCCGCGGCCCCCGTCGCTCCTGTCGCTCCTTGGCCGCCAGGCGCGCCCGCTGGCCCGGTCGCCCCCGTCGCACCTCCCGGAGAACCAGCCGGCCCGGTCGCCCCCGTCGCGCCACCGCTGCCCGCAGATCCGGCAGGACCTGTCGCGCCCGTGGCGCCTCCGGGTGAGCCAGCCGCACCCGTGGCTCCAACACTGCCAGCGGGGCCGGTGGCACCCGTTGCGCCGTTGCTTCCCGCTGTACCCGTCGGCCCGGTCGCGCCGGTCGCGCCTTTAATCGTTTGGCCGGTGTCAACCCAGACGCCACCGGTCTTAGTCCAGACCTCGCCGGTGGCCTCGTCGAGGTAGATGTCGTTGTCTTCTCCGAGGCTGACGTCTGGCGTGCCGGTGCCGGTCCACCAGATCGATGAAGGGCCGGCTGGGCCAGTCGCGCCGGTGGCGCCGCCCGGGTCACCTGGGTCGCCTTGAGGCCCGGTCGCGCCGATGTCGCCGGTGGCGCCCGTCGGCCCTTCGGGGCCGGTTGCCCCCGTAGCGCCCGATGGGCCGCCGGATGGCCCGGTCGCCCCCGTCGCACCTGGAGGGCCACTCGCACCTGTGGCACCGCCGGGCGGCCCTGTCGCGCCGGTCGCACCGCCGCCTGGGCCGACCGGCCCCGTCGGCCCAGTCGCGCCCCGCGGCCCCGTCGGCCCCTCCGGGCCGGTCGCGCCACCAGGCGTTCCGCTCGCACCCGTAGCACCCGTCGCACCGCCTGGAGGGCCAGCCGGGCCCGCGGGACCAGTTGATCCCGTCGCCCCGCGAGGACCGGTCGCACCCGTCGGGCCGCCAGGATCGCCCGATGCACCAGTCGCGCCCGTTGCACCTTGCGGGCCCGTCGGGCCGCCCGACGGGCCAGTCGCACCCGTCGCACCGCCGGCCGGGCCGATCGGCCCCGTCGCACCCGTCGCTCCGATCGGGCCAGCAGGCCCGAGCGACCCCTGCGGCCCGGTCGGGCCCGCGACGCCGTCGTGGAAGTAGCAGAGCGCGCTCCCATCAAGCTGCGGAACGACATGCCAACACGCGAACGTGAAGTCGGTATGCGTCGCCGGCAGGAAGAGCTCCTTGTCCGGCGCGTACTCCGGCATCAGCGCGAAGACCGGATCGGCAGGATCACCGCCGACCGGGCTGCCCTGTATCAGCAGATCCTTCTCGAGCAGTGCAGCGTCGGGGCGGCCGACGGTGAGCCGGTAGCGGACGGGCGCGTACGGGTCGCCCGCGTCTCCCCAGCTGCCGAGGAAGAACGACTCGTTGCGCCGCCACGAGCTTTCCCAGCCCGTTGCGACGTTCGGCTCGACGTTCGTGCTCGCCGCGAGCGCGAGATAGACGAAGTTGTCGTGGTCGACGAGGTCGCCCGCGCTGTAGGTGGTGCCGCTGTCCCAGCCGACGGTTGGCGCGAGCACGTCGTGCCAGGGGCCGGTGAGCGTCGGGTCTTCGCCGCCGGGCCGGTGGTCGCGGCCGTGATGCGTCGGCTTCTGCGGATTGGCTCTCATGAGACCGGCGCGAGCCCTTGCGGAGAGCAGTCGAGGGTAAGCGTGAAGTTCGTCATCTCGCCCTGCATCGGGGCGATGTCGAACGTGATCCCCTCGACGATCAGCATCTCGTTCGTGAAGCCGCCGCCGCCGGGATGAGTGGTGGTGAGCTGGATGACGTGTCCGAGGTCGACGCCTTGCGCGAGCGCCCAGACGGGGCCGCCGCGCGCATCGGTGAGCGGAGGCGTCGTGAAGACGAGCTGGCTGACGCGGGTGCGCGGCGTGCTGAACGCGGTGACGATGTCGGTGCCGTATTCCTTCGTCTCCTCGTTCGCCGTCAGCGGCGACGGCTCGTCGCCGCCGTCGGTGATCAGGTTCTCGATCGGCGGCAACGACCGGACGCCGTAAAGGCCGATGCTCGTCGGATCCATCACCGCCTGCCCCGCGAGATCCTTGTCGAGGATCCCCTTCGGGCTGATCAGCGCGTTGTTGATCAGGTTCGTCTTGCCGCGAGCGAGCGTCAGCTTCTGGATCACCGCGACCGTGTCGTCTGCCAGCCACGCCGGGATGTCGCCGCACACCCAGGTCGGGATCCCGTACATGCTCGGGTTGCTGCGCGCGAACCGGCCGTGGAACGTGAGCACCCCGTCCTTGGCGGCGAAGAAGTTCGCGAAGAGCGGGAACTCGGCGTCCTGCGCGTCACCGATCCCGGCGAGGATCGAGTTGCCGCTCGAGTATTCGGTGCCCTGCACCGGCACGTTGCCAGAGAAAATCTGGAGCAGCGCTGACGGCCAGACGACACCGAACGCCGCCGTCGCCGCGTCAGCGATCAACGCGCGGATGCGGTCGTCGACTTGCTGGCCGGTGTAGAAGACGTCGCCGATGCTTTCGCTGGGGACGGTGTTGCCGGCCTGGTCGGCGATCATCATCGCGTCCGTCAGCAGGTCGAGCGCGTCGACGAGGTTCAGTTGGAACGTCGCGTATCTCGCGGAGACGTCGATCGTGTACGGGTCGATGTCGGCGAGGTGGCCGCGGAAGACCGTCGCCCACGTATCGGCGATCGGGTTGTAGAGGCCATACCCGGACTGCTTGATCGGGTCGAGGTCGCCAGCGAACGGGCCGGTCGCGTTCGTCGGGTCGAGGCCGCCCGACTTGTCGGTTCCGTTCGCGGTCAGCGTGCCGATGCTGACCTTGTCTCGCTCACTCCGACGGCCGCGGCTGATCCGAATCCGGTTGGGCCGGATGTCGGTGCGGTTGTCGATCCGCGTCCAATCGGGCGCAGCGACCAGCGGCCCGTCCGTGAAGGCCAGGCAGAGCCCCTCGATGACGTCCATTCAGCGTTGCCCGCGCCTCTGTCCGTGCTGCCGGGAGGCTCGGTCGAGTTCCCACATCAGATGCTCGACGTCCTGAACCCCGTGCACGTTGACGGTGTCGATATGCACGCCCGCCGCCGTGCCAGGCGACGCCCCGATCTGGTTGGGCGCGTAGCCGCGATGCGCTGCCGACTGCGCAAGCCGCTCCTCCAGCGCGATCCGCGCGTCACGCGACAATCCGAGTCCGTCAGTGAGCGCCCTTGTCGAAACAGCGTGATACGTGTTCACGGCACCCGTCATCGTCTGGGCGAGCACGCTGTTTTCCTGGCCGACGATCTGCCAGGCCGCGATCAGCCCTTTCAGCGTCAGCGTGTGCGAATCGATCGCCTTCATCGCCGCCGCCTTCGCCTCCTTGGCGAGCTTGATCTGCAGCGTCGTCGAACCGGAGCCACTCGGATCGAGCGCGGCGATCGCGTCGGCGCGCGCCATCTGCGCCTGCAGCGACAACGACAACGCGAACGAATCCGACTTGCTCTTGAGCAGGTTCTCGACCGTCGTCAACTGACGGGTGACCGCGAGCCGCATGTCGGCCGTCTTCGCCTGCTTCAGCTCCTCCTCGAGCCGCGCCTTGTCCTGCTCGAGCAGCGTGTGCGCGGACGCAGTGTCGCCCTGTGCAAGGTCGAGCCGCGCCTTCGCGAGCAGTTGGTCTTTCGTGATCGACGCGGTCGCGCTCGTCGCCGTCTTCTTCTGATCGGACCACAGCGTCGTGAGCGCGGCGCCCTCGGCGTCGAGCGCTTGCAGCATCGCCGCGTGCGTAAGATGGCCGGAGTCGATCTGCTTCTTCGCGTAGGCGACGACGTCGCGAGCGGCTTGGATGTCGTCAGTGGTGCTCTTCGTGAGCGCGGCGCGTTTCTGCTCAAGGTCGAGCTGGTAGGGGAGCGCGAACTTCGCGATCGACCCGCCGCCGGCGGCTCCGGGGTGCGACCGGAGGTACGCCTCGGCGGCTTTCTTGAACGCGTCCCCGACGGGTTGGTTGCCAGTGAGTCCCGTCGAAGGGTTGAGCGATCCGCCGGGCTCGAACGGGTTGTTGGCGCCGGTCTGCACCGGCTGCGGCGTCGCACGAGCCGCCGGGCTCGTCGCCGCGATGATCGCCTTCTCAAGATTCGACACGGCGCCGAGACCGGGGAACTCTTTCCCGAGGAAGCTGCCGAGCTGCGCCGCCCCGCTTGTCACCTTGACGCCGAACGACCGACCCTTCGCCGCGTTGAAGCCCTTCTCGATCTCATACGAGATCGCGATGGTGATCGGGATCGCGATCGGGCCCAGACCGGCAAGACCTGCGAGGCCGCCGCGCAGAGCGGACACCTCCCCGGTAGCCGTCGTGGCCGTCGTGCCGAGCACGGCCACCTCGCCCTCGGTCGTCGCGAGCGCCGGGCCAGCCTCCGCCGGAATCAGACGGAACGCGTCACCGATGCCCTTGACCATCTTCGAGACGCCGACACCGGCGAGCATCAGCGGGCCGCCGACGGCGAGCAGACCGACAATCACGCCGATATCGGTCTTCAGCGGCCCGGGCAGCGCATTGAACGCGTCCGCGATCCCCGCGCCCACCTTCGCAGCGTCGAGCGCGATCGGCGTCAACGACGCGCCGATCTTGACGAGGTCGGCCTGTACCTGCGCGAGATCCTGGTGCAGCTTGAACGACGGCGAATTCAGGTACGCCTGATGCGCGGCCGCCGCCTTCTGCTCATCGGCAGCGACCTGCTGCAGCTTCTGGTCGTACGAGGACAGCGGCGAGTCGAGCGACTGCACTAGAGTCTGGATCCCGAGCCCGGAGCGGCCGCCACCGAACCCGGCCAGCAGGTCACGATTCCCGCGCGTCGCGCCGACACGCTCGACCGCGTCATGCAGCGTCTGCAACACCGTTAGGAGGCCGTTCGGTTGCCGGAGCGTCGCGCCGAGCGACAACGCGTTGACGCCCATGTCGGCGAGCGCCTTCTGCGCCTTTAGCGACGGCGACTGGATCAACGCGAGCGACATCCGCAGCCGTGTCGCGGCCTCGTCGGCTGCGAAGCCACGGTCGGTCAGCGTCGCCATCGCCGCGCCGAGCTCGGGCAGCGTCACGCCGGCGGCCGCAGCAGCGGGGGCGACGTTGCCGATCGCCCCGGCGAGATCCTCGAAGCGCATGTTGCCGGCGCCGACCGTGGCGGTCAGCGTGTTCATCGCCTCCTGATAGTTCTCGGCGCCCTTGATCCCCGTGACGACGACGCCACCGAGCGCGGTCGTCACGTCCTCAAGGTTCGCGATCCCCTGCCCGGCGGCGAACGCCGAGATCCGCAACGTCTCGAGCGCCTGCGACCCGCGCAGCCCGATCGACTCAAGGTGGTAGAGACCCTCGGCGAGCTGCGACGGACCCATCCCGACCGCCGGGCCGAGCTTCAACACCTCGCCGGTCAGCGTGCGCACCTCGGCCGCGGACGCGCCCGCCTGCGTCTGGATCAGCAGCATCTGCTTGTTGAAGTCGATCGCGTCCTTGACCGCCTCGTAGCCGACGAACGCCGCCGGCGCGGTCACATACGTCGTAAGGCCGCGGCCGATCACGCCTGCCGTCGCGAGCGCCGACGGCGCCGCAGCGGCAGCCGAGACGCCGAGCAGCCGGTTCGCCTGGTTCGTCCGCTTCGCAGCGAGCTCCGCCGCGGCCGCCTGCTCCTTCGATCCCTGCACATACGTCGTAGACAGCTGACGCGCGGCCACGGCCTCGGCCTCGAGCCGGCTGATCCGCTGCGTCGACGCTGCAACCATCGCACGCGCCGACGCCTCGGCGTCGACCGTCAGCTTCTTCAGCTCGGTATCGACCGTGCCGACGGCGACCGCGGTCTGCTCGAGCGCCCTGGTCGCCGACGCGGAGTCGCCGATGACGTCGATACGGGCTGGTCTAGCCACTCTTGGAGTTCGATTTCATGAAGTCGAGGCAGTCGATGTACTGCCGGATCGTCAGGTCGACGACGTCTCCTGGCCGGATTCCGAACCAGTTGCCGAGGGCTGGTCTCCAGCGCCGGTCGGGAGCGATGTCTCCTGGGTCGGTTCCGGTGAAGGCTCGGAACTCGAGGAGGGTTCGCTCCCAGGCACTTCCGGGGGGTCGGCATCATCCCCACTGACCCGCGTGGGGAAGCCGACGAGATTGATGTCGGTGTCGGGGTTGAGGCCCTCGAAGAAGGCGACGACCTCTCGCTCGGACGCGGCCGGCTGTGCGCGTCGGAACGCGACCGCGGCGAACGCTGCGTTCACGATCCGCGGACTGACCTGGCCGGTCAGCAGCTCGCGCTCGTCGTAGCCGGTGAGCGCTCTCACGAGTCGCGGGTCGGCGAGTTTCCAGTCGTCGAAGGGGATCCACGGGTAGAACTGGCCGTGGATCTCGAAGCCGGGCTGGTCTGGCATTGGGGTGAGCCTCCCTAGAAGCCGTGGGTGGTTAGGAGCGTTCCGATCGACTCTTCGAGCACCGTCGCGGCCTGTTCCATCGATTCCTCACGGGCAGGCAGGAGGCCGTGACGCATCATCAGATCGCCGAAATTCCGGCGGCGGCGGAGCAGGTCACGCGAGCTCCGGTTTGTCTGGCCGACTGAGACGAGAGCCATCGTCGACGTGTTGACGCGGACGAGGGTCTGGAAGCCATCGGCGGCCTTGACGAACGATGCGGCGCGACCTTCGGAGCTGTAAGCCGCTCGCTGCCCGAGCGGCCTGACGCCGGCGCCGTAGTCGATGAACTTCGAGCGCGCATCGCGTCGGATCACCTCGCCGACTTCCTTCAGCCCCGCGACCATCGACGCGTAGAGCTCCGCGTCGACGATACGGAGGGCCTGAGCGAGTTGGCGCAGGCCCTCGTATCGGAGCTCGATCATCTACGTGTAAGCGACGGTCACGCCCGCCTGGTCAGCGTTCCAGAGAGTCACGTCGACCATCGACGCGGCACCGACGGTGCCGTTGACGAGGTCGTTCGAGTCGACGACGGCGAGGAACGTGAGGTTCGGGTTCGTCGCTCCCACCGCGTTCGACTTGACAGGCCGGATCACGACTGTCACAGGTGTGTTGAAGCCGGCGATCGACTTCAGGAGCTGGAAGACCGCGCCGGCTGAGTAGCTCTGGAAGAGCGTCAGCGCGACGGAGAAGTCGCCGATGCCGAGCAGCCTCTCCTTGAACTTCGCTCCCATGCCTGTGACGTCGACGTTGTCCCACTTCTCCGGGGCGTCGATCTTCTGCACGTACTGGCTCACGTCGACGCCGTCGATCGAGACGAAGACGTCGCGTGCGATGAACTTGTCGCTGGTCGCCATCTATTCCTCCGAATCTGGTGTTGCGGTTGACTCCGCCGCCTTGCGCGGCAGACCTGGTTTCGGGTCGTCGAGCCGTGGCTGCGCGGCGACGGCCGGGGCGGGCACGATCTGGATCGAGCCGCGCTCGATGAGGCGCCGCTCGAGCCCGGGCTCGAGGTCGTCCTCGAAGAAGGTGCCGGGCTCGTGGCCGAGAACGGGCTGAACGCCGGTCACCTCGTACCGGGTGGGCTGGAACATGAGCACTCCTCCTCTCAGGCCGTGACGAGCCGGTCGGCGTAGACGGCACGAACCTCGTCGATGAGCGGTGCCGGGTAGTGGTCGGCGAGGCCCTGGAATGGCGACTGGCGCTCGTGGAGGTATCTGTCCGTGAAGTGCCGCCAGTCGGTGATCTGCACGCTCGACTGGAAGCCGATGACCTCGTACGGGTGCAGGTCGGTGTAGACAAGGTGCGGCGCGCGCTCGACGCCGCGGCAGATCGCAAGCAGCGTCCCCGTGTCGCAACCGGACGTTTGCGCGGGCTCGAGCGGCTTGTAGTCGCAGCCGGCGAGCCAGCCGAGCGGGATCACACGCGAACCGGTGCCGCCGTCATAGGCGAGCTTCAACCAGTGCTGCTCGCCCGCGTCCGGGGTGACGCACGTGTAGTTCCGCGTGCAGAGCAGCGCGTCCCGGTCGGGCAGCCACTGAAAACGGTCGGGGTGCAGCCACGAGTCGTTGCCGACCGCGCACGCGTACTCGTAGCCGTGCTCGGCCGCGTACGTGTAGCCGGCGTTGAACTTCGCGCCGAGCCGGTTGTCGTGCTCGAGCGTCAGCAGATTCGCGTCGGCCGCATGGTCGAGGTTGCGGTCGTCGGCGATCACGAGCACGTCCGCGTGGAGTCCCCGCCGATTCAGCTGCTCACAGAGGTCGGCGAACTGCCGATAGCAGACCGCGGCGAGGTCGACACGCCCGTGCGCTGGGCAGACGAAGAGGAGCGACCGTCCGGCCGCCGCGATGAGGGAGACGGATGCCATCAGACGAGAAGTCGGAGCGCCCACTCGACGCCGGCGATCGGCGTCTCGAGGCTGGGGTGATCCCAGAACCTCTGGTCGGCGCGGTCGACGATCATGTCGGAGACGTTGCCGCCAAGCGTCGGGTCTTCCATGAGGGCCGCCATCACCGGGTCGTCCTCGAGGAACTCGTCGGCCTGCTGCAGCGAGACCGTGTCGGTGACGACAACCAGATAGCCGCGCACGAGGCACGTCCACCACTCGACCCCGTCGCCCATCGCCTGGAACTTCGCGATCCCGAACTGGGCGACCTCGATCGTCGGCGGCGTCGGCGCCGACTGCGGATATGCGTTCACGCGGTAGGTCGTGCCGAGCGCGGACGTGAGCGCAGCGATGTCAGTGACCGCGGCCGCGATAGCAGCCCTCGTGTCCTTGACCGACGCCATCAGGCGGCAGCCCTTTCGCGGAGCAGCTCGAGCGCGCATGGATTCGGGCCCTCGTGCGTCGTGTACGCGAGACGGATCCCGCGCGCGCTGAACCGCCAATCCTCACTGTGATGCCTCGACGGCCCCGATAGCCACAACGTCGCGCCAAGCTGCGCCGCCATGCTCGCGAACCGCTCGCGCACCGGCAGCAGCTCCTGCTCGTCCTCGCTCCACGCCGGCACCGAATGCAACGGGTCGAGCAGCGACTGGAACGTCTGCGCGACCTCGATGTCGAGCGCCTGGAAGAGCCGCTGCATCAGCGCGTAGTTGAGACCGGCGAGCATCTCATACGGCCGGCGGAGCTCGAGCGCGAACGGTGCAGCCGTCTCGTTGCCGAGCTCGTGCTCGAGGCGGCGCGCGATCTTCTCGCGCTGCCTGCCGGTCGGGTCTGCGATCTTGACCCGGTTGATCGGCGCATAAGTGTCGTGCTCGTCGACCGGGATCGTCATCCAGGCGCCGTCGCTGAGCCGGTTGCGGTTCACGAACGAATGCCGGACGTACTGTGCGGCGTCGAGCCAGATCACGACGTCCGCGCGCCGGATCCGCTCGATTACCGACAGACCTGGCAGAAAGTTGAGCTGGTGCGCGGTGACGATCATCGCCGCACCACGAGCATCAGGTCGTTGCGGACCCGAAGGATCTCCGGGTTCCACGTGAGCGCGTACGCGGCGCCGCGCACCTCCGGCTCGGTGTAGATGAGGCATCGGTCGTCGTCGCCCGCGTACAGCGACGCGACGAGCGCGCGCGGTGCCTTCGTGTCCCAGAGGTGGCGGAGCGTGTGCCAGGTGCGGAGCTTCGACCAGTGGTCGGGCAGGTTGAACGGGCCGATGCACGCGATCAGGTCGTAGTGGCCGTGCGGCTCGCGCGTGGCGAACCGGCGGCCAGGATGGTCGCGACGTGCCCGGTCGATCATCCCGTCGGCGGTGTCGAAGCCGACGTAGTCGACGGTTTCGCTGAGCGACTCGACGAGGTCGCCGGTACCGCAGCCCCAGTCGAGCAACGACTCGCCCGGCTTCGGGTCGAGCGCTTCGACTGCGGCCTCGTGCCGGTCGAACTGGCCCTCATACGACCAGCCGCACGCCTCCCACGGCTCCTCACACCTGGCACGCTCAGACCACGCCTCCGGCGTATTCACAACGTCCGCGAGGATCACGCCGCCACCTCCGCGAGGGACGGCCACTCGATCAGCTCGACAAGCCGCGCGCACGCCTCACGCATCGCTGCGCTGCCGTCAAGGCCGGAGCCGGTCTGCTGCGACGTCTCCGTCCACATCGTCCGCCGCCACTCCGTGTAACCGAACCAGCGGTCAGGGTGCGGCACCACGACGCGGCGGACGCCGCGCTGCTGCGCGAGCAGCGCGAGCCACGGGTCGGCGCCGTTGCGAACAGGGAAATGCTCCGGCAGCGGCCTGATCGTGCTGATCCGGAACGCGCAGACCCCGGAGCCGACAACGTGCACATCGACCGGCTCGGCGAGCGCGTCGAGGCACCGATAGTTCGCGGCCCGGTCGCCGTCCTCGTTGATCGTGAAGCCGTGGTAGCTGACGATGCAGCCGGGGAACTCGTTCAGCCAGCGCAGCGTCGACTCGACGTAGTCGGGCGGATAGACGAGGTCATCGTCGACGCCGAGGAAGATCGCGTCGTCGGGCATCACCTGGCAGGCGTCGTACTTCGCCTCGACGCCGCGCTCGTCACCTCGTGCGACGACGAGACGGTCGACCTGCGGCAGCAGGCTCTCGACCGCCATCGTGCGGCTGCCGGCGCGCTCGAGCAGCGTCGCCATCCCCGCCCAGACCTCGCTCACGCCGCAGCCCTCTCCGGGAGCCGATAGACGGCGCGCATCTCGTCGAGCGCCACGGCTGGGTAGCGATCCGCGAGCTCCTCCCACGGGTCAGCCTCCGGCCCGGACGCGAACGTCAGACAGGCGGCGTACGTGTTGAGCTGCGACCCGTGCGTCTTCCAGTCGACGATCTGGTACGGGTGCGCGTCGAAGTAGAT
>Ga0070679_100004697_pt1 | contig 12599 bp, 13 predicted proteins | sample KBSC63BmetaG_FD_65652 | JGI IMG/M metagenome (GOLD analysis project Ga0070679, IMG submission 65652) | Corn rhizosphere microbial communities from Kellogg Biological Station, Michigan, USA - KBS C6-3B metaG | ecosystem: Host-associated > Plants > Roots > Rhizosphere | place: USA: Michigan... | reverse complement strand
TGGATACGCAATACAGTACCGCATCATTTTTTTTTGCCCATTTCCCCAACTGAATACTCAGACGGCTTACCGGATCATTATCCAGTAATATGATTCCGGGCCGCTTTTGATCAAGCAATTCAATTAAAGAGGCAAACCGGTATATGCGGGGATTGGTGCCGACAAGATCCAGGTAGTGCAGGGGCGGATCATCCCGTTGCGGCGGTTCGGCCGGTTTTTCTCCCGAAGCAAATACCAGGAATTTAGGCACTACCAGTTCCAGCTTCCATCCATCCCGCTCAAATAAATGATATATGTTGCGGTTAATGGCGGTAAAACAGGCATGGGAAACAACAAGGAGATCAATCAATTTGCAGGGAAATTTTCTTTGCAGAACTGAAGTAATTTTTCCAATTCCAGGTTAATGTCATGCTGAATATTGTATCCCTCCGATAATAACCGGTTGATGGAATAAACCAGCTCAGGCTCTTTTGAGGGAGCGGCATCTGCAGGTAGTTCAAGAGCGATGTTTTTTCTCAGTACGGAAACTGCATTTTGAATAATTGCATCTGCCATATCCACGACCCGCATGCCAATGCCTGAACCCAGATTATACAGAATATATCTGTTTTCTTTGAAAGTCCGCATCATTCGGGCGATCACTTCTTCCACGTCGGACAAACAGATAAAGTCGCGGTACTGACATCCATTTGACTTCAGGGTCAGTCTGCCTTGCTCAACAGCCTGTCTGCATAATTCGTTTGCCAGCAAAGTCCACCGGTTTACCGATGCAGAAACCGGCGCCCCGAAGGCATTGGAAAGCCTGAGTATCGTTCCCCGGATCTTTTTCTGTAATATCGCCGCGATAATATAGTCTTCCGCAGCGCGGTGGGTAATCGCATAGGGATGCGTTGGAACAGGCAACATTTCTTCCGTAATGATTCCCTGTAATGGCGATCCATAAATATGTGCGGTTGAAAAATAAATAAAGCGTCCAACTCCCTGACCAATACTATTTTCCAGTATCATCCTCGTTTCATCTACGTTTACACGTATTGCCTCTGCAGGGAATTTAACCGAATCGATCTCATTCAGCGCAGCCAGATGAATAACCGTATCAATGAATGCAGGAAAAGTATTTGGTGATAATAATAATGCATGATCAATCCTTCGCACATTGCCGTGTAAGCGCAGAATGATATCCGGTACAGCATTTCTGGAAGATACCCATACTTCATGCTCTTCCGCAAGCCTGCGGGTTAACCGGCCGCCGATAAACCCAAATCCACCTGTAATCAATATTCTGCTCATACAAATCCCTGAAAGGGGATCAGCTCATTTTTTACCGGAAGATTTTCTGCTTCTGACGGATCATGCCGGATACTGGCGATATTCAGTAAAATATTTACTCCATCCTCCAATCCCTGAAACGCCATCCAGATCCCCGGAGGCACCGTTAACCTTTGATAGTTTTCCCTGGAAAGGATGACTTCCTGAATAGTACGAAAACTTTTGCTATCCGGCCGGTCGTCAAACAGGACAAACCTGATCGAACCGGCCGGCACCACCAGGTTTAATATCATTTCGCGGTGTTTCTTCCAGCCTTTGACGGCATCTTTCTGAACGGTGGAGAAATAGGCTTCCCCGAAGCCATGAAAAGACGACTCGTCCTCCTTCAATGCATGCAGTACCTCTCCCGATACCCCCGGAATAATGCGTAATGGGGTAAGCAGCACTTCCTTTATTGTACCCATGCGATGGATTTTTTTCTGGCGGCTTCAGCGTATTCCTGAATCTGGTTCAGGCTGTATTCGCTGATATCTTTTTTATTATTATTATAATAATGATTGTACCATTCGCCCGTAAACCTGGCAGTTGTTGCAAAATCAAGCGCAGGCTTCCATTGCAAATAAAACAGTGCCTTGTCGCAATTCAGCTTCAGCAGGCCGGCTTCATGGAAATTGCTGTTTTCGATAATCTGGAAATGTTCCTTCAGAGAAGCCGATTTCCAGAATTTGTTTACGGACAAAAGTAATTCGAGTACGGTATGATTCTGATCTGCTGCCGGTCCGATATTAAATGGTTCGCCATTGATACCTCCGTCCGGTTCAGCCAGTATCTGCCCGGTTCTCAGATAGCCACTCAGAGGTTCCAGTACATGTTGCCAGGGTCGTGTGGAGTTGGGATTCCGGATCTTTACGGCCCGTTGTTCATTCCAGGAACGAAAACAATCAGGCACAATGCGGTTCAGCGCCCAGTCGCCACCACCGATCACATTCCCTGCCCTTACGGTTGCCAGCCTGATATTGCAACCCGGTTTTTTAAAGAACGAATGATAATAAGTTTTTATCAGCAGCTCGGCAGCTCCTTTTGAAGCGCTGTACGGATCCTTTCCTCCCAGCGCATCCTGTTCGCGGTAGCCCCAGATCCATTCTACATTGTCGTAACATTTATCGCTTGTTATGATTACCGCGTGACAGGTATTTGTAAGCGTTCTCAGCGCCTCCAGAATATTACCCGTACCCATGGTATTTGTCTGGAATGTCTCCAACGGGTCTTCATAAGAAATGGAAACAATGGGCTGGGCAGCGAGGTGAAATACAAAATCAGGCTGAACCTTGCGGAAAATCTCCTTCATCCGCTCTCCGTCGCATATATTAGCAAAATGATGCGCTGTTTTCGTTGCAAGGCCAAGCTCTTCAAACAGGGATGGCTGGGAAGGTATGTCCTTCGAAATACCGTACACTTTTGCCCCCATAGCGTGTAACCAGAGACTTAACCAGGAGCCCTTGAATCCGGTATTCCCGGTCACAATCACTTTTTTATCCTGGTATATATTATTGAACATGCTATACTAATTGATAAATCCTTTCTGTTTTTCTGCCGGCATCAGCAACATCGTGCCCCATATACCATCCCGGTCCTTGTAATTTTCCTTCTTATGTTTAACCCACTTACGATTATTCACGCGAAAAGCTTCATAGTCATATTGCAACAGTAATTCACTAATCGCCTGATCTTCTCCCGGCGTATGTGATTCAATTAATATAAAGGGCCTTTTCTGCCTGATACACTGGTCGCAGCCTTTCAGGGCCCGCACAGCTCCCCCTTCAATATCCATCTTAATAAGATCGGGATATCCGCCCTGATTAAATTTCTCAAAAAAATAATCCAGGGTAACGGTTGCAACTTCCGTCTTCGTGCCGGTCCTGTCATTATCCGACCATTCCGGAATCAGCGAGGACTGATGATGGTGAGCCCCGATGAAAAATTCATTTTTTCCTACATGGTCATCGCAGGCAAGTTCAAGAACCTGCACATTCTGAACATGATTTTCTGCGAGATTCATTTTTAGTACCGGGAGGATGGAAGAAGAAGGTTCAAAACAGAATATTTTTGAAGTGGGGTCAAGTTGCCTTGAAAAGAATAAAGAATAATAACCAATGTTGCCGCCGACATCTGCAATTACCACCGACGGTTTCCGGCGCAGACCAAAATGGTTGAATAATCGTATCAATAAATTCAGGGAACCCATTTCCCAGAAGCCAAGCATTGCATGAAAGTTAATATCCTTCTGGTAATATAATTTTAGCCCCCTGATCCGGCCGAAGGGCAGCTTATAAAAATGATTGTCTTTATATTTCCAGGAAAGTGCCTTCCGCATAAGCCCGGAATTAAATTTGAGATCAATGAGGCTTTTTATATCCATGGAAGTATTTATTAATTAATGACTAACCCCCGGGCAAAAATATTACATCCGACCAGGCAATACTGCCCCGGCCATAGATCGGATGATAGATATCCTGCAGATAATAACTGAAACCATGGAGCAATTTGGATATATCATGAAACAATGGCTGGCCCTCATATTGTTCAAGATAATAACTTTCCATATATAAAAGCTTTATCCGCTTCTCCTTCAATAACTTCCCGGCCCCCCTTAATGCGGCATATTCGCCCCCCTGTATATCCATTTTTAAAATATCTATCTGCGAAATATTATGCTGAATGCAAAAATCGTCCAGCTTAATGCAGGGTACTTCAATAACAGATTGATTCTCCACCTGATGATCGGAGGAGAGGCCCATTTTTTTTGGCTTCAGCAGGGAATTGGTATCCACATTTCTGTTTACATAGAAAGGCAGGGACGCCTCTCTTTCTCCTACCGCTAATCGGTGGCAGATCATTTTTTTATCTCCCGAAAACCGGTTTTGCAGAATGCTGAATGAATCCGGGAACGGCTCAAATGCATATATGGCCGCTTCCGGAAACATCTTTCTGTACTGCAGCGCAACGTCCCCGCGGTTTGCACCGATATCTATTATATTTTTCACCGCTGGCCCCCGGGTAAGGTCTTTCTGGATATCAAAAGCGTCTTTCCTGAATTCCGCCTTTTGCAGTGATTGCAGGTATCCCAGCCCGTGTAGTTCCGCGCCAAATTTCCTCAGTATTTTATTAATCCTCTCCTTCATTTGTATGCCTCCTGATGATAGGGTATTGACCTGATAGACTGTACCAGCAAATCGTTATGAACATCCAGGGCGCCCTCATAAAGCGTGGGATTTCCCCGGTGAGGCTGATGAATATGGTCGGGGTGCAGGATTACCGGTGCCTCCGATAAAAATCCCGCCCAATAGCTAAAAGTGCTTCCGGTTGCGGTGACTATTATTTTGCTCCTGCTCAACAGCAGTAAATCAATGATGTCCGGATTCCCTTCGGCCATTTCAATGTTTTCCAGTTCAAATAATTTGTTGAACTCATGCCGGTAACCATCCGTAAATACCGTCACTGGCAGGGTGCTTCCGTGAACCTCTCTGATTCTCGTAATGATGTCAATAAAATAGGTTTCTGGTGTGCGTTTCTGTCCGACTTCGTTGAAATTCTCTCCCTCTTTTAAGCTGGGGAAATCGCCCATTCTGACATGCACTCCAATGTATGGAGTCTGTAGTTTCTCCAGTCTCTTCTTTACCGAAGACTGTAACACGTTCCAAAATAATGTTTTTACCAGCTCGTGCTGTTCCCGCAGGCCGGCAAAGAGGTCCCTGTAATGCGGAGTTTCGGTAAATACAAATAATTTGCCGGGAAGTACCGTCTCCGGCAATTTCACTACATCAGGCTCGGAGATCAATTCATAATGGCCTTTCCCGTGAATTTTCCATTTTTCGATCTGTTCACTTATAATATTCTTTTGAAAGGTAAAAGAATTCGAATATTTCCGCTTGGATTTTTCCCGGCGCAAATAGGGCCCGATTTTAAGCCGGTTGTACCCCGTTACCCGGACTTCCATATTGTTTAAATGCGCGAACACAGAAGCTTTCATCAGGGGAAAAAGCTGATTACCCAATCCGGCTTTAGGAAGTTTACAAACGACCAGACTCATAATAAATATTGAATACGATCACAGGGAATATTACGCAATTTTTTTTAAGTCGGGTTCTATACGAACCTTCTTCCCCGTTTTAAAGTATGGCGCTTCAAAGAGTTTATAGGAGATCCAGGAAACGGGCACAACGAGTGCCAGGGAAATAAAAAGGGCTATGATTAAATAGGGGCCGGAAACCAGGCCTTTGCTTATGAAAATATTACAAATGTTCCAGCAAATGATCCAGTGCCATAAATACATGCTATACGATATCCGACCTAAAAATTGCATCGAATTAAGTGACAATAATTTACTGAATATATTCCGGCTTTCTATTACGTTCAGCAACATGGCGGTAAAGCCGAAGGTAAGCACCGGCTCTCCCATGGCTTTTAAAACAAAGGCGAATGCATAGAAATGATTGTAAACCTCTGTCACCATGATCAGTCTGCCTAAACCAGCGATAGCCACGGCAAGAATAAAACCCCAAAAACCTCTGAATATCGCCGGAAGGGGTTTATTTTCAACGTACATTTTTGCCGCTATCATTCCCCAACCGAATTCTATAAACCGGTACCATATTTTATCGCTGGCAATCGTGAGTCCGCTATGCATCTCTGATGCATGAAAATAAAATAAAAACAACCTGAACAGGAAACAACCAATCAGCATCAGGACTATTCTGCCCAGTCTTCTAGTTCCATCCGCATCGTGAATAAATATAAAAGGCAGTAAGATATAAAACTGCCACTCTGTTGACAATGACCAAAACGGAGGGGATAAAACATTGTCAGTAATAAATGTATTTGCAAAGAAAAGATGAGCAAAGAAGCTATCGATCGGGAAATGCCCGTACGTTAACAGATAAAGCAGACATTCAACCACTACAATAAAATAGAAAGCCGGTGCAATTCTTTTCCATCTCTTCCATAAGAAATGGCCATATCCGCTTGCATTAAAGTGGGATGCACTTTTTTGATACATCAGATACATGCAAAACCCACTGATTACAAAAAAAAGGTCAACGCCAACGCCACCGAAGGACAGCATGCGGAAGATATCAACCGGACCTAATTTTAGCGGAATTGCTCCGAAGAACATCCATACATGGGCCCATATCACTCCAATGACCGCCAGTGCCCTTAATCCGTCTATTGGTGCTATTCTGGTTTTCATTTTCTATTATCCCTGCTCCCAGGTTTTCCATTTCGCCCTGCCTCCGGACCACATTTCATTCAGGGTTGTCTTATCACGCAGGGTATCCATGCATTTCCAGAAGCCATCGTGCCGGTAATTATACAGCTGACCTTCCTTAGCAAGTTGTTGCAAGGGCTCCTGCTCGAAAACCGTGTGGTCCCCCGCGATATAGTTCAAGACTTCCGGCTGACAGACAAAAAACCCTCCGTTTATCCAGTTCCCGTCGCCCCTTGGTTTTTCCAGGAAAGAATCTACTCTTTCGCCGGTCGTTTCCAGGGCGCCGAAACGGCCTTCCGGCTGTACCGCAGTCATGGTTATCAGACAGCCATGCGCCCTGTGAAAATCAACCAGTTTATTCAGGTCAATATCCGATACTCCGTCGCCATAGGTAAGTAAAAAGGGTTCATCTCCTATAAAGGGTTTGGCCCTCTTTATGCGACCGCCGGTCATGGTATTCAGGCCGGTTTCCAGTAAAGTCACTTTCCAGGGCTCAGAGGCATTGTTATGAACCTGCATTTCATTTGTGCTGAGGTCAATGCTTACATCGCTCTGATGCAGAAAATAATTCGCAAAATACTCCTTGATATAATATCCCTTATATCCCAGCAACACCACGAATTCCGTAAACCCATAGTGGGAATAGCCCTTCATAATATGCCATATTATGGGCTTTCCTCCTATCTCCGCCATGGGTTTCGGCCGGATATCGGTTTCTTCACTCAAACGGGTACCAAACCCGCCGGCAAGTAATAATACTTTCATCCTGCAAAGTTTTTAGAAATTCCATTGTTTGCCTGTTTCATCAGTTCGCTTATCCGGTCCAATTGCTTTCGATACGTATTATTATGAGCAAAGGCCCTGCGTTCCTGCATTAATTCATCCGAATTATACTGATCTATCTGATTTATTGTTTCTTTAAACAGCCGGGGCAGTCCGGCATTGTCTGACCGGCTGGCAACCATACATATCATGTTCGGATATTCCTGATAGGTAGTAATGTTATTGGAAACGATCACTTTTCCGGTACTCAGATACTCCATCACTTTATGGTAGTTGGTGCCTTTGCTCTGATCCAGTTTTATATCGTAACAAATCAGCAGCACATCCATCCGGTTTAACTCCCGGGCAAGGTCCACCGTTCCCAGAACACCGTGGAGTCTGACATTCTTTAATTCCAGCAGCGTCTGAATGAAAGCGTGGGTTTCCTCATCTTCTGCTGCACCGATATTGGAATGGCCCGCCGTATAACTGCCATAAAAGTTAAATATAATATCCGGATTTTCGTGGATGATCTGCAACAGTGTTTTCCTGTCCAGGTCGGGGCGTACAAGATTTCCGGACATACCGGTCTGCAACGGCCCATTCTTATTGCTCCGTGCGGGTTCTTCTGCCAGGAATTCATCCGGTAATCCATGATTTATGAAATGTGAAGGCACACCGCAGAATGCAAACTTCCCGATGATCTCGCGGGTGACAGAAAACAGGATATCCGCACCGGCTCCGGACAAAATCTCATGCCGGTCACGTGGTTCATCCACCGGATGAAACACTTTGATAAATTTATCGTGAAAAAAGCGGAGGGGAAAAAGATTTCCCAGGTCAAAACTCCAGACAATATCAATAGGTGTGTTTATGACGCCGAGGATGTCCCGGATCTGCTTTTTAATCAGAAAATTATAAACCGGCCTGGAATGGAATTTCAATAAATACGGAAAATAAAGTTTCTGCTGTACGAGGAAGAGGTTTTCATTTTCCGGCAGGGAACTGATTGTAATCCTCGATTTAGCGTCCCTCAGGCTCCAGCGATCGTTTTCCGGAGGATTTAAATAATATACACGGTTGCCTCTTTTGGCGAGTTCAAGCGCATAATGATGCTTGGATATCAGCATTCTTCCCCAGGACTGTGGCGAAAGGACAAGTATGGTTTTACTTCTTAAAAAATCGGGTTTCAGTTTGGCAATCAATTCATCCATTTTGCCTGAAAAAAGATTTTATCGAATCCGCAACCTGACGGATCTGCTCTTCTGAAATTTCGGGATACAGGGGCAGGGAAAGAATCTCATCCTGTAACCGGGTGGCTACTGGAAAATCGGATGGCTGATATCCAAGATACCGGTAAGCGGGAAGATTTGGCAAAGCGGCCGGGTAATGTACCGATGTTTCAATTCCTGCCTCGGCCATATATTTCGCGAGTTCATTTCTCCGTTTCGTGCGAATCACATACAGGTGCCAGGTATGCCGGGTGTCGGGCCTCTGTCTTGGCAAAATAATTTCCTCTGTATCGGCCAGATATTTATTATACAGGGATGCAGCAAGTATTCTTTTTTCGGTCCATCCCTTAAGGTGGGGAAGCTTGGCAGAAAGTACAGCAGCCTGCAAACCATCCAGCCTGCTGTTGATTCCCTCCATCTGGTGCTGGTGTTTTTTTAATGCTCCGTGATGCGAATACATTCTGCATTTATCGGCAAGTGTATCATCATTGGTTATGATGCATCCCGCATCCCCGTACGCGCCGAGATTTTTTCCCGGATAAAAACTGAATGAACCGGCATGACCGGACAAACCGGCCCTTTTTCCCCTGAATTCCGAAAAATGCGACTGCGCGCAATCTTCAATCAGGAAGAGTTTGTGCCGGTCACAGATTTTTTTTATAGTCTCTATATCACACATCTGCCCCTGCAGATGAACCGCAATTACGGCCCTGGTCGACTTCGTAATTCTCTCCTGCAGTTTGCTTTCATCCAGGCTGTAATATTCCGGATGAACATCCACAAAAACGGGTTTAGCTCCTGTTTGGGTGATGGTCTCCGAACTCGATATCCAGCTGTTGGCTGCAGTAATGACTTCGTCGCCAGATCCGATACCCATCATTTTCATAAGTATATATAAGGAGTCGGTGCCATTACCGCAACCTATTGCATGCTTAACAGCATAAGCCCGGGCAAAGGCCTCTTCGAAATCCCTGACAAAGGATCCTCCTATAAATGCCGTTTGATTAATTACTGCAGAAATCGCTCCGTCAATTTCCGGCTTTATGGATTCATACTGGGCTTTCAGATCAACAAAAGGAATTTTCATCATCTCATCAATTATTTTTTCCGGATTAATCGTGCCGGATTCCCTGCGTATATTCCCGGCTCTGTAATATCCTTTGTAATCACAGCGCCGGCGCCAATAACTACATTATTACAAATACTCACCGGAAGAACCGTAGCGTTTGATCCGATAGAAACATGGTTACCGATCCGCGTTTCTTTCCATTTATTTTTGTCCCCGCCTGCCGGGCCGCCCGTGGAAAAGCTATCGTTTATAAATTTCACTCCATGGCCGATAAAACAAAATTCTCCGATGGTTACCAGTTCACAGATAAAACTGTGCGACTGAATTTTGGTTCCCCTTCCTATCAATACACCTTTTTGGATTTCAGTAAACGGGCCGATAAAACAATCATCCGCCACCCTGCATCCATAAAGATTAACCGGTTCAACCAGTTTTACATTGGTTCCGAATGTGACATCCACGATCCCGGATTTCAAAATGGTTGGCTTATTCAATGGCCTGATTTGCTTTAGCCTGACGATATATTTTTTCGATAATCTCTACGGTTTTCATCCCTTCCATTCCGCTGGTGGCAATACTACCCTGGCCGTTCAGCACATCAATGAGGTTCTGGTATACTTTATCGTGATTTGACATGGAGCCAAAGTACTGACCATAATTATTTGGCGGATTGCCGGCAGGGAGATTCCGGATAGCCTCCCCTTCGAGGCTCTGGTATTCCAGTTCATTCAGGTACTGTCCGCCAATTTTGACAGTACCTTTTTCCGCGAAGATCGTTAGCGATCCTTCCATATTCTTTTTATAGGCATTTACCGTATAGTTGACCGTTCCGATGGCTCCACTGTTAAATTTCAGGATAGCTATCCCGGTATCTTCGAACTCGATGAGCCCATGGTGATGAAAATTGCCAGTCCTTGCAGAAACGGACTCCACATCCCCGGCAAACCAGTACAGCAGATCAATAAAATGGCTAAACTGTGTGAACAGGGTTCCGCCATCCAGCGCTTTGGTGCCCTTCCAGGAATTCCTGTAATAGTCTTCATTCCGGTTCCAGAAACAACTGAGTTGCAGGCTGTAAATTTTACCCAGCTTTTCTTCGTCAATCAGTTTCTTAACGGCTTCTACTGGAGGATTGAACCGGTTTTGCTTTACAATAAACAGGCGTTTGTTCGCCTTTTCCGCCGCATTGATCATAGCCGAACAATCCGGAACGGACAGCGCCATCGGCTTTTCACACAAAACATGAAACCCCGCTTTAAGGGCTTTTATGGTATGTTCCGCGTGCAGTCCATTGGGAGTACAGACGGACACTACATCTATTTGCGCGTTTGACTCCAGCATGGCATCCAGGTTATCAAATGCCCGAGCACTATATTTTTCCGAGAGGGTTTTTGCTTTTTCGGGAACTATGTCACATACGGATATAAGTTTCCCCAGATGGCTGATATGTTCCGCATGCCTTTGTGCGATGCGCCCGCAACCGGCTATGGCGAATTTTAACTCTTTATTCATTTTCCAAATCCTTTCCTGATGGATTGCCTCAAGGGCGCTGTTTTGATCAGCATGTTCATATACATTTCCTTGAGCTTTCTATCCGATCTGAAAGCCGTATGCTTTTGTATCGGAAGTTGCATAATTTTCTCGAATTCCTGTTCCGGCAGTCCAAATTTCTTCAAAACATATTCTTTATCAGATCTGAGTTGTAATGGCTCGTACAGCGGCTTTTTCAATTCTTCCAGTGCTTCCGCTTTCGTTATCTGGCCTGAACAAATGAGGGTTGACAAATGTGCTTTCCTTTTATCAATATGAAATTTTTCCGGAAGAATATATGCCTGATAAAACTTGGTGAACTGCGATTCATAGTGCTTGCCCCCATAGTCCCTCCATCCCAGTTCCTTTTGTATGATTTCTTTAACAGCCTTTTTGTTATAAGGAACATAGTTGAGAATCGAAATCGGATTCAGCTTAAGGATAACCGAATAATAAATAAATTTTTTGAAATCAAGAAAGGGATAGGTCCTGAGCTTTTTTTTCCCATACTTTGCGTGAATTGCCTTCAGATTCGCGAAATCCATTTTGTCGTACAGCCAGGAAGGAGGCATGATATGTTCCGTGACAATATTGGTTCCGCTAAGGATGTACCCGGTTTTATGTTCTTTTGCAAGTTTGTACATGGTGGAAAAGATTGCATGATCGGACACCACTTCAATATCCACAACGGAGGCCTTCAGGTAAGCCAGCTGAATATCTTTAAATTCTTCCCAGTCCACCACCAGGCTGTATAAGTCAAAACCACAGCGGGTAATAATGTTTTCTACATTTTTTACCGCCAGTTCCGAATCCCATCCGTTATCCAGGTGAACTGCCAGGGGTCGGAGGCCATGTTGTTTGGCCAGGTAAGCTACATAGGTACTGTCCACACCACCACTCAATCCTATGAGACAATCATATCTTTTCCCCTGTCCCTCTTTTTTTATCCTGGTCACCAGCTTTTCCAGTTTTTTTATGCCGGCTTCACCGGTAAAGACGCCTCTTTTTGCCGTTTGTTCGTAATCGTGCACGTAGTTAGAGATGCCCTCTTTATCAAAACGGATATCCGGATCGGCGATATTATCCATCACCGTTTTTGCACACTGTTTGTATTTCGGATCCTTTTCAGAAATAATCATAGGGAATGCAGATTTTGTTCAAAGGTCCCCGTACAGGGTTTCTTCCAGTTCCTTCTGAGCCGGGTAGCTGATTAAAACGGCCCGGTGCGGCCGCTGAAAAACAAACATACTCCCGGCGCTCACGGCGGAGGCGCCCTGCTGAACGGCCTGTTTGAAATCCTGGAGAGAGCCGGCTCCGCCCATCGCGATCACCGGTATATTAACAGCCCCGGAAACTTTTTTTATCATTACCAGGTCGTAGCCTTCAAACGTGCCGTCCCGGTCGATGGAATTCAGCAGGATTTCTCCCGCGCCGGCTTCCTCCATTTGTTTTGCAAAAGTCACCGGGTTCA
>Ga0070679_100004695_pt1 | contig 12601 bp, 9 predicted proteins | sample KBSC63BmetaG_FD_65652 | JGI IMG/M metagenome (GOLD analysis project Ga0070679, IMG submission 65652) | Corn rhizosphere microbial communities from Kellogg Biological Station, Michigan, USA - KBS C6-3B metaG | ecosystem: Host-associated > Plants > Roots > Rhizosphere | place: USA: Michigan... | reverse complement strand
AGCCGGTCCGTGGGACGCAGAGTGCCCGTTCGGTCCGCTGCGAAATTCCACGCGCCTTGAATGGCCGGAACACCCGCCGACACGTGTGCCAACAAGGTAGCGGCGGACACCTCATCACACATAACGAATCACAAGGGAAGCCGCACGAAATTCGTGCATCGGGCCCTTGAGATCGCCTGTGGACCGATAACTCACGTGAAGTTGGTGAAGGGTCCGCGTGCTACTGATGCGGTGGCACGGTGCCGTCGCAAACCGTTCGAGGAACGACATGACAGACAACCATGATCTGCGTTCGCTTGCCGAGTTATCGGCCAGCATCGACAGTGCACAACAAGTCTTTCAGCGTGTCGCCGACGGAGCATTCGATCGGCTGGAAGCAATTGATCCTGATTTCGTGGCAGCACTGTTGGAGCTCTTTGGGCGGCGGCAGGCCGCGGCCAGCTACCTCGCCAAAACCTAGTTTGACGACGAATCCAACGTCTATGCAACGCTTGCCGCTGGGAAACGCTATCGTATCTTGGAGCTTCTTGCCAGTGTAAAGCACGGAATTTTCTGATGTTGTGGCTTGGCATCGATACGATGACCATTGCTGCGTTGGAGGCTCGCTTGTGGCTCAAGCTCTTGGTCAGAGAATTCCGATTCCCCAGGAAACGATGAAAGCAACTGTCACTATCGACCCAATGCAGTCGTTTATGTGCTAGCGATATAAGAGGCAATAAGAATGGCAACCTGCGAAACGGATCGTTTTGTGCGCCTCGCGCTATCGCAGACAGACCCCCGGTGTCGATAAGGTCCTGCCGATAAGCTATCGCCCGATCGGCCGACATAATTTTGGAGTCGAAACCCAGCCCCTGCTCGAAGCAGGGCCGCCGGACGCGTGGCGTAAGAGAGCAACGCCGAGGCGTCCTTAACGCGACAACGCGCTCGGCCGAGCCAGATGACCTTGGATCACGAGCACGCAGATCAACACTGCGCCGTGGGCGTGGGTGCAGAGGCCCAATAGCTTCTCGGGCGGGACCGGCGCCGTCTTCTTCTCGCTGCTGTCGAGCACGCACAAGATGGCCGTGCGTTTGGACTTGGCGACGGCATAGCTGGCGGTCTGGGCGAAGAAGGGGTCACACTGATCCACTGAACTGATCAGCGTGTCGACGGCCTTGAGCTCGATCGGCATACCGCGCAATGACAGATCGGTGATGCCGCCGGCTGCATGGGCGTGCTCGTCCAGATCCGCGCCGATCAACGGATGGCGACGCAACTCTGCGCGCACGTACCGTTGAAACGCAGCTTCATCCCATCGTCCTTTGAACTCGGCGTCCTGAACCGCACGGCCGGCCAGATTGCACAGCGCGCCGAGCACGAGCAGCGCATCGGCGGTTTCCGATTGCGGCACGCCGGGGCGGCGACGCAGCGTGTCACGCAGTGTGTACAGCGCTTGGTCCAACCCTGGATAGCCGCAGACCTGCAGCTTGGAGGCGTCGGCACCGTCCACGATCAGCGTGCGGTGGCCCACGACGGCCACCGGTTGATCCCCGCGCTCGGGGATGAACTCGGCGGTGTATTTGAACTCGAAGGGACGTGCGTGCATGCCCTGGGGCAGCAGCAACGCGGCGCGGCCGTTCTGCCGCATCGTGTATGGTGCGTCGCCGTCGGGCTTTTGAAACTGAAAGCTGGGAAAGTCGTAGGTCGATTTCGGCTCTACGGAGATCGGCGTCAGCCGCAGTTCGCGCTTGTCTCGAGGCCAGCGCGACACGCGCACTTCGATCTCCAGGTCGTGCACTTTCCGGGCTGCCAGCTGGTGCACTTCCGCGGCCGGTTGCCCGTCGAACTGGAACTTCAAGAACGCGACGGTCAGGTCGACCAACCGTTCTTCTTTCGGGCGCGCCAGGTCCGCCTGGACAGGCCAGTCCGGTTTCACCGGTTGCACGAAGATCCCGATGGGCAGCGGCACCGCGGTGAGCGCGCGGGCGAAGTCGGCGACTTGTTCGGTCGATTCCAGAGTCGCCAAGCCTGCGACGGCTTCACGCAGCTGCGCCGCGGCATCGCTTTGATTGTAGTCGTTCAACCAGAGCCGGTAACGTTCGCGGGCGCTGCGCACATACCGATCCGCGTCCGGCTCAGCCTCGAGCACCGCCCGGCGCCAATGCGCCAGCATGTCGACGATACGCAGAATGCCGCCGAAGGCGTTGTACGCCGTGGCGGCCGCCGCACTCGACACGGCCGCAGACATTGCGTCCAGGGCCACGGCCAGCGCTTTGAGATCGTGGTGCGGCCAATGACCATGCGCGATCGCCGCCAAGGCCTCCACGGCTTGCAGTCGTGGCTGCAAGGACTCAGAAGAAAGGGAATTTTTCATCGTTCTTGAACATTTGCGCCAGCTCGTCGTCGGCTTGCATCCAGGCTTGGCCCAGCGCCACGGCCTCGTCCAGCTGTCCCGCGCTGATCAGGTATTCGAAGCGGACGCGGCGCTCGAGCTGCTGCGCCTGCAGTCGCCGAGAGCGCTCGCGCACGGTGTCTGGGAAAGCGGCTACGTGCAACTCGGCCACCTGCGTCGCGCCCTGCCAGGCGCGATCGCGCGTGAGCAGTTCCACGAACGTGCTGCACAGCTGGGAGTTGCTCGGGTCGGTTGCCACCGCCTCCAGGATCGCCGCGAGATTGGGCGCGCACGCGCCCAGGGGAAGATTCGCCACCAGCTCCAGCGCGTGCTCGAGTTCGTAGTTTTGACGGCACTGGCCGACCCAGCCAAGGACCAACGCTGCCCAGCCGTCGAGGTGCTGAAACTCCCTGAGGAAGTAGTGGTGTCCGCTTCGCAAAAGCACCGAGGGCTCCAGTTCCGCTATGAGCGCTAGCAGCACCTGGCCTTGCTCTTCGGACAAGGAGCCATCGCCGCGGTAGGTCGTCACCTTCGCCTCAATGCATTCGAGCAGGAACTCCGGATCGTCGCCTCCGCGGTAGGCGACGATCAGGTTATCCAGGGCAGCGGCCACCATGCGGTGGAAGTGGGCCGAAAGCCGAAGTCGGCCCAGCGCCTGAACTGCAGCCTTGTGCACGATGATGTAGGGATCGAAGAGCATCAGGACCAGGCTATCGGGGACCAGGTCGGGCAGATCGGCGAATCGCTGGCTGCCGATGTCCTTGAGCGCGTCGGCGGCTGCGGCGCGACCTGCGACCGAGGCGCCGACCATCGCGCCGTACAGGTAAGGCAGCATGGCCTTCAGCCCGGCGCTGGTCGCGAGCAATGGCGCGCTCTCCCGCACGATCGCCGCCTCGAACGTATCGCCGAGCAGGCCGCGTTGACTGAGAAACGCCTCGAAGTGCACTAGACCTTCGGCATCGGCTAGTGCGCCGTGGATGGCCAGCGCAAGCGACGCCGCGCGCAGGTGCCACAGGCTCGAGCGGCGATTGGCCCGCTCCATTTCTGCCAACGGATCGGGTCGCGTCAGGACGCTGGGCTCCGGCTCCGGTGTCTGAAGCTTAGAATCCAGGACCGCGGCCGTGCCCAGCAGCACGTCCATCGCCGCTTTCGCGGCAGGTGCGAGCGCTGCACCCGGATGCCGAAACGCGCTCAGAACCTGTTGGGAGACTTCGTTGTTGTCGGACGTGGCCGACAGCGCAGCCAGTCGCCGGATCGCCACACCGAACGCTTGGGTGTAGGTGGGGTCGATCACCGGTTTGGCGTCACGATCGCGATGCGCGTGACGCAACACGTGCTCGTAGACGCCTGCCACGCGACCTTCGCCATCGTCCGAGGCGCTTTCGAACTGGCGCATCAGTTCGTCATCGGCCAAGTCGGGGCCAGCTAGAAAGGCAAGGGATAAAGCCACTTGGAGGTCGTGAACGATTGGGCGCAGATCGGACTCGCGTTCGAACTCGACCAACACGTCCAGCCGGGACAGATGCGCCGCCAGCGGACGCAGGAAGGGGCGGATCCAGCGAATGTTCCGAGCGATCAGGATGCCCATCGCCCGGCTGGTCACGCCCACGTGCAGGCGATCGCGGCGGGTGAGCAACGCGAGGAGGCCGCGTTCGACAGCCTCGGGAAACCGATCCGCCACCTGCGTCAGTGGACTGGGATCGCCGTCGTCGTGGGGCGGGCGCCAGAACTCCGAGCGGGGCGGCGAGGCGACGTATGCCAAGCCTATGACCGCTTCGGGCACATCGGCAGCATCGACTTGGTCCAGCCGTTGCGCCACCGCCGCCGCGGCGGACTTGAGCGCATGCCCTTGGCGCAGGCACTTCATCGCGCAGCGGACCAGTCTCGGCTGGTCTGCCGTGTCGGCCAAGATGGTCAGCGCCGCCGACTCAAGCCAGTGGTCATCGCCTTCTAGGACCGAGAACAGGTACTCGGTGAGGGCCGGCACGAGAATTTCCGGCGCCAAGTGGGCGCTCTCGATCAAGCGGGTTGCCGCCTGCTCGTTGCGTTCGCGGTCGAGTCGATCCAGATCGTCCATGAAGGCTTTTGCAAGCACCGGCAGGGTCGCACGCAACTCAGCGCGGACGGCCGCACGCACCTGAAACGCCGCCTCCTTAATGCGTTGCGCCTCTTGCGCACGCGCCTCCGCGTCTTGAAGGTCAGAGTCGCGCCGCGCAACCAATATGGCGAGGTTGGGCAGCGCGACCGGCACCCGATGCGGGCAGCCCACGCAATTAGCATCATGGAAGCGCACCGCAGACTCTTCCAGCAGCCAGGTCGCCATGCCCGAGGCCGACGCAAAATCGCACACCATTGCGTGATGTCCGATAGGCAGGCCAGTCTGCATCTCGATAATCCCCGTCCCGCCAAACTTCTCGACGCGGGCATGACGGCACCAATTGTGGATCAGGCGTTTGGTGTCCTGGTTGCGTTCGCCGTCTTGGATCGTGCGCTCAATGTCCCGATCCCGACTCATCCCATCGCTCCTGTCACGATTGCCTGCCTCCCCAGCAGAGTCTACCCGTCGCCTCTACTGGGCTGGGGCCCTCTTGACCCTGATGACTTTTTTTGGAGGGGAGCGGCCAACACGCTAGCAGTGCCCGCGGCCACTGCCTCGGCTTCCCAATCGCCCAAGGCGTCACGGGATTTGCAGCTTCGCGACTGGGGGTCCGCTTCTGGCCGGTCAGCGTCCCTGCGGCGAACCCTCGCTCCAGTGAGGACGAGAACGGGCGACATCGACCCCAAGGAGACGGTGACGAACGGCCGGTTTCGGGCAGGCCAGTTTGCGGCTGCGCTGGAGGGCGAACCGTTGAGCACGCAATGTCACATCAGTAGGACGACATCGGCTGCCCAGCGTCGCCGCGCTGCATTCGCAGGGCGGAATCGTTGCCGCGAGTCCGAACGACGTGGCCACAGCCAACCGATTATCGTCGCGTATTACGCTGCGTGGGCCGGTCATGACGTAGCCCGCTATCGCAATCTGTGCACGCAAAACTACCTGATTCTGGACAGTGGTACGATGTCGGATCTGCAGCAGGACTGATTTCCGAAATCCGCAACGGACAGGCAATCAAACATTAGCGCTATCTGGAAAGCGCGGTGTTGCACCGGCATGCGCAAGGCTGGCAGGTGTTCCTGCCACGTTCGACGAAGCTGGCTCCCGGTTCGAAACACACGGCGGAGTAAATCGCATGCTCACGTCCAAGTTACCCATGCTGCTGGCGGCCCTGGCCACGGGACTGTCGACGTTCGTGTTCGCACAAAGTGCACCGACGCCGCCCGACGCCGAATTGCGTGCCGCGATGGAATGGGCGTTTCCGCTCAATCCACCGCCCGCTGCGCATGCGCCAATGCCGGGCATGCACAAACCGCTGCACGTGCCAGGCAGTGCGCGCACGTACACGCTCGCCGACTATGACCACATGTTCGGCGCGCCGGACTGGTTTCCGCAGGATCATCCGCCGATGCCGCGCATTGTCGCGCGGGGACGCAAGCCGGCGTGGGCCTGCGCGTTCTGCCATCTGCCGACAGGACAAGGCAGGCCGGAGAACGCACCACTGGCGGGACTGCCGGCCGCGTACATCATCGAACAAGTGAAGGCGTTTCGCAGCGGCAAGCGCGTCAGCGGAAGTCCGGAAATGGCGCGCTTCATGCCGGCCGAGGCGACCCATGTCACGGATGCGGACCTTAAGCAGGCCGCGGGATACTTTTCCAGTCTGCACTACAAACCATGGACGCAGGTGATCGAAACCGCGACCGTGCCGAAGACGCACATGGTGCATTTTATCCTGGTCGCCGACACCGGCAACGCGCGCGAGCCGATCGGTAATCGCATCATCGAGACGTCCACCGACATCGCACGCACCGAGTTGCGTGACACGCGGTTTGGTTTTGTTGCTTACGTGCCGCCCGGCAGCATCGCGCGCGGTGCGGTGATCGCCTCGAAGGGTGCCGGCGAGGCGCTGCCTTGCGAATCCTGCCACGGTTCCGACCTGCGCGGCGTTGGCGACATCCCGCCGCTCGCGAGTCGCTCGCCGACCTACATCATTCGCGAGCTGATCCTGTTTCGGCTCGGCGGGCGCGCCAACACCGCCGCCGCGCCGATGCAGCAGGAAGCCTCACATCTGTCGTTGAGGGACATGATCGCGGCCGCAGCGTATGCCGCCTCGCGCAAGCCTTGAGGGTCGCTTCAGAGTGGACATCGGCGATGAAAAAGGACAATTTGCGCGGTATCGGCGCTGGCACTTGCGACGAATGGCGAGAACGGCGTTAGGCTCACTTCATGGCGTGGGGTCGGAGAGTGAATTTGACCCCGTCGCGGCATGAACGTCAGCTTTGCGTCATGCAGTTGAAGAGGTCGAACGGCAGGAGTTGGCCGCACTGCGCCGTAACGCGCGACCGCGGCGCTCGCGAGCGCGAAGCGCTCATCGACCCAAGCAAACCTCTCCAACGGAGTAGATTCGGTTTCACAACCCTGCGCAATGGCATCCAGCATGCCGCTGATGCTGCGGTGACCTGAAGCGGACGAAAGCACATCTCGTCGGCTTTCACTATTCGACTTGCCACGCTGACACGGAAGATTCGCTCGGATTGGTGTTTTTTGCCATTGCCGCTCCGGGCGTCGACCAATAAGCTACTTGGCGCGGACGGGGCATGCTGCGTCGAAGGTATGGGCGTGACTACATTGACGCTGCTGGATTTCGCTTGTACGGCAGTCACTTTGGGGTTGTGTGCGCTGACCGCTGCATCCTGCGTCGGTTCGAAGCGATCACATGCAGGGCTGTTTCTTGCGGCTTATTTCGTCTGTCTGTCCGTTGACAGCGTAGTTGGCCTCGTTTGGGATGCAGGGTACGGATCGCTAACGGCCGAATTTGTGCGCTGGCTTCATGTAGCCAATGTGCCCATCGCCTATCTCCTCGGACCGTTTCTCTACGGCTGCATTGTCGCGGTGGTTTCACCGGCCTTCCCAGCAATCACTCGACGCGTTCTTTGGCACCTGATCCCATGTGGATTGGTGTTCGTGGTTTCGGTGTGCAATGCCGAGTTTGCCTTCGATACGTCCCCTGTGGGCGGCTTGGTCTTCAAGATCACCTACCACGTATGGGTATTCCAAGGACTGCTTTATCTTGCTCTGGCGGTCCGGCGTGTCCGCGCCGAACGACCATTGCTCGAACAGGCAAACGCTGACGAAGCAGTGTTGCGCCTGAGTTGGCTGTATGGGCTTCTCACACTCAACGGCGTGATCTGGGGTCTGATGTTGATGGACCGGGTCTATGAGATCGCGGGGCTACTGGAAAGTCCGTGGCAGAGCGCTGCATCGGATGTCTTCGGTACCTTGGCGTTGTTCGGCTTGGCCTGGTTCGGGCTGCACCTTCCTCGGATGGCTTCGTCGGGACCTGCGGAAACATTGCCCGTGGAGCAGCCAACGGTGAACGGGGCACCGTCCTATGCGCGTTCCGGACTGAATGCGGAACAATGTGTCGAGATGGCGGCCGACCTTGCTCAACTGATGGAGAAAGATCGGCTCTACGTGGACAGCCGGTTCGACCTCCAGACTTTGAGTCGATGCAGTGGTTGGCCGTCGAATTACATTTCGCAGGCCATCAACCAAGGGCTGCACCAGAACTTCTTCGAGTTCGTGAACGGCTTCCGTGTGGCGGCGGCGGAGCGCTGCCTGGCTGACCCCGCTGACCGGCGAACCATCCTGGAGGTGGCGTTCGCCTGCGGTTTTGGCAGCAAATCGACCTTCAACGCCGTGTTCAAGCGCATGACGGGGCGCACGCCGAGTGAATTCCGGCGTGCGCGGCTCGCTGGATCAGGCGAAGTGGACGAAGCGACCGCCTGAAACGTCCAACCCTACACGCTCGGACGATTCCAAACCACCGCATTGCTTGACTGTTCAGGCCTCCCCGAGGGGCCACGATGGTCCGCGCCCATTCCGGTCGCTGATCCAGCGAAACCCGGGCGTGCCGCCGCAACCGACGTCACCAGCTATAGAACGAGGAACAGGAAATGTCTCAGTGGATTGCCATTCTTGTGCTGACGCTGCTGTGCTCGACCACTTGCCTGGCCGGCTCGCCCGAGCCGCAATGGTCCACGCCGGCCAAATACAGTGCCGTCGATTTCCAGTGGGGCGTCAAGATTCCCTTGCGCGACGGGGTTGAACTCGCCGCTACGGTTTATCGGCCGGAGAAACAACAGGCCCCGCTACCGTGCGTCTTCACTCTCACGCCGTATATCTCATCGACATATCACGACCGCGGGATGTATTTCGCCTCGCATGGGTACGTGTTCCTCACCGTCGATGTGCGCGGCCGTGGCAATTCCGGAGGAAGCTTCACGCCGTTATTGCAGGAAACCAACGACGGACCCCAGGTGGTCGAATGGTTGGCGCGACAGCCCTACTGCAACGGCAAGGTGGCGATGTGGGGCGGTTCTTACGCAGGTTACGACCAATGGGCCACGGCCAGGAATTTGCCACCGCACCTGATGACGATTGTGCCTGCTTCCTCGCCACGGCCGGGAGTCGATTTCCCGGGTTTTCGAAACATCCACTATTCGTACGACATGCAATGGATCACCTTGACCGGCGGACACACCTCGCAGGAAAGCATATTCGATGACGACGGGTTCTGGACGGAAAAGTTCGGCGAGATGTATCTGGGTCATCGCCCATTCCGGGAGCTCGACGCCATCGTGGGCAATCCCTCGCCAGCCTTCCAGACTTGGTTGGCCCATCCGTCCGCCGATGCCTACTGGGACAGCTACAACCCAACCCCACGGCAATTTGGCAGAATCGATCTGCCCATCCTGACCATTACCGGCCAGTACGATGACGACCAACCCGGTGCGCTCTCGTTCTATCAAGAGCACCTCCAATATGCGTCGCCTGCCGCCAAATCCAAGCACTACCTGATCATCGGTCCGTGGGATCATTACGGGACTCGCGTACCCAGCGCCGAATATGGCGGCATCAAATTCGGCAATGCCAGCCTCATCGACATGAACCGGCTCCAGAAGGGCTGGTACGACTGGACGATGAAGGGCGGCAGCAAGCCGGCGTTCCTCAAGAACAAGGTGGCCTATTACCTTTTCGGCGATGGCGTCGGCCAATGGCATTACGCCAGCTCGCTCGCTGCGGTCACGTCCGCGATGCGGCCGATGTATCTGGCCTCGATCAACGGCGCTGCCAATGACGTATTTGCGTCGGGCAGCCTGACAGCCAGCAACCCCGGCAGCGCAAATCGATCGGATCACTACGTCTACAACCCGCTCGATGTTCAGTCTCCCGCATGGTTTCCCATGGGCGATGAGACCGATCCCAACTTCTTGACAGGCGCCCGCGGACTCCTGGCCTCGTCAGGGAAACTGCTGGTCTATCAAACGCCTGCCTTTGCGCATGACATCGATCTCGCCGGCTTCTTCAAACTCTCGGCATGGATCGCCCTCGACCAGCCCGACACCGACATCGCGGCGATCGTCTACGCCATCACGCCCGATGGCCATAGCGAGTTGCTGACCACGGACATGTTGCGTGCGCGGTATCGCAAGAGCTTGCGTGTCGCGTCACTCGTAAAGCCGGGCGTGATCGAGAGATACGACTTTGATCATTTCAATTTCATTGCCAGACGACTCACCGCGGGTAGCCGGCTGAGGCTCGTGATCGGCCCGGTAAATTCGCCGAATTGGGAGAAGAACTACAACAGCGATGGCCCTGTGGCTGATGAATCCGGGAAGGACGCGCACACCGTCACCGTGACGGTTTACCACGACGGCCAACATCCGAGTGCCCTCTACCTACCGATCGCCGCGAAGGCCGATGGATCGTCTCACTGACCGGAAGTCGCCCTCGCCCATTACAGTTAGCGTTGTCGAACGCCCAAGCGGCTGGTGACTCGGCCACGTCGCGACCTGCGGCCTTTTCGTCATTTTCAGTGTCTCGGAAGGAGTTCGTTCTGTGTTGCGATTTCTCTCCGCATTGCTCCTGCTTTGCCTGTCGCTGATTGCTACTGCCGCGTCCGCGCCGATCGATGACCAACTGGCAAAGCGCATCGATGCCGACGTGCAAACTGTCCTGCAGCGCACCGGCACGCCAGGTGCGACGATACTGATCGCCGAACACGGCCGCATCGTTTACCGCCACGCCTACGGGTTACGCGATCGTGAACGCCACGTGCCGGCCACGGTGGATAGCCATTACGAAATCGGTTCGATCACCAAGCAATTCACCGCCGCGGCGATTCTGCAATTGCAGGAAGCCGGCAAGCTGCATCTCGACGACAAGCTTTCTACTTATCTCCGGAGCGCACCGCACGCAAGTGAAGTCACGCTGCGGCAATTGCTCTCGCACACCAGTGGGATGCCGGAATACCTCGACGCGGTCGATGCAGCCAAGGCGATCGACAAGCCGGCCAGCTTAGACAAGCTGATGTCGTATATCGCCGGCAAGCCGCTCGATTTCCCGCCCGGCAGTCACTGGTCATACTCGAACACCGGGTACATCCTGGCCGGCCGCGTCATCGAAGTGGTGTCGCACGAGTCCTACTGGCATTACGTGCAGACGCACCTGCTCGACCCTGCGGGCATGACGCACACTTTCACCGTGGCGGAAGAGAACACGTTGCCGAACATGGCGATTGGCTACGACCGCGAGCACGGGCAGATCGAGCCCGCACGCACGATTGCCGCTTCGGTGGGCTGGGCAGCCGGATTCCTGGTATCGACCGTCGACGATCTCGAAAAATGGAATACCGCATTGAGAAGCGGCAAGATCGTGACGCCTGCGAATTACGCGTTGATGACCGCGTCGGTCAAGACCGCGCAAGGCGATACCGGCTATGGCTTGGGCCTGTTCGTGGACGACATCGACGACCAGCCGCGTATCGGACACACCGGCGGGTCGCTGGGATTCACCACGGCCAACGAATATTTCCCGCGGCAGGGCACACAGGTCATCGCTTTTACGAATTTCGTGGACAACCCCGAACCCGGCGAGACCATCACCGCGGCGATCTTCGAGGATCTCAATCCTGCCATTGCCGCCGCCGCAATGCGCCCGAGTGCGGGGGAGGATCCGGCAGTGACTGCCAAATCCAAAGCCTATTTCGCGCAGCTGCAGGCTGGAGATCAGGATTCGCCGTACCTCGCACCCAAGCTCAACAAGAAAATGAAAGCCGGTTTGGCCAAGCACCTTGCAGGCGAATTCAAAGGTTATGGTCAACCCACCGCCTTCGTTTTCAAAGGCAGGCACACCGATGCGGGCAAGACGTTCAACGACTATGTGATCCGCTTCGGACCGGGCAGTCTGCTCAAGTTCGGCGTCGCGCTGGACAGGAACGGCAAAATCGCCAGCATCTCGTTGGGATAAGGCGGAGTCCTCAACCTGGGCCAGAAGAAATGTTCGCGAATTGCCGGCCTGCGACCCATTGCTGTCATTGGGCTCGTTTGTCGGAGCGTCCGCTATCCGAAAGCGGGTACGGTTTCCTGAATAAGCAAACCGGGGCTTCGTCCGAGACGGGCTGGCATCGTTTGGATCGTCCCGCCGCGCTGCAATGCACCACTCCGGTCATTGCCAATCCCCGAACTATTCGAGCAGTGCCGGGAATATCGGAAGCGCGTCTTCGATCTTCGATGATGCGCTGAACGATGGGTTGCCTTACGTGCGCCAAAATCGGGCATACGGACCCGGTTGCCCAGTGCGAAACCCCGAATTTCACGCTCTGTCCCGTCAGTGAAATGGCAGCCTGGCGTGTTTTCCAAGGATGACGGTCGGCCGGTGGAACAGCGTATCGCTGGCATGCCGCGCCCAGTTGGCCGACTGTGTATTGCACATTCCGCCAGCACCACTATGTCACGCGGTTCAGGCTTGTGTTCGACCTCGGGTCGCCACCCGGACCGAGCCGGACCACCTTCATGCACGCTAGCTACTGCGGCGCCAGACCCCGCCGGCCCGTGCGGCGCAACGGGCGTCGCGGTGAGGCTTCTCTCGCAACCCTTGCTTCCACCGGTGAACGGCGCAGAATCCGTGCAGAAGCCTTGCCTCTATGTACGGAATCGCACACCGGGCCGGCCGCTCCACGATCGTGTGGAGACTTCGGTGAGATGTTGCCCATGAATGTTGCTCCTTACCTTAAAGACAACCAATTGTTGGCGGCGCTACCGGCAGAGGATTTGGAGCACCTGCAACCACTG
>Ga0070679_100004694_pt1 | contig 12603 bp, 9 predicted proteins | sample KBSC63BmetaG_FD_65652 | JGI IMG/M metagenome (GOLD analysis project Ga0070679, IMG submission 65652) | Corn rhizosphere microbial communities from Kellogg Biological Station, Michigan, USA - KBS C6-3B metaG | ecosystem: Host-associated > Plants > Roots > Rhizosphere | place: USA: Michigan... | reverse complement strand
AATGTTCGACCGCTCCGGCGGGAACTCCGCATCGATCGGTTGGCCGGCTGGCCCGTAACCGATGAAGTATCCGCCCGGGTCGGACGACGTGAAGGTAAACACTGTCGTCTCTCCATCCGCGAGCGTGAGCGAGGCTGGGGGCTGCGGCAAGACCGCGGCAGCGAGATCGGGTGAAAACACGAGCGAGGTAGCACCTCCGCTCGACGTTACCGTGAACATCTCATCCGTGACGACGGTCAGGGAAGGAATGTCTGAAAACACAGACCCATCTTGGGTCGTGAATTTGATTTCGATGTTCGCCATAGGCGTAAGTTATTTTAGTTTCTTGGAGTTGTCTACTTATTTCTTCGGATTCGCCCTGGCATTGGCGAGGGCAGCCTGGATGGCCGGGTCGGCACGCAACGAGGCGAGACGAGGGTTCGACTGGAACTCGTTCGCGTCGTAGCCCGAGGCGAGCGCCTGGACGATCAACGGGATGGCCTTGGCGCGTTGGCCGAGAAGCTCGTAGGTTTCGCCCGCGCGATAGACGACCGCGGGGTTGGCGGGCGCCAGTGCAAGCGATTTGCGCAGCAGGGGCACACTCTTATCCGGCTTGTTGGTGGAGGCGTAGTAACCCGCCAGAGCGCTCAGCAGATTGGGATCGTTGGGCGTCTTTGAGCGTTCCGCTTCGGCGAGTTCGATGGCCTTGGCGTACGCTTTGAGGGCCTTGTCCTGTTTGCCGCCCCACTGGTACGCGCTGGCCAGGTTGGCCCAGAAGGTTTGATCCAGGGGATTGAGGCCGACCGCTTTCAGGTTCATGGCGACTGCGTCGGCGTTATTTCCCTGCATACTGAGCACGCTTCCGAGCGCACTGAAGCTGGAAGCACTGGGCTGCATTTCCGCAGCCTTCGCAAAATCAGAGTGTGCATCCTCCAGCTTGCCGAGATGGACGTTGACCAGCCCGAGGTTGTACCGGGCGTTTACATTCTCCGGGTCCATTTCGAGACCCTTCTTCCACTGCTTGGCGGCGTTTGCCATGTCGCCCTTGGCGTAGTAGTAGCTGCCCAGCTTCACGACCCAGATAGACGCCGAGTCTTCAGGCGCGAGGTCGATGGCTTTCTGTATCGCTGTAATCGCGTCGTCGGTGCGGCCCTGCTCCTGGTAGACCTGCGAGAGCGCGCCGTAGGCCTCGGCGCTGCGCGGATCGAGGCTGATGGCCTTCTGCGCCTGCTGCAAGGCCAGGGCCGTCTGTCCCGCCTTGGCCGACATGCGCGCCTCGGTCACATAAGGCTGCGCAATCGCGGGGTCCATCTCGATGGCCTGGGAGGTGGCTGCCTTGGCCAGGGCCAGGAGGGTGGGATCGTGGGTCGTGATGTATTGCGTAAAGTACGCGCTGCCAAGCCCCGCCTCGGCGAGCGCGGATTTGGGGTTCTGGTCGAGTATCTTCTGAAAGCCCTTTACGGCTGCAGCGACATTGGAGTCCTTGTAGGGACGTTGGAGAAGCGCTTCGGCTTTGACATAGTCCTCGTCGCTGCTGCTGCTGTCGGCATTATCGTCTCCGTCAGCGACAGGAGCGACAGGCGCAACCGGGGCAGACACTGAACTCTTGTGCTTCGCCTTCTCCGTCGAACTGTCGTCCCGCCACCATTTCTGGAAGGCGAAAATCGTCAGGCCAAGCAGGGCCCACTTTGCGCGCTTGGATAAACGGCGGTTCCGGAACAGACCGAAGAGATTGCCCCAGGTCGCGGGTTCGACCAGCGGCTTGGGCGGAGGTGGGGCGGGCCTGGGTGGCGGAGGGACCGGCCCCGGCGGTGGCGTAGCCGAGACCGGGGCATACGGCGGTGTGTAGGCAGGCGTGTAAGCGGGAGGCGCCGGAGCATACGTCGGCGTGTAGGCAGGCGTGTGCGTCGGGGTGATCGAAGAAAGCCCACTACCCAGGCACTCCGTCAGACCTTCCGCCAACTGTCCGGCGCTGGCGAAGCGTTTGTGGGGGTCGAGTTCCATCGCGATGCGCACCGTGCGCAGGAACGGCTCGGGGAGGTCGGAGCGAAGGTCCATCAGCGGCGTGCGATGGCCGAGCGCGATTTTGGCCTCCTGGATGCTGAGGCCGGTGAGACGCGCCGGGTATTCGCCGATGACGAGGTAGTAGAGCAATACGCCCATCGCATAGATGTCGGTGCAGACGCTCGCCTTGCCGCCGTCGAACAGCTCCGGCGCCATGTAGTTCGGCGTGCCCGCAAGCTGGGTCATGATGGTGCGTTCGCCGGCGCTCAGACCGAAGTCCATCAGAAGAATGCGGCCGCCTTCTTCGCGCATGACGTTCTCGGCCTTGATGTCGCGGTGCAACAGGCCGGCGCGATGCACGGCGCTCAGAGCGCGGCTGAGGTCGATGCCGATCAAAGCGGCTTCGCGGTAGCCAAACGGCCCCTGCTGGCCGAGCAGAGCGGAGAGGGTCTTGCCCTTGACGAAGTCAGTCCAGAAACCGACGCGGCCGTCGTGGCGGTCGATGCCGTAGACGTGCACAATATTTTCGTGCTGCACGGAGGCCATGGCGCGTGCCTCGCGCAGCATGGCTTTATATTCCTCATCGCCGCCGACGGCCCCGGGAAGCAATAGCTTGAGGGCAACTTCGCGTTCGAGGTTCGGGTCCCATGCGCGGTACACCTCGCCAAAGCCACCCGCGCCGACGCGGGCGAGCAGGCGAAACGGTCCCCACTGATCACGCGCTTCCGGAATTCCGGCAGAGGGTGACGGGGAGTCGCCTAATGGAAGTGTGGGGTCGTCATGCATGGGTGTTAACAGGGTTTCTCAAAGTGGTGAATATTGCAACGGGAAAGCGGCAAGTGGGGTTGAAGTTTGGTGGCAGGCCAGGGCAGGGTGGGATTTTGAGCTTCCAGCTTCGAGCTAACAGCTACGAGCATCCGGTTGCGAGTCTACCAGTTTACAGTGGCCACTTTGAGGATTTACCGCGCCACCTCTTCAAGCTGAATCGGCGTTCGGGCCCTTTCGGCCAGACGGACGAGGGTGAGGACGGTGATGTCGTCCTCCTGCCCGAAGTCCTGGGCCGCGGCGGCGATGTAGGCAGCGTCCTGGGTGCTGAGGGAGCGGGTGCGGTCGAAGCCGAAGATCTCGCCCGCGGTATTGCGGGCTTCGAGCACGCCGTCGGAGATCATGGTGAGCTTGTCTCCGGGCGCAAGCTGGAAGTGGGACTCTTCGTACACGGCGTCGAGAGTGATGCCGAGAGGGAGACCATCGTCAAGCGGGAGCTCCTTGCCGTTGCGATAGGGGGGCAAGTGGCCGGCGGTAGCGATCGTCACCCGGCCGGCAGCGTCGATCAGCATGACGAGGCAGGTGGTAAAGCCTCCGCGGCTGCGTTCGAACAGGCGGCGGTTGAGCCCGGCGAGGATGGCGGCGGGTTGCTGTGTGTGGTCCGCCAGAGTGCGCAGCGATCCGACGATCAGCGAGACAGTCATTGCGGCTGACAGCCCCTTGCCGCTGACGTCGCCGACCATGACCAGAGCGCCGCCGGTCTGGTTCCCGGCCTGGCAGCCGAGCTCTTCAAGCGGGATGATCTGGTAGAAGTCGCCACCCACTTCGCTGGCGGGCTTGTAGACGCTGGAGATCGAGAAGCCGGGGACGGTGGGCAGTTCGTCGGGGATGAGCACGTTCTGTACGGAACGCGCCGCGTCGAGTTCGGCGGAGAAACGCACTTCTTCACGGCGGGTGCGGCTGAAGCGGTTGATGAGGATGGCCAGCATGGCCAGCAGAAACAATGCGGAGGCGAGGTCGGTCAGCGTGAGGTAAAACGGCCAGGTGGAAAGCGTGATGTCTGCCTGCGGAAACTTCCGCTGCCAGCCGGCAAGGTAGCTGAGCCAGAGAAGCTCGCCGGTAAGGTTGGCTGCCTGCTGCAACAGCACGGGAAGCAACAGCAACCGGGCGTCATCCAGGCCGGCACGCGCCGCCTGGATCAACCGCGTCAATATCCAGGCCGAGAACGGAAGCAGGAAGACCGCCGCCAATGCCTGCGATTGCTTCACGGTAATGAGGCTGCCTTCGAATAACTGCGTGCAGACGCAGGCGCCGGCGACGGTCGATGCCATTGCGAGCCAGAAAAACCAGTTTCGTTTTCCGTGCAGCAGCCGCTGATAGAAAGCCATGGCCGCAAGGGCTACCAGCCCTGTCAGTATGGAAGCAATGTCGTCCCGCACCAGTACGTTGAAGCGGTGAAATTCAGACCAGATGCCAAAGCAACGGACCGCGGCGGAAAAGAGCAGCATCAGGCCGAACCAGAGGTACTCGCGTTCCGTCGCCTCAAGGTAGAAGAGGCCGAGCGCGGCAAGCCCTGCGAGGCCTTCGAGAATGGAGAGAACGATCAGGTCGACCACGGTCCAGGAATGATTCGCAACGGCCTCCGCGGCGCGTTGCTGGACGAGCGGTGTAAGGCCAATCAGCGGCACGGAGTGGGGGCCGCCGCCGTAGTACATGGCCCAGCCCGGCCAGTGCCAGACACGGACGGCGAATGTCACAGTATGCACGGCAGATGTCGAGCGAGGGAGCGGAAATGTTTGGGGAACGGCGTGGTCGACCTCCGCGTCGGGAGGCAGACCGCCGAAGCCGCCAATCTTTGCACCATCGGCATAGACCTCGTAGCTGGTCATCACCTGCGGCACGTAGAGCGAGAGTGCCGGCGTGTCCGCGGGCACCACGACGCGGAAGCGATACCAGGCAAAGCCGCTGAGGCCGTTGTAGCCCTGGCTGGACCAGTCGCGATCGGAGCGCAGCAGCGGCCATTGGGAGTCGTCGAAAGCAGGATCGGCCCACTGCGGGTCGTCACCGGGATGGAAGTGCCACAAACCGTTGATGGCAACGATGGGCTGGCGGTCGTAATCAAGGTCGAAGACCTGCGCGCGCGCCGGCATGGCACACACGGTAACGATCAACAGGAAAAACGCTGTGGTGAGTCGACGCATGGATTCTCGTATGTCGTAGAGCGGACGCAGCCGGAACGTACATCCGGTGCAGAAAACTTGCAGCTATTCTCGCACCTCTTATGGCCGTTGCCGCAGTGAACTGCACCCCGTGCCTCATGTACACTGAAGCGACTTTCGAGGAACGGACTCTCAACAGCCATGGACCAGGACATTCTCTCGCTGGAAGAGCAGATTGCGCGCCTTCAGGCGTTGCTTGAGGCCTCGCGGCAGGTGCACTCGACCATCAAATTGGACGAGGTACTGACGCAAACCGCACACATCCTGGTTCGCGAACTGGAGATGAACGGCGCGGCCTTCCTGGCGCCCACGACCGGCGATCTGATGGCGGCCTACGGAACGCTTCCCGAGCCGCCCTACGACGATTGCACGCGCTTCCCTCTGCTCGCAAAAGACGACACCGTAATGGCCGAGCTGGTGGTGGCCAGCAATACTCCCTGCCTCTCGCTGTACGAACAGGACTTCGTGGAGGGGCTGGTATTGCAGGCGGCGGTTGCGCTGGAAAACGCCACATTCCACGAGCGCGACCTGGAGTGGGCCCGGGTGCAGCAGGACCTGGATGCTGCCCGCACAATCCAGCGGTCGCTGCTGCCGAAGTCGATGCCGAATATTTCGGGGTACTCCATCGCGGCCAAAACGACGACCTGCTACGAAGTCGGCGGAGACTATCTTGACACGATCCAATTGGCGGACGGCAGCCACCTGATGGTGGTCGCCGACGTGGCCGGCAAGGGACTGGCTTCGGCGATTGTGGCAACCAGTTTTCGGGCTTCGCTGCGGTCGCTGGTGTCGCAGCCGATTCCGCTGGCGGACATCGTCGCCCTGGTCGGCCAGCAGCATTGGGATGAAGGCGTAGAAACGCAGCGCCGCTATGTCACCGCGATCTTTGCGCGGCTGCACCTGGCCAAAGGGACGATTGAGGTGGTCAATGCGGGCCATAACCCGGGCGCGCTGATTCTGCCTGACAACAGCATCCGCATGATCGATGCCTCGGGCACGCCGCTGGGCATGCTGCCGGGAATGACGTACTCGGCGGAGACATTTCCGTTCGCCCCGGGGGCACGCATTTTGCTCTACACCGACGGCCTGACCGAGGTCTTCCAGGGCGAAGACGAGTTTGGCTCCGAGAGACTGACCGAAGAGTTTCGCAATCTCCCATCCAATTCCGCCGAGCGTATGCTGGACTCCCTTTGGGACACGCTGGCGACCTTTTCCTTAAACGCGCATCAGACCGATGATATGACCGCACTTGCGGTTTGCCATCTCTCCCAATCTCAGCAGGAGACCGCTTCGCAGGAGATCAACCCGCAGGAGATCAGCCAACTATGAAAACCGGAAGTTGCGTCGAAGTCCGTTTACCGTCGGAACTCGGTTTCGAGAAAGTCGCCCTGAGCACGGCTGCGAGCATGGCCAAGCTGATGGGCTTTTCCGACGACCGTATCGAAGACCTGAAGACCGCCGTGGCGGAGGCCTGCATCAACGCCATCGAACACGGCAATCAGCTCGACGATTCCCTCTCCATCGGCGTGGTGCTTTCGCATACGGACGACGAACTCGAAGTCAAGGTCATCGACGACGGGGTTGGCGTCACCAAACATCCGTCTCACCCTGATATGGACCTCAAGATGCTCGGCGAAGAAGACCCTCGCGGCATGGGCATGTTCCTCATCCAGGCTCTCGTTGACGAAGCTGAATGGCACCAGGGGCCTCCTGGCAAAAGCTTCGTCCGTCTCGTCATCCGCCTCCACAAGGAGAACAAATAATGCAGGCTGCCACTAAAGTCACCGAGCGTACAGCGACCGCTGCCTCCGGAAAATCCGTCAACATTCTTGCCTTCTCAGGCGACATCGCTTCCACATCGAAAGACGCCATCATGGGCGCCTATCAAGGCCTCGGCGCATCCGTTTCCACCATTCTTCTGGACTTCACCGGGGTGGACTATATCAACTCTTCGGGCATCGCGATCATCATCCAGATGCTGCTCGACGCCAGCAAAGCGGGTCAGCGCACGATTGGGATTTTCGGGCTTACGGCGCACTTCAACAAGGTGTTCACCATGGTCGGGGTGGCGAAGTACGCGAAGATGTCACCGGATGAGGCGACGGCGCTGGCAGGGCTGTAAGGCGATTTGCACTCAGCCTTGAGGTATTGCCTCCATTTGAGGAAAAGCAAAATCTTTAACGCAAAGGTCGCTAAGGGAGCCAAGTTTCGCCACGGCAGCCGTGGCGAAACTTGGCGCATTTCTTCGCGAACTTTGCGTTAAAGTACTCCTACCCCAGACACAACTGCCCCCGCCTAGGCCCCGCAGGCCACGGTGAGGACGGTAATATCGTCCTCCTGGCCGAAGTTGCGGGCGACGTCGGCTATGTCCTGTGCGGTCATCAGGGTCAACTGCGAAAGGCGTTCGAAGCCGTAGAGTTCGCCCTTGGCGGAGCGGGCTTCGACCACCCCGTCTGACATCAGGACCAGCGTTTTGCCCTCGGGCAGACGCCCGGACAACTGTTCGTAAAGTTGATTGCCCACCATGCCCAGGGGCAGCGAGTTGGACGTTGGGATTTCTTCGCCATCGATGTAGGGGTTGATGTGGCCGGCGTTGGCGATGATGTAGCGGCCGTCGCGGTGCAGATGGACACAGCAGGCCGTCGTGAAACCCATCTCGCCCTGCATCAACAGCGCGTCGTTGAGGTTGCTGAGGATGGTGGCGGGTTCGCGGTGCTCTTCACGGCGGAGAACGCCGAGGATCATCGAGACACGCATCGCGGCAACCAGGCCCTTGCCGGAGACGTCGCCGACAATCGCCGTAATCGAGCCGTCGGGGCCGGGCGAGACCAGGAAGAAGTCTCCGCCGACCTCGCTCGCGGGGTGGTAGACGTGCTCCACGCGAAAGCCAGGGGTGGGGGCCGAGGCGCGCGCCAGCAGGATCTCCTGGACGCTGTGGACGGCATGCAGGTCGGTCGCCATCGCCGCACGCGAGCGTGCGATGCGGACCGTACGCAGGACCAGAAAGAGCAGCAGCGCAACGCTGAACAGGAAACTCGCAACTTCCGTCCATTGCATGTAAAACGCCTTGATTGGGACCGCGGGAAGACCGGTGCGCTCCGTAAGATGGAGCCAGTTCATTACCTGCAGGGCGAACTGCACATATCCAATGACTGCTTGCAAGAGGAGCGGAACAAAGAGCAGCAGCGCATCCGGATTGCGACGCTTCCACCAGACTCCCAGCGCAAGTATAGGAAGTCCAAGATTAAGCGGCAGGGTGAGAACCTGGCCGATCAAGTTAGCGACTACCAGGAAGGAAGTCATCAGCCCCGCATTTCCCAGGAAGAAGCTGTGGTTCACCCAAGGGACGATAACGATCAGTATGGCGGCCAACATCGACTCGTACGCTATCCACCAGCGAGACCGTCGCAGACCGAGGACAAGCCGCACAAATTCCAGCAGGCCTACAACCTGCACCGCGCTGAGAAAGCCGTTCGCAAACAGTACACCGCTATTTGTATAGTGACTGCCGTGCGCCTGCCAGATAGCGAGGATATCGCTCAGCACGCCGGCCGTTCCTGAAACGACCAGGGCCAGATATTCGCGCTCCCGGCGAAGGGTCAGCGCCAGGGCCAGGGCGATCAACGGAACCAGCAGCTCGATCACAATGTTGATTGTGTTGGACGTGTAGTTGCGAAAGATATACAGCGCCGTGGTGTCCGCAAGCAGAGGTGCGGGGCCGAGCAATAACAAGGTATAGGACGCAAAACCGCCTTCGATTTGGCCCCGTTGCGAGCGGCGGGCGATACTTGCGCGCACGGCGATCGTTACATCGCCGCTTTGGATTGCCGCGTCCGGAATGGCAAAGCTTTTGTCCGGATTTGCGACGACGCTGCCTCCCTCAGGAGCAGCGCCCGATGAAGCGATCGGAACGCCGTTGACGAATATGTCGAAACTGCCGCCAAACGCCCGCAACATCAACGCCAGATTTTTCTGTGCTGGACGAATCTGGACATGCGTCCGATACCAGACCCGGTCCACGTCCTTCAGCCCATAGGCTTTGAGGTTTTTTCCTGCCTTTACGACGAGCCACTTGCTGTCGTCGAATGCAGGATCGGCGTAACGCGGGTCGTCTCCCTGCTGGAGGAGCCAGGTGGAGGTCAGATTAAGAGGGCCGCCGAGGGCGGAGCCATCAATGTGGTGCGGGTCGACGGCTGGACGCGCCGGGTCCGCGCGAACGTACGTGGGCAGCGCCGCTCCGAGACACAGGAGAAGCAGACAACCGCGAACGAATCTCAATCGAACCATGCGGTGAATCCTTATCGAGATTCTAGAGCATGGATTTGAAAGTCAGGCGGCGCAGGCAACCGTGAGCACAGTAATGTCGTCTTCCTGGCCGAAGCGGCGGGCAACGTCGGCGATGTCTCCCGCGGACATCATGGTGAGCTGTGGAAGTCGGCCGAAGCCGTATAGCTCGCCCTTCGTCGAACGGGCTTCGACGACGCCATCGGACATCAGCACCATGGTCTTGCCTGCCGGCAGCACGCCGGACACCTGTTCATACGTCTGGTCGGGGTCCATGCCGAGGGGCAAAGATGAGGGCGTATCGATCTCTTCTCCGCCGATGTAGGGATTGATGTGGCCGGCGTTGGCGATAGTGTATTGGCCGTCGCGCTGCAGACGGACACAGCAGGCCGTGGTAAAGCCCATCTCGCCCTGCATCATCAGCGCTTCGTTGAGGTTGCGCAGGATGGCTTCGGGCTCGCGCCGCTCTTCGCGGCGCAGGACGCCGAGGATCATAGAGACCCGCATTGCTGCGACCAGCCCCTTGCCGGAAACATCGCCGACGATGGCTGTGAGCGAGCCGTCCGGACCTGGAGAGACCAGGAAGAAGTCTCCGCCGACTTCGAGCGCCGGGTAGTAGACGTGCTCGACATGGAAGCCGGGGGTGTTATGCGAGGCGCGGGCCAGCAGGATTTCCTGCACGCTTTGGACAGCGTGCAGATCGCCCGCCATGGCCGCGCGTGAACGCGCGATGCGGACCGTGCGCAGGATGAGGAACATCAGCATGGCAAGGTTCAACAGCAACTCGGCGGCGTCGCTCCAGGAGATATACATGCCCTGGACAGGCGGTGTTGGGATCGCGCTAACGCCGCGGTGCGAACTGGTAATCCGGGTGAGGGCGCTGGTGAGAATTTCCGTGGGCTGAAGCAGCAGAGGAACGGCGAGCAGCCTGGCGTCGAGGTTGCGGCGCGTCCAGCCGAACCAGAGCGAGACAAAGGGCAGCGCGGTGCCTCCAAGGGCGAAAGTGATCAAACCCACCGCCGTGATAATCACCAGCACTAGCGTGACGCATTCCGTCAGGAGCTTTGGCCCATGGAGATGGTTGACCAGGGGCAACAAGGCGACGGCGCAGGTGCCGGCTGCCAGTATCCACTCGTAGATCTTGAAAAACAGGCCGCGCGACATGCCGAGGACCAGCCGAACAAACTCGCTGAGAGCGATGAGCCCGCCGATGCGGAGCGCGAGTTTGCCGAAGATGCTGAGTACGCCCGCATTTGCGCCGCCTTCCAAAATGTCCATGCCGGCGTAGACCAGAACGAACGCCAGGAACAGAGCCAGGGCGAAGTACTCCCGCTCGCTACGCAAGGTGATCGCCAGTGCCAGCGCAATCAGCAGAATCAACAGTTCGAGGGAGAAGTTGGCGACGCTGGGGGTGAGAGTGCGGAAGAAGAAAAGCGCGGTGTATTCCTGGAGGACGTCGGACGGCCCAAGCAGCAGGGTAGCGCGGGAATTGGCGAGCCGGTCGGCGGCTGTAAGGTTACTCTCGCGTATGGCGATGGTCAGGTCGCCACTTCCGAGGGCAGCGGCGGGAATCTCAAAACGGTGGTCGACACTTTCGTCGGCCGACTGAACATCTCCAGCAGCTGGAGGCGGACCGGAGGAGCCGACTTCGATGCCGTTGACGTAGATCGTCCAGACGCCCGGGAACCAGCGGGTGAGGAGGGCAAGGTCGTGCGAGCCGGGAGGGACATGGACGTGCGAGCGATACCAGACCGCCTTCGGCCCGTTGATCCTGAAGATCCTCGACCGATGCTGGGCGCCGACGACAGCCCACTGACTGTCGTCAAGGTGTGGATCGGCGTAGCTGGGGTCATCTCCCTGCTTTTCCAGCCAGGTGGAGGAGAGGTCAATAGGGCCGTTGAGCAGGGACGCGGTGACGTTGCGGGGATCAACCGGCGGGTGAGGCTTATCGACCCGGGCCTCCGCACGGACGGCGGCCAGCAGCAGGAGCAGACAGATGGCGAGCGCCCGGAGAGGCGACAGCGCCATCCATCCGCGCAATAGGAGCGTACTTCGAGCATTTCCCCTGTGGATGTAGTCCAAAGCCGCAACCTTCATGGGCGTTTTCTGTAAAGAAAACGCCGCCCCACAACTGTTCCGGGAACCCCAGCCACGGGGAAAATGCTCTGATATCCGCCTGGGCATCGTGTCTGCCATCATAACGCGCGGTTCGGACGCAGCAAAGCCGCCGCAGGATGCGGCGGCTTGCACATGCGTGTCAACGCAGACTACTTGAAAGACGCGATGGCTTCGGCTTCGTCGTCGTAAATGTCGAAGACGGTATAGAGCTTGGTGATCTGCAGCAGGTCCTTGACTTTCTTGGTCAGCTGCAGCAGCTTGAGCGCACCACCGGCGTTCTTGACTGCCGTCAGGGCGCTCACCAGCTCGCCAATGCCGGAGCTGTCGATGTAATTGATGTCCGCCAGACCGAGGAGGATCTTGTTGGAACCCTTGGCCAGGACATCGCGCACCGCGTCCCGAATCGTAACGCTTCCCTCACCCAGCACAATCTTCCCACTCAGGTCCAGGACCGTGACTCCATCCACTTCCCGGCTTGTAAACTTCATGCTCATTCCGATATCTCCTTTAACCCCTGTGTTTGACCAGTGTAATCTCTGTTCCCGGACTCAACTGGCGAAAGTGTACCTCATCCATGTACGCGCGCATAAGGAAAACGCCTCGACCGGAGGACTTGAGGAGGTTTTCCTGGGCGAGCGGGTCGGGAATTTTGTCCGGATCGAGCCCCGCACCCTGATCTGCGACCGTGATTTTGAGGTCGGCGTCGGTAAGTTCGAAGCTGACCGTGACATGCTTGGCGGGGTCTTTTTTGTTACCGTGCAGCACGGCGTTCACCGCGGCCTCACGGGCCACCATGGTGATATCGAGCGTCGTATCTTCGTCGAAACCGGCTTCGCGGCAGTAAGCTTCCGCTGTCTGTTCCACCGTGTGGACGCTCTCGAAGTCGGATTCGAGAGTCATGGTTTCGTGTTTTATCTTGACATCGCCCAAAATGCTGTCTCGCCCTGTGAGTGTCTTTGTATCCCATCGGAAAGTCAAGAAGAGCGTGGCGAATGGAATAACCGATGGTGCAAATGCTGAGAGCAAACCACCGCCATCGCAGACCGGACATGCGCATGGAGCACCGTTTTTCCGGGGAAAAGCGGCAGTGGCTATGGCCCTTTTCGTCTCGCTATACACCTACAGGACTTTGCTCTAACATCCCCTACAGGCAAGGGCCTCCCTCAACGTGCAGGCAAATATGGACAAAGCAAAGCCGACCAACGCGAAACTGATCATGGAAAACGCCGGAATG
>Ga0070679_100004690_pt1 | contig 12611 bp, 10 predicted proteins | sample KBSC63BmetaG_FD_65652 | JGI IMG/M metagenome (GOLD analysis project Ga0070679, IMG submission 65652) | Corn rhizosphere microbial communities from Kellogg Biological Station, Michigan, USA - KBS C6-3B metaG | ecosystem: Host-associated > Plants > Roots > Rhizosphere | place: USA: Michigan... | reverse complement strand
CGCTCGCCGCCATGTCGATCGCCACCGCGGCGGTGGTGACGAGCAGCGTATAACCGTCGGGAGGCGCCTTCGCCACGCGATTGTTCGCGATCTTCGACCCGGCGCCCGGACGGTTTTCGACGATGACGGGCTGGCCGAAACGATGCGACAGCGCGTCCGCGAGCAACCGCGCGTTGGCGTCGACGCCGCCGCCCGCGACGAAGCCGACCACGAGCGTGATCGGCCGCTCCGGATAAGGCGACGCATCGACGGCGGGGCCGCGCGCTAGAAGCGCGAGCGCCGCAAACGCGAGCGCCACGATACGCGTTGCCGACATCGTCCCCCTCCCCACGAACCAGCAAGCGCTGCGGTGTTGCGACGCCAAGCATAATCGATCCGCCGGCGCGCGTCTTCGTCCCCGTGGCGGCGGCGGTCACGCTTCCCGCGTGGTGAGCTCCCCCAGCGCAAGCTGCAACGCCGCCGCGAGATGCGCGTTCGCCTCGTCCTGGCGGCCGAGCTCGGCAAGCAGCTCCCCGAGCGCGACGTGCGCGCGCCAGTGATTGTCGAGCGCGAGGCTCGCCTCGAGGTACGTTTGTGCCTTGCCCCACAACTGCTGGCGCTCGCACAACCGTCCGAGCGCGTACAGCAGCGTCGCGTCCTGGTTGTGCGTCGGGAGCCAGCGCTCGGCGATCTCGAGCTGGCGCGTCGGATCGGGCGCGCGGCATTCGGCGTACGTGAGAAGCAGGGTGGGCTCCCAGTTACGCTCCAGGCTTCGCGCGAGGATGTCGGCCGCTTCGCGATCGCCGCCCTGCGCGAGAAAGCTCCGCGCTGCGGCGCGCGCGACCTTCGGTTGCAGGCGGTCGCCTTCGGGCACGCGCGCCCAGTAGGCACGCAGGCCCGCGGCATCGTGCGCGAGCGCGGCGATCGCTTCCGCATGCGCGCTTGCGCGGAGCAGCGCGCCCTGCTTCGCGTCGTAGACCTTGCGCTTGACGAGCTGGTCGACGAGCGCCGGAATCTCCGCCGGACGGTTCGCTGCGGTGAGCGCGCGCAACTCGAGCCGCTGCGCCGCGGTGTGCAGCCCCGCCTCGCGACGCAACTCCGCGAGACGCGCGAGCGCCTCGGCCGGCTGTCCGCGCTCGAGTGCCAACTCCGCTTCGAGCATGAGCCGCGGCACCGCGAGATTGGTCGCCTGCGTGTCGGGCCGCTCGAGCATCGCCGACGCGCCGTCCAGGTCGCGTGTCTCGAGCGCCGCGCGCGCGCCGACGAGTGCTGCGACCGGCGACGATTGCGGAATCGCGAGCGCCTCCTGCGCGAACTGCCGCGCCTTGCCGTGGCGTCCCTCGAGCAGCGCGACGACCGCCGCATCCTGCTTGCTGCGAAAGCGCGCGAACTGCCGCCGCCGCCGTCCTTCGCGCACCTCCTCGGGCAGCTTCGCGAGACGCACGCCGGCACGGATCAGCGCATAGAGGGCGACGAACGCGAGGATGCCGAGAATGACGAACGCGTTCTGCGACAGCTCGATCCGGTACGGCGGCGAGACGAACAGCACGTAGCCGGCGTTCAACCGGAACACGAGCGCGAGCGCCACCGCGAACGCCGCGATGACGATGAACGCGATCAGCGCCTTCACGGATTTCGCGTCAGCGGCCCGACGACGGCGCGCGGTCGCTCGCGGCCTTGAGCGCCCGCACCGCGTCGAGGCTCGCCGACAGGTCCGGCATCTGTCCCGGCATCGCGGTCGACGCAAGCTGCGCAAGCGTCGCGAGCGCCGACTGCACCTGGCGGTTTTCCTTGTCGAAATACTCGGTCAGCCAGTCGCGCGCGGCCGAGAGATCCGCCTTGAACGAGCGGTCGTCGCGCGCGAGCAGCGAGAGGCGCGCCGACAGGAGCCGCAACCGCAGGTTCTCGCGAAGGAAGAACGATTGCTCGGGCGTGACCAGTGGGGCCGCCGGGTGCTCGTCGACCTGGATGCGGATCACGTTGCGAAGCTCGCTCCACAGGCCGTGGAGAAAGCGCGACCACGCGGGCTCGCTCGTCGCCGGCGGCGGCACGGCGCGCGCGGCGACGCGCTCGTCTCTGGCGAGCGGCAGCGTGCCGATCGCCTGGATCATCTGGTCGAGCTTGATCGAAATGCCGGCGACGTCGACGTACGGCACCGCCTTCAACCGATCCATGTCGCGCGCTAGCGCGCGACGCAGCGGCGCGAGCTGCGGCCGATCGAGCTCGGCAAGCTTCGAATCGGCGACCTGCAGTCCCGCGAGCGCCGCGTTCACGTTGCCGGCGAGCGAGAGCTGCTGGCTCGCGAGCACGAGGATCTGCTCGACTTCGGCGAGCGCGAGCTCATCGCGCGACGGCGCGAGGTCGCGATACAGCGCTTCGAGCGCCGCCTGCTGCGACTGGAATTCGGCGATGCGCGCCGCGAGCAGCGCGAGCTTTGCCTGCGCATCGCGAAGCTGGTTGCCGAGATCGGAATCGCGCTCGCGCGCCTGGGCGGCGGCGGCGTCGGCAGCGGTCAGCCGCTGCGCGACCTCGCCTCGCAGCGTGCGCACGGCCTGCCGCTCGCCGTACCATGCATAGAGCCCGACGACGATCGCGAGAACGAACAACGTCCACAGCGCTCGCAGTGCAAACGGCATCCGCGCCGGCCCGGCGGCCGGCGGCGGCGCGGCGGGCGACCCGGCGTCGTCGACATTGGAAGCCGGCGAGGACATGATCGGCCGATTCTAGCAGTCCGCAGTTTCGCGGTTCGCGTCGCGCGGAGTGGCTTGCGCATCGCGGCGCAGCATACAATCTCGGCGCCGCATCGCCCATCCCAGAGGCTCCGTGAGCGCTTTTGCGTTCGTTGCGTTGATCGCGCTTGCGGTCGCCGTCGCCATTGCGTATCGCGCAGGGCGCGCCCGCGTGCGCCGCGACGTCGTGGCGCAGGCCGCGACCGATGCCGATGCACCGAGCGCATCCGCCGAGCGCGCGCATCTCGCCGCGTTCGCCGAAGACCGCGCGGAGCTCTTCGCCGCGCTCGCCGATGCGCGCACGGAGACCGCACGCTGGCGCCAGATCGTCGTCGACATCGAGCGTAACGCGCCGCCGCCGCTCCTCGATGCGCCCGGAACGCCCGACGACCTCAAGCTGATCGTCGGCATCGGGCCCGCGATCGAGCGCGTTCTCTATCGGTCGGGCATCGCGACGTACCGGCAGATCGCGCGCCTCACGGAGCACGAGATCGACGCAATCGAGAACACGCTTGCCGAATTCCCCGGACGCATACGCCGCGACGGCTGGGTCGCGCAGGCGCGCGCGCTCCATCTGTCGAAGTACGGAACGAATCCGTGACGGCGGCGCGCGCCGCGCTGCCGATCCTCGTACTGGCGCTCGTCTGGGGATGCAACTGGCCCGTGCTCAAGCTCGGCGTTACCGAGATGGCGCCGCTCACGTTCCGCGCGCTGACGCTGCCGCTCGCCGCGCTCGGCATGCTCGGCGTCGCGCGTGCGTCGGGCCGTTCGATCCGCGTGCCGCGCGCATTCTGGCCGCACTTGATCGCGCTCGCGCTGTTCAACATCTCGGGATGGAACGGATTCGTGCTCTTCGGCGTGCAGCAGCTACCCGCCGGCCGCAGCGCGATCCTCGGCTACACGATGCCCATCTGGGCGACGCTATTCGCCGCGATCGTCGTGCGCGAGCCGATCTCGCGCCGCAAGCTGGTCGGACTTGCGCTCGGCGCGGCCGGCATGGCGGTGCTGCTCGGCGAACAGGCCGTCGTCGTCCGCCGCTCGCCATCGGGCACGATGATGATCCTGATCGCGGCGATCCTCTGGGCGTTCGGCACCGTGTTGCTGCGCAAGTGGAAGCCGACGATGCCGCAGAACGCGCTGTCCGGATGGATGATGCTGATCGGCTGCGTACCGCTCGTCGTCGCGGCCCCGTTCTTCGATCCGCAGCCGATCGGCGCCGAGCTCGCGCGGCTCTCCGGACGCGGCTGGTTCGCGATCTTCTACAACGTCTGCCTCGCCGGCACCATGGCGAACCTCGCGTGGTTCATGCTGGCGCGATCGCTGCCGGTCGCGATCTCGTCGATCACGTCGCTGCCCATTCCGGTCGTCGGCGTCATCTCGGGCATGCTCGTGCTCGGCGAGCGCCCGGGCTGGCAGGAATGGATCGCGCTCGCGCTGGTCGTGGCGGCGCTCGCGATCGTGCTGCTGGAACCGCGCAGGAAATTGTCGGGCGTCGTCGGAACCCACGACGCGTGATCACCGCGTGTCGCGCTCGACCGTCAGCGCGCGCAGCGCTTGCGGCAGCGCCGGTTGGCGAACGCGATCGCCGAACCGGCGGCGAACGCCGAGTGCATGGCAAACCAGCAGGTTGATGTAGAGGCCCGGACCGCTCGAATAGATGCGCCATCCGCCTTCGACGGGGACCGTGCCGGCCTTGACGCGCGCCCATTCGGCGCTCGCCTCGTAGCGATCGTCGAACGCGGCATCGCTGCTGCTGAAGTACGCGTTGCGCTGTCTTGGCGCCGCGTTCGTGACGCGCGTCGTGACGCCGATCGGATTCGCGACGGCGAGTGCGTCCCACAGCGCGTCGGCCTCGCCGAGCGCGGCCATCGCTTCGCCATAGCGCAGATGCGCGTGGACGTACATGAGGCCGATCTCGCGGCCGAAGAACGCCGCCGATTCCGCGCGGCGAAAGATCCGCTCGACGCCGCCGCGATACCCGACCGGTTGGTCCATCAGCCGCACGCCGTCGGGGAACAGCAGGTGCTCGCGAATGATCCGCAGATGGTGGTGCGCCTGCTCGGACGTGAATAACCCCGCGATGATGCTGCGCGTCATCGGCAGGAGCGAGTAGCGAAGGCCGGTCCGGACGTCGGACGGATGCAGCAGCAGTTCCGGCTCGCCTGCTTTGCCGCCGAACACGGCATAGCCGGCGACCGTCCTGTCGCGAACGAGGAAGCGATTGAAATCGTGCCGGATGCCGAGTGCGAGGTCTGCGATCCCGTTCGCGGCACCGGCGCGACCGGCGCGGCGCAGCGCCTCCCCGTAGCGCTCGAGCTGCTGATAGAGGAGCGCGACCGTCCAGCTGCTGACCATCGCGTCGCGAAGGCCCGGATCGGCCGGTTGCAGCGAATCGTTCCAGTCCCCTTCGCCATAGCGGACGAGCCGCGTGCCTGGAATGAATCGCTCCTGCACCTTCGCGAGCAGCTTCTCGACGTGTACCGAGATCGGGTCGGCGCTCGCCGTGCGCGCGAGCGTCGCGTCGTCGCGCCATGCCGCGCGCTCGTCGAGAAAGGCGAGATCGTTCGTCGCCTCGAGATAGTCGTTCAGCGCCTTGAGCGGCCAGACGATCACGTCGCCGTGGCTGTGCGCGTCGCGGATGGACGAATACGGCTCCAGCATGAACCACTGCGGCCAGTCGCCGCGCGCCGCGTACTGCTCCGCGAAAACGATGCGCAGGATCTCCCTGACGCATGCGTCGTGCTCGAGCGCGAGCAGGCATTCGACCGGGCCCTGGCACACGTCGCGCGTACCCCATGCGGCGCCGGTGTATTGCTCGAGACCGCGCGGAACGGTCAGGTGCATCATCGCGTCGTGCGCGAGCCACGGCAGCGATGCGTTCAGCGCCGCCGTCGCCGATGAGTCGCCCCCGATCCGCGTGCCGCGCGTGACGTGCGTCCAGAAGCGCATCGACGACGACCGCACGTCGTCGTCGTCGCGTGGCCGCTCGTATTTCGACGCGAGCTCGGCGGCGTGCGCAGGATCGGTCAGCGAGCCGACGACCGCGAAGACCAGCTCGTTGGTCGGCTGCGTCCTGATCGCGAGGTGCGTACCGCTTCGCGGTTCCTCGTCGGCAAGCAGCAGCTCGTCGCCGCCGATCGCGTCGATCGCATCCGGCGTGCTTATAACAAGGTGATACGCCGCATCGGGGTAGTGCCGTCCGAAGAGCGACTCCGGATCGGGCCGGAACGTAAAGCTCGCGCGGGCCTGGTCGACGACGACGTTCCCGGCGTGCTCGAACTCGCGCTCGCCGATCACCAACTGCCCGTACACGAGAATCCGGCATGGGGCGCCGTCGATCACGATCCGCCACTGCATCGCCGGATCGGCGCCGGAGACGACGGCGCGCACGGTGACGACGCGCTCGGCGAGAACGTAGATCCAGCGGCAATCGCTCAAACCCATCTCGAAAGCCGACGGGATCGTCAGCAGCCGCCAGCCTCGTCCCACGTCGACCATCGCGCGCAGGCCGCTTGCGCGCATGACGTTGTACGGGTCGCGCGAAACACCGAAGAGCTTGTGGAACGACGTGTTGCCGATCGTGAGCTGCGCGGCGAAGACGCCGTGCATCCAGCACGTCGCGCACAGCGTCGATTGATGAGGCAGCATCGCGCTGCCCGAGCGCACAAGTGCGCCGTGCCGCCGCGTGACGATGCGCTCCTTCGCGCGCAGCACGACGTGCCGATTGTGCGGCGGATCGGGCGCGAAGAACGACAGCGGCCGGTTGCGTTTCGATTCCTCGAGGAACCGATCCGGATAGCGCTTCGCGAGCGCATCGGCATCCAACGTTTTCACGCGCATCGCCGGCGCGTCCTGCACGACGTCGCGGCGCGCGCGAGACGTCGCGACCGGGTGCGCATCATCGGCCGGCCACTCGATCGCGAAAAGCTTCGCGAGATCGGCGTCGCTCGACGCCGCCGGATGATCCGCCTCGTAGAGCGCGAAGAAGCGCCAGCTGGCGCCGGCGCCGGGTTGCAGCGTGACGCACCGCGACTGGATCGCCGCGCACGCGACTTCGTGCTGGAGGCGGCGATTGGCGAGCGCGTTCCCGGTCGGCAGCGGTAGCGCATTGGCATCGCGATACGCAGGACCGAACAGTTGCATCGCGTCGGTCGCGAACCCTTCCGCGCCGTCGAGGCAGCCGTGCATCACCCACGGATGGCGATTCTGCTGCGCGAGGTTCTGCCGGCTCAACACGACCGGACCGAGACGCGCGTCGCGCGCGGCGTGATGGTCGATGTATTGCGACGCGTAAGCTTCGTTGTTCGCGACGAACTCGGGCGCGCCGAGCCCGAGGTCCTGCACGAGAATCGCATCCGTTTGCATCGCCACATCGCCGGCGTTCGTGACGTCGATGCGCCAGAGCCACGCGCTCTCGGCGGGCAACAGGCGCAGCGTCACGCGGTGCGCGATGCCGCGCGTCCTGCCTTCCCAGACGATCCGGTCGTCGGCGTGGCCGAGCCGGACTCGCGCACGCGGACCCTGCACTTCGCACGTCGCTGCACGGCCGGCCGCGCGGGCGCGCAGCAAAACCCGCGCGATGCCGCCGCCGATCGGTGCACCGGGCACCTGGTTGATGCGTATCGCACCCCGATCGTCGCGATGCTCGATCGCGAAGACGGCCCCGTTCGGCAGGACCGAGACGTCGAGGCCCGCGTCGTTGCCGACGCGGATCAGCCCCAACTCACCGGCCCGCGGCAGGCGCCAGGTGCGCAACGTCCGGCGTCCTTCAGGACGCGGCTACGCGAGCTCGGGCACGAGCGTCAGCACCTGACCGTCGGCGAACCAGGTGTCGAGGTTCGCCTTGCAGAGATCGGCCATCGCCTTGCGCGTCTCGTGCGTCGCGCTGCCGACGTGCGGCAGCAGCACGACGTTGTCCATCGCAAGGAGCGCGCCGGGCACGTGCGGCTCGTTCTCGAACACGTCGAGACCGGCGGCCTTGATCGTGCCGTCGGCGAGCGCCTGCACGAGTGCCGACTCGTCGACGATCGACCCGCGGGCGATGTTGACGAGCGTTCCCTTGCGTCCCAGCGCCGCGAGGACGCTTGCATCGACGAGATGCCGGGTGCCCTCCCCGCCCGGACAGGCGACGACGAGAAACTCGACGTCGGCCGCGAGCGCGGCGAGCGTCGGCACGAAGCGATACGGCACGTCCTGGAGCTTGCGCCCGGTGTACGCGACGCGCATGTCCATCGCCGCCACGCGCTTCGCGATCGCCTTGCCGATGCGCCCGAGGCCGAGGATGCCGACCGATTTTCCGGCGAGTTTGGTCGCAAGCGGCAGCGATCCCTTCGTCCACTCGCCGTTGCGGACGAACCGGTCGCCCTGCACGAAGTTGCGCGCCGTCATCAGGATCAGCGCGACGGCGACGTCGGCGACGTCGTCCGTGAGCACGTCCGGTGTGTTCGTGACGAGGATCTCGCGCTCGCGGCAATAGCGCGTCGGCACGCCGTCGTAACCGACGCCGAACACCGAGATGATCTCGAGGCTCGGCAATGAATCGAGCAGCGTCGGCGGCGTCACCGTCCCACCGCCCTGCACGAGTCCGCGCACGCTGGGCCCGACGCGCTCGAGCAGCGCATCGCGATCGGCGGCGCCCGCATAGTCGTGGCAATGGTAATCGGCCCAGAGCGGGTCCTTGAGAAAGCGCGGTAACGGCGCGGTGACCAGGATGTCGATGTCGTTCATCTGCGTTCTTCGATCAAGCGTCTCATCTGTTTGTTCGCGCGAGCGTCGCGTCGGCGTCACGTGCGCTGCGCGTTCGCGCGCGACTTTTCCGGCCCGAACCAGTCGAGGAGCCCGGCGAGCAATCCACCGTCGCCGCCGGACGTTTCCACCGCCTGCAGTCCCCGCTCGCGCGCGCGCTCGACGATGCGCGGATGCGCGGCGAAGGCCGGCAATCTCGCGATCATCGCGCGGCCTTCGGCGCTGAGCGCCGCCATCAGGTTGTCGACCCCTTCGGCCGACGTGAGCGTCAGCGCATGCGCGCGTCCGTCGCGCAGCGCCTCGACCAGTCCGTCGGCGCCGCCGGTGGGCGCGACGCGACGATAGCAGGGCACGTGATCGACGATCGCGCCGCGTGTGCGCAGCGTATTGCCGAGAAATTCGCGGCCGCCCTCGCCGCGGAAGATGACGATGCGCTTACCCTCGACGTCGGCGAGGTCGGGCAGTTCGAGCAAGCCCTCGCTGTCCCACGACTTTGCCGGAATGCGCGTATCGGCGATGCCGGCGGCGGCGAGCGCGTCGGCGGTTCCGGGGCCCGGCGCAAACGTGCGCAGCGCCGCGGGCCACGGGCGTCCCGGCCGCGCGCCGAACTCGACGGCATTCGCCGACACGAAGATCGCGATGTCGTAATCGTCGAGCTTCGAATGGGCGTCGGCGAGACGCGCGACGTCGTCGGGCGGCTCGATCACGATGGCCGACCAGATCAGGGGCTTGCCGCCGAGGGCGGCGATGCGCGACGCGAACACGGCCGCCGGACGCTGCGGTCGCGTGACGATGACGCCGACGCCCTCGAGCGGACCGGGCTCGGCGCGCGGCGGCGGCGACAGCGAATGAATCTCGCCCGTCATGCAACTGGCCTCCGCGCTTCGCGCTGCGCCGCTGATTCGCCGCCGGGGCGGCCCTTCGGGCTCATGCAGCGGCAAGCCGATGTGCGCCGCGGCGCAGGAAATCGTCGGCGAGGGCCGTGCCGAGCGCGCACGCGTCGTCGACGTCGCCGACGGGACTTTCCCGCTCGCCGCGCAATACTTCGCGACCGTCGCGCGAGGCGAGCAGTCCGCGCAGCCACAGCCGTCCCTCTTCCCATTCGGCGTAAGCGGCAAGCGGCGTCTGGCAGCTTCCGCCGAGCGCACGCGAGAACGCGCGCTCGGCCGCCGTCGCGAGCGTCGTCCCGCGATCGGCGAGCGGCGCGAGTGCCTGCAGCACGTCCGCGCGATCGGCGCGACACTCGATCGCGAGCGCACCCTGCCCGGGCGCCGGCAGGCTTTCGTCGGGATCGAGCAGCGCGCGAATGCGCGTGCCGAGCCCGAGACGCTTCAATCCGGCGGCGGCGAGAACGACCGCGTCGTAACGGCCTTCGTCGAGCTTCGCAAGACGCGTCTGCACGTTGCCGCGCAGCGGATCGATGCGAAGGCCCGGATGGCGCTCGCGCAGTTGCGCTTCGCGGCGCAGGCTCGACGTGCCGACGACACTATCCGCCGGCAACGACGACAGCGCCGCATAGCGAACCGATACGAACGCGTCGCGCGGATCCTCGCGCGCCGAGATCGCGGCGAGCACGAAGCCGTCGGGGAGGTCCATCGGCACGTCCTTCAGCGAATGGACGGCGATGTCGGCGCGACCGTCGCGAAGCGCGTTCTCGAGCTCCTTGATGAACAGGCCCTTGCCGCCGATGGCTGCAAGCGGGCGGTCGACGATGCGGTCGCCCTGTGTCGTGACGCCGAGCAGTTCGACGCTGGTGCCTCGATAACGGGACGTGAGGCGCGAGCGCACGTGCTCGGCCTGCCAGAGCGCCAGCGCGGATTCGCGGGTGGCGATCGTCAGCCGGCGCGGCGGCAGGAGAGCCGTCATCAGCCGCTACGGTGTCGCCCGCGAGAGGAATCGAGCACTGTCACATCGTGTGAAGCACAACGAGCGGCAATAGTAGCGCATCCCGGTGCGCCACGACGTACTCGCCGGGTCAGTGCCCGTGTGCGGCCGGCGCGAGAAGACGCGCTTCGCGCAACGCGCGAAACGCGGTTCGCGGGAGGGAGGCTACCGTCGTGCGTCTCGCGTCAGCGCGAACGCCGCGCCCGCCAGCCCGGCCAGCGCGACAAATCCGAGCCAGCGGTGCGTCGCAAGCCACAGCTCGACGCTTGCCGGCCGCGATTCGGCATCGAAGCGACCGTGCGCGCCGCGATCGCCGCGCACCGGCGCGAACAGGTTGTCCGGGCGATCCGGCGCGACCGGCGCCTGCGACATCTGCGACGTATACCCGAACCGCGCGAGGTAGCGGTCGAGCAATCCGGGGACGAGCTTGTTGGCCCAGATCGCCTTCGCCGTCGGTGCGCCGACGAAGAGCTCGCGGCGGCGATGATGGGCGGCCCAGACGATCGCGCGCGCCGCGACCTCGGGCTGGAACACCGGGGGCACCGGCCGCGGCGTGCGCGGCATCCGCGTGCGGCACCAGTCGAACTGCGGCGTGTTGAGCGCGGGCATCTGCACCATCGTCACGTGCACGCTGCTGCGCTCGTGCAGGAGCTCGCTGCGCAGCGCGTCGGTGAAACCGCGGATCGCGAACTTCGCGCCGCAGTACGGCGCCTGCAGCGGGATCGCGCGATAAGCGAGCGCGGAGCCGACCTGGACGATCGTCCCGCGATTGCGCGCACGCATCCGCCCGAGCGCCGCCAGCGTGCCGTTGACGGTACCGAGGTACGTCACTTCCGTCACGCGGCGAACTTCGTCGGGATCGAGCTCCGCGACGGGTCCGATCACGGTGACCATCGCGTTGTTGACCCAGATCTCGATCGGCCCGAGGCGCTCCTCGATCATCGCCGCCGCGGTTTCGACTTCCGCGGGCCGCGCGACGTCGGCGACACACATCACCGCCTTGCCGCCGAGCGCATGGACGTCGTCGCATGCTGCGCTCAACGCATCGGAATCGCGCGCGATCAGCCCGATGCGTGCGCCGCGGCGCGCGAATGCGCGCGCCGTCGCGCGGCCGACACCGGCGCTTGCACCCGTGATGACGACGACCTCGCCGGATCCCCGTCCGACGCGGCGATCGTCGCGCACCTTCGTGATCGCATCCATCGGTTCGGAAGCTCCGTCAGCCGGCCTTGGCCGGATCGATCGCGATCAACGCGAGCCCCGAGGCGGGATCGAACAGCCGTTGCAGGTGCGCCGGTGACTCGGTCAGCATCACCTCGAGCGTCGGCCGCACGTGCGCGTCGAGCAGATGGCCGCCGTGCGCGGACCCGTCGCGCTTGCCGACGACGACGTGCGCGTGGACCTTCGGCGCATCGCCTTCGAGCGCCACATCGCCGACGAGCGACAGCACCTCGACCTGCTCGCGCACCGGAATCTTCTCGTAGGACTTCGACGTCCAGTCGAAATAGCCGAGCGTCGCGTCGCGAAACGCGCCGATCGCCGTAAACCGCGCGGCGGTGAGCTGGCGCTCGCGGGCAAACGCGGTCAGCGACGACATCACCTCGTCGCCTTCGTCGAACACGAGCGTCCACGTCCGCTCGCTGCCGCCGTCGATCGCCTTCGCGCGCACCGGTGGGCCTTTCGTCAATGCGAGACGGCGTGGTTCGCCATCTCGCCGTCGACGCGGGCCGCTGCAGCGTCCGCCTTCGTTCCCGCGAGCGCCATCTGCACGACCTGCGCGAGATGAACCGCATCGCGGCCGGTGCACTGCGCTATCTGCTCGCGGCAGCTATAACCGTCGGCGATCACGAGGCAATCGTCGGCCGCGGCGCGCACCGCCGGCAACAGGACGAGCTCGCCGATCTGCACCGAAACCTCCGCCTTGCCGCGCTCGAAGCCGAACGAGCCGGACATGCCGCAGCATCCGGAATCGAGCAATTCGTAGCGAACGCCGAGCTTCGCGAGCAGCGCGCAGTCGGCGTCCATCCCCATGATCGCCTTCTGATGGCAATGCCCGTGCACGATCGCGCTTCGCGCGAGCTTCGGTGGCGCGAACTGCGGCGCGTGCTTAGCGAGAAACTCGCCGAGCAGCAGCGTTTGCGCGGCAAGCCGCTTCGCGACCTCGTCGCCGGGAAAAAGGTTCGTCATCTCGTCGCGGAATACCGCGGCGCACGCCGGCTCGAGCACGACGAACGGGGTTCCGGCGTCGATCTCGGCCTCGAATCGCGCGAGGAT
>Ga0070679_100004688_pt1 | contig 12616 bp, 11 predicted proteins | sample KBSC63BmetaG_FD_65652 | JGI IMG/M metagenome (GOLD analysis project Ga0070679, IMG submission 65652) | Corn rhizosphere microbial communities from Kellogg Biological Station, Michigan, USA - KBS C6-3B metaG | ecosystem: Host-associated > Plants > Roots > Rhizosphere | place: USA: Michigan... | reverse complement strand
CGAGGGCTGGCGCTCGGTCCAGTCCGGGTAGTAGTCGAGCACCGCGAAGGCGCCGAGCCGCTCATAACGCGATGCGCGCCCGGTGCCCACACCGAAGCGCACGTCGTGTGCGGCCTCCGACGCGCTGGCAGGCGCCGTCGATCCCAGCGAACGGTCGGCCGCGAGATAGAGCCGCTTCGTCCCGGGCACGGGCGGCCAGGACGTTGCGGCATGCCACTTCTCCTCGTGCAGCGTGAGGTAATGGATCGGCGCCTCGTCGCGCAATCCGGTGTCGAGCCCCATGAGGTGCTCATCGAAGAAGCGCAGCACCTCGCCCATCAACGCAAACTCGGGCGCGGGCCTGCCGCGCCAGGGCGAGCCGTTGGTGCGCGCGCCGTGGTCCCACGGGCCAAGAAGCAATCGATCGTCCGGCCCGGCCATCGTGAGGAAGCGCGCGACGCTCCCGTTCGGAAACGCGCTGCCGTCATACCAGCCGGAGACCGAGTAGATCGCGACCTTGCCCTTGGCGTCGAGCATGTACTGGTACGGGCTGCAGGCGCCGCTGTGCAGCTCCGGGTCATGCGGTGCCGCTTCCTCGCGAAACGCGAGCTCCGGTGCGAGGTCGCGCAACTTGAAGCTGTCGCGATGCTGGTCGATGGCCGCAGCTCGCAGCGCGCCATCCTCGTCCTCGTCGACGGGCGCGGGCCCCGCGTAACGCTTGTCGTTGAAGTAAGGGTAGGGCGCGAGCTTCTCGCGCAGGTCCTGGTCGAGCGCCTGCACGAGATCGTCGTACGTCTCGGTGACCGTGATGCATTTGAGGCCGCCCGGAAAGACGTGGTCCGCATACGTGTCGTGCACCGCGAAGAGCGGCGCGATGGCCTTCACCGCGGGATGCCCGGTGCTCGCGAGGAAGCACGCCGCGGCGCCGAGATACGAGATGCCCGTCGATCCGATCGTGCCGTTCGACCACGGCTGCTTCACGATCCAGTCGGCAACCTCGCGATGGTCCTCGCGCTCGCGCGGCGAGCGGAACGAGTCGCGCGTGCCGAAGCTGGCACCCGTGCCGCGCACATCGACCGCCACCATCGCGTAGCCGCGCGGGATGAAGAAGTCGCGATAGAGCGCGATGTTGGGGCTGGGCTCCGCGCCGGGCCCTGTGACGGCGAAGCGGCGGTAGTAAGGGGTGAGGATGACGAGGGTGGGGAAGCTCCGACCCTCTCCCCGGCCATCTCCCAGGGCAGAGGGAGAGAGCGCTTCGGGAACGTAGTAATCCAGCGCGAGCCGCACGCCATCGCGCATCGTCACGTAGCAGGAGCGGGGCGCCGGGATGCGATGCGTCGCAGGGCGGCGCGCGAGATATTGCGAGGGCGGGACGCGCCAGGCGCCGCCGAGGTCGTCACGATCGGGCATGGGCATAAAATAGCACCATGAAGATCCTCCGCTCCCTCGCCCTCGCGGCCCTCGCAGTCGTCGCCACCTCCGCTTTCGCGCAGGACTACCCCTCGCGCCCCGTGAAGCTCATCGTCCCGCAAGCGGCCGGCTCCGGCGGGGACATCGTGGCGCGACTCCTTGCCGACCACATGTCGAAGGACCTCGGGCAGACGGTCTTCGTCGACAACCGGCCCGGCGCCAACGGGATCGTCGGTTCCGGCGAGGTCGCCCACGCGGCGCCCGACGGCTACACGTTGCTCCTCACCAGCGTCTCGCTCGTGAGCTTCAACCAGCACATGTACAAGCGGCTGCCGTACGACGCGGTCAAGGACTTCACCTTCATCGCGCCCGTGGCCGACGCGAGCTTCGTCGTCGTCGCGAGCCAGTCGAGCGGCATCAGGACGTGGGACGACTTCATCCGCAAGGCGAAGGCCAATCCCGACACGCTCACGTTCGGCAGCGCGGGCGCGGGCAATTCGACCCACCTCTACATGGAGATGATCGCGCGCCGATCGGGCATCAAGCTGCGCCACATCCCGTACAAGGGCTCGGCGCCGGCGCTCCTGTCCATCGTCGCGAGTGAGACCGACGTGATGCTCGTGCCGACCGTGGTCGCATTCGCGCAGATCCAGGCGGGCAAGGTCGTGCCGCTCGCGCAATCCGGCGAGAAGCGCTCCGTGAAGATGCCGAACGTCCCGCTGCTCAAGGAGCTCGCCCCCGACGTGCCGCCGTTGCCGGGGTGGTATGCGGTCATCGGTCCTGCGAAGATGGATCCGAAGGTCGTGCAGAGGCTCGCCACCGCCGTCAATCGCTTCCTGGAGGATCCGGCGATGAGCGCGAAGCTCAACGACCAGTACCTGCTGCCGATCCCCGGAACACCCGAAGGCATCCAGAAGCGCGCTGCCGAGGAGTCGAAACTCTGGGGCGGCTTGATCCGCGACCTCCACATCGAGGCCGACTGAAGGAGGCTGGCGATGGCGACCCTCGATCCCGCGCCCGTACGCGCCGACGCAATCACCGATGCGCGCGTGCACCTCGCGGCCGCGCTGCGCCTGGCCGTCCTCGACGAGCTGGACGACGGCATCGACAACCACTTCACGGTGCAGGTGCCGGGGCAACCGGGCCGCTACCTCATCCTGCCCTTCGGCCTGCATTGGTCCGAGGCGCGCGCGAGCGACCTCGTGGTGTTCGATGAAAGCGGCGCGACGCTCGAAGGCGAGGGACGCGTCGAGATCTCGGCGCGCTGCATCCATGCGCCGATCCACCGCGTCACGGGCGCGCAGGTCGTGCTCCACACGCACCAGACGTGGGCCACCGCGCTCAACATGCTCGAGGACAACCGGCTCGAGCCCGCGAGCCAGAGCGCTGCCTTCCTCGCGAAGCAGGTCGCCTACGACGATGAATACTCCGGCCTCGCGCATTCCATCGCCGAGGGCGAGCGCCTCGCGCGCCTCGTCGAGGGCAAGTCCATCGTCTTCATGAAGAGCCATGGCGTGCTCGCGATCGGCAACTCGGTCGCGCAGGCGTACAAGCGGCTCTACAACCTCGAGCGCGCGTGCCGCATGCAGATCCTGGCCATGGGCACCGGCAAGCCGCTCGCCTTGCTGCCCGATGCGATGGTGGACGCGGTACGCACGCCCAATCCCCGCGACAGCCACGACCGCGCCGAGCGCGAGCGCCTGTACTTCGAGGCGATGATGCGGATCGTCGACCGCGAGCTGCCGGGTTATCGCGAGTAGTTGCTCTCGGCGCCCCAACCGCGCGGGGGCGGCGGCCAACGCAGGCGCTCGATCTGCGAGAGGCGCAGCGTCGCGTACGAGAAGAATGCCGCGAGCTTGCCGACGAGGGGATCGCTTCCCAGGTGCTGGCGGTCCTGCCGCACCAGCTCGACGGCATAGGCCGCGACGTCCTCCGCATCGACCAGCTTGAGGGGGGGCTGGCACTCGCGCGGCAACGCCTCGACCTCGAAGGGCGAGAACTGCGCGACGAATTCGCGGGCCGCCGTGACCACATCGGTCTCGCCGTGCGACTGCTCGAGCTTCTGCTGCCACGTCACCGGGGCGTCGGCCGGCTCGTCGCCTGTAGATCTTGCGGACATGAAGGTACGTCCCCGGCAGCGGGGTGCGGTTCCATGCTTTGCGGTTCGCTGGTCCGACCGAACCAGCGCGGGCGGCTGCATCGCTCGCGAGGACGTGCGCTTTCCACGCGGCCCGTCGCCGGAATCCGCCTACGATAGGATGCGACGGCATGAAGGTGCCCGCCGACCCCCTTGTCCCCCCGCACGTCGCCCCCCGCGTGCCGCGTCCGCGCGGCCCCGCGTTCGTCGCGGCGCTCGTGCGCAACCCGCTCGAGGTGCTGCCGGCCTCGGTCTATGAGAAGGACTTCGTCGCCACGCCGCCGGGCGCCCGCCTGCCGCGCGCCTGGGTCACGTCTCCCGCGCTGATCAAGGCGGTCCTGCTCGATGAGCGCGACAAGTTCCGCAAGCTGACCCAGATCCGGCTCCTCGGGCCGCTGCTGGGCCGCGGGCTCCTCACGAGCGAGGGCGCGGACTGGAAGTGGCAGCGCCAGGCGGCGGCGCCGCTGTTTCGTCCGCAGGACCTCGCCTCCTTCGTCCCGGCGTTCGTGCGATGCGCCGCGCGCGCGGCGGGGCGCTGGCGCGACGACGCGCAGGGCCGCGTGCGCTCGATGGATGGCGAGATGAACCGCCTCGCGCTCGAGATCGTCGCCGAGACCCTGCTTCCCGGCGGTGACGACGCGTTCATGGCGACGCTCCAGCGTTCCATCGCGCGGCTGCAGCGCTCCGGAGGCTGGGACATCCTGTACGCCTCGATGAACGTGCCCGGCTGGGTGCCCCGGCCGGGCATGCGTCGCGGGCGGCGCGAGGCGGTGAGGATGCGCGAGGCGGCCGGGATCAAGCTGCGCGAGCACTGCGCCGCGCACGGCGCCGATGACGACCTGGTGGCGCGCCTGGTGGCCGCGCGCGATCCCGAGACGGGCCGGGCGATGGACGAGCAGCAGCTCGTCGACAACCTGCTCACGTTCTACCTCGCAGGTCACGAGACCACGGCCAAGGCGATCGCGTGGACGCTTTATCTCCTCGCGCGCTCGCCGGGGTGGACCGCGGTGCTGGAGGAGGAGATCGAGGCCGTCACGGGCGGCGCGCCGATCGAGGCCGTGCACCTTGGGCGGCTGGATCGCGTGCAGCAAGTGCTCAAGGAATCGATGCGCCTCTATCCGCCCGTGCCGATGATGAGCCGCCAGGCCGTAGCGGACGTGCGCATCGGCGAGCATGCGGTGGCGGCGCGCACCTCGGTGCTCATACCCATCTACGCCATCCATCGCCATGCCGCCCGATGGGAGCGGCCCCACGAATTCGATCCGACCCGCTTCGAGGCCGCGCGCGAGCGCGCGATCCCGCGCTACCACTACATGCCGTTCGGCGCGGGCCCGCGCATCTGCATCGGCATGCCCTTCGCGATGATGGAGGCGACCGCGGTCATCGCGACCCTCCTGCAGCGCGTGCGATTCACCTGGGCAGGGGGGGAGCAGCTCCGGCCCATCGCGCGCGTGACGCTGGTGCCCAAGGGCGGCATGCCGATGCGCGCCAGCCCGCGCTAGAGCATCCAGTCGATCGGGAGCGACATCCAGACGGCAAGCCAGAAGCGGCCCCACGCCGTGCTGTCCGGCTCGTCTTCCATGCGCACTTCGCCCGCGGCCGTGTGCTCGATCCACTCGACGCAGGCGTCGCCCGCCACGGGCCTGACCTCGTAAGCCTGCTTCGGCAACAACGAATCCAGCGCTTGCTCGAGGCGCTCGGCAAGGCCCGGGCTGCGCAGCACGAGGCCCAGCTCCGTATTCAGCAATCCGGAGCGCAGGTCGAAGTTGAACGAACCGACGAACACGTACCGGCGGTCTACCGAGAAGGTCTTGGCGTGGAGCGCCTGCAACGACTTGGCCGTCGGCTTCAGGTCGCCGGCCGCGGGTGCGAGGATCCTCGTGGGCTTGAGCTCGTAGAGTCGCACGCCCGCCGTCGCGAGGGCGCATCGCCGCTTGGCATAGCCGGAGTGGACCACCGCCACGTCGTTGCTCGCGAGCGAGTTGGTCAGCACGCGTACGGCGACGCCGCGCCGCGCGAGGTCCTCGAGCGCGGTGGTGCCGCGCGTGCCCGGGACGAAGTAGGGCGAGATGAGGTCGAACGAGCGCTGCGGCGCGCCCGTCGCCTCGAAAATCTGCGCGAGCGCCAGCGTCGCGCGATCCGGATCCGGATCGCGCGTCTTCGCCGGATCGTCGCGCACGACCTTCGCCGCGACCCATTCGAGCGCGAGGCGGTGGGCGAGGAGGTCGGAGACGAGGGGCGTCTCGCGCAGTGCCGCCAGGTACTGCGCGGAGACGGCGTCCTCGCGTGCCGCCGAAAAGCGTGCGTCCAGATCCTCCGGGGTGGGCTTGCCCACGATGCTGGCGATGGGATACGCCGACGCGCTGTTCCAGTAAAGGTCGAACTGCGCGGAGAGCTCCGGCACCGCGTGGCCGAGAGCGATGACGTCGAGGTCCATGAACGGGATCTCGTCGCCGGCGCCGAAATACTCGTTGCCGATGTTGCGCCCGCCCACGATCGCCGCCTGGTTGTCGACGATGAAGGACTTGTTGTGCATGCGGCGATTGAGGCGGCTGAACTCGCCCAGGTACCCGAGCGAACGCAGCGTCCGATTCGGGAACGGGTTGTAGAGCCGGACCTCCACGTTCGGCGTCGCCGCGAAGGCCGAGAGCAACGCATCCATTCCGCGCGTGGTCTGGTCGTCCATCAGGAAGCGCACACGCACGCCGCGCCGTGCCGCATCGCGCAGCGCTTCCATGAGCAGCAGCCCCGTCTGGTCCGCGTGCCAGATGTAGTACTGCGCGTCGATCGAGCGCTCGGCGGCCTGCGCGAGCAGCACGCGCGCGGCGAAGGCATCAGTGCCGCGCGGCATCGCATGGATGCCGGTCAGTTCCGCGTGCTGCGCGGCGATTGGCTGGACCGCGCGCGCAAGCCGTGTTTCCTGCGTGTCGGCGAGCGCGTGCGATTCGACGCGTCCCTCCAGCGGCGGCAGGCCCACGCATCCGGCGCAGGCCGCGCACGTGATCGCGGCGAAAAGGAGCCTCATACCGGGCGATTGTTCGGCCCATGCGGCGGCCCGGATATTGCACCTTTGGCCCATGTCGCGCGGCCCCTTTCCCGCGCACGATGCAATGATGAATTTGCGGACGGACAGGTGTGACATGCGACGCAGAATCCAGGCCCGGGCGCGCGTAGCCTGCAATGAACCATCCTGGATGGAGGCCGCGTTGCAAATCATCGTCCTCATCGCCGCCGCGCTGCTGCTCAACGCCTGCGCCAGCACCGTGCAGCCGCGCACCCAGACCGCCCGTGTCGAGACGCTCTCGGAAGACGTCAGCTGCATGTCAGAGTGCCTCGACGACGATTCCGAAACGTGCGACAGCTGCGCCATCTCCTGCCTGGGCGAGCCGCGGACCGATCGGGTCGCCCTGGGGCTGTAGCGGGGAACCCCGCCCGCGCGCTTCCGTCGGACCTTCATGACTTGCCATGGAGGTCCCGCATGAACCGAATCCCTTTCGCTGCCGTCGCCGCGTTCGCCGCAGCCGGCGCGTTCGCCCAGTCGCAGGTCGTGCCGCCCGCCGCGAGCGGCGCAATCAGCGGCCTCTCAAGCGGCACGCACGCGGCGAACCCGGCGCCGTCGGGCATCCGCAAGGGCACGGGCGACGTGACCGATAACCGCGGCACGACCCCGTTCGGCGATGCGCGCGTTTCGCGCGACGATGGCCAGCTGCTGGGGGCGATCGTCTCCGCGCTGTCGTCGGACCCCGAGCTGGGGGGCGCGGACCTGCAGGTCGAGGTCGACCAGGGCGTGGTCGGCATCACGGGCACCGCGGAAAGCCCATCGCAGGCCGAGCGGGCGGGGCGCGTGGCCGCGCGGGCCGCCGGCGGCGCCCGCGTCGAGACCGACATCGGCGTCCAATAGCCCGCTTGTAGTTGAAGCCCGACGGCCCTAGTCCGTCAGGCGCACCCCGGGCCCCGAGGAGGCTCAACAAGTCGCTCCGTAGACTCGATCCAGGTTCAACGACGGAGCAGCAAATGGAAGTCCGGAAGTGGAGTGGCTGGATCGGGGCGATGGTGCTGGCGGCTTCGGCCACGGCGACAGTGCAGGCGCAGTCCGCGGCCCACGCCGCGCGTGCGAAGCCGCTGCGCTTGCAGGGTGCGGGTTGGACGCTGGTCGACCTCGGCACGCTGGGTGGGCCGGGCAGCTACGCCACCGCGGTCACGAACGCGGGTCTCGTGGTGGGATGCTCCGACGTGGCGGGTGCGGGCACGCATGCCTTCGTTTACCAATCCGGCGTGATGCGCGATCTCGGCACGGGCACCGACTCTGCGAGCGGCAATAGCTGTGCTTACGCCGCCAACGACACCGGCACGATCGCGGGGCGCGCGGCTTCCGGCGAGCTCGTCGAGTGGACTTCCGCCGGGGTCACGCACCTCGGCATCCAGGGCGCGGTCGGCGACATCAATGCGGACGGCGTGCTGGTGGGCTCGTACAACAACGGCGCCTTCACGCGCGCCTTCTCGTACCAGAACGGCCTCGTGAAGGATCTCGGCAACCTCGGCACCAACGCGAGCAGCGCGAGCTCGGCCAACGCCATCAACGAGCAGGGCCAGATCGTCGGCAACTCGAACGGGCACGCGTTCCTGTACGAGAACGGGACGATGCGCGACCTCGGCACGCTGGGCGGCGCTTCGAGCATCGCGAAGGGCATCAACGACAAGGGCGAAATCGTCGGCATGGCCGGCGATGTCAACGGCGCGCCCACGCCCTTCGCTTATACCGCGAGCATGCAGGCGCTGCCGGCGCCGGCCTATTCCGCGGCGATCGCGGTGAACCAGCGCGGGCAGGTGATCGGCAGCGGCGAGGGCATCTACGGTTATCTCGTCGAGAATGGCGCCATGACGCGGCTCGACACGATTCCCGCGGTGACGGCGAAGGGATGGCGGCACCTCGAGCCCACGGGCATCAACGATCGCGGCTGGATCGTGGGCACCGCCACCACGCCGACCGGGGACCTGCGGGCGTTCCTCCTCGTGCCGAACTGACGGCGGATAGCCCTACAATGCGGGCTTGAGTTCCAGGCCCTCATCACGCGCCGCAGGCCTCGCGGCGCTCGTGCTCTTCCTCTGCTTCGCGTTCAACATGCTCGGGCGCGGCGTGGGCGACACGTTCATCGTGTTCCTCCTGCCGCTCTCGGATGCGTTCGGCTGGAAGCGCGCGGCGGTCTCGAGCGTCTACTCGATCTACCTCCTGGTCACGGGCATCTCCGCGCCGATCACGGGCATGGCGCTGGATCGCTGGGGCCCGCGCGTCGTGTATCCGTTGGGGCTCGCGCTCCTCGGCACCGGCTGCCTGCTCGCGGGACACCTCGACGCGCTGTGGCAATTCCAGGCGGTGATCGGGCTCTTCAATGGAATGGGCGTGTCGATGCTCGGCATGGTGCCGGCCTCGATGCTCATCAGCACGTGGTTCCGCGACCGCATGAGCACCGCGATGGGCATCGCGTACGCGGGCTTCGGGACGGGGACGCTCCTCATCGTGCCGCTCGCTCAGTACCTGATCGAGCATCATGGCTGGCGCGAGACGTACAAGCTGCTCGGGTTCGGGGTGCTCGCGGTCTTGCCGCTCGTGCTCATGCTGCCGTGGCGGCGCATCGCGCAGCCGCGCGGCCGCGGCGTGCGTGCCGATGCCGAGGGCAGCAAGGGCGCGCTGCGCGCGGCCTTGCGCACTCGCGAATATTGGCAGCTGGTACAGGTCTTCGCGTTCACGGGCCTCGGCATGTGGGCGATGCTCTCGCAGATCGTGGCGTATCTCGTGCAAGTGGGACTCAAGCCGATCGACGCGGCGACCGCGTTCGGCCTGCAGGGCCTGCTCGCGGTGTTCGGCATGAGCGCCTCGGGCTGGTCGTCGGATCGCTTCGGTTATCGCGCCACGGCCACGACGAGCTTCGTGCTGACTTTCACGGGCATGACGATGCTCTTGCTGCTCTCGTTCAACCCGGCGCATTGGCTGGTCGTGCCGTTCGTGCTCTTCTTCGGCATCTCGCAGGGCGCGCGGGGGCCGATCGTCGCGAGCATGGCCGCCAAGGTCTTTCGCGGCCCGGCCTTCGCCACGATCTACGGAACGATGTTCGCGTGGATGTCGCTCGCGGCCGCGATCGGCTCGTCGCTCTCGGGCGCGATCTACGACCTCACCGGCGGCTATCGCCTGAGCTTCGTGTTCTCGATGACGTGCATCGTGATCGCGGCGATGCCGTTCTGGGGGAAGCGTCCGTTGCGGGTGCCTGGAAGGGAAAACGTTCCCGGATGACCGCTACGAATCGAGCTCTCGGTGATGCCGGATGGAAAGGACGAGCACCGCGTCGCGGGCCGCACTGAAGGTGTAGCGCGCCAGGTAACCGCTTCGGCCGCGGAACATCACGAGCTCGCGCCGGTTGCCGCCAAGCGACCGACCGATCAGCGGATGCTGCGCGAGGAGCCCGATCGACTCCATGATCAGTGTCGACGTCGCCAATGCCGCATGCGGATCGGACTCGCGCAGGAAGTCGGCCAGGCGCTCGAGGTCGTGCGCTGCCGATTGCGAATAGACGATCGCTGTCACGCGATCATCGCTTCTTGCGCGGCACCTTGATGGGCTTCGGCCGCTGCGGCTTCTTGCCGGCGGCGATCCCGAGAATGTATTGGTGGACGTCCTCCATCGCGTACGCGATGCCGGTCCGTTCGAACTCCTCCAGCGTTGCAGTGTCCTCGGCCTCTTCCCGCCGCGCTCGCTGGACGCGCCGGACCTTTTCCGCGAGCGCCTCCACCATGTAGGCATGAGGCGTCTTGCCCTCGGCCGCGGCTTGCTCGGCCAGCAAAGCCTTCAGGTCCTCGGGAAGCTTGAGAGTGGTGGGTGAAGCCATGGTACTACCAACGTACTACTCGCGCGTGGGCTTGTCAATGCGGGAGCTAGAGGACCTTCTGGAGTTGGTAAAGCGTTACTGCGCGGCCAAGAAGCTGAAGTACGCACTTGTCGATCCAGCCAGTTCCGCGCGCTGACCAGATGGACGCGTACGCCGACTAAACGCGTGTGCGCAGCTGCTCTACATGTTCCTGAACAGCGGCATGAAGGTGAGACTCACGCTCAGCGTCTCCGGGCGGTTCCTGAGCCGGATCGTGCCACGCCCGGCTTCGTCCCGTGAGATCCCGGCGATCGCGCGCATGTTCACCACCGTCGAGCGATGGATCTGCTTGAAGAAGCTCTGGTCGAGCACGTCGAGCAGCTCGCGGATCGGCTTGCGGATGAGCGACTCGCCTTCCGCCGTCATCACCACCGTGTACTTGTTGTCCGCCTGGAAGTAGAGGACGTCCTCGACGAGGATCAAGCGAGTCTCGCGCCCGGCGCTCGCGGTGATCCACTGCAACGGCGTTTGCGCGGGCGCTTCGACCGGCATCTTCGTGCGCAACTGCTCCGCCACGTCGCCGCCGGCGCCGGCATCGCCGCTCGCGATGCGCGCCTTCACGCGCTTCACCGTCTCCGCCAGCCGCTCGGCGTTGATGGGCTTGAGCAAGTAGTCCACCGCGCCGCGGTCGAAGGCCTCGATCGCGTGCTGGTTGTATGCGGTCACGAAGACGACCTGGGTTCCCGGGCTGACCTCCGGGGTGGCCGCCGCGACCTCGAGTCCCGTGAGCCCCGGCATGCGAATGTCGAGGAACGCGACGTCGGGCTGCTGCTCCTCGATCGCCTCGAGCGCGGCGCCACCTTCGTCGCACTCGGCCGCGATCTCGAGCTCCGGCCACACGGCGCGCAACTGCGAGACGAGCTCGCGCCGCAGGAGGGCCTCGTCCTCGGCAACGACCGCCCTAGGCATGGCCCGCCCCGGAGGGACCGCCGGCGGGCACGGCGATCGTCGCCGCCACGCCGCGCGGGAAGTTCGCCACGATGGAGAAGGACGCTCCATCGCCATACGCGAGCTTCAGCCGCTCGCGCACGTTCTTGAGGCCGATGCCGGTTCCGGTGCTGTTCTCGTTGAAGCCGGCGCCGTCATCCGCGACGGTCACCGAGACGCGCCCTTCGCGTTCGCGCGCGAAGACCCAGACCGATCCGCCGCCGGGCAGCATCTCGAGGCCGTGCTTGATCGCGTTCTCGGCGAGCGTCTGCAGCATCATCGGCGGCAGCGGCACGGGCTTCAGCGCCTCGGGGACCTGCACGTTCACCGTGAGGCGCTCGCCCATGCGGATCTTGAGGATCTCGAGATACGCGCGGGTGCGCTCGACCTCGTCTCCCAGCGTCGAGAGCGACTGCTCCGCGCGCGGCACGGAGTGGCGCAGGTACGTGATGAGGTTGCCCAGCATCTCGTCGGCCTTCGCCGGCTCGCTGCGCGTGAGGAGCTGTGCGGTCGCGAGCGTGTTGTAGAGGAAGTGCGGCTCGACCTGCGCGTGCAGGAGCGAGAGCTTGGCTGCCGTGAGCTCCTTCTCGGTCGCGGTCTCGCGCACCTTCTGCTCCTCGGCGCGCCGGGCCTCCGATACACGGCGCGTGATCGCGCGCGTGATCGCCTCGATGTTCTCCAGGTTGGTGCCGCCGTCGACCATGTACCAATCGAGCCAGGCGCCGCCTTCGGGCTCGCAGATGACGTTGAGGCTCGAAGTATTGCCGATCGGCGTGACGGTTGCATGCACGAGGTTGCGGCGCGCTCCCGAAGAGCCGGTCACCCGCGCCGCGTGCTTGCCGCGCAGGTAGGGATCGAGGCGCTTCACGCGCGCATGCACCTGGAGGCTGTCGCGCGCGCTTTCGACGCTGTCGACGTTGGGGAGCTCGCGGATCGCACCGTCCACGATCTCGAACGCCTCGGTGGCGGGGAAGGGCAGCTCGATCTGGCGGCGGTGGCGGCTCGCCAGGGCCTCGCCGTCCGTGCGATTCGCGATGAGCCGCACGCGGTTCACGTGCGAGACGGACCGGACCAGGGTGACCACCATGATCGCGATGGTCGCGGCCCCGAAGATCCAGGGCGGGTCCTGGTCGCTGAAGACGTTCCACAGGACCAGCGTGAAGATGATGAGCAATCCCCACGCGAAAAGGCGGCGAAAGATGAAGTAGAGGGCGGGCATGGCGCGAAGGATAGCAATCCCCCT
>Ga0070679_100004683_pt1 | contig 12623 bp, 8 predicted proteins | sample KBSC63BmetaG_FD_65652 | JGI IMG/M metagenome (GOLD analysis project Ga0070679, IMG submission 65652) | Corn rhizosphere microbial communities from Kellogg Biological Station, Michigan, USA - KBS C6-3B metaG | ecosystem: Host-associated > Plants > Roots > Rhizosphere | place: USA: Michigan... | reverse complement strand
GACACAGGCCCGACGTGCGGGTCGGTGGGGGTCGTCGCCTCCTCGCCCCCGTCCAGGGCGGCCAGATACGCCCGCCGCCGCGCCGGATCCTGCAGGACGCTGCGCGCCTCGGTCAGCCGCTGGAACATCTCCTGCGCCATGCGCCGGTCTTCGTCCGGCGACAGCCGGTACCGGTCGGCGTGAAAGCTGCGCGCCAGCGCCTGGTAAGCGCGATCGATCTCGGCCGCGGACGCGTCCCGGTCGACGCCCAGCGCCCAGAAGTGGTCCTGCGTGCGCGCCATCTGCAGCATCATGGTCAGCTCGCCGCTCCCCAGCGGGGCCTGCGGCTCGGCGGCCGGCGCCGCGACGGCGTCCGGGGGCAGAGGCGGGGGGACCGCGGGCGTCTTGGACGTCGTCTCGTGTGGCTGGACCATCCCCGACTCGGCCAGCGCCACCAGCAGCAGCCGCGCCTTGGCCTTGGGGATGGTGGCCTCCTCGAGGATCGCCTCCAGCAGCCGCGTGCCGTCCAGGCCGTCGATGAAGGCCAGCTCGTCCGGGTCCGACGTGATCTCCTGCAGGCGCAGCGTGGGGTCGGCGGCCAGGACGATGAAGCGGCCCGCGTAGCGTTCCAGCACCGCGGACTGCCGTCCGGGATCATAGTGGCGCCGGATCCCCTCCAGGATCAGCGCCGCGGGCGTCCGCTCCAGCCGCGCGCCGGCGCCGGCCCGCGGGCCGTCGGTCCGGAACAGAAACTTGGCGTCCGGCCACGAGAAGATCTCCAGCAGCTTCGCCTCCAGCTGCTCGACCAGGGCGCGGCGCAGGTTGTAGGGCGACAGCACGCCCATCTCGACCAGGATCTGCCCCTGCTGCCGCTTCTCGTTCTGCATGCGGCTGATCGACTCGGCCAGCACGTCGCGGGTGATGAGCCGCTTTTCCAGCAGGAGCTGTCCCAGGCACTCGGCCAGCACGTTCGAGCGGACCGACACCGGGTAGCCGTCGACGACGTCGACGATCTTCTTGGTCTGCTCGTGCGCGATCAGCAGCGAGCCCGTGGCGCGCGTGGCGTAGAGCCGCTGCAGCACCTGCGCGAACGGCGTGCGCTTCAGCGTGCCGGTGAAGCTGGCCGCGCCCGTCTCGGACGTCATCGTCTGGGCGCTGTGCTCGACCTCGTGGCCTTCGCGCTGCTGGGTCGGATCTTCGGGCGCCCGCTCGGCCGGCGTGGTGGGCGGCGGCGTCATCCCGGGCAGCGGCGTCATCAGGTCGGCCAGCCGCGGCAGCAGCGAGCGCGTGTCGAATCGGCCGATCACGTAATCGGCGGGGGCGAAACGGTGCCGCGCCTCGGCCCGGTGCGCGGCGCCGCGGTGGGCGGTGGTGGCCAGGAACAGGATCGGCACCCCGCGCGTCTCGTCGCTGCGCCGGAGCTCCTCGGCCAGCCGGAACCCGTCCTCGTCGCCGACCTGCGTATCCAGCACGACCGCGTCCGGCCGCCGAACCGCGATGCTCCGCCGCGCCCACTGCACGTCGGTCTCCGACGCCAGCTCGTACCCGGCGTCGCGCAGGACCGCGCCGATCCGCTGCTGCAGATCCGCGTCGCGCTCCACGATGAGGACGTACCCGGCCATGGCGGCCGGAAGCTTAACAGCGAAACCGAGACCGGCTTCCCGAGCAGAGCGTCGCCAAATTTGAGATCGAAGCAGCGCGCCAGCGCGCGTCGGCCTGCGTTGCACGCCGCCGCTTTTTCGCCCGCGCGCGTTGCGGGGGCGCTGCCACGCGCCGCTCGGTCGCCCTCCGATGCACGTGGACAAACGCCTCGACCGTGGTTAATTACCCGCAACACCACGCCCATGGCCGCCCGCGCGAGATCCCGAGCCAAGACTTCCCGTTCGAACGGCGCGGCGCGTGGTGGGCTGGCGGTCATCGTGCTGGCGGCGGGGAAGGGGACCCGCATGCGGTCCAGCCGCGCCAAGGTCCTGCACGAGATCCTGGGGCGCCCCATGGGGGCGTATCCGATCGAGCTCGGGCGCGAGCTGGGGGCGGACCCGGTGGTCGCCGTGCTGGGGCACCAGCGCGAGGCGGTCGAGGCCGCGCTGATCGGCCGCTTTGGCCCCGATGTGGTCACGGTGGTCGAGCAGACCGAGCAGCGCGGGACCGGACACGCGGTCCGGCTGGCGATGCCGGCGCTGAAGTCGTTCACGGGGAGCCTGGTGCTGGTCCTCTACGGCGACGTCCCGCTGCTGCGCCGCGAGACGCTGCAAGAGCTGGTGGGGACGGCCCGCCGTTACAAGTGTCTGGCGCTGGTGACGGCCACGCCCCCGGATCCCAGCGGCTACGGCCGCATCCTGCGCGACCAGCGCGGCAACGTGATCGGCGTCGTCGAGGAGAAGGACGCCTCGCCGGAAGAGCGCGCCATCACCGAGGTGAACGCCGGCATCTACTGCGGCCCCACCGATTTCTTCCGCGAGGCGACGGCCAAGCTGTCGGCCCGCAACGCGCAGGGCGAGTACTACCTGACCGACATCATCGCGCGCGCCGCCAACAGCATCGGCGTCACCGCCGTCGAGGCCGACTTCCGCGACGTCTCGGGCGTCAACGATCGCCACCAGCTGGCCGAGGCCGAGTCGGTCATGCGCGACCGGGTCAACCGCGCCCACATGGCGCACGTGACGTTTCGCGACCCGGCCACGACCGAGGTGCAGCCGGACGTCACGCTCGACGTCGACGTCGAGCTGGGCCGGTTCGTGGCGCTCCGCGGCCGCACCAAGGTCGGTCACGGCGCGCACATCGGCGACGGCGCCATCCTGACCGACGTCGAGGTGGGGCCCGGAGCGGTCGTGCAGCCCTACACGGTCGCCGCCGACGTGGTGATCGGGCCGCGCGCGTCGGTGGGCCCGTTCGTCCACCTCCGCCACACGACGGTCTCGGCCGGTTCGCAGGAAGCGTCGGGGGTACCCCCGGTGTCCAAAAACGGATTCCCGGAGCGCGGGGCGAAGAAGTACGCCGCCACGCGCAAGTCCGGGTAGGATTGTTCTTCGGAGGTCTCGATGCCGACGTCGGTCAAGGCGTTCTTCGATCAGAAGGTTCCCGGGGTGCTGTCCACCAGCCCGGACAAGGCCAAGGACGTGGCCGCCGTCTACCTGTTCAAGATCAGCGGCCCCGACGGCGGGACCTGGACGGTCGACCTGGTGTCCAACCCGCCCACCTGCGTGCCGGGTGAGAAGGGAGCACCCCAGTGCACGATCGAGGCGAGCGACGCCGACTTCCGGGGGATGATCGACGGCGGGATGCAGGCGGCGATGTCGCTCTTCTTCAGCGGCAAGTTGAAGGTGACCGGCGACCCGGTCCTGGCGACCAAGCTGTCGAAGCTGCTGCAGATGGCTGGTTGACCCCGCTGCGCCGCACCTGGCTGTGGGGTGCGGGGCTGGTGGCGCTGGCCACCCTGGCGCGGCTCGTCTGGGTGCTGGCCGTCCCGACGGTGCCGGTCAGCGACTTCGCGATGTACCGCGAGTCGGCCAATTATCTGTCCGAGTTCCGCCATCTGGATCCCGGCTTCATCTACATGCCGGGATTCGTGGCGCTGCTGGCGCTGATCAAGGACGCCGGCGGCGATCTGCTGGCGCAGAAGCTGCTGGGGGTCCTGTTCGGCGGGATCGGCGCCGCCGGGGTCTTCGGCCTGACCTGGGCCCTGCTGGACCGCGATGAGGCGGGCGACGGCGGCGAACCGCGCTGGCGACGCCTGTGCCCCTGCCCGCACGCGGCGATCGCCACCGGCCTTTACGCGCTGTGGCCGGCCGGGACGGCGATGGCGTCGGTGGTCGGCACCGACGTGCCGGCGGCGGCGCTGGTCCTGGCGGCGCTGGCGCTGCTGGTGGTGCTGGCGCCGCGCCGTCCGTTCGCGGCGGCGATCGCCTTCGGCGTCACGCTGGGCCTGGCGGCCTGGATCCGCGCCGTGGCGTTGCCGCTGACGGTGCTGTCACTGGGGGTCTGGCTGGCGCGCCGGGAACGCTGGGTCCGCGCCGTCTGCCTGACGGCGACCTCCGTGCTGGCCACGGTCGTCGTGCTGGCGCCCTGGGGGATCCGTCACCTGCGCGAGAGCGGGGCGCTCTACTTCACCGACGACCACGGCGGGATCACGGCGCTCATCGGCGCCAACCCGAACTCGGAGGGGACGTACACGCGGGCGCTGAACCGGATGTTCAACGACGTCACGGGGCGCAGCGTGCTGGCCGAGCCGCATCGCGAGACCGACCAGATCGCCTACCGGATCGTGCGCGAGTGGTGGCGGTACGAGCCGGCGTACGCGCTGGGGCTGGCGGTCATGAAGACCGAGCGGTTCTTCGACCCCGAGGATCGCCTGTTCTACTGGCCGATCTTCCGGCGCGGCGTGCTGGTCGGTCCGGCGGCCGAGCGGGTGACCGCCCACCACGAGGCGCTGGCTGGCGCGGGCTACGCGTTCGGGATGGCCGTGCTGGTCCTGTCGCTGTTCGGGGCCGTGGTCGCGGTCGGACGCCGTCGCTGGCCGCTGGTGGCGCTGCTCCCGTTCCAGGCGGCGCTCACCGCCACGTACACGTTGTTCTTCGCCGAGCCCCGCTACCGGCTGCCGGTGGAGATGCTGGCCTTTCCGTTCGTGGCCTTCGCGCTGGGCGAGCTGGCGCGCTTCGGCCGGGCGGTCGCGCGGCGAGACGGGCGCGTCCTGGTCCGCTCGCGCGGGCCCTGGATCGCGGGGCTGGCCGCCATCGCCGTCTGGTGGGTGGCCTGGCCGCGCGTCGTCCAGGCCGGCGAGGCGCTGCGGGCGCGGCACCGCTGGGCCGCCACGGAGGTGGCGCTGGCGACCGAGCCGCTGCCCCGGCTGTTGCTGTGGCGCGCGGGACCACCGTTGCCGGCTGTCTCGCCGCTGGCCGGCGCCCCCGAGGGGGTCCACCTGCGGGCCTCGGGCGACGGCGTGGCGCGCGCCCAGGTGCAGCTGGCCGGCGGGCCGCTGCCGGCCGGGACCTACCAGCTGACGGCGCGCGCGGCGGCCCAGCAGGGCGGCGGGCGCCTCGGGCTGGATGGGACCGACGTCCAGGTCTCGCCGGGCCAGCCGATCGAGGTCCGCGCCCGGCTGTCACACGCGGGCGGCGTGTTGCGGTTCGACGCGACGTTCGCGGCCTCACCGGGCGACGAGGTCTGGATCGATCTCATCCGACTCGGCCCCGCGAGCTGATCCGGGGTCCGGACGGTTCCTAGTAGCAGTACATGTAGAGGTTGTCGGTGATGGAGTCGGGGGCCGTGACGGAGACCAGGGTATCCGGCGTCGGCCCGGTCCATTCCCAGCCAGTCAACCGGCCTTGATCACAGCAATCGCAGGTCCTCCCGGGCAAGGTGACCGAGATCGTGAACAGACCCGGCGTGACGTTTCCGAACAGCACGATTCCCGAAGACGACGTCGACGTGAGCGCCGGGGCGGGGTTGCCTGATTCATCTCCGTAGACAGGCCCCACGCCCGACGGCGGGGACAGGGTGGCCGTGGCTCCCGCGAGGCCCGGACCATTCCCCACCCGCAACCGAATGAAGGCGGTGCCCTGGCTCGGATACTGGAAACCCGCCTGGGTGGCGGTGGACCTGGCCCAATCGTCCGGAAGCAACCCGACCCCGGTTGGCCAGCTGCCATCCAGCGCGATTGTCGATCCGACGTGCCCTGGCGCCGTGAAGTTGACCGCCCAGCGCGCCGACGCGTCGACCGCCGGCACCGTCATCGTGTACGTGCCGTCCGTGTCCGTCGTCGCGCACGCGATCTCGGGATGATCGACGATGCAGACCCGCGCCGCGGCGAGGGGGGCGGAGCCGCCGTCCGGTCCCAGCAAGCCCTCATAGACGGAACCGTGCCAGGTCACGCCCGTCGGGCGGCTCTCGTCTGGAGCTGCATCCCGACCTGGTGGGGGCGGCGCGGCGCTCCGAGAGCCGCAACCGGCCAGAGAGACCGCGAAAACAATCAAGAAACGGACTTTGAAAGGTCTCACGCGCCATGGACCGTTCACCAACCACTCTAACAAATGAAGACTCGCAAGAGGAGCCTCGGGGGAAACCCTGGCGTCGAATGACCTTTTGCGGTTCAAATGGAGGGCTGCCGATGACCTCCGACTGGGCGGGTCAGATCGCGGCGCTGTTCGACGAGGCGGAGGCCACCCCGCCCGGCGCCGAACGCGCCGCCATGCTGTGTCGGATCGCCGAGATCCAGGAGCGGCGCATGGCCGACCCGAGCGGCGCGCTCAGCGTGCTGGAGATGGCGCTGGCGGAGGCGCCCGCGAGCGGACGCGTCATCCAGGAGCTGGAGCGGATCGCGCGGAACAACGGCATGTGGAGCGAGCTGGTGGCGCTGGCGACCGGCGTCGCGGAGGGGCTGGCCGATCCCAAACAGGCGGCCGATCTGTGGGTGCAGATCGCGTACTGGAACGAGACGGGCCGCGCCCAGCTCGACACGGCCGTGGCGGCGGCCGAAGCGGCCTTGCAGCTCGACACGGCCCACGGCGGCGCGCTGATGCTGCTGGGGAACCTGCTGCGCCGGCTGCGCAAGTGGGACCGCTACGTCGCGGTGCTCGACAACCGGCGCGACCTGGCCGGCCTCGACGCGGCTCGCCTGGCGGAGGGCTACCGCGAGGTGCTCCGCTACGAGCCACGGCACGTGGCCGCGCTGGACGGCCTGGCCCGCGCGCTGGAGGCGAGCGGCGAGTGGGTGGAAGCCGGCAATGTCTTGCACCGCCTCGTCGGGCTGCTGCCCGAGGGGAGCGCGCAGCAGGTGGCGGCGCGCCATCGGCTGGCCACGCTGCTGGCGGATCGGGTGGCCGATGCGCGCGACGCCGAGGAGCAGTTGCTGCTGGCGCTGGCGTCGCCGGCCGGCGCGGCCCACCTGCCCAGCCTGCTGCTGCTGGCGGCCATCTACCGGCGCCGCAGCGAGTGGCTGAAGGCGCGTCAGATGCTGGCGCGCGCCGCCGAGGCCACCGCGGATCCGCCCGATCGCGCGCGGCTGCTGGCCGAGGCCGCCGAGATCTGCGCGGTCCATCTGGACGACCAGGCGCAGGCGGCAGAGCTGTACGCCGCGGTGCTGGCGCTGGACGACACGCGCGACGACCTGGCCGAGAAGCTGGCCGAGCAGCGGTTCGCACGCGGCGATCTGGCCGGTGCCTTGCCGCTGCTCGAGCGCGCGGCGGCGCGCGCCGGTGACCAACCGGCCAGCGAGCAGGCCCGCCTGCGCCTGCGACTGGGCCGCGCCCGCGAGGCGGGCGGCGACGACGCGGGCGCGCGCGAGGCCTACCGGGCCGCCGCGGGGGAGGGTCCGCCGGCCTCGGAGGCCGCGCGGGCCGCGCTGGCGGACCTGGGCGCGCTCTGCTTTCGCCGGCACGAGTGGGCCGAGGCCGCCGCCGTTCACGAACGGCTGGCCGCGGAGCTCGAGGGGGCGTCCCGCGAGACGCGCCTGGCGGTGTTCGAGCAGCTCGGTCTGGCCCGGCTGCGGGCCGGCGATCCGCGCGGCGCCATCGAGCCGCTGGAACAGGCGCTGGAGCTGGATCCGCGTCGCGCCGAGGCGTTGCGGGCGATCGTCGAGGCGGCCCGCGCCGCCGGCGACGACGAGGCGGTGGTCCGGCACACGCCGGCACTGGTGGCCGTCACCGGCGACGCCAGGACCAAGCTGGATCTGCTGGAGCGGGTGGCCACCATCCATTACCAGCGGCGCAACGATCCGCATCGGGCGATCGCCGCCTACTTCGAGGCGCTGGAGCTGTGGCCCGACGAGCGGACCATCTTGCACCGGCTGCTGGAGCTGCTGTCCGAGACCAAGCAGTGGGCTCAGGCGGTGCAGATCCTGCGCAAGCTGGCGGAGATCACCGAAGCGGACGGGCGCGTGCCCTATCTCAGCGCGGCGGCCGCCATCCTGGCCGACGAGCTGGCGGCGCCGGCCGAGGCTGCCCGTGCCCTGGACGAAGCGCTGGACCTCACGCCGCGCGATCCGGCCCTGTGGCAACGGATGGAGCGCCTGTTCGCCGAGGTCGGCGACCCACGGCTGCAAGAGGGCGCGGTCCGGCGGCAGATCAAGCGGCTGGACGCGGCGGGAGACGATGTGCCGGCGCTGCTGGCGCTCTGGCGGGGGCTGGCCGATCTGGCGCGCCTGCGCCTCAACGATCACGCGGGCGCTGTCGCGGCGCTGGAGGCGGCGCTGGCCCTGGATCCTCAAGACCTGGCCAGCCGGCGCGTGCTGGCCGACCTCCACTGGGCGGCCGAGCCGCCCGCGCACGCCGCGGCCATCGCGCAACATCGCGAGATCGTCGCGCGCGGCCGCGACCTGGCCGACCTCGAACCGGACGTCCGGGCGCTGCTGCGGCTGTTCGTCGAGACGGGCGCGCTCGACGAAGCGCACGCGGCGGCGGGCGCGCTGGTGATCGCCGGCCGCGCCGATCCGCAAGAGCGGGCGCTTTACGAGCAGTACCGGCCGCGCGCGCCGCTGCCGGCCGCCGGCCAGCTCACCGAGTCGACCTGGCAGGCGCACCTGCGCCACCCGGATCAGGATCCGCTGCTGTCGCTGGTGCTGGCCGCGGTGACGCCGGCGGTGGCCGCATCGCGGGCGCGCCCGGCCAAGGATCTGGGGCTGAGGAAGAAGCTGCGCCGCGACCTGGCGAACGATCCGTCGCGCGCCTCCCGGATGCTGGCGCGCGCGGGGCAGATGTTGGGGGTCGCCCTGCCCGAGGTCTACCTGCTGGCCGACCAGACCTTCGATCTGGAGGTGGCGGACGCCAAGACCGACAGCGGCGCCGGCCCGGTGGTGCTGATCGGCCAGGCGATGAGCGACCAGCGTCCCGAGCTGGAGGCGGCCTTCGTGGCCGGCCGCGTGACCGCCTGGCTGCGACCGGAGCAGGTGCTGCGCTGGCCGCAGCTCGTGCCGACCGCGGGCGAGCTGGTGGCCGTCGTCACGGCGGCCCTGCGCGCCGTCGACGACAGCTATCCGCTGAAGCCCGAGCTGGCCGAGGCGGTGGCGCCGATCCAGACGCTGCTGGGGCAGATGCCCCCGCAGGAGCGCGAACGGCTGTCCGCGGCCGTCAGGCGTTACCGCGCCTCGCCGGCCTGGGCGGAGGACGCCAGCGCCGTGGTGGGGCGCTGGCTGCGGGGGGCCGTGTTCACCGCCATCCGCGCCGGCTGGCTGGTCTGCGGCGACCTGGAGATCGCCTCCCGTCTGGGGCAATCGTTCGCCGGCGGGGCGGCCATCGACCCGGGTGACGTGCTGCGCGACCTCATGGCGTTCGCGGTCAGCGCCGGGTTCGCCGAGATCCGGGCCGAGCTGGGCGTCACGTCCGTCGATCTCCGGTATCGCGCCTAGCAACTATTGATAAAATCGCCGGCCTCATGCGCTCAGTCGGTCGATTCGGGTCTGTTCTGTTGATGTTGGCCGCCGGTTGCGGCTCGTCGGGATCGGGCGGGACGGGGACGGGTGGGGCAGCCGGTGGCGGTGGAACCGGTGCGGGGGGCGCGACGGGAGATCCGGGCACGCCGGAGGTCACCTTCACGATCCAGGCGGACACGGACGTGCACCCGATCTCGCCCCTCATCTACGGCTGGAACGGCGCCGACGCCATCGCCAGCGACGGGCAGACGGTGATTCGCGCGGGCGGCAATCGGTGGACCGCCTACAACTGGGAGAACAACGCCTCCAACGCCGGCAACGACTACATGTTCCAGAACGACAACTATCTGGACACGTCGGCGGCGCCCGGGCACGCGCTGGCGGGGACGCTGGACCCGGCCAAGGCGCACGGCATCGCCGCGCTGATCACGGTCCCGATCGTCGACTACGTCTCGGCCGACAAGTCGCCGGGCGGCGACGTCCGAAATTCAGGCGCCGATTACCTCATGACCCGCTTCAAGCAAAACAAGCCGACCAAAGGCAGCGCGTTCTCGCTGACGCCCGACGCCACCGACGGGTTCGTGTACCAGGACGAATTCGTCAACTGGGTGAAGAGCACCTATGGCGACCAGCAGGTCATCTTCTCGCTGGATAACGAGCCGGACCTCTGGTCGTCGACGCACGCCGAGATTCACCCGGACAAGGTCACCTACGCCGAGCTGGTCACGCGCAGCACGCAGTACGGCGCCGCCGTGAAGGCCGTCTGGCCGACCGCCGAGGTGGCCGGCTTCGTCAGCTACGGCTGGACCGGGTACGAGACGCTGCAGGGCGCGCCCGACGCCGCCGGCAAGGGCGAGTTCCTGACCTACTTCCTGGACCAGATGAAGGCCGCCGAGCAGACCGCCGGCCAGCGGCTGGTCGACTATCTGGACCTGCACTGGTACCCGGAGACGTACGTCAGCGACAACTACATGAATCAGAAGCAGACCCGGATCGTCGACCAGGCCGATCCGTCGCCGCAGATCCAGGCGGCGCGCCTGCAGGCGCCGCGCTCGCTGTGGGATCCCAACTACAACGAGAACAACTGGATCGCGCAGAGCATCCCGGGGCCGATCATGTTGATCCGGCGGCTCAAGGACAAGATCGCGGCGCATTACCCGGGCACCAAGCTGGCCTTCTCGGAGTACACGTTCGGCGGCGGCCACGACATCAGCGGCGGCGTCGCCCAGGCGGACGTGCTGGGCGTGTTCGGCCGCGAGGGCGTCGACATGGCCACGGCGTGGAACTGGCCCGACTCGGCGATGGGCAACGTCTACGAGATCGCCGGCCTGCAGCTGTTCCGCAACTACGACGGCCACGGCGCCACCTTCGGCGACACGTCGATTCACGCCGCGACCACCGACGATGCCGGCTCGTCGGTCTACGCGAGCGTCGACAGCGCCGACGCCAACCACGTCGTGATCGTGGCCATCAACAAGAAGACCACCGCGTCGACCGCCGCCATCCAGATCACGCACCCCACGCAGTTCTCGACGGCGGCGGTGTACACGCTGACGTCCGCCGGCCCGACCATCATGGCCGCCCCCGCCATCAGCGCGGTCGCGGCGAACACGTTCAATTACAAGATGCCCGCGATGTCCGCCTCCGTGATCGTGCCGCAGCCCTAGAACGCGACGGGGCCGGAGAGTGGTGTGAATCGACCTCGCGCTCGCTCCAACGCCACGATCGTCGACCTGAAGGAGGCCGTCGCCCGCGGGGAGATGTCGGCGGCCTACATCCTCGGTCGGTTGTACGAGGAAGGCTGGGGTGTCCGTCGAGACTCGCGTCAGGCGTTCGACTGGTACCTGACCGCGGCCGAAGGGGGAATGCCGGAAGCCGATTACCACGTCGGGACGGCTTACGCGTTCGGGGACGGGGTGGGGCGGGACGAGAAGAAGGCGTTGGTCTGGTTCCGGAAGGCTGCCCAGCATGGCGACACGACCGCCGCCTACATGGAGGCGGTGGCCGTTCTGGAGGGGCTGGGGACGCGTGCCGAACCGGTCCGGGGCTGGCGATTGCTGACTGCTGCCGCGCGCCGCGGGTCGCGAGACGCCATGGACGACCTGGCCGCCGCTTACTTGACGCGCCGCCGTCTCCGCCAGGCCGAACACTGGGCCCGGCGCGCGGCCGAAGCCGGCGACGCGGTGGCGCCGCTGAGACTGCGTGAGATCCGAGCCATGGCGCGGGCCCGTCCGGCGGCCGCCCGCCGGCGTCCCAAGTAGGCGTTCCGGTGGGTCGAATGACAGGAGGAGCATTTGCCCGATGACATTCACGAGCTGCTTTGGGCCCTGGATGACGCACAGGCCGAGCGGCAGCTCGCCGAGCTGATCGCCGGCGGTTCACAAGAGACCGTGGCGTCTCTCCGGACCGCCTGGCCCGCCCTCGCGGATGACGCTGTCGTGCGGCTCGCCATCCTGCTCGCCGAGTCGCAGGTCGGCTGGGCGCATCGCCTCCTGGTCGAGATCTGGGGGCGCAGCCTCGGTGCGTACCGGCAGAACGCGGCACCGGTGCCGCCCTGGCAGCTCTCGAGCTGGCGTTGGGATCGGACCGAGCAGCAGCTCTTCGGCGCTGTCTCGGAGCGGATCACCTCCGATTGGGAGCCGGACGAGGCCGCGTGGGTGTTTGGCGAAGCGATCACCGACCGTGAGCCCGGGATCCGGGCGGCGGCCGCCGACATGGCGGGGCTCTGGCACGGGCGCTCGAACCAGGCGTACCCGCCGGCGCTGGAGCGGGCCCTGGCGGTGGCGGCCGGCGATCCGGACCCGGGCGTCCGTGAGGCAGCGGTCTGGTCGCTCTCGCTGGCTCCAAGCAGCGCTTCCGCGGCCGCGCTGGAACAGGCCGCCGGCGATCCGTCAGGTCCGGTGCGCGCCGGCGCGATTTCCGCGCTGGGTCGGCTGGCGGATCCGGGCGCCCGTTTCCGTGTTCTCGCTGCGCTCGGGGACCAGCATCCGTGGGTGCGGATCGCCGCGCTTCACAGCCTGGAGGTCACCGCGCCCGAGGTGGCGCGCGCGGAGGCCGTCCGGCTGCTGGAGGATCCGGACGCGTGGGTGCGGCAACACGCGGGCGCCGCACACGCGCGCCTCAGCGGCAGCCGGTGATCTTGGCGACGATGTTCGTCAGCGCATCGCTGAGGGCGGCGCCGTCGGTGGCCGCGTAGTAGGCGGTGGCCGTGCCGCTCTGGGCTTCGCCCCCCGCGATGGCCAGCTGGTTGAGGGTGTTCTGCGCGGTGGCGACGTTGCCG
>Ga0070679_100004680_pt1 | contig 12630 bp, 9 predicted proteins | sample KBSC63BmetaG_FD_65652 | JGI IMG/M metagenome (GOLD analysis project Ga0070679, IMG submission 65652) | Corn rhizosphere microbial communities from Kellogg Biological Station, Michigan, USA - KBS C6-3B metaG | ecosystem: Host-associated > Plants > Roots > Rhizosphere | place: USA: Michigan... | reverse complement strand
GACCACCGCCGTGGCGCGCGGCGATCTGACCAGGAAGATCATGGTCGACGCCAAGGGCGAGATCCTGGAGCTGAAGAACACCATCAACACGATGGTCGATCAGCTGAGCGCCTTCGCCGATCAGGTGACCCGGCTGGCCACCGAGGTCGGCACCGAGGGCAAGCTGGGCGGCCAGGCCGACGTGCGCGGCGTCGCCGGAACGTGGCGCCACCTGACCGACGCCGTCAACTCGATGGCCAACAACCTGACCGAGCAGGTGCGCAACATCTCGCAGGTCGCGACGGCCATCGCCCAGGGCGATCTGCAGAAGAAGATCGTCGTGGCGGCGCGCGGCGAGATCCTGGAGCTGAAGAACACCATCAACATCATGGTCGATCAGCTGGGCACCTTCGCCGATCAGGTCACGCGCGTGGCGCGCGAGGTCGGCACGGAGGGCAAGCTGGGCGGCCAGGCCTCGATCGAAGGCGTGCGCGGCACCTGGAAGGACCTGACCGACAACGTCAACTCGATGGCGTCGAACCTGACGGCGCAGGTGCGCAACATCGCCGAGGTGACGACGGCCGTGGCCCGCGGTGACCTGTCCAAGAAGATCACCGTCGACGTCCGCGGCGAGCTGCTTGAGCTGAAGAACACCGTCAACACGATGGTCGATCAGCTGAGCGCGTTCGCCGACCAGGTCACGCGCGTGGCGCGCGACGTCGGCGTCGAAGGCAAGCTGGGCGGCCAGGCCGAGGTGCGGGGCGTGTCGGGCGTGTGGAAGGAGCTGACCGACAACGTCAACCTGATGGCCAGCAATCTGACCGGCCAGGTGCGCGACATCGCGAACGTGACCACCGCGGTCGCGAACGGCGACCTGACCCGCAAGATCACCGTCGAGGTGCGCGGCGAGCTGCTGGCGTTGAAGGACACCGTCAACACCATGGTCGATCAGCTGAACGGGTTCGCCGCCGAGGTCACGCGCGTGGCGCGCGAGGTCGGCACCGAGGGCGTGCTGGGCGGTCAGGCCGAGGTGCGGGGCGTGTCGGGCGTCTGGCGCGGCCTGACCGACAACGTGAACCTGATGGCCCGCAACCTGACCGAGCAGGTGCGCGGCATCGCCCGCGTCGTCACCGCGGTGGCGAACGGCGACCTGGATCAGAAGTTGACCCTGGACGCCAAGGGCGAGATCGCGACGCTGGTCGAGACCATCAACGCCATGATCGTCACCCTGTCCACGTTCGCCGATCAGGTCATCGGCGTGGCGCGCGACGTCGGCGTCGAGGGGCGCCTGGGCGGCCAGGCCGACGTCCCCGGCGCAGCCGGCGTGTGGCGCGACCTGACCAACAACGTCAACGAGCTGGCCGGCAACCTGACCCGCCAGGTGCGCGCCATCGGCGACGTCGCCACCGCCGTGACGAAGGGCGACCTGACGCAGTCGATCACCGTCGACGCGCGCGGTGAGGTGGCGCTGTTGAAGGACAACATGAACCAGATGATCCGCACCCTGGCGGACACCACGCTGGTCAATCAGGAGCAGGACTGGCTGAAGACGAACCTGGCCCGCTTCACCCGCATGCTGCAGGGGCAGCGCGATCTGCTGACGGTGGCCGAGAACGTGCTCAGCGAGCTGACGGCGTTGATCAACGCCCAGCACGGCTCGTTCTTCATGGCCGAGACCGAGGACGGCCGGACCCTGTTGAAGCTGTTCGCCTCGTACGCCTACAAGGAGCGGAAGTCAGTCTCGAACATCTTCCAGATCGGTGAGGGCCTGGTGGGGCAGGCGGCGCGCGAGAAGAAGCGCATCCTCATCACCGACGTCCCGGCCGACTATGTGCGCATCAACTCGTCGCTGGGCGAGGCCAGGCCGCTGGCGATCGTGGTCGTTCCCATCACGTTCGAGGGGGACATCAAGGGCGTGCTGGAGCTGGCCACCTTCCAGGCCTTCAGCCCCATCCAGATCGCGTTCCTGGAGCAGCTGGTGGAGAGCCTGGGCATCGTCGTCGCCACCATCGAGGCGACGATGAAGACCGACGAGCTGCTGCGCCGGTCCCAGAGCATGGCAGAGGAGCTGCAGTCGCAGCAGGAGGAGCTGCAGCAGACCAACGAGGAGCTGGAGGAGAAGGCCCGCCAGCTGACCACCCAGAAGACCGAGGTGGAGCGGAAGAACCGCGACGTCGAGGTGGCCAAGCAGGAGCTGGAGGAGAAGGCCGAGCAGCTGGCGCTGACCTCGCGCTACAAGTCGCAGTTCCTGGCCAACATGTCGCACGAGCTGCGCACGCCGCTGAACAGCCTGTTGATCCTGTCGCGCCAGCTGGAGGAGAACCGCGAGAAGAATCTCTCCGCCAAGCAGATCCAGTTCGCCAGCACCATCCGGCAGTCGGGCGCCGACCTGCTGGCCCTGATCAACGAGATCCTCGACCTGGCCAAGATCGAGTCGGGCACCATGGCCGTCGACGTGTCCCCGGTGGCGTTCGCGGATATCAGCGAGTTCGTCGACCGGTCCTTCCGCCACGTGGCCGAGGAGAAGAAGCTGGCCTTCGCGGTCGACGTCGACCCGGCGCTGCCGCCCAGCATCCGCACGGACGACATGCGGCTGCGCCAGGTGCTGCGCAACCTGCTGTCGAACGCGCTGAAGTTCACCGAGCGGGGCAACGTCACCCTGACCATCAGCCGCGCGCTGACGCCGGAGTGGAGCGTCGACAACCAGATCCTGAACTCTGCGGCCACGGTGGTGGCCTTCACGGTGAAGGACACCGGCATCGGTATCCCCAAGGAGAAGCAGAAGATCGTCTTCGAGGCGTTCCAGCAGGCCGACGGCGGCACCAGCCGCAAGTACGGAGGCACGGGCCTGGGGCTGGCCATCAGCCGCGAGATCGCGAACTTGCTGGGCGGCGAGCTGCACTTGCACAGCGAGGTCGGCGTGGGCAGCGCCCTGACGCTGTTCATTCCCCTCGAGTACGTGGCGCGCCCGCGCGCCGCGCTGCCGATCCAGCCGCCCGCCGAGCGGATCAAGGCGCCATCGCGCCCTAAGGAGCTGTCCGAGATCACGCCCCCGCCGATCAGCCCTCCGGTGGCCATCCCGCCGGCGCCGCACGACGCCTCGGACGATCGACACAACATCCAGCCGGGGGACCGGGTGCTGGTGATGATCGAGGATGACGAGACGTTCGGGCGCGCGCTGCTGGGCTTCGCCCGCGAGCGCGGCTTCCGCGGCGTCGTGACGTCGACCGGCGCGCAAGGGCTGGAGATGGCCCGCATCCTGCGGCCCGACGCCATCACCCTGGACCTGCGGCTGCCCGACATGGACGGGTGGGTGGTGCTGGATCAGCTGAAGCACGATCCACAGACCCGTCACATCCCCGTGCACGTCATCTCGGCCTCGGACGAGGAGCGACGCAGTCTGGACTCGGGTGCCATCGCCTACCTGCGCAAGCCAGCCGAGAAAGAGGCGGTCGAATCGGCGCTGGGCCGCATCCAGAACTTCCTGGAGCGCCGCGTGGGACGGCTGTTGATCGTCGAGGACGACGAGGTCCAGCGCAAGAGCATCGTCGAGCTGATCGGCGACGGCGACGTCGTCACCGAGGCGGTCGACAGCGGCGAGGCGGCCCTGGCGGCGCTGGAGCGGGACCCCTACGACTGCGTGGTGCTGGATCTGCGCCTGCCGGGCATGTCGGGGCTGGAGCTGATGAAGGCCATCCGCGATCGGCCGGCGCTGCGACGCATGCCCATCATCGTGTACACGGGCAAGGAGCTGTCACGCGAGGAGGAGAGCGAGCTGCGCATGCTCTCGGAGAGCATCATCGTGAAGGACGTGCGGTCACCGGAGCGCCTGCTCGACGAGACGGCGCTGTTTCTTCACCGGGTGGAGGCGAACCTGCCCGACCCGAAGCGGGAGATCCTGCGCCGGCTGACCGAGTCGGACCCGGCCCTGTCGGGGAAGAAGGTGCTGCTGGTCGACGACGACGCCCGCAACCTGTTCGCCATCACCACCATCCTGGAACAGCACGAGATGAAGGTCGTGTACGCGGAAAACGGACAGCAAGCCCTGGACAAGCTGGCCGCCGATGCCGACATCAATATCGTGCTGATGGACATCATGATGCCCGAGATGGACGGCTACGAGGCGACCCGGCGCATCCGCGCCCAGGCCCGCTACGCCAAGCTGCCCATCATCGCCCTGACGGCCAAAGCGATGAAGGGCGATCGCGAGAAGTGCATCGAGGCCGGTGCGTCGGACTACATCACGAAGCCGATCGACGCCAATCAGCTGGTCTCGTTGCTGAGGGTGTGGTTGTACGCCTGACCTGCCGGAGAGCCTGTGCTGCCCGAGGAAGAGCATCAAACAGAGACGCTGGAGATCGAGCTGCTTCTGGAGGGCATCGCGAGGCGCTACGGCTACGACTTTCGGGGTTACTCGCGCGCGTCGCTGACCCGCCGCATCCGGCACGCGGCGCGCCGCGAGAACGTCGACACCATCTCGGCGCTGCAGGACCGCATCCTGCATGACCCGAACGCGATGGCCCGCTTCGTCGAGGGCATCGCCGTCCACACCACGTCGATGTTCCGCGACGCCGACGTCTACAGGGCGCTGCGCTCGGAGGTGATACCTCTCCTGCGAACGTACCCCTTCATCCGCATCTGGCACGCCGGCTGTTCCTCGGGCGAGGAGGTCTATTCGCTGGCCATCCTGCTGCACGAGGACGGCCTCTACGACCGTTGCCGGCTGTACGCGACCGACTTCAGCGACTCTGTCGTGGAGCGGGCGCGGCGGGGAATCTTCAGCTTGCCGGCCATCCGCCAGCACACGGTCGCGTATCAGCAAGCGGGCGGGGTGCGCGACTTCTCGACCTACTACGAGACCGACGCCAGCAACGCCGTGATCCGGCAATCGCTGCGCCGCAACGCCATCTTCTCGCAGCACAACCTGGTGTGTGACCAGGCGTTCAACGAGTTCCACCTGATCATGTGCCGGAACGTCATGATCTACTTCGACATGGAGCTGCGGAACCGGGTCCACGAACTGCTCTTCAACAGTCTGACGAAGTTCGGTATCCTCAGCATCGGCAAGAAGGAGACGCTGCATGCGACACCCTTCGAGGATCGGTTCGAGGAGATGGGCACCAACCTGAAGGTGTACCGGCGGGTGCGGTGATGAGTCCGCGCATCATCGCCGTGGGCGCGTCGCTGGGGGGTCTGGACGCCTGTCAGACGCTGTTGCGCGGCCTGCCGCCGGCGTTCGCCTGCCCGATCGCGATCGTGCAGCACCGTCGGCCCGAGGTGGACGGCAGACTGGTCGAACTGTTGAACGGCCGTTCGTCCTTGCCGGTCGTCGAGCCGGACGACAAGGAGCGCATCGAACCGGGGCACGTCTACCTGGCGCCGCCGAATTATCACCTGGTCGTCGAAGATGGGTTCTTCTCGCTGTCCCTCGACGCGCCGGTGCTGTTCGCGCGGCCGTCGATCGATGTGCTGTTCGAGTCGGTGGCCGACTCGTACGGCCCCGCCGCCGTCGCCGTCATGTTGACCAGCAGCAACGACGACGGCGCTTCGGGCGCGCACGCCGTGAAGGCGGCCGGCGGGCGGGTCATCATCCAGGATCCCGCGACCGCCAAGGCGCCGGAGGCGCCGCGGGCCGTGCTGGCGGCGGTGGCCGTCGATCGCATCCTGCAGCTGGAGGAGATAGCGGGCTACCTGGTCGAGTTGTGCGCGGCCGCGGCGTGAGCGGGATCAGTTCGTGACGACGCCGCTCGACGCGCAGGTGCCGCCCGGCGCGGCCGCGTCCGTGGCCTTGCAGACTCCCGGCGATGGAAGGACGCAGGCGATGGCGGGGCAGACCGTGGGCGTGCTGCATCCCTGCGCCAACCACTGGGCGCGGATCGAGGTCGGCCCGGTGGCGTCGTTGACCGGGACCTCGGGGCACGTGTTGCAGTAAGACAGCGTCGCGGGCGCCGTCTGCTGACATTGGGCCATGGAGGCGGGGTCGCACGCGCGCGCCTCTTCGACGGACTTCGCGTACGCGGTGACCAGCTCGTCGCAGCTCTCGGTGGGGGCGCCGCCCTGGCCGCCGTGTCCCGTTCCACCGGCGCCGCCGGTGCCGGCCTTACCCGCCGCGCCGCCGCTGCCCGTCGATTTGCCGCCGCTGCCGGTTCCGTCATGGCCGCCTCCCCCGGGGTGACCGCCCCCGGCGGTCATCCCGCCGTTGCCGCCGTTGCCGCCGTTGCCGCCGTTGCCGCCGTTGCCGCCGTTGCCGCCGTTGCCCCCGCTGGCTCCAGTACCTCCGCTGCCGGTGGCGCCCTTGCCGCCGCTGCCTGTGCTGCCGCCGGTGGCGTGCGCGCCACCAGAGCCTGACGTGCCGCCGCTTCCCGAGACGCCGCCGCTACCGGGGCCGCCGCCGGCCGCGCCAACGCCACCCGTGGCGGCCGTGGTCCCGCCGAGGCCGGCGTCGGACCCACCGAATCCCTTCGAGTCGACGGAGCAGCTGGCGATCAGCAAGGCCGCACAGGCCGCGGCCACCGAGAGGGATGCCCCTCGGGCGACGGGCCAGCGCAGGACGAAGCGGGGTCGGCGAAAAGAAATCATGTGGAATCAGGAGGCAAGTCTCGTTCCGTCCGGCGCCTCCGCGAAGGGCGGGCACTTCGGCCGGGGAGGACTGCGTCACCCTGCGACGATCCGGGCGGCGGTGCTCAGAAAACTGAGGCAGCGCGACGTCGGTCACCATCCGCGGCCCTCGTCGCAAAAGCGTGCGGGGCCTGTCTCTTCTGTTCGTGGGTACGGAAGCCACCGCCGCCGCGCGCGAAGCGTCCAGCGGCGGCGCTTGCCGCAGACCGGACTACTTGTCGGTCTTGGTCTCGGTCTCGGTCTTCGTCGTCGAATCGCCCGAGCCGTCGCTCTTCTTCGACTTCTTGGTCTTCTTCGTGGTCTTGGTCTCGCTGCTGGTGTCGCCCTCGGCGGCGTGAGCGGCGGTCCAGGCGACGGGCAGCATGACGGCGAGAGCGATGGTGAGGGTGCGGATGAACGACATGGTCTCTCCTTGTGGGTGTGAGTTGGATCCCAACGGCCCGTGAACTTGGGTCCGATCCGACGGACGGCAAGGGGGGCGGCCGGTGACCGCGGCGCCCCCGCGGCTTCGCTCACTCGGTGGGGCGGCGGCTCTCGCTCAGCGCCGTGTCGACGGCGGTCAAGAGCTCGCTGAGGTTCACGGGCTTGCGCAATATCTGCTGCACCGACTGGGCGGCCTCACCCAGCTCTTCGACGGCCTTCTTGCGATCGCGGCTGGTCAGGACGATCACGGGCAGGTGCGCGAGGGCCGGCGTGCGGCGCATCTTTTTCACCAGCTCGCCACCGCTCATCTCGGGCATCGTGAGATCGGTGATGATCAGGTCAGGCAGGACCGAGGTCATCCGCTCCATCGCCTCCACCCCGGTGCGCGCCATGATTGCGTGATAGCCCTCGGAGGTCAGCACCTCGGCGAGCAGCTCTCGCAGGTCATCGATGTCCTCGACGACCACGATTCCGGGTTTCCGGAGGGCACGCATCGTACAAAAATGCGGGTTTTTGTCCCTTTCGACAATAGCTGGCGAGGAACATTCGTCGTGGCCTGACTCGGCCGACCGCGCGTTACTCGTAGGTGACGGGGCGGGAAGCATCGACGCGCCCGATGTGGCGAGGGGAAACCCCGGTCCCCTCGGGACGATACAGCTGTATCAAACGCGTTGATTCTGCTGATACACGTGCACTAAAGTGCGCTCCTCGTGGCGAAGGGCGATGAGAACGCGCAGTGGTTGCTGCTGATCCATCAGCTTCCTCCGACCCCGGCGTACCTGCGCGTGAAGACGGCCCGTCAGCTCCAGAAGATGGGAGCGGTCGCCGTCAAGAACTCCGTCTACGTGCTACCGAACACCGACCAGGCGCAGGAGAGCTTTGCCTGGCTGGCCAGGCAGATCTCGTCGGGAGGTGGTGAAGCCACGCTCTGCGAATCGAACTTCGTGGGGGGCAGCTCGAACGAGGCGGTGCGAGAGCTGTTCCACGCGGCCCGGGGTCGCGACTACCAGAGTCTGGCCGAGGAGATCAGGATCGCGCTGAAGGCGCTGGGGCGGGCGGCGCACCCCGACGATACGAAGCGTGTCGCCGGCGAAAGCGCATTGCTACGCCTGCGCAGGCGCCTGGGCGAAATCGGCGACCTCGACTTCTTCGGAGCGCCGGGCCGGGAGAACGTGGTGGCCCTGATCACGTCGCTCGCGCACCGCCTGGCGCCAGCCGAGGGGGGCGTCGGTGGCAAGCCCGCCCCGCGCGCCGTTCGCGGCGCCGTGTGGGTGACCCGCGCCGGCGTCCATGTCGATCGCATCGCCAGCGCCTGGCTGATCAGGCGCTTCATCGATCCGGACGCCCAGCTGAAGTTCGTCCCGCCGAAGGGATACCAGCCCGGCGAGGGCGAGCTGCGCTTCGACATGTTCGAGGCGGAGTACACCCACGAGGGGGAGCGGTGCACGTTCGAGGTCCTGGCGCACCGGTTTGGCCTGGCCGACACGGCGATCGAGGCGATCGGGCAGGTGGTACACGACATCGACGTGCGCGACGGCCGCTTCGGCCGGCCCGAGACCCCCGGCGTGGAGCGGATGATCAACGGCATCGCCCTCACGCAGGCCGCGGATGAGGACCGCATCGCGCTGGGCTCGCAGCTGTTCGACGCGCTCTACGAATCCTGGAGGAGGAAGAAGACATGAAGCTGGTCAGTCACGTCATCCATGTTGTCCTTTGCTGCGGCGTGCTCGCCGGGGCGCCGGCGACGGCCGCGCCGCCGGCCTTCGACACCGCCGCGATCGAGGCCCTGACGGGCGCCAAGGGCGCCCTGGACGCGAAGGAGGGGGTCTTCAAGGTCTCCTTGCCACGCAAGGATCTGCGCGTGATCGCCGCCGGCGTGAAGCTGACGCCTGGCATGGGGCTGACCGCCTGGGCCGCCTTCACCAAGGCGGGCAAGCACACCATGGTCATGGGGGACATCGTGCTGCTGGAAGATCAAGTGAACCCCGTCATGAGCGCGGCCCTGGACAGCGGGCTGGAGGTGACGGCGCTGCACAACCACTTCTTCGGCGACAGCCCGAAGGTGATGTTCATGCACGTGGGGGGCATGGGCGACGAGAAGGCCCTGGCCACGGGGATCGGAAGAGTGTTCGCGGCCTTGCAGGAGACGAGCGGCGGCAAGGGCCAGCTGGCATCCGCCGACATCGACCCGGCGAAGACGACGCTCGAGCCCGCGAAGATCGAGGCGTTGCTGCGCTACAAGGGCGAGCTGAAGGACGGCGTGTACAAGGTCGTGGTGGGCCGCTCCGCGAAGATGGGCGGGCACCTGGTCGGCAAGGCCATGGGCGTGAACACCTGGGCGGCCTTCGCCGGCAGCGACGCCCAGGCCGTCGTCGACGGCGACTTTGCGATGCTCGAGTCCGAGCTGCAGCCGGTCCTCAAGGCGCTCCGCAAGGGCGGCATAGATGTGGTGGCCATTCACAATCACATGGCTGGCGAGTCGCCGCGCATCTTGTTCCTGCACTACTGGGGCGTCGGCCCCACCGAGGCGCTGGCCCGCACGCTGCGGTCGGCGCTGGACGTCACCAAGCACGATCCGCCGCCCGCGCCATGAGCGAGCCATCCTCCGAGCAGCCCGCGACGCCCGGCGCGGCGGGCACGCTGCGCGAGCTGCTGCGCTATTTCCTGTGGTTGGGGACATTCGGCTTCGGCGGCCCCATCGCGCTGGCGGGGTACATGCAGCGCGATCTGGTCGAGCGGCGCGGCTGGATCACGAAGAAGGACTACGTCGATGGACTGGCCCTGGCGCAGCTGGCCCCGGGGCCGCTGGCCGCTCAGCTGGCCATCTATCTCGGCTGGAGCAAGGGCGGCCTGGCGGGCGCGACCGGTGTGGCGGCGGCGTTCATCTTGCCGTCCTTCGTGATGGTGATGGGCCTGTCCGCGCTGTACGTACGGTTCGATGGCCTGCCCTGGATGCAGAGCGCGTTTTACGGCATCGGCGCGGCGGTCATCGCCATCATCGCCCGCAGCGCGCTGAAGCTGGTGAAGATGTCGTTGGGGAAGGATCGCCTGCTGTGGGTCCTGTTCGCGGCCAGCGCGGTGGCGACGGCCTGGACGGAGTCCGAGATCATCTGGCTGTTCCTGGGCTCGGGCGTGCTGGTGCTGCTGGTTCGTAGCTGGCGCCGGGCCGCGGCGCCGCTGGGGGCCCTGCTGCCACCAGGAATCCTGCTGGGCGCGATCGGAGCCTCCAGCGGCAGCGTGGCGTCGTGGCCCCTGCTGGGGAGGATCGCGCTCTACTTCGCCGAGGCCGGCTCGTTCGTGTTCGGCAGCGGGCTGGCCATCGTGCCCTTCTTGCACGGCGGCGTGGTGAACCAGTTTCACTGGTTGAACGAGCGGCAGTTCCTGGACGCCGTCGCGGTCGCCATGATCACCCCCGGTCCGGTCGTCATCACCGTGGCCTTCGTGGGGTACCTGGTGGCGGGGCCGCCGGGAGCCTGCTTCGCGGCGCTGGGCGTGTTCTTGCCTTGCTACCTGTTCGTGATCCTGCCCGCGCCGTACTTTCGCCGCTTCGCCGACAACCAGAAGGTCCGCGCCTTCGTCGACGGCGTCACCGCGGCGGCGACAGGGGCCATCGCGGGCGCAGCCTTCGTGCTGGGCCGTCGGGCCCTGGTCGACTGGAAGACGATCGCCATCGCCGCCGTCACCTGGCTGGTCTTCACCCGCTTCAAGAAGGTGCCCGAGCCGCTCGTCATCGCGTCAGCCGGCGTGGTGGGCTTGCTGGTGCACGGGTAAGGTGCCGGTCAGATGAAGCAGCTCGTGTCGTTGGCGGTGTCGCTGGTCATGGCGGGGATCGTCTCCCCCGCGCGGGCGGAGGCGCCGCCCCCATCGGACGCGATCTCGATCCCTGGCGGCGAGGCGGGCATCGGATACGACGACCTTCAGTACGCGCCGGCTTTGAAGCGGATCCTGGTCCCCGCCGGGCGGACCGGCACGCTGGCGCTGATCGATCCCGCCACGGGCAAGGTCACCACCATCGGCGGCTTCACCGGCGCGTCATCGTATCGGGGCGGCCACGGCCAGGGGACGACCTCGGCGGCCGAGCTGGACGGCTGGTCGGGCTTCGCCGTCGCCACCGATCGCGGCGCGGGGGCGCTGAGGGTGGTCGACGCGCGCGCGGGCCAGATCACGCAGACCGTGAAGCTGGCGGCGCCACCCGATTATGTGCGCGTGCGGGAGGGGCGCGAAGTCTGGGTGACCGAGCCCGCGCGCAAGCAAATCCAGGTGCTGGCGGTGCAAGGCAAGGGCACGCCGCGCCTGATGCCGGCGGCCGTGATCCCCGTCCCCGACGGGCCCGAGTCGCTGATCATCGACGACGCTCGCGGGAAGGCGTACAGCCACACGTGGAAAGACCTCAGCTTCGCCGTCGATCTGGGCAGCCGGAAGGTCGTCACCACCTGGTCCAACGGCTGCCGCGCTTCGCGCGGCATTGCCCTGGATCGGCAGCGCGGGCTGTTGTTCACGGGATGCGCCGACGGAAAGGTCACCGTCGTCGCCTTGGCGACCCACGAGGTCGTCGCGACGGCGGACACCGGACCTGACGTCGACAGCATCGGGTACGCGCCAGGCGTCGGCCGCGCCGGCGATGCCGGCCACCTGTACGTGCCATCGGGGGGCAGCGCCCAGCTGTGGATCCTCGGCGTGGCGCCGGAGGGCGCGGTGGCCGTGCTTGGCAAGCTGCGCACCGGCGCGGACGCGCACACCGTGGCCGTCGATCCGGTCTCGCGCGCGCTGTTCGTGGGGACGCCGACGCACGGTGCGGTGCTGCGGCTGGAAGATCCCTTCGCCGCACCGAAGCCCTAGTTTCGCGGTGCACTAGAAGTCCAGGTGGCTGACCAGGACGCGAGAGGGCAGCGCTGGCGCGTGCGTCCAGGCCATGTGGACGCGGCGGTCGGAGATCGAGAGGTCGACGTACTCCCGCAGGCGGCGATCGTCCGGTGTCGCATCAGCCTCGCCGAAGACAGGATACCAGCGGCCACCCGGGCAGGCGTTCCCGTCGACGATCATCGGCGGCAGGAAGCCGTCGCGCAGGTCGGCCGAGGCGCTACGCGCGTACTTCAGCACGCCCGCCGGGCCGCTGCTGTCGTACCAGATCACGTGCAAGCGTCCATCCTGATCCTGCGCCGCCGCGGGCATGAAGGCGGTCTCGCCCGGCGCGCTGATCGGGATGGTGGTCCCCATCAGATCGCTGTCGGTGGAAAACAGCGCCAGCCGGACATCGCCGACGACGCCGGGGACGTCCTGGTAGGGAGCGCTGCCGAAGATCGTCCACAGCGCGCCGTCAGCGGCGCGGCCGATCGGAACGCTCCATCCTGAGGACTGGTCGTGCTCCTGGAAGATGTGGACGCCCTCGGCGAAGCCGGCGTCTCCCGTCCATCGGTAGACGGCGTGATCGGTCGAGAAGTGGGCGCCGTCGTCATCGTCAAATGCGCCGAAGACCGTCCAGTCGAACTGACCGACCCACGACGTGCTGATTGCGCCGCTCTCGTCGAAGCGCCACAGGCCGCCATCGGCGCCCAGCACCAGGCCTCCGCCGGGCGAGGCGGCCATCCACTCTTTGTCGTAGACGGCCAG
>Ga0070679_100004678_pt1 | contig 12632 bp, 13 predicted proteins | sample KBSC63BmetaG_FD_65652 | JGI IMG/M metagenome (GOLD analysis project Ga0070679, IMG submission 65652) | Corn rhizosphere microbial communities from Kellogg Biological Station, Michigan, USA - KBS C6-3B metaG | ecosystem: Host-associated > Plants > Roots > Rhizosphere | place: USA: Michigan... | reverse complement strand
AGACGAGCACGCGAACTTTTCCGGATTGATGTATCAGAACCTGAGCCCGATTCTGCAACCGCTATCGGCGCAACTGAACAACCAGCAGGTGCAGCTGTTGCAGCAATTAGCTGCGGGATCAAAGCCGAGTGTGATCTGCGCTTACGGCGATCAGGATCGCATCGAAGTGGCGAGCAATAGCCGCTTCCCGGGGCTGGACTTCAACAGCCTTGCTCTCTTTCAATTGATGGGAGCGATGGGAAGAAACGGAACTACTCACTAACCGCAAACGTACAGATAGGACAGATGACAGCAACGATCGAACTCGACGATCTGCACGTTCAACTCGGCGGCAGGACTATTCTCGATGGACTGAGTGGCGCGCTCAATGGGCGCGCCATCGGTCTGCTCGGTCCGAACGGAGCCGGCAAATCCACGCTGATCAACACACTGTTGGGATTTCATCCCCCTGCACGCGGAACGGCTCGCGTCCTCGGTATGGACATTCGCCAGGATGCGCGCAAGCTGCGAGCTCAGGTGGGATACATGCCGGAGAGTGATTCCTTTATCTCTGGGATGACCGGGCTTCGTTTCGTTCGCTACATGGCAGAAATCTCCGGCCTTCCACCGGAGCAAGCGATGGAACGCGCGCACGAAGCGTTCTTTTACGTCGGACTCGGCGAAGTGCGTTATCGCAAGCTGGGTACCTATTCACTTGGCATGAAGCAGTTGGCAAAGCTGGCCCAGGCGATTGCGCACGGGCCGAAGATGCTGATCATGGACGAGCCCACAAACGGCCTCGATCCGCCAGCGCGCCAACGCATGATTCAATTGGTGCGCGAGATTCGCGATGCCAGCGATATGCGCCTGATCATCTCTTCTCACCTGCTGCGCGATGTGGAGGAGACGTGCGAAGAAGTGCTGATCCTTCGCAATGGGCGCGTTGCCGCGCTCTGCAATCTCGAAGAAGAGCGTCGCGCAAACCGAAAGTTTCTCGAGCTTGAAACGATCGGCGCGAATGGTGCGTTCAGCTCAGCCCTGCAGCAGCTCGGTTGTGAGTGCGCTGTGTTTACGAATGGTCGGATGAAGGTCGTAATGCCCGACAAGATTGAGATTCGCGAGGTATATCGCATCGCCGAGCAGCAGGGAATCCAGATCCGCAGAATGAATCATCGGCGCGACTCGTTGGAAGACATCTTCCTGAACGCGATGGAGCAGACTGGAGCGGCCCATGGCGGTCTATAAACGAGCATACCGCGCATACAACGGACCCATCACCGCCGAGCGCTGGCGATTCCTGGTGCTGACGCGCTACTCGCTCTCACAGCTGTTCTCGTCGCGAGCTTTCTCGTGGTTCATGATGATCACGCTCCTGCCGGTACTCATCGCGGCCGCGTTCATCTACGTGAGCAATAACGCAGCCGTGCAAGCCGCACTGCGCATGGGGACCCAGTCGATTCTGAACGTCGATGGCAGCTTCTTCGCGAAGGTTCTGCTCGGGCAGGCTTGGATGGGCTTGTTCCTCACCTGCTGGGCTGGACCGCTGCTGGTTGCGAGCGATCTCTCCAACGGTTCTCTTCCGCTCTATTTGAGCCGGCCGCTGAACCGTGCGGAGTACGTTGCAGGAAAGGCTGCGGTGCTCGTCGGCATTCTCTCTTGCGTAACCTGGATTCCGGGTCTGTTGCTCTTCGCGCTGCAGTCAAGTCTGGGCAGCGGCGGTTGGGCATGGGCGCACAAGTCATTTGTGCCAACGATCATATTGGTGAGCTTTCTCTGGATCGCAGTACTCACTTTGATCTCTCTCGCGACCTCTGCATGGGTGAAGTGGCGCATCGTCGCCACTGCAGTCACCTTCGGCCTGTTCGTGCTCCCGCCAGGATTCGGCGAAGCGATCAATGGCGTTCTTCGAACGTATTGGGGACGCGTCCTCAACCTTCCATATCTGCTGGAAGTAATTCTGACGAACATGCTCGATACGCCAATGCAGAACCACGGTCCGTTCACCAATCAGCAAGTTCCGCAGTTCGCTGCATGGATCGTACTGATCGGCGTCTGCCTGGCATCGCTGCTGTTGCTGAACAAGCGCCTGCGCGCGCGTGAGGTGGTGCGCGGATGAAGACCACTGATAACAGGATCGTCTTCGAGAATGTGTCGAAGTTCTACGGCGAAGTGCTGGGCGTGAATCGTGTGAACCTGGTGCTTGATCCGGGAATTACCAGTTTGGTCGGCCCGAATGGCTCCGGTAAGACCACGCTAATGAACCTGATGACCGGACTGATTCGGCCTTCCCGCGGACAGATTAGCGTACTCGGCATGACTGCAGATGATCCAGAACATCTCTTCCGCGCGGTCGGCTATTGCACTCAGTTCGATTCCTTTCCACGCGGTGTCACCGGATACGAATTCATTTACTGGCCGTTGCGCTTGCATGGTCTCGATCACACTCGTGCCGATCAGTTCACCAAAGAGGCCATCGATCGCGTTGGCATGATGAGCGCGGCAACTCGCAAAGTCGCGGGGTACAGCAAAGGTATGCGCCAGCGCATCCGATTGGCGCAGGCGATCAGCCACCACCCAACCGTGGTTGTTCTCGACGAGCCTCTGAACGGCTTGGATCCGATGGCACGAGCGGAGACGATCACGCTGTTCCAGGCTCTCGGTCAACATGGAATGCACGTCATCATCTCCAGCCACATTCTCGAAGAGGTCGACCGCATTTCGGACCGGGTCGTGCTGATGAGTAACGGCTACGTTGTCGCGGAAGGGCAGATTCACGATGTGCGGCGCGAAGTGAAAGATCATCCGATGCAGATCCTGGTGCGCTGTTCGAATCCTTCGAAACTTGCTTCGCAGGTCTTCGCGCTGGATCACGTCGTCGAGGCCAAGATTAACGTCGATGGACATGGCTTATTGATTCGCACGCGTGATGCCGAGCAGTTCTACTTGCTGCTGAATCGGGTTGCGGCGCAAGGTGTGGTCGAGGTCGAGGCTGTCGCGCCGGCCGATGATGATGTGAACTCCATTTACCAGTATCTGATCGGTTCAGACGGGAGCAACGCATGAGCCCGATTGCAAAGGCACAGCAGTGGGTTGTAGAGCAACCGTGGCGCACCTGGACAAATCAGGCGATGACGATCGCGCGCATCGATTTGCGGAGAGGACTTTTTTCACGGCGCGCGTGGTGGGTCTACTTAATGGCATTCGCGCCCGTCGCGCTGATCGGGGCGCATTGGGTCGTCGATTCTGCGCAGCGCTCAGGCGGTTACCTTGAAGAGGACACGAAAGTCCTCGCAGGCATCTTCCAGATCTACTACATGCGCTTGGGAATCTTCTTCGCCTGCATGGGCATTTTCACCTGGCTCTTCCGCGGTGAGGTCGCGGAGAAGAGTTTGCACTACAAGTTCCTGGTACCGGTGCGCAGGGAAGTGCTCGTTCTCGGCAAATTCTTGTCGGGCGCGTTCACCGCTTTCGTGCTGTTCGAGACCGCTGTCTTCAGCAGCTTCATACTGATGTACATGCATTTCGGTCCGCTGGGCTCGGCCTTCATTTTCGATGGTCCCGGAATGCGGCATCTTTGGATGTATTTGCTGGTGACCGCGCTCGCATGCGTAGGCTACGGTTCGGTATTTCTTGCGCTGAGCCTGGTCTTCCGCAACCCGATCATTCCCGGACTGCTTGTAATGGCGTGGGAAGCAATCAATCCGATCATGCCTGCGATTCTGCAAAAGCTGAGCGTAGCTTTCTATCTGCGGAATCTGTGTCCGGTTCAGTTGCCGGCCGAAGGACTACTGGCGCTGTTTACGGTAGTCGCGACTCCAGTTCCGGCTGTGGTGGCCGTGTTGGGTCTGCTTTGCGTGACCGCAGCGGTCATCATCTTTGCTTGCCTTCGGATACGCACGTTCGAAATCACGTACAGTACCGACTAGGTTTCCAGTCACATCAACTTTCTTCTCCAAAATGGAACTAAGACGGTTGGATCCTTCGTATATCATTCGAGGGATTCAATCGCATCTTGCTGTTCGGAGGGAAGCTATGCGAACTGCCATTATCTGTGCGTTGATTTCGGGGATGTCGGTCTTCGCTTTAGGACAAAAGAACACTGTCACTCTGCCGTCCGGAGCGAAGTCATTGGTGATCACCTTTAAGGATGGACACCAGCAGACGTTTCCAGCCGCGGACATTGCCCGTCTCGAATTCAACTCCACGGCAAGCGCGCCTGATGAATATCCTGGCCGCTTCCGGGGCAAATGGAAGGTCGGCACGGGCGCGGGCGACGGCACCTTTTACATCACACTCGACAATCATGGAAATGCCACCAAGTCCTTTGGTGCTAGCCACGGAACCTGGACTGTAGTTGGCGAAGAAGCCCGCATCACGTGGGACGATGGCTGGCACGATGCGATCCGCAGAGTTGGAAGGAAATATGAGAAGGTCGCATATGAACCCGGCAAGTCGTTTTCGGATTCTCCTTCGAACGTGACGGAAGCTGTAAATACTTCGCCGAATTAAAGTTACGGCCGTTAGCTGGTTGCAAACGTAAGTTAACAAAATAAGGCTAAATAAATCGTTTTATCTATGGACTTGCCTCGAGGAAGGCGGTAACTTATCGCAATCCACAGGAGGCTGTCTTGCAGGACCAAGTCACGTGCGTTGGCTACACATGTCCTGTCTGCAAAAGGCGAGTTGCCGTTTTGCGCTCCTCGGCTCCGCCGAAAAGAGGACCGTTTCAGTATCTCGAGTCTGAATGTGAATGTGGCTTCGCGCTTCGAATCGGACTTGAGCAGATCCAAGCTCTCGAGACCTGGCGGGAGAATCCTAATTCGCGTTGAAGCTTCGATCTGATTACCAGACGTTGCGCATCAACTCGCTCTTGAAGGCAAGGCTTCGCGATCTGCTGACCTAAGCCAGACAACAACAACTCCAAGAAAGAGCAATAGCGCGGGGATAACCGTCCAGTTAACGAGAGCAAGCATGAAATAGGTTGGATGATGGATTATGAATTGGTTCCTTTCGACCAAAACGCCGACGGGTATCAAAACACAGAACACCGCAAACATGATGATCGAAGGGAATAATCCGGCAACCAGTGAAGCGATTCGCTGACCTCGAGCACGTTGCGACAAATATGCGCCAAGGGCACCGCACAGCGGCAGCAGCAGGAGCCAGGGGAGGTCAACAACCAGGGCTCCTCCATCCTTCTGCCAGACCTCTGGATGAAGATACGCGAATTGCTGAAGAAGCATCAGGGAAATAGAGGCGGCACTTAGCGTTGCCAGTCCCGGCAACCAAAGAGTTTTGGTTCGTGAATTCATAAGTCCCTCCTTGCACTTTGCACGTCGAATCTTCCGGCGCGTCGTTCTTAATCCTGTGGCTTGCTCAAGTGAGCACTGAAAAGCTTCCGCGTCAGATAGTCCCTTCCTGAGATAGTCCTCATAGAGATCTTCCAAGTGCGCAGCCATCTCGGTTACTACCGCTTGTTCTTGCTCCGCAGGTAAGTCGAGTTCATTCAGGTTTTCACGGACGACAGCGATCCAATCATGCATGGCTGAATCCCGTAAGGGTATCTAAAGCATGGAAGAAAGCCCGCCATTCGCGGCGGAGCGGCGCGAGCGCTTTTTTGCCAACGGTAGTAAGCGAGTAATAGCGCCGGTCCCGTCCCGCCTCGTTGCTCTCCCATGAACCTTTGACATGGCCGCGCTTCTCTAGTTCGTACAGCATTGGATATAGCGAGGCCATTGTGAAACGGAGAACGCCGCCGGTTCGTTCCTCAATATGTTTGGCGATCTGAAACCCGTACAGCGGTTGCTCATTCAGCAACGCTAGAATTGCCAGTTCGGCACTGCCACGCGCGATCTTAGAAGGGATCTGGGCGTTCATATATAGGAATCCTATATTGATCAGGCTTCCGTGTCCACAGTACTAAACTGCGCTGTTAATTTTGACTGCGTTCACTTCGATGATCGAGAGTCGGATGCGGCGGTGCGTCTCATTCCAACATTTTGCCTTTGGTTTCCGGCAGCTGGGTAGAGAGCAAACCTGAAAGCAGGAAACCTACAGCGCACAAATAGAAGGCAGAGTCGAGCCCATGAATCTGGCCGACGCGGCCGATGACGTACGGCGAAAGTGCGCTCAAAGTACGCGCACCGTTGTAGGTAAAGCCAAGACCACGGGCGCGGATATGAGTGGGGAAGATTTCGCTTCCGACGATTCCTGAACCGGAAAAGAAGCCGGTGCCAAAGAAAGCGACCGCAGCGCCCAGAATCAATAACGCAAGAGGATTTCGCACTCGAGCATAAACTGGCACAATCGCCGCCGCGCACAGCAAATACAACAGAAACGCGCGCTTGCGGCCGATGCGATCGGCAAACCAGCCAAAACTTAGATATCCCGGAAACATCCCCGCCAGATTCAAGAAGACAAGCAGGCCCGTGGTGTTCATGACGCTGAATCCGCGCCCACCTTGTGATACTGGAAGTGAGAGGTATGGCGGAATCCAGGTGAACAGTCCCCACCAGGCGAAGAGTCCGAAGAAGTTCATGAGCAAAAGCGCGAGTGTGGAGCGCAGGTATCCTGCAGAAAACAGCTCCGTAAAACCGCTCTTATCGAGCTGTGCCGGCGTGCCCCTTGCCTTCCACAATTCCGGCTCCGGCACGTCTTTGCGAATCCAGAGGGTCACAAATGCGGGCAATATTCCGATGAAGAAGACGGCGCGCCAATTGAACCTGTGCAGAACGACTCCGCTGACGAGTGCCGCAGCCGCATAGCCGATCGCCCAAGAGCTTTGGACAATCGACAGCGCACGGGCGCGTAATTCGTTCGGCCACGTTTCCGCGACCAGCGTTGCGCCGGTATTCCACTCGCCTCCCATGCCAAGCCCGAGAAGAAACCGAAAGCAGGCAAGCATCAGGAGGGAAGTGGAGAATCCTGAGGCGAACGAGAATATCGAGTACGTAAGAATGCTGAAGACCAATGCTCGAGCGCGGCCGACGCGATCGGCGATGAATCCGAAAAGCACGCCGCCGATGCCGGAGGCGAGCAGCGTCAGCGTGTTCAGCAATCCCGCCTGAGCCTTGGTAATCCCAAGGTCGCGCATGATGTACGCGATGACCATCGCGTACAGCATTACGTCGAAGGCATCGAGCATCCAGCCGAGGGCAGCGGCAAGCAAGGTACGGCGCTGGACCGGTGTGACGCCGCGGAAGAGAGCAGGAGCCGGTGCACCAGGCATTGGCGCAGATTTTATCAGCGGCATTGCAAGTTCCCATCCTTTCTGCCTTCTATAATGTGCGGGTGCTGCGACCTAACACGCCGGTGTTGCTGCTCTTGGTGTTCGTAGCTGTCTTTGCACGGCCGCACGCTGCCGGACAACAGTTCGCAATCACGACGAGCGGGCTTCCCAACGGAGTAGTTGGAGATGCTTACACGATCGAGTTGCAATCCAGCAACGGTCTAGCCCCGATCACATGGCAGGTCGCCGACGGGCAGCTTCCCCCAGGATTGAGGCTGGACACCAGGACTGGCGATATCTCCGGTACACCAACCCAGATCGGCACCTATGTATTTACGGTGCACGCCAGCGATCAGAGCAATTCGAGCATCAGTCGCCGTTACGTAGTCAACATCGGAACGCGCACTCTAAACATCATCTGGAAGGACTATCCGACGGTTGCGAGCACGGCCATCAATGGCGGAGTTGAGGTGTCGAATCCGAGTAACGATACGTACGACCTCACCGTAATCATTGTGGCGGTCGACGAGCACCAGAAGGCATGGGCCCTCGGCTATCAACATTTCAGTTTTCCCGGGGGAGCGCGCCAACAAATCCCATTCGGGTCGACCGTCCCTGACGGCAGTTACGTAGTCCATGCCGATGCTGTAGGCGAGATTGCCGCGAAGGACGTAATTCGAAGAGCGCGAATCAATACACCGCAGCCGTTAAGCGTACGCAGCGTCTCCTCGGAGCAGATTGGGTCGGTTCGGTAATCGAAAGAGCAGTTTTGTCAGGTGTGCTCCTCCCGTCTATACGCCATGAAGGAGTCCCCCTCCCCCTGGGTCCCGTTAAATAACGGCAATTCAGCGACTTGGCGCGAAGGTCCTGCCAGCTGCCGCAAAACAAAAGACTTAGGAGTCAAAATATTGAAAATAGAGCGGTTATTGTTTTTTGGTTCTTTAAATTTCAGCTTCATTTCTATTGTGACAAATTGAGAGGAACTACTGGACACTTTCGCGGAATTTATATTCCACGCATTTTCATCGGCATGCGAGGAATTCGATGTGTGAAGAGGGCTTGACAAGAGATTAGGGGCTCCTCGGCAGAGAATGCATAGATGTTTTGCTGCGCTCAACATGACCTCGAGGGTCGGGATGTAATTAGGCGGCTGGTACAAGAAAGCGACTGCAGATCCCTCGCGGACTAGGTCCGCTCGTGATGACAGCTGAAACACCAACGCTGACAACTGCAGATCCCTCGCGGACTACGTCCGCTCGTGATGACAACAATTAAAGCGTGCGATGCGTGTAAAGCGTGCTATGCGTGTAAAGCGTGCGATGCGCGGGACAGCAGTCTTCAGCTTGCTGGTGACTGGAGTTTTAGAAGCTGGAAGTAGCGGCGCGCGCGGTGGACGTCGCGTGCAATCTGTTCGCGCAGCTCGTCTACCGATGGAAACTTCATCTCCGGGCGAAGATGCTTCAGAAACGAGAGTTCCACAGGTGTCTCAGCGGTGAGCTCGATTGGATGGAAATTGAGCAAATGGCTTTCGATGGCGAACGAGTCCTGCCCGAAGGTAGGGCGCACGCCGACATTGGTGACAGAGTCAAAGCACTCTTCGCCAATCTTTGAACGGGTGATGTAGACGCCATTCTGCGGGATCAGTTCGTCGTAGCGGCTGAGATTAATTGTAGGCACGGTGTACTTGTGTCCGTAACCGCGACCGCGGCCAGGCGTGGAGTGAATAGAAAACACGCGACCGATGAGATGACGGACACGGCTCACTTCTGCTGATTGGACGAGCTTGCGAATCTGGCTGCTGGAGACGGCAGCGCCACGAATCTTCATCTCCGGATAGACCTTCACAACGAATCCATAACGGGGAGCCAGTTCCTCAAGAAGCTGAACGTTCCCCTTCGCTTTGTGACCGAAATGAAAGTTGAAGCCCTCGTGAATTTCTTTCGCGTGCAGTTTTCCGACGAGAATCTGTTCGAGGAAGTGGTGCGCGCTCATGACGGATAGATCCCGCGTAAAGGGCAGGATTAGCGCGGCATCGATGCCCGTATCCGCGAGGAGACGAATACGGCTCTCGCCGGGGGTGATCAGCTTGAGATCTTTGTCGGGATGAAGGATGCGCACGGGATGCGGATCGAAGGTGACCACGACGGCTTTCGATCCGGTCTCGCGAGCTCGTTGAACGACTTGTTTGAGTACTGCCTGGTGCGCGAGGTGGACGCCATCGAAGTTGCCGACGCTTACGATGGAAGGGCCGAAATCCGACGGTATTAGTTCGAGATCGCGATAGATGTTCATCGTGCGGTCAGATCTCAAATTCCAGTTTCAGCCCGTCGTAGGCGAGTCGAACGTCTGGCGGCAGAGCGGCATTGGTTGCGGCGTGGGGGAGATCATGCGCGATATGGGTGAAGAAAGTGCGCATGGGCTTGAGCCTTTCAACGATTTGAAGCGAGTTGGCGACAGTGGAATGCGTTGGGTGAGGTTGGTGACGCAAGGCATCGAGAAACAGAATGTCGAGATCGCGCAACTGCTCAAGCGAGGACTCGGGGACCTCGCTGAAGTCGGTGAGATAAGCCGCTGACCCGAAGCGGAAGCCCAGAATTTCCGCATCACCGTGCAGGATCTTGATGGGCAGGAAACAGGCCTCCCACAACTTAAGGGGCCCCTTGATGGGATGAAGTTCTACTTGAGCTAATCCGCCGTACTTATACTTCCCGGCAAAGATATAGCCGAACATGTCACTAATCCGCGCGAGAGTGATTGCGTCCGCGTAAAGGGGGATCTTACCTTCGCGGTGGAAGGTAAGCGGGCGCAAGTCGTCGAGTCCGAGGATGTGGTCGGCATGCGCATGGGTGTAGAGCACGGCGTCGAGGTGCCGAATCTTTTCTCGGATGGCCTGGGCGCGAAAATCGGGAGTGGTGTCGATGACGACGACGTGACCGTCGTATTGGAGCATGATTGAAGGCCGGGTACGGCTATCGTGCGGATCGGCGGAACTGCAGACTTCACACACGCATCCGATGGTGGGGACGCCCATGGAGGTGCCGCTCCCAAGCACTGTGAGAGTCGCCTTCATTTCTTGAAGGGATTGCCTCCGCCGCTCTTAAAGGGATCGCCTGGACCGCCGGTGGTGAACGGGTTCGCTCCCGGAACAGCCGACGCCGGTTGCACCGCGCGGGTGAGCGCGTTGGTAACGTCGACGTAGGCCATCTGCACTTCGTAGAGGGAATTCTGCATCAAGTTCTCCTCTGCGGCAGTGAGGTTGCCCTTGGTCTTATCGCGGAGCAAAGACAAGGTGTCAATGGTCTGGCGGGCTCCGATTAGATCGACTCGCGGCTGATCGTTCTGCTGGTGGACGAGTCCGAGCTGCATCAACGCCGTCATGTAAAGAGAGGCGATGAAGCGGTCGAAGCTCATCTCGAAGTCTTTGGCGCTGCGGCCGAGTTGAGACTTGATCTGATCGTCGAGAGCCTTCGAGGAAGCCTTGAACGCATCGTCGCCGGCCTTCTGCTCTTCGGCCGTGGGGGGCGCAGGCGGCTCCTGTGTCGGAGCGGCGGCGCTTTCTTCTCCAGAAATGATTTGCGAAGAGGATGGGGCTGTGGCCTCCGAAGCCGCGGGTGGCGCAGGTTCGGGCTCAGCAGCCGGAGTTACGGGACGAGCTTCGTCTTCCTCGGTGAAGCGGCGACGATCGGTGACTGTGAATTCTGGTTCGTTCTTTTTATCGGGCATAACGTTTGGATGCAGTGCCTTGGGATTTTGAAATTAAACTGGCCGTTTAAACCGGTGTCAGCGCTTCCTTAAAAGGAGGCCGAACTACTGCCGCAGGCGAACCACTCACTTGCACTCTCTTGCCTGGCTCAGCCGCCTCTTTGCGAACATAGCCGAGCGCAACAATTTCAGTGCCGCTCTCGGTGGGAAGCTGCTTCGAACTGGTGATTTCGCCGACTTCCTTGCCGTCGGCTTCGATCTTAGCGCCCGGCTCGGGTTGCGGGCCGCTGATCACAAATCCAGTGAACTGGCGGTGCACGTTGCCGCGCGAATGGATGCGCTCGACGATCTCCTGGCCAACGTAGCATCCCTTGGTGAAATGCAGGGCCTGACTTTGTCCGGTTTCTTGCGGAAGATCACGTTCGCGAATGTCCTGACCGTAACGTGGGACACCGGCGGCCACACGGAAGATTTCGAGGGCATCGGTGCCAACGGGCTTTGCTCCGGCAGCTCGGACGGCGTTCCACAGCTTGGGCGCGTTCTCGGGGGCGAGCCAGATTTCGAAAGTCTTGGCGATGTCGCTCGCCATGCGAGTCATGGAGATGCCAACGTCCTGCCAGACAGAGCGCGCGACCACGAGGGGCTCAACGTCGTCGGCGATGGTGATGCCAATGCTGCGGAGGATCGAAAGCGCCTGTGGCCCCTGGACGGCGATGGCGGTGAGTTTATCGCTGATGTCGGCGACCTCGACGTCGTCCATGATGATGAATTTATCGAAGATGTCCTTCAGGCGCGCGGCCTGCCAGAGTTCGGTATCGACGAGCAGGTGATCGCCGAAGTTGTAGACGTAGAGATCGCCCTGTATGCGGCCCTGCGGGTTGAGGATGAAGTTGTAGTTGCCGTGATCTTGCGCGAGGTCACGAACATTGTTGGTGACCATTCCGTTGGTCCAGCGGACACGATCGGAGCCGGTGAGCACGATCTTCGCGCGCCAGCCTAGATCGTAGATGCCTGCGGCGGAAACGATCGCGTGGTACTCAGCGCGAGAATCGCCGAACGAGCGTGCGGTTTCGGCGCCGCAATATTCGGCGAAGTCTGCGCCGGCGGCGGCCAGCTGTTCATAGAGTGGAGTACGCGCCATAAGACAACAGATGATTATAGCGTGCAAGAGATGCGAGAGGATGCAGGCGGCGGGGCAGGGCACGCCGGATCACGGGCGATTCTGCTATCTTGTGTGCCGTGCAAAACAAGAAACGAATCGCAGTAGTGCCCGGGGATGGGATCGGGAAGGAAGTGATCCCGCAGGCAGTGAGCCTGATCGGAGCGACCGGCGCACCGGTGGAGTTCGCCGAGTTTGACTGGGGCGCGGATCGGTATCTGAAAGACGGAACCACGATTCCAGCCGACGGATTTCAGATGCTGGCGCGCGACTTTGACGCGATTTTCGTCGGCGCGCTGGGTGATCCACGAGTTCCTACCAACATCCATGCCAAAGAAATTCTGCTGGGCATGCGCTTCAAGATGGATCTGTATGCGAATGTGCGTCCGGTGAAGCTGCTGGATGAGAGCCTGTGCCCGTTGAAAAACGCGAAGCCGGAGGACGTGGATTTTGTGGTGATCCGCGAGAACACGGAAGGCGTGTACATGGACATGGGCGGCCTGTTCAAGGCGGGTACGGCGGATGAAGTGGCGACGCAGGAGGACATCAATACACGCAAGGGCG
>Ga0070679_100004677_pt1 | contig 12633 bp, 13 predicted proteins | sample KBSC63BmetaG_FD_65652 | JGI IMG/M metagenome (GOLD analysis project Ga0070679, IMG submission 65652) | Corn rhizosphere microbial communities from Kellogg Biological Station, Michigan, USA - KBS C6-3B metaG | ecosystem: Host-associated > Plants > Roots > Rhizosphere | place: USA: Michigan... | reverse complement strand
GTGAGCGGACGCGTAATTGCGCCCCATCCGATAGCCGCGGCGAGCGCCAGCAACCATTCGCGACGTCGTGTCGCGCGCCACTCCAGAAGCGCCCACCATGAGCACAGCCAGAGAAACGTGGTCGTGATCTCGGAGAAATAGCTCGGGCGAAAACGGAGAAGCACTGGATCGCCCAACCAGATGATCCACGCGAGAACCGCAACCCGCGCGTTCGCGATGCGACGCACGAGCGTGAAGAGCAACGCGCCCGTGAGTGCGGTGAGGAGCAGCGGAACGAGCGCCGGCCAATCGACCAGCGCCCCCACTGAGAGCAGCAGCGCGTGCCCCGGTGGGAATTTCGACGCAACCGCGGGAGTCGTGAGAACGCACGACTGCTGAAAGAACTCGGGCAGCGGCGGCGATGGCGCCGTCCATCGGCCGCTCGCGAAAAGCCGTGATTGGAAGACGTACGACATCTCGTCTTCCACGAGTGCCGGCGGATTGACATTGGCCCAGGCGAACCAGGTCGCAAGCGCCGATATCAATCCAATGATCAGCAGAACTTCACGAGACCGCAGTGGACGGACGAGCAATCGGCATTGATGGGGTCGACCGTTGGACGGGCGTCCCGCTACGCTGGTCACATTGCTCGGTGAAAAAGGCCGCGGGCAAAGCGGCCGGAGTTCCGGCTCGCCTTGCCCGCGTTTTTGTTGCAGTACGTTCGTACCTGCCGCCGGCGGTTGTTTAGTTGTTTGCCGCCACGCCCGGGTTGATCTCGATCTTTCGCGGCTGCGCCGCCTTCGCCTTCGGAACGGTCACCGTCAACACGCCGTTCGTGAACTCGGCGTTGATGCGCTCGCCATCCACGAACTCCGGAAGACGAGCCGACCGCTCGAACGCGCCAGTGACGCGCTCCGCGGCAAACACGCGGACTTCTCCCTCGCCGGTGGCGCCGATCGTCGACTTCTTCGTGCCCTTAATAGTGAGCACGTTCTTCTCGAAGTTGACTTCCACCTGCGATGCATCCACGCCTGGGAGATCGGCGTAGAAGACATAGGCGTCCTTCTTCTCGACGACGTCGATCGCCGGAACCCACGCGCGGGCCTCGCCGGGAAAGCCGGTCGTGAAGGCCTGATCCAGCGCACGGTTCAACGTGATCATGCGGTCGAGCGTCGAGCTCAGGGAACGGGTCGAGAGCATTGCGTAATTCCTCCCTATGGATTTGCCGCCTGACGGCGGAAGGTTTGTTATCGCGAGGTTCCTTTCCTTGTGCCCCTCGCGGGCTGCCGAGGAGAAAAGCAGCCGGCATACCACTGGGCCCGGTCGAATTGGCACCGGCGGTGGAGGGCGGTGTTACAAGACGGCAGGAAGCCCTGCCAGATTGTGCAAAGGCCGGATTGGCGGCCTGAGCGCGTTTCGCAGGCTGTCAGGCGTTCGTATCCTTCGAGCAGTCCTTTTCTCAGGCTGAGCCATGCTGATCAAGAAGCCCGACGACATCCCGTCCTCCGAGATCACGCCGGAGATCGCGTATCTGAACCGAAGGGAGTTTCTCGCCGCGGCTGGTATGACCGCGGCTGGCGTGCTCGCATCGGGCGCTGTCGGCCAGGCCTTCGCGCGCTCGGGGGCGCCACAAGAGGACAAGCCGAACACCTGGGAAGAGATCACCGGCTACAACAACTACTACGAGTTCGGAACGGACAAAGAGGATCCGGCGGCGAATGCCGGGAAATTCCGAACCCGTCCGTGGACCGTGAAGGTCGACGGCCTCGTCAAAAAGCCGGCTGACTACGCGTTCGACGACCTGATCAAGCCCTACAAGCTTCAGGATCGCGTCTACCGATTTCGATGCGTCGAGGCGTGGTCGATGGTGATCCCGTGGCAGGGCATTCCGCTCGCCGACATGATCGCTCGATTCGAGCCGCTGCCGAGCGCGAAGTACGTTCAGTTCACGACGCTGTATGCGCCGGATCAGATGCCCGGCGAAAAGGAGCGCATCCTACCGTGGCCGTACGTCGAAGGCCTGCGGATGGACGAGGCGACGCATCCGCTCACGCTGATGGTGACGGGTCTTTATGGAAAGGCGCTGCCGAATCAGAATGGCGCTCCGCTTCGGCTCATCGTTCCGTGGAAGTATGGCTTCAAGGGGATCAAGGCGATCACGCGCATCTCGTTCGTCGAGAAGCAGCCGGCCAACACGTGGCAGATCGCGAATCCGAACGAGTACGGCTTCTACGCGAACGTGAATCCGGAAGTCGACCATCCGCGATGGACGCAGGCGAGCGAGCGCCGCATCGGCGTGTTTCGTCGTCAGAAAACGCTCATGTTCAACGGGTACGCCGATCAGGTGGGGAAGCTGTATGCGGGCATGGATCTGAGGAAGAACTTTTGATGATGAGGGAAGAGGGAAGCGGGAAGGGGGAAGCGGGGGGATGAGGGCCGCGGGAAGAGGGAACAGCGTGAGAATCAGGAAGACCGTTCTCTTCCTCACGTGTCTGATTCCGCTCGGCTACATCGCTTGGAAGTTCAGAGCGGACAAGCTCGGCGCGAATCCGATTCGCGAGCTCGAGATCGAGACCGGGCTCTGGACGCTTCGATTCCTCGCGATCACGCTCGCCGTCACGCCGGTGCGAAAAGCACTCGGGTGGAACTGGCTCGTGAAGTACCGGCGCATGCTCGGGCTCTTCACGTTCTTCTATGCGACCGTCCACCTCAGCATGTGGACCGGCGTCGACTGGTTCTTCGCGTGGAGCGACATGGGCGGTGAGATCGTGAAGCACAAGTACATCCTCATCGGGATGTTCACTTGGCTGATCATGGCGCCGCTCGCGCTCACATCCACGGCGGGATGGGTCCGGCGACTCGGCAAGCGATGGACGAAGCTGCATCGCCTGGTCTACGTCGCCGCGATCACCGGAACCATCCACTATCTGTGGGCGGTCAAGAAGGACACCTTCTTCCCGCTCGTCTACCTCGCCGTGTTCGTCGTGCTGCTCGGGTCCCGCGTTATTTCCTCGCGGCTTGGATCACGCCCTGTACCGACGATACGATCTGACGCATCGGTTGCGGCATAGTGGTGTCGTCCGCGCGAACCGTTTTCGTAGCGCCATTCGCGGTGATCGTGAGTGTGTAGACCATCGCGTCGGCCGCTTGTCCGTTGATGCCGTAGTCGTCCTTCGACAGCTGGCGCGCCTGCTCGAGCACGATGTTGAACAGCGAGTCGGAGACGTTGGCCGCGAGTGCGCCTGACGCGGAATCGAGCGGTGCGGGGCAGGTCTGCGCGCAGAGATGCCGCATCACGTAGGTGAAACTGCGGTCGTCGTGCGACACGCGATGCGTCGACGAGAGTGCCGCGATGCCGCCTTCGGCCGTGATTTGAACGGCGGCCTGGTTGAAGGAGCCGAAGTCGTTGAGAGCCGACGGGCCCGACGTCGTTCCGCTATTGGAGCACGCGGCGGCCAAGGCTGCCAGCGCAAGGAGTGAACTTCGCATTTGATTTCCATTCCGTTTCATTTCACACGGCCCAACTAGCCGATCCCGCGATTGGTCACCGGATCGGCAGGCGAGTGTCAGTGGGGAAGCACAATTTGTCGAGCAATGCGCGATGGGCCGCGATTCTGGCGGTTCGACCATGACGCACGGGGACCGGGAGGCCAGGTGGACGTTGATCCAGCGAGAGAAATGGCCCAGCGCGAGTCGCACGGCCTCGAGAGAGCCTTCGCGCATTCGCGTCCGGATCGACCACTCACGGAGTGGGAGCCGCTCGAAAAACATCTCGATGAGGTCGCGCAGCTCGCCGAGGAATTCGCGGCTGCGTTTGACTCTTCCGAGTGGGGTCGGCTCGTCGGCCTGTGGCACGATCTAGGGAAGTATCGCGTGGATTTCCAGCGGCGAATTCGCGGCGAAAGCATTCAGGCGCCACATGCCGGGGCAGGAGCCGCGCTAGCTCATGGCATTGCACCGCCTGTCGCGTTCGCGATTGCTGGCCACCACGCCGGCCTTGCCAATCGCACCGTCCAGGCGGATTCGACGCAAACCCCGCTCGAGCAAACAGTCGCGGAAAACTCGGAGGTCCTGGTCGAAGTTCGCGCCAAGGCGCCCCACAGAATTCTTCAGCAAGTTCGGCCGGCATTGCCTGAGTGGCTACGAGTCAGAGATGGTCAGCAGCGCTTGCGAATGGAACTCTGGACGCGCTTTCTATTTTCCGCGCTCGTCGACGCCGATCGCCTTGCAACCGAGCGGTTTTATGATCCCTCGAAGCGCGGCACCCTGGTCTATGACTCGATCCCGACGCTTCGGAAAAGGGCTGACAGCTACATCGATGCTTTCCGCCCAGATACGCGGGTGAACAAACTCCGCGCGGCGGTCCTCGCGGAATGTCGACGCGCGGCGCCGATGGCACCAGGGTTGTTCAGTCTGACTGTCCCAACGGGCGGCGGTAAGACGCTCGCCTCGATGTCGTTCGCGCTGCGACATGCCGAACACCATGAATTGCGACGGGTGTTCGTCGTTGTGCCCTTCACGAACATCATAGAACAGAACGCCGAAGTTTATCGCACCTCGCTTGGTGCCGACAACGTCATTGAACATCACTCCGCGATCGACGAAGAGGCGCGAGAACGCGCGACGCCGGAAGCTGAAAGTCGCCGGCGACTCGCCGTCGAAAACTGGGACGCCCCGATCGTAGTGACGACAGCGGTACAATTTTTCGAGACCTTGTTCAGTAACGAGCCGTCGCGGTGCCGAAAGCTGCACAATGTCGCGCGGAGCGTGGTCATCGTGGATGAGGCGCAAATGCTCCCGACGGATTTTCTCGTCGCGCTGCTCGACGTAATGCGCCAGCTGGCGGCACACTACGGCTGCTCTCTCGTTCTATCGACGGCGACACAGCCGGCGCTCAATGTGAGAGAGACGTTACCGCAAGGCCTTTCCGATGTCCGCGAAATCATGAGCGACCCACGTGGCCTCGCCGAGCAATTGCGCCGCGTCACCGTTCGTTGGCCGGAGGGAGAGGCGCCGACGAGCCTGGACCGCGTTGCCGAGGAGATGCGCGGGCGCAGACAGGTTCTCACGATTGTCCATCGCCGGCGCGATGCGCGCGAGCTGGCGGAGCGTCTTCCAGCCACGGGTCGATATCACCTGTCGACGCGGATGTGTGCGGCCCACCGCCTCGAGACGCTCGCCGCAGCGAAGGCCGCTCTCGTTCAAGGCGATGCCTGTCGCGTCGTGTCGACGCAACTGGTGGAAGCCGGAGTCGATTTGAGTTTTCCCACGGTGTATCGAGCAATGGCTGGGCTCGACAGCCTCGCCCAGGCAGCGGGCCGCTGCAACCGAAACGGTGAGTTGAAAGACGCGGACGGCTCACCAGTGCTTGGCGAGTTCATCGTCTTTCGCGCCGAATCGCCACCGCCGGCCGGCGTGTTGCGGCGCGGCTTGAATGTCGCGGACGCGATGCTCCGAACATCGCGACCGTTCGACCTGATCAATCCGGAAGTCCTGCATGACTACTTCCGCGGCCTCTATTTCGGCTCACAACTCGACCGTTACGGCGTCATGGCGGAGCGCGAAGCGTTCAATTTCGCGACTGTCGCTCACCGTGTGCGGTTCATCGCGGATGGGACGCATCCCGTCATCGTGCCATGGACGGATTGGGAAGCACGGGTGAGCGCCTTTGAGGCGTCCATGCAGTGGGCGCCAAGCGGCAGTCGCAGGGCTGCTCGCGCGCTGCAGCCATTCGTCGTTCAGGTCTTCGAGCACGAGATGCGTCTTCTCCAGCGTCAAGGAGCTGTTCGTCTGCTCGAGGGGTTTGGACATGTTCTGGCGGCGCCCTTTCTTCATCTTTACGACGGCCACTTCGGGCTAATGCTGGACGAAGAAGCGGTCGCCGATCCACACGCGCTGGTCGTATGAGCGGATCACCTGGTCCGTCCGGCATCTGGGTGACATCTGCATGAGAGTTTGCAAATCGGCCTGACCCTTCAAGGGCGAATGTCCCAAACCATGTGGCTGCCCCTTGCGCATTGAAGAATAACCGATAAGATGGCTAGCACGCGCGGATTATACTATGCTAATGCTAGCACGTCATTCCAGAGCGCGGTCGGTCGCAAAGGGGTTTTGGTGGCTCCGTGTCTGGCAGCCACGGGTGCCAACGCGGCCAAGTCTTCCAGAGGGCCCCAAATGAGCAATCCGAGCACGTCGCCGACTCTGTCTGTTCGCGCTCGCGGCCCGCTCGCGGTGTTCACGGATCCGGCCATGAAGGCGGAGCGAGTCACGGTTCCCGTGATGACCCCAACCGCGGCGATCGGGTTGTTGACGGCGGTACTCTGGAAGCCGGCAATCGCGTGGCAGATCGAGCGTATCAAGGTGTTGGCGCCAATCGCTTTCACGAGCATTCGCCGGAACGAAGTGACCTCCAAAGCACCGGCGCCCAGCGCGCTGGCCATGCGCGGCGAAGCAGCGTATCCGAGCTACTTCGCGGACGACGATCGCGCGCAGCGCAACACGGTTGCCCTCCGCGATGTCGACTATGTCATCGAAGCTCGTTTTGCGCTCACGCCGGCCGCCGGCGCCGAGGACAACGTCGCGAAGTTCGTCGACATGTTCCGCCGTCGCGTGGACAAGGGCCAGCATTTCCATCAACCGTACCTCGGCGTCCGCGAATGCGCCGCGGATGTCGTTTCCCCGGACGGTGCGCCGCCGCCGATCGCTGATACGCGCGAGCTTGGCCGTATTCTGTGGTGGATCGACTACGATGCCCCGGGCGGCGTACGTCCTCACTTCTTTAATGCGCGTCTCATCAACGGTATCCTGGATGTGCCGGTTCCAGTCCGCCATGGAAGCTCCGTCGCATGATCCTGCGCGCCCTGTACAACCTCGCGCAGTCGGATGGTCTGCTGGCCGATCCGGATTTTCCGCTGCTTCCGATCGCTTGGTTGGTTCACGTGAGCGCCGACGGGCAATTTGCTGGGCTCACGGATACGCGTGTCCTCACGGAGGCGGGCGGAAAGAAACCCAGACTCGTTGCGAAGACTTTTCCGGTCCCTTATCAAGTCGGCCGATCAGGGACGAAGGCGCCACCTGCCTTCTTGGTCGACAACGCCAAATACGTGTTCGGTCGGCCTACGCCGGACAAGCCATTCGCCGAAGCCGAAGGGGCGGAGAAGTCGGCTTGGTTTCGGCAGCGCATCGCCGAGTGTGTCGCCGAAACGAGTGACGACGGTGTCCGAGCGGTCCTCGCGTTGCTGGAAGCAGTTGCTCAGGGAGAGCAGGATGTGCGGATTCCTGACGACTGTCGCTCGAACGATCTCTTTGGCTTCATCTACACGCCAGACGTCGACGTGCTCGTTCATATGCGACCCGCCATTCGCGCGTATTGGCGTCGCTCACGCAGTGAGGTTGCCGCGGGCGGATCCGGAGCCGACCCTTTCGAGTGTATTGTGACCGGCGATCCGGTCGCGGCGCCTGGCCTTTTTCCGAAAGTTAAGAATGTCCCGGGCGGCCAGACGTCTGGCTCGCCGCTCGTCTCATTCAACGCTGCCGCGTTCACATCATACGGACTTTCCAACAACGAAAACGCGCCGATCTCGCGCGATGCGGCGGAGGCATGTTCGACGGCACTTCAACGGCTGCTGCATCCGGCCTATCCGGATCCCCATCCCAGCCACCGCGGCCAAACGCTGGCGCGTCGGAACTACCGATTGAGCGAGGACACCGCGGCGTGTTTCTGGTCAGACACGCGTGCCGCCGATCCATTTCTCGATGTCTTCGCCGAGCTCTTCGAACCCGACCCCGCAGTCGTCGGTGGGATGTACCACTCCGTATGGCGCGGCAAGCCGGTTCGCTTCGACAAGCCGGGTGCATTTTACGCTCTGATTGTGAGCGGCGCTCAGGGCAGAATGATCGTTCGAGACTGGTTCACGACGAGCGTTGCGGACGCGTCCGATCACCTCGCCCAGCATTTCGACGATCTCAACATCGTGCGGAACACGCCTGTGCCAAAGGGCGGCTCCTTGCCGCCGGTCCTTCCACTTCGCGTTCTTCTCGCCGCGCTTGCTCCACTCGGCCGGCGAGATGCAATTCCTGCGTCGCTGGCGAGCGATGTCTTTACGGCGGCACTTCGCGGAACGTCATATCCGCTATCGCTCCTGCAACGCGCCCTCGAGCGCTCTCGCGCCGAGATCGGCAAGACGGAGTGGGCCGACTTCGAGCGACGCGACGCGCGCGCGGCGCTGATCAAAGCCGTCCTCAATCGCCGCCATCGGCGCGAATCCCAACCCGCATACCCGGAGATCACCGTGGCTCTCGACTCCACCAACACGAACCCCGGCTATTTGTGCGGGCGCCTCATGGCCGTACTCGAGCGGCTTCAACAGGTGGCGCTCGGCGAGGTCAATGCGACGGTGGTCGATCGCTTCTTCGGAGCCGCGTCGGCGACGCCGCGCGCCGTATTCACTCGGTTGCTGCGAAACGCGCGGCACCATGCGCGAAAGGCACGCGAAGAACCGTCCAAGCGCGGCAGCGCGCGCTGGCTGGAAGGCCAGCTCGACGCGATCGCGGCGCCGTTCGATGTCAAGAACAACGGCTTTCCGGGCTTTCTCGACTTGGAACAGCAAGGCCTGTTCGTGCTCGGCTACCACCAACAACGCCATGAGCTGTGGCGCAAGCGCGAGGCGCCCGGCGACACAGCGCCAATCTCCGAGATGACGGAGCCTTTGCCACCCGTCTGACGCGCGATCAAGTCCTCACAGTACGCGACCCCACGTCCTTCCTTCCACTCCAATGACGACTTCCACCGTTTCAACACCCGTCGATCGCCGATACGATTTCATCCTTCTTTTCGATGTCGTCAATGGAAACCCGAACGGGGATCCGGATGCTGGCAACTCGCCGCGCGTCGATCCCGAAACCGGCTGCGGGCTGGTTTCTGATGTCTGCCTCAAACGAAAGATTCGGAATTTCATTTCGCTGGTGAAGATGTCGGCGAACAACGAGCCAGAACTCGGTTACGACATCTACGTCAAAGAGCGAGGCATCCTGAATCAGCAGCACGAACGAGCCTACAAAGCATTGGGCCTCGATCCCGAAGCCAAGCCCAAGAAGGGCGAGTCGCCGGATCTTGCGGCTCGCGACTGGATGTGTCAGACCTTTTTCGACATTCGTATGTTCGGCGCGGTAATGACGACCAAAGTGAATGCGGGCCAGGTCCGAGGACCCGTACAACTAACCTTTGCTCGATCGATGGATCCGGTCGCCTCACTGGAGCAGTCGATCACTCGTATGGCCGTTACCACCGAGAAGGAGGCCGAAAATCAGGATTACGGAAACCGGACGATGGGACGAAAGCAGCTCATCCCGTATGGGTTGTACCGCGTGCACGGGTTCGTGTCGCCGCACCTTGCCGCGCAGACAGGATTCTCCGCGGATGATCTCGAGCTTCTATGGCAAGCCCTGGAGCGAATGTTCGAGTTCGACCGTTCTGCAGCGCGAGGTGAGATGACGTCCCGGCGGCTCGTCGTTTTCGAGCACGCGAGCGCGTTGGGCAACGCGTCCGCGCATAGACTCTTCGAGCGCCTCCGCGTGACGCGCCGAGATGATACACGTCCACCGCGTAACTACGATGCATATGACGTGTCGCTCGATGAGAAGGACTTGCCTCCCGGCATCACCATCCACGATCGCATTTGAATCTGCGGATTCGAAATGTCCTTGAGCCTCCCCGCGGAGATCGAGTCACGACGATCCGGAATCGCCGATCTGTGCCGGCGTTACGGGGTGCGGACGCTGTACCTCTTCGGATCTGCCGCAACCGCGGCGTGGGACAGCTCACGGAGTGATTTCGATTTCATCGTGTCATTCCTTCCCCGTCCGCGCGAAAGTATCGCCGACCGATACCTTGGGCTCGCCAACGGACTCGAGGCAATCCTCGGGCGCCCGGTGGATCTGCTGACGGAAAACGCGGTCAGGAATCCGTATTTCCGCCGCAACGTGGATGCAACGCGCGTTGCCCTGTATGCAGCGTGATCCGCGCGAGCTGCTCTACGATGTGAAGGAAGCCTGCGGCGCGATTCGCGAGTTTTGCGCTGGCCACAACGCCGCCGACTACTCGCGTGACCGAATGCTTCGATCCGCGTGCGAACGTCAATTCGAGATCGTCGGCGAGGCCATGAGTCGTTTGCGGGATCGACATCCCGCTACGTTCGCGCAGATCGAGCTCGGCCGCGAGATCATCGCATTCCGGAATCGACTGATCCATGGATACGATTCCGTGGACTCGGAGATCGTCTGGGACGTCATTCAGCACAAGCTCCCGGCACTCGATCGTAGAGTCGCTGAACTTTTGGTCAGCGCTGATCCCGGAGAATAGGTGTTCGCCGAGGATGCACTTCTGCCGATCTCGGCGCTCCAGCACTTGCTCTTCTGCGAGCGCCAGTGCGCGCTCATTCACATCGAGGGCCTTTGGGCGGAGAATCGGCTGACCGCTGAGGGGCGCTTGATGCACCGCAAGGCGCATGAGGGGCCAGACGAATGGAAGGGCGATGTCCGAATCGCGCGCGGCCTCGCGCTCCGTTCACTACGGCTTGGACTCGTTGGGTACGCCGACATTGTCGAGTTTCATCCATCTGCCGTTGGTGGCGCCTGGAATCGGCCGCGGCCAGTGGAGTACAAACGTGGAAGGCCGAAGCAGCACCGGGCGGATGAAGTCCAGCTCTGCGCTCAGGCATTGTGCCTGGAAGAGATGCTCGACACCCAGGTTCCCGACGGGGCGCTGTTCTACGGGCAAACGAAGCGCCGTCAGCAGGTCACGTTCGATGCGGAACTGCGTCAGACGACGGAAGAGGCGGCGGCTCGCCTGCACGCGCTGATCGCCAACGGGCGAACACCCCGTGCCAGGCGCGAGCCGAAGTGCGATGCCTGTTCGCTGATCGAGGTGTGCATGCCGGCAGCCTCCGGCGACTCGCGGTCCGCCCGCTCGTATTTCGACGAAGCGCTTGCGCGGACGCTCGAGCGAGATGACGCGGACGCCGCCGAATGAAGCAGCACCTGAACACGCTGTTCGTCACCACTCAAGGCGCATATGTCGGCAAACAAGGCCAGTCTGTGGTCGTCCGAGTGGACGACGAGACTCGCCTTCAGATGCCGCTTCACAACCTCGCCGGCATTGTCTGCTTCGGACAGGTCTCGTGCAGTCCTGCCCTCATGGCGGCGTGCAGCGAGGCTGGGTTGACGATCTCGTTTCTCACGGAAAGCGGCAGGTTCCAGGCGGCGGTCCACGGATTCAGTCGCGGCAATGTCCTGTTGCGGCGCGAGCAGTACCGCCGCGCCGACGACGAGGCAGCGACCCTCGCGGTGGCGCGCAACTTCATCGCGGCCAAGATCGCCAACGCGAGAACGGTGTTGCTTCGAGGCGTTCGCGACTATCCGGATGCGCCGGGCCGTGAGGATCTCACGCGAGTCGCGGCGCGACTAGCGGCATGTGTTCGTCAGGTTCCCGGCGCGGCATCACTGGATATGCTTCGCGGGATCGAGGGTGAGAGCGCGAATCTGTATTTCGGCGTGTTCAATCACTTGATCACGGCGCAACAGGCGGATTTCACGCTAAACGGCCGGAATCGCCGTCCTCCGCTCGATCCCGTGAACTCGCTGCTGTCTTTTCTTTACGCCATGCTCGCCCATGATGCGCGATCCGCTTGTGAGGCGTGCGGGCTCGACGCGGCGGTCGGCTTTCTTCATCGCGACCGGCCAGGTCGGCCGGGGTTGGCGCTCGATCTCATGGAAGAGTTTCGTCCCTTTCTCGCCGATCGACTCGCGCTCTCGTTGATCAACCGACAGCAGGTTCGAGCGACCGGGTTTCACGCGACCGAGTCGGGAGGCATCGAGATGGATGAATCGACGAGAAAAACAGTGATCACTGCGTACCAGCAGCGCAAGCAAGCACTGACGACCCACCCCTTTCTCGGCGAGGAGGTGAGTGTCGGGCTGACGATACATTTGCAGGCGAGATTGCTCGCTCGGTACCTTCGCGGCGACCTGGATGCATATCCCGCATTTCTCGCCAAATGAGAACGTGACGAGGAAACCGTCATGCTGGTGCTGGTGACCTACGATGTCTCGACGACGACGAAGGAGGGCCGGCGCCGTCTCAGGCAGGTGGCGCGCACGTGTCTCGACTTCGGCCAGCGCGTGCAGAACTCTGTTTTCGAGTGCAAGGTGGACCCTGCACAGTGGACTATGCTAAAGGACCAGCTGATTCGGATCTACAATCCGGACGAGGACAGCCTTCGGTTTTACTTTCTCGGACGGAATTGGGAGCGGCGTGTCGAGCATCACGGAGCGAAGCCGTCGGCGAGCTTCGACGGTCCGCTGTTCGCTTGATCGTGCGAACCTCGAGTGATGTGATCGGCCCTGGTGCGGTTCGCGGAACTCCGCAAGTCGGTTCACCGCAACGAGTATGGTCGATGCGTGCGATTGGTTGATTCGCGAACCTGGCTCTGAGGACGACCGTTCGCGCAAATCTGTCGCGAAGTGCCGGTGACCCAATAACTTAGAAGGGCACCGTCGCCCGCTCGCGAGCGGGCGTGAATTGAAACGCATCGGGGCGCACATCCGGCTCGATGAAGTCGCCCGCTCGCGAGCGGGCGTGAATTGAAACAGCAACTG